>OCTA010002010.1_pt1 | contig 18662 bp, 17 predicted proteins | sample 1538991 | NCBI WGS metagenome assembly OCTA01 (sample SAMEA3539302, study PRJEB22396) | soil metagenome | biome: tundra; feature: field; material: soil | place: USA | collected 2010-05 | depth 0.15 m | reverse complement strand
CGGTATCTTTGGCCTTGCGGGGATGGACCTGACGCGTGAGGCGCTCATCGCGGAGCACGCACTCCGACGAATGGGCCGACCGAGCGAGATCGCCGCGGCGGCAGCGTTCCTTCTCTCCGACGATGCCTCGTTCGTGACCGGAGTGGCGTTCCCGGTGGACGGGGGTTACACGGCTGGGCGCGACCACGGTATTACCGCGCTGCTGGGGCTCTCGGGTCCCGAAGCGTGAGAGCCCGTCGTTGGTGGGAGGGCTGACCAGAACTCGGAATCGAACTTGGCAAGAGCCGTCCTGCTCATCGGAATCGACGGAGGCGCGCCGAACGCGTGCGTGGTTCATTTCACGTGAAAGGTGCTGGGTGTCCGTGCAATGCCACTGTTGACATTGTGCATTCGAGTGGTTAAGAAGTCTGGTAGTCAAGTGAAGGTGGCCGATACTGGCGCTACGTGGCCAGGGGCGGGCGCCTGAGACAAGGGGGGTTCATGGCACCAGAATCAGGCGAAATGGGAAGGGTCACGGTCGCGGACGATCCGGTTCCGGTCGAACCGACGGTGTACCGAGTGGCCGATCCCGCACCGTTAGGGCTTGCGGCTTTCGCCATGACCACGTTTGCATTGAGTGTTTCCAATGCCAAAATCTGGGGACCGGCTGCGGATTCTGCTCTCGCCCTAGCTCTGGTCTACGGAGGGGCGGTTCAGCTCCTGGCCGGAATGTGGGAGTTTGTCCGAAAGAACACGTTTGGTGCTCTCGCCTTCTCCTCGTACGGAGCGTTCTGGATTTCGTACTACGTCTTCGTCAAGTTCATCGTGGGAGGACTGACCAGTCAGGCGGATGTATCGGTGGCAGTCGGCGTCTTCCTGCTGGGATGGACGATCTTCACCGCCTACATGACGGTTCCGTCGCTCCGAGTGAGTGGAGCCGTAGCGGCCGTGTTCATCTTGCTGACGGTGACCTTCGTGCTGCTGACCATCGGAGCGTTCCAAAACCAGGCCAACCTGACCAAGTGGGGCGGCTATGTCGGTATCGCCACCGCCGCGGCTGCCTGGTACGCCTCATTTGCCGGCGTGGTGAACGAGACCTTCAAGAAAGCGATCATCCCGACCCTGCCGTTGGCTCCGAAACCGGTAACCTCCGGCGCAAGGACGTCAGGGTGAAGATTGGGAGTACCAGACCATGAGTGAGGCTGCGCAGAACGGGCGACAGGACCAGGGTCTCTCGGCATTGCACCATGAGATTCGTCGCTTCGAACCTCCTTCGAAATTTGTCGACCAGGCGAATGCCGGGCCGGGCATCTACGCCGAGGCAGATGCTGATCCCATCGCGTGGTGGGAAAAGCAGGCCGAATCCCTTGAATGGGCACAGCGCTGGTCCGAGGTGCTGGAATGGAAGGTTCCGTATGCCAAGTGGTTTGTCGGCGGCAAGTTGAACGTCTCGGTCAACTGCTTGGACCGCCACGTCGCGGCCGGCAAGGGCGACAGGGTCGCATTCCACTGGGTGGGGGAGCCCGAGGGGGATACCCGGACCATCACCTATGCCGAACTGAAGGACATGGTGTGTCAGGCGGCCAACGCCCTCACTGATCTGGGCGTCAACGCCGGCGATCGGGTGGCTATCTACATGCCGATGATCCCCGAGGCAATGGTGGCGATGCTGGCGTGTGCCCGTATCGGCGCTCCACACATGGTGACGTTCGGTGGCTTCTCGTCGGAAGCCCTGGCCAATCGAATCCTCGACGGTGATGCCCGTGTCGTGATCACCGCCGATGGCGGTTATCGGCGGGGAGCCCAGACGGCATTGAAGCCCAACGTCGACGAGGCGCTCAAGCAGTGCCCTGAAGTGCGCACGGTGGTGGTCGTCCGCCGAACCGGCCAGGATGTGGAGTGGGAGGACGGTCGGGACCTTTGGTGGCACGACGTCGTTGATCGGCAATCCACTGAGCACGACCCAGAGGCGTTCGATGCCGAACAACCGCTTTACATCATGTACACCAGTGGGACCACGGCGAAGCCGAAAGGCATTCTCCACACCACCGGTGGGTACCTCACCCAATGCGCCGTTACCCATCGGCTGATCTTCGACGTGAAACCGGACACCGATATCTTCTGGACTGCCGCCGACATCGGCTGGGTGACCGGCCACAGCTACATCGTGTATGGCCCCCTGGCCAATGGTGTCACTTCGATGATGTACGAGGGGACCCCCGACGCCGGTGGGCGCGACCGGTGGTGGAAGATCATCGAGGACTACAAGGTCACCATCCTCTATACCGCCCCCACCACCATCCGCACGTTCATGAAGTGGGGAGAGGAGCACCCCGCCGGCCACGACCTCTCGAGCCTGCGGCTCCTCGGATCCGTGGGTGAGCCCATCAACCCCGAGGCATGGATGTGGTACCGCGAGCACATCGGGGGTGACCGGTGCCCGGTGGTGGACACCTGGTGGCAGACCGAGACAGGCGGGATCATGATCACACCGCTTCCCGGGATTACCGCCACGAAGCCTGGTGCGGCGATGCGACCGTTCCCCGGAATCAGCGCTGACGTCGTCGATGACTCCGGGCACTCGGTCGGCAACGACGCCGGTGGCTTCCTGGTGCTCGACCATCCGTGGCCCGGGATGCTCCGGGGTATCTGGGGTGATCCGAAACGCTACGAGGAGACGTATTGGTCCCGGTATCCCGGTCGCTACTTCGCCGGGGACGGGGCAAAGAGGGACGAGGACGGCGACCTGTGGTTGCTGGGTCGCGTCGACGACGTGATGAACATCTCCGGGCACCGCATCTCCACCACCGAGGTGGAGCACGCCCTGGTCGGCTTCCCCCGGGTCGCCGAGGCTGCGGTCGTTGGGGCCAGCGACGACACCACCGGACAGGCGATCGTGGCCTTCGTCACGGTCAAGGGCGAGGTGTCCGACGAGGAGAACGAAGGTGGCGCGTTGGTGGACGCGCTGCGGGCGCACGTGGCCAAGGTCATTGGGCCCATCGCCAAACCCCGGCAGATCATCTTGACGCCCGACCTGCCCAAAACCCGTAGCGGCAAGATCATGCGGCGCCTGTTGAAGGATGTCGCCGAACATCGGGAGCTCGGCGACGTAACCACCCTCCTCGACTCGACGGTGGTGAATCTCATCGACGAGCAGATACGGACGGGGGGCACGGGCGAAGCCGATTGAGCGCTCGGTCGGCGTGGTTCTGGCCACGTCTTCAGGAGGCGAGAAGCAGGTGGATCTCGTGGCTGCCCCTGCGGTGAAGGTGGTCTGCGAAGTTAGGCAGACCAGGGTCATGGTCCCTCACCTGATCGCCATCTTTGGAAGTGGCGTCTGACCCGACGCCGCAGTTGCTAGCGTCACGGGCCATGGCTCGCCGACAACGCCGACGGGGCGGCGCACACAATGCACCCCGAGGTGAATCCAGCGGGTCCCCGACCGGGGGACAGGCTGAAACAGGGCCCGCTGAAACAGGGTCGGAAGAGACTGAGTCGGAAGAGACTGAGTCGGAAGAGACTGGGTCGGAAGAGACTGGGTCGGAAGAGACTGGGTCGGAAGAGACTGGGTCAGAAGAGACTGGGTCGGGGAGTATCCCAGTGATCAGCACTGAAGCGGCCCTAGTGCCGGCGGTGCCCCTCACCCGACGAGCACTGAGAGCGAATCGCCGGAAAGCCAAAACGAAGCGGAAGCGGAGTTGGATCGACCGGGTCCTACTGGGCGCGGTGGTGATTGTCTCCCTGGCGTTGGTGGCCGTGGGAGCCGGTTACGGATATGTCCAGTACCGGTTCCATCAAGTTTCGAAGGTAACGGTAAGGCATCTGAAGAAGGCGCCGGTCGGGCAGCCCTTCAACGTGTTACTCATCGGCTCCGACTCACGTCTCGGCGAATCGACCTCCGATGCCTCCCATTTCGGCTCGTCGACAGTACAAACCGGCCAGCGAAGTGACGTGGTCAAGATTCTCCACGTGGACCCGGGCACTGGTCAGGTCAGAGTGCTGTCCATTCCCAGGGACACGGTGGTAGCCGTGGCCGGCGACACCAGTCAGATTGGGCACTACAACCGGATCAATGCCACCTATAACAACGGACCGGATCAGTTGGTACAGACCATCGAAGCCAACTTCGGCATCCCTATCAGTCATGTCGTGCAGATTGACTTCGCAGGCTTCCGTGGGGCTGTCGATGCTATCGGTGGGATCAATCTCAACTTCCCCTACCCGGCCCGAGATACATACACCGGGCTCGACATCACCACCACGGGTTGTCAGCATGTGAACGGCGGCTATTCCCTGGCAGTAGCCCGCAGCCGCCACTACGAGTACGAAAAGAACGGGTATTGGCAGTACGACGGAACCGGTGATTACGGCCGTATTCTGCGTCAAAACGCCTTCTTGAGGGCGCTCATCAACCAGGCGGAGACCAAGTACAACCCATTGACCCTCAACGCCTTCATTGGTTCGGTGGTCCAAGGTGTCACCATCGACTCCACGTTCACGGTTGCCGGCCTGATCTCGTTGGCACAAGAGTTCCATGCCTTTTCGTCCGGTTCACTGGTGACCACGACGTTGCCCACCTACGAATCCAATTCGTCTGTGTTCAGCTCGTTGGGTGCGGTGATCTATGCCCAGCAACCCGATGCAGACCAAGCGGTCGCCCAGTTTTTGGGTCAGGCGCCTGAACCGGTCGTGACGCCACCTCCGGGCCCGTACGGGAGCCCCCCCACGACCACTACGACCACTACGACGGTGACGGGATCGGGTGGAAGTACGCCATCCACTGGAGGTACCTCAGGTTCGGGATCATCGGTCCCGTCGACTACGACCACCACCGCGCTGTCGGACTTCGACCCCACTCCCTGTTGAACCCGGCTGGACCGAGAGGACAATCGGTCACGGTAGATCGGGAGAGAACCGGTAGCCGCGCTTGACGACTGTCTGCACAATCCCCGCGACGCGAAGCAACGATCGCAGGCGGGTGACAGCCATCTCCACCGCATGCCTTCCCGACTCATGGCCGGGAAGGCAATCCGCGAGTTCCTCCCTCGTGAGCACCGCACCGGGCTGCGCCGCTAGCGCCCGGAGGACGGCCATAGGTGCGGGCGGGAGGATAACTGATTTGTTGTCGAGCACCACGGTGTGGCCCCGGATCTCAAGACCATGGCCGGCAACCGTGAAATGCCGACTCCTGAGCCGGGGTAATTCTTCCCCGACCGCCCGGACAAGTCCGCCGAGTCTGGCCTTCTCCGGGAGAATCACCGAAACGCCGGCTGCCGCGAAGGGTGCAGCGCATATCGACCCGACGCACGCCGCGCTCACCGTGGTGGCAAACGCCTTGAGCAACTCGTCGCGCACCCCGAGCAAGCTGCCGGCGTCGAGCATGCTGACGGCAGCAGGGGCACTTGTGAACACAACGCAGTCGACGTGGACGGCGATGATCGAGCGGATCAGTCGTTCGACCGAAACCGCGTCAGTGGGTGTTGCCAACTGGTAGACGGGGACCGTTACGACCTCCGCCCCCGCCTCCACCAGTGCATTCACGACTTCGTCGAGGGGGTCGCCGTGAAGCTGGATCACGATCCGGCGGCCCGCCAGATCCCGAGTCAGAAGGCGTTCGAGGACTTCCGCCATTGCCTCCGACGCCGGTGCCCAGGCTTCGACCAACCCGGCTGCCCGGAGAGCCCCCCGGACCTTGGGGCCCCGAGCCACCAACTCGGTTTGCGAAAGCCAGGCGAGAAGGCCTTCCCGCTTCCCCCAACCGTCAGCCGCTTCCACCCACTTCCGAAAGCCAATTCCGGTCGTGATCACCACGATGTCCGCCGGGGCAGCCATGCAGTGATCATTTGCCCTACGCAGCTCCTGGTCGTCTGCCATCAGATCGATACGGATCATGGGGGCAGTAATCACTCGTGCACCCCTGCGCATGAACATCGATGCCAGTTCTTCACGCCGGCGATCAGAGGTCACGGCGACGGTGAATCCCTTGAGTGGGGACTCAGCCGCCGGCCCGACTCCATTCACCGGCCCACCGGCCTGGTGAAACGCCCGGGCGATTCCGGTCTGGCCGTCCACCGGACACCATGACGCCGGAGTCGGCGCCGAGGACCGCTCGGCGGGGATGGATCTACTTCAGGCACACATGTAGAGAACCAGATGTACGTTGCCAACACGATTCGCCGGCGTTTCGTCGGTGTTGCAGAGTGCACGCGAGACGCACGACCTGTCGGCAAGGGGTGGCGCCGGTCCACCACGTGTTTGGTGCCGCCTACGGCTGGCTCGGCCACCGGGACCATGAGCCGACAGAGACAACGAGTCACTCGGTGCCGGTGCCTTCGGTACGCCGAATCGGAGCTCGACCTCGGTGCAACCGCCAACGTGTGCACTGAAGTGGACCCGATCGCAGGCAGGGCGACATTCGTCACCGATCGCCACCCTACGATCTACCGTGTATCAGCCAGACCACTGGCCACGGCAGATTCGAGCAACTTCCGCCCTGCAATTCCATTACCGACGACGACCAGAGAGTTTGCCACTACCTCACCGTATGAAACGCGGGTTTCCGCAGGGTGTTCCCCTCAGGAGACGGGACCATGAACCCGATTTCACACGGGCCCTTGGGGAAGTGAGGTAGATGGTGTGGACACACTGGGGCGCTGGCGCCGACGTAAGTCGGATAGTTCCATTGATGCCAGCGTGCCTGGGCTTGTCATCTGCTCGTCAGGTTCCCGATGCATACTCAAAGCCTTATGAAGATGTCCGGAGTGCAGGGCCCGAGTAAGGCGCATCGTGGCCAAATCGGGATGGATGACTTGACGCGGGCGCCCAGGACGGCGCGCTCCGGGGTCGAAGGGAACTCCCGACTCACCGGGTTGGCCGCGGCTGTCCTTTTGGTACTTTTGGCCGCTGAGGGAGCCACGCTGTTGAGTGTCCATCGGCTGGTCACCCCGCATATCGTCATCGGCATGCTCCTTGTTCCACCGGTGCTGGTGAAGATGGGGAGTGTCGGATGGCGCTTCGTTCGGTATTACTCAGGCAACAATGCCTATCGAGAAAAGGGGCCGCCGGTGCTCCTCCTTCGCCTCCTCGGACCGGTGGTGGTGCTCCTGACGATCGTGGTCTTCGGGTCGGGCATCGCGGTCCTCTTCGTTCCGGATTCACTGCGTAGTCAACTACTTTTTGTGCATAAGGCGAGTTTCGTCCTTTGGTTCGGAGCCATGACCTTCCACGTGCTTGGACACATTCTCGGTACAGCCCGGCTGGCACCGACCGACATCCTCCGCCGGACGCGACGGCAAGTGAAAGGGGCCGGCGCACGCCTCTGGACGGTGGCCGGCAGCTTGGTGATCGGGGCAATTCTTGGCATTGTCATGCTTCCAGAGGCCAGTCGCTGGATCGCCGGCGGTGGTGGACACCCGGGCGGTTGAGTGGCTATCCGACGTAGATTCAGTACCAGATGAGGGTGTTGGTGGCTGAAGACGATGCAGGCCTGAGATCGGTAATTGAGCGCGGGCTGCGCGAGCATGGCTTCGTGGTCGACGCGGTGGCCGACGGTATCGACGCCCTTGCCCACCTCAGGTCGTATACCTACGAAGTGGTTGTTCTCGATTGGCGTATGCCCGGCCAGACCGGTATCGAAGTCGTCCGTGAGATGCGCAATCGGGGAGATCGGACCCCGGTGTTGATGCTGACAGCCCGTGACGCTACCGAGGACCGAGTGGTTGGACTCAACCAGGGAGCCGACGACTATCTGGTCAAGCCCTTCTCGTTCGCCGAATTGATCGCAAGGCTCAACGCTTTGCAACGGCGTCCAGCACTTTCCCTCGACCCACTGCTGACCCGCGGTGACCTGGTCTTTGACCCGTCGACGCGAGAACTCACCCGCGACCGGACGCCCGTCACGCTCACCGCTATCGAGGCAGGTCTCGTCGAATTGCTGATCCGACGGTCCCCTGCGGTGGTGACTCGAAGGGAAATCGCCGTACATGTATGGGAGGACGAGGCCGATGCTGTGGGTTCGAACACCATCGATGTCCATATCGGACGTCTCCGAGCCAAGTTGGTTGGAGGTACCGCGCGAATCGAAACGGTTAGGGGTATGGGCTATCGGATGGTGGCCGGGTGAGCAGGCACGGAGCCCAACGCCTCCATGCTGTCAAAGTGGCCACCGTGGCAACGGCAGTGGTGGCGGTCGCGGCGGTGATTCTGGCGGTTGCCCTGAATCTGGTAGAAGTCCATCGTCTCGTGCAAGGGGTCGACTCGCGCTTGTCGGAGCGGCTTGCCGACGTGATCAAGCCGGACGTCGGACCGGGCCCACCACCGGGCGAGTCGGGATCGATACCGAGTCTGCAGCACGATGCTGATTTCAGTGATGCGCCATCATTTGTTTGGCAGGTCAGCGGAGTCGGAGTGGTGACGCCGATGACCACCGGTGCCCCGAATCTTCCCGCACACCATTGGGATACGTCCCCCCTCACCGTCACTGTCAATGGAAGCTCTTTTCGCTTCGATGCCGTCCGCTCAGGATCGGGCTGGCTGGTGGCCGGTGAAAGCGTGAGCCAGATCGACCGGATACGTGGTGAAGGCCTCATTGCAGAAGTTCTTCTCGGGGCCTTACTGCTCGTCGTGACCTTCGCCGGATCCTTGCTTGTCGGCCTGAGGGCTTCTGCCCCGATCGAACAGATCCGTAGGCGGCAATCCGAATTCACCGCCGACGCGTCCCATGAGTTGAGGACTCCGCTGAGTGTGATCGAGGCAGAGGTCGAACTCGCTCTCAGCCGCCCCCGCGAAGCCGCGGACTATCGGGACAGCCTCAGTCGGGTGTCGACCGAGAGCGCCCGGCTCCGGTCAATCGTGAACGATCTATTGTGGCTGGCCCGCGCCGATGGTGACCTGCCAAGTCGCGATGCGGACGAGACGGTCAACGTCGCCACGATGGCCAAATCGGGTGTCGACCGGTTCGCTCCAGTTGCTGATGCTGCCAAAATCTCACTCTCGTTTGTCTATTCAGGGACCGGCAGGTCGTTCGTGCGTGCTCAACCCGACTCCATCGAGCGACTGATCGGTGTTCTGGTGGACAATGCCTGCCGCTACACGGAGCCTGGAGGGGAGGTGGAAGTTCGTGTCGAAGATACGGAGCACCGGGTAACCCTCATTGTTGACGATTCAGGACCTGGCATCCCCGAGGACCACGTGGAGTTCGTGTTCGACCGATTCCATAGGGCCACCGGTCGACCCGGGGGGACCGGCTTGGGATTGGCCATCGCCGATACCGTCGTACGAAGTACCAACGGATCGTGGTCGGTCGGCCGGGGACCCCTTGGCGGCGCCCGAATGGCCGTATCGTGGCGGCATGCTTCGGTCCCTCCATCGGAGGCGAGTTCCGGCGAAGTGAGCGGAGACTGAGCAGACACGTCTGCGTCGAGCAGCGGACCTGACCGGAGATCGCGTCCCGATCAGGCACGAGACTCGTAGCCCGAATCATAAGTCGATCGTAAGAATCGCCGGTTTTCATGCTGTTGTCAGGAACGATCCATATGGTGAAGTGTATGACTACTCCACGTCAGCGGGTCTCCCCCCGAAATATCGATCGTCAGTTGCAGCGCCGGCGGGACGAGGGGCTCAGCCGGGCACGCACGGTGACAAAGGTGGCCGCCGTCGGTTGTGTTGCTGCCGTCGGTGCATTCGCCGCCTACATCAGTAGCGCCATCCCCGGACACTCGACAACGCCCGCCGTGTCGACCCAATCTGCGGGCGCGTCGCCCGCGAGTTCGCCAGTCACCTCACCGACAACTGCCGTCTCTTCTGGTGCTTCGTCGTCTTCGGCATCGCCTTCGACTTCATTGGCTCCTCCTGTGAACACCCCGGCGCCTACCAGGCAACGTGCCCCGGTTGTCAGTTCAGTCAGTTGACCATGTCGTCGACCCAGGCCTACGCAGCCGATCGCACCGTGTACCGGACCACTGCCTGGTCCACGCGAGTGGATCTGATGGTGACCGAACCGACCTCCATGGTGGCCGCCGCCTCGATTCTGCACGAGGAACTGGACAGGATCGACCGGGTGACCAGCCGCTTCCGCTCTGATTCGGAACTCACGGCGCTCAATGAAGCTGCCCGGACCGATACGGCGGTCACCGTGTCCGCTGACCTCATCGAGGCCATCATTGTCGCTTTGCGAGCTGCATCACTGAGCAATGGGGCGGTGGATCCGACGGTAGGCAGGGCCATGTGCCTCATTGGCTACGACCGCGACATCGGCCAGATCTATCCCGGAGTGCCCGGGCGACCCCCGGAACCAGCCCCAATACCGGGTTGGCAATCGGTGGAGGTAGACACCGATCGGTCCTCCGTACGACTGACCGGCGGGACCTTGCTCGACTTGGGAGCGACGTCCAAGGCGTTTGCCGCAGATCGGGCTGCCCGCAACATCACTGCACAGCTCGGCTGCGGTGCGTTGGTGTCTCTCGGTGGCGATATCGCCATATCCGGTGCACCGACTGTACGTTTCGACGTCGGTATCTGCGAGGTGCCTGACGATGAATCGTGCCCGATTGCCGTCACGTTGGGACCTGGTGGCTTGGCCACGTCTGGCACCGGAGCCCGCAGATGGTTGTTGGGAGATCAGTCTGTGCACCACCTGATCGACCCGACAACCGGGCTGCCCGTGGAGACTTGCTGGCGTACGGTGACGGTGGCGGCTCGGTCATGCGTCGACGCCAATACCGCGTCGACCGCTTCGATGATCAAAGGAACCGACGCCGTCGGTTGGCTCGAAAGCCTCGGTCTCCCCGCTCGGTTGGTGCGATCAGATGGGCACGTTGTCACTGTCGCCGGATGGCCATCGGAGTCCCACGGGTCGGCGCCGGTCGACCTTTCCCAAGGGCAGCCATGATGTCCTCCCTGTCGCTACTAGCGGTTGCACACGGTTCAACCGCTCTCTGGTACTTCACCCGGTCGGCTGGCTTGGTGGCGCTCATCGCGCTTACCGCCACCGTGGTTGTCGGCGTGGTCGCGTCCATCGGATGGACCACCGAGCGGTGGCCACGCTTCCTCTCCCAATCGGTCCACCGCAACTTGTCTCTCTTTTGCATCGCCCTCGTGGGGCTCCACGTGATCACCACGGTGGCCGACGGTTACGTCCCGATCGGATTTCTTGACGCGGTCATCCCCTTTCGTTCTCCCTATCGTCCGATCTGGGTCGGGTTGGGCGCTCTGACGTTCGACTTGTTGCTCGCGGTGTTGATCACCAGCGCGCTCAGACACCGGATCGGGTTCCACTCGTGGCGGTTTGTCCACTGGTTGGCCTACTTGAGCTGGCCGATCGCCGTGTTCCACGGTTTGGGCAGTGGAACCGATACTCCTCTTCCCGTCGTACTCGCCGTCAACGCGATCTGCGCGGCATCGGTGTTGGCCGTGGTGACATGGCGCCTTGTGTCCGGTCCCGCGTTTTCTGTTCGGCAACGCGCGTTGGCCGGCGCCGGCACGATTGCCGTCACTCTGACTGCTGTCATGTTTGTCGCTCTTGGACCTCTCCGCCCAGGATGGTCACACCGATCCGGGACCTCGCCGGCGCTCCTGGCTCAAATAGCCGCAAGCTATTCGTCTGCCACCGTTCCTGGCACTCCGAGCGGGTCGGGGAGTCAACCATCGCCCACGACGGCGCCGTCGACTTCCGCGGTTCCAACCGCCCCTTTCACCCTTGGTCTCGATGGCACCCAAAGCCAAACAGCCCCCGACAGCCAGGGCAACGTACAAGTCACCTTGTCCATGAAACTCCAAGATGCGGCGTCGACGCCGCTCACCATTACGTTGGACGGGACAGCAGCGAGTGGAGGCGGGGTCTCTATGTCTTCGGGAGCAGTGACCTTTGGTCCTTACGGAGGAATTGTGACCGCGCTCAATGGAGACTCGATCTCCGCGACTGTCAAGGCGCAGGCACGGATCCAACTGGTCATTTCACTCAAGCTTGATCAGGCAAGCGGAACCCTTACCGGGACGGTAACCGGATCCACCGGTGGCGAGGAAAACCAATGAGTACTGGTGCCAGATCCGTGCGAAGCGCAAGGTCCGGGGCCAGCCCGGGTTCGACCATGGCTGCCCCTGAAGGAATTCCGAGGCTGTTGGCTGGGCTCAATGGCGACGGCAGGGCCGTCAGTCTCGACGAGCACATGAACCAATGGGGGCGTCCACCGGCATCGATGAGTGCTTCGTTCATCGACGAGCTCGATCGGAGTGGGCTTCGAGGGCACGGTGGTGCCTGGTTCCCGGTCGGAGCCAAGTGGCGATCGATCAGACGCTCGATAACCAAGCGTCCGATCATCGTGGCCAACGGAGCCGAAGGTGAGCCGGCCAGCGGAAAGGACCGCCTACTTGTCCACCAGCTTCCCCACCTGGTTCTCGACGGCGCGGTGATGGCGGCCGCAGCACTCGGTGCATCTCGAGTCATCGTCCACGTTCCCGGTCCGGCCATTCCGACGGTGGAGCGTTCCATCGAGGAGCGGCGGCGCTTTGGGATGGATTCGGTCGATTTCGAAGTGGTGGAGGCGCCCGACAGGTTCCTGGCCGGCCAAGAGTCGGCTGCGATCAACACCATCAACAATCGCAACCCAGCCCGCCCCTCGTTCACCGGCCTTACGACCGTGCGGGAGTCGGGTGTCGGGGGACGACCAACGCTGGTACAGAACGTGGAGTCCTTGGCCCACGTGGCGCTGATCGCCCGCTTCGGTGCCGATTGGTTTCGCCGAGCAGGTACCCCCGAGTCGCCCGGTACCGCACTCCTCACGGTGACGGGTCGATGGGCCGAGCCGCGGATCATCGAGATACCCCTCGGTATGCCGCTGGGCCACGCACTTGGCTTGCGCCAGGAGGACGCCCGAGGCATTCAGGGGGTGCTTCTCGGTGGCTATGGCGGCGGTTGGCTCACTGGCGCCGCAGCATTGAACATGCCACTGACAGAGGACGAAGCGCGCCGGCACGGATCCTCGATCGGCGCCGGAGTGGTGGCTCTGCTCCCTTCAGGGATTTGTCCTCTGTCCGAGGTCAGTCGGGTGGTCACCTACCTCGAAGGCCAAGGGGCCGGACAGTGTGGTCCTTGTGTCAATGGCTTGGCCGGGCTCGACCTCGTCATGGAGAAGTTGGCATTCCGTCCTTCGTCCCTCCACGGCGGTGTCTCGACTATTCCCGGGCTCTGTGATCTGGTCGAAGGCCGGGGTGCTTGCCGTCACCCCGATGGAGTGGCCCGCTTCATCCGCAGTGCGTTGCGGGTCTTTGCCGATCATGTCGAACTTCATCTCAGCCGCGGCGCGTGTCGAGGCGACACCGCACCGGTGTTGCCGGTACCCGCCTATCCACAGAGTTCTTCGCTCAGGCCGGTGGTCCGGTGAAACGGCCAGGCCTCGCCCTCATTGTCGATCCGATTGCCTGTGACGGCCACGGGGTATGTGCCGAACTTCTGCCTGAGTGCATCCGACTCGACCGATGGGGGTTCCCGATCATCGAGGCTGGGGGCATTCCGATGAAACTGGTTGACCACGCTCGAAGAGCAGCGGAAAGCTGTCCCCGGCTTGCGCTCAGCTTGGTCGAACGCCCCCTCTGAGCCACAAGTGAGTCAATGGTGGCGCTCAGGCGCCGGCGGATCCGGTCTCCGACTCGGCCTCGTCGAGTCCCTGGGCCAGGGTATTCCAACTCAACGTCGCACATTTGATACGCACCGGGAATTTCACCACTCCCTGAAGGGCAGCAAGTTCACCGAGTGAGTCGACGTCCAAAAGCTGTGCTTCTCTCGCCTCGATATCGGCCTCATCCTGAGAGTCCTTACCCGGAAGGGTCGACTCGTGAATGGACATCATCCCCTTGAAGGTCCGGATCAGGTCGCGGACTTCGGTCACCGGCTTGCCTTTCACCGCTGCCGACATCAGCGAGGCCGATGATTGGCTGATGGAGCACCCGGTGCCACCGATTTTGATATCAGAGACGGTTTCATCATTGACTTCGAGGGTGACCACTATCTCGTCACCACAGAGAGGGTTGAACCCCTCGACGCGTTGAGCCGGGGGAGACGGGAGTTCCCCCCGATTCCGAGGCGACCGGTAGTGGTCAAGGATGATCTCGCGGTAGAGGTCTTCGAGGCCGGCCATCAGCTCGCCGTCCCCGGGTCTTTCCGACTGGGTCCGTTGGCATCTTCGGATGATCCGTTGGCAACAATGGTGCGCATCACGGCATCAGAATACCGGGAGGTGCTCATCCGAAGAACGCGCCCGTCTCGGCCAGGGCATTGGCCAGGGTATCGACGTCGGACTCGTTGTTGTAGAGAGCGAAGGACGCCCGGGCCGTGGCGTTGACCCCGAGCCGCCTCATCAGCGGCTTGGCGCAGTGATGCCCGGCCCTCACGCACACCCCGTACTGGTCGAGGATCTGAGAAACGTCGTGGGGGTGAATGTCGCGATAGGCAAACGAGAGGACGCCGCCTCGCTGGATCGGATCCTTGGGCCCGAAGATCCGGATGTCGTCGCCGAAGCGTTCGGCCAGCGTGTTCATGGCGTACGTGGTCAACGCAATCTCGTGGGCCCGGATGGATTCCATGCCGATGGCCTGCAGGTACTCCACGGCAGCACCTAGGCCGATGGCCTCGGTGATCGGCGGCGTGCCGGCTTCAAACCTCCACGGCAGATCGTTGGGGGTGAACCCCTCCTTGCGGACATCGAGGATCATCTCCCCACCACCGAGGAATGGAGGGAGCGGGGTGAGCAACTCATCCCGACCCCAGAGCACGCCGATACCGGTCGGACCGAGCATCTTGTGAGCGCTGAAGGCGAGGAAATCACAGCCCAGGGTGGATACATCGGTCGGCAGGTGGGGGACCGATTGGGCCCCGTCGGCCACCACTACTGCTCCCGCGGCGTGAGCCACCCGGGCGATGTCGCCGATCGGATTCAACGTTCCCAGGACGTTGGACATGCAGGTGATCCCGACCAACTTGACCCCATCGACCAAGCGTTCGAGGTCATCGAGGATCAGGGCTCCATCGTCGTCGATGGGAATCCACCGGATGGAGAGTTCGCGCTCCTCGGCCAACATCTGCCATGGCACGATGTTGGCGTGGTGTTCCATCTCGGTGAGGAGGATGGAGTCGCCCGGGTGCAGGTGGGTGCGGCCCCACGTATTCGCCACCAGGTTCAGGCCCTCAGTGGCATTTTTGCTGAAGAGGATCTCCCGGGACGGATTGGGTGCCCCGATGAATCGGCCCACCGCCACTCGGGCTGCTTCGAACCGATGGGTGGCCTCCTCGGCAATCCCATAGACACCCCGGTGCACGTTGGCGTGGGTCGTCTCGTCGTACTCGCGCATGGCGTCGAGCACCTGGCGAGGTCGTTGGGAGGAAGCCGCCGAGTCGAGGTAGGTGATCGGGTGCCCGTTGACCTCTTGGGCGAGTAGGGGGAAGTCCTTCCGCAGCGTTTCGACATCCAAACCTTGCGCCACGTCGATCAGGCCCGCCATGCGTCGTATCCTTCGGTCTCCAACTTCTTGTACAACTCGGGGCCTCCATCGGCCACGATGACCCCGTCGATGAGGAGATGGACCTTGTCGGCCGCCAACTCGTCCAGCATCCGCTGGTAGTGGGTGATCACCACCACGCCCAGATCGGGCCGAATCTCCCGGACGGTGTGGACGCCACGAGCGACTGTGCGGAGCGCATCGACGTCGAGCCCAGAGTCGGTCTCGTCGAGAATGGCCAACTCAGGTTCGAGCATGGCCATCTGCAGTATCTCGTTGCGCTTCTTCTCGCCACCCGAGAATCCCTCGTTGAGATAGCGCTCGCCGAACTCGGGGTCCATCCCCAATTTCTCCATCCACTCCATCATCATCAAACGAACTTCGAGCACCGACATGTCGGTGCCTCGACGGGCAGAAAGCGCCTGGCGGAGGAACTGGATTACCGGAACGCCACCGATGGCTTCAGGTTCTTGAAAGGCCAGGAACATTCCCGCTTTGCCCCGGACGTCTGTCGGCCACGCCGTGACGTCCTCACCCCGTAGCCGGACAGTCCCCGACGTCACCACGTAGGCGGGGTTGCCGAGGAGCACCTTGGCCAGGGTCGACTTGCCCGACCCGTTGGGCCCCATGATGGCGTGCACCTGCCCGGATTGCACGGTGAGGTTGACGCCACGGAGGATGGGGGTGCCGTCCACCGACACATGGAGGTCCTCCACCTGCAGCAGTGGAGCAGTTGGCGGCGCATCCTTGGCGGTCCCGTCGTTCACGCCCCGAGCCTACCCTCCCGTTGCCATTTCTCCTACGGCCATAGGAGGAATAGGGGGACCGGGCCTTTTCACCAGGAATTTCCTGTACGTACGAACAGGGCGAAGTACGGTAATCGGATGGCAGACCCGTGGACCTATGCCGGACCTGTCGCCCAACTTCGAGTCGATAACGGGATCGTCACCCTGGTCGACGAGTCCACCTTTGCCATCAGCGGAAGCGCAGGGGACATCTCGCCCGGGGGGGCCCAGGGACTGTTCGTCCGGGACACCCGGATCCTCTCCCGATTCGAAATTCTGGTCAACGGGTCCCGAACCGAACCGCTGGCCGCGGTCACCGACGCTCCCTTCTCTTCGACGTTTGTATCCCGGTGCCTCCCTCCGCCGGGACGGGCGGATTCGACGCTCATGGTGTTCAGGTCACGCTATGTGGGCCAGGGAATGCGTGAGGACATCACCATCCGCAACTTTGGAGACGAACCGTCATTCTGTTCGGTGGAACTGTTCGTCGGGGCGGATTTCGCCGATCTGTTCGCAGTGAAAGAGGGACGGGTTCGGGACGGTGCGCACGACGACCCGGTGAGTGGGACGGTCACCAGTGACATCAAGGGTGGGGCCAAGGACGGCACAGAGCGAACATCATCCGGCCTCGGCACCCCCGCCATGACTTTTTCGTATCGGCGCGGAGGAGTGACCCGCGGCGTGGAGGTTCGCTTCAATGGGTCGGTCAGCCTCGATCAGGATCTGGCCACCTTCGAAATGATCGTGCCCCCCCGAGGTGAATGGAGTACCTGCGTGGAGGTGGCTCCGGTAATCGACGGGATCAGCATCGATCCCCGATACCGGTGCGGTCAGCCGGTGGAACGGTCTGAACCGGCCGAGCGGTTGGCCCGGTGGCGACGCCAGGTCCCCCAGATCGAGACCGACCATCCGGGTCTGAAGAATGTGGTGGCCCGCAGCGCCGAGGACCTCGGCGCTCTTCGCATCTTTGACCCCGACTACCCCGAGCGGATGGTGGTGGCGGCGGGTGCGCCGTGGTTCATGACCGTGTTCGGGCGTGACTCCCTGCTGACGGCGTGGATGGCGTTGCTGGTGGATCCGGACCTGGCTCTCGGGGTACTGCAGACCCTGGCGCGGTTCCAAGGGAATGAAGTTGATCCTCGCCATGATGAGCAGCCTGGGCGCATTCTCCACGAGATGCGCTTCGGCGATGCCGCGTCGCTGTCGCTCGGCGGTGGGAGCATCTATTACGGCAGTGCAGATGCCACCCCCTTGTTCGTGATGCTTCTGGGAGAGCTTCGGCGTTGGGGTGTGGCCGGCGAACTGGTCGACGAGCTCTTGCCCAATGCCGAACGCGCCATCGAGTGGATCGAACAATTCGGGGACGCTGACGGCGATGGGTACGTGGAATACCACCGGGCGACCGACCGCGGGTTGACCAACCAGGGGTGGAAGGACAGCTGGGACGGTATCCGTTATGCCGACGGTCGTGTGGCCAAGGCGCCGATCGCATTGTGCGAGGTCCAGGCATATACCTATGGTGCCTTTCTGGCCCGGGCGCACTTCGCCTCCGAGGTTGGTGATACCGCCACCCATGAGCGATTCCGAGCCAAGGCGGCTGAACTGAAGGCAGCGTTCAACCGCGACTTCTGGCTCGAGGACAAAGGGTGGTTCGCCGTCGGTCTCGACGCCGACAAGCACCCGATCGACTCGTTGACCTCCAACATCGGCCACTGCCTGTGGACAGGGATCGTTGACGAGGACAAGGCCGGCCGGGTGGCGGCCAGGTTGGTGTCACCCGAGATGTTCAGTGGGTGGGGGGTCCGCACGTTGGCTGCCGACAACGGCGGGTACAACCCGATCAGCTACCACTGCGGCTCGGTGTGGCCGCACGACACAGCCATCGTGGCCGCCGGACTGGCCCGCTACGGGTTCGACGGGGCTGCCCAGCAGTTGATTCTGGCTCTGTTCGACGCGGCCGTGGCCCAAGGTGGGCGCTTGCCCGAACTGTTCAGCGGCCTCGACCGGGGTGAACTGAGCGTGCCGGTAGGCTACCCGACGTCGTGTTCGCCCCAGGCCTGGTCGGCGGCATCACCGCTTCTGTGCTTGCGCACGCTCCTTCGCTTGGACCCGTGGATACCGCAAGGGAAGATCTGGTTGTGCCCGAAACTACCGGAGGGGGTCGGCCATCTAAAGGTGGAAGGGATTCCTTTGGCCGGCGCCCGGGTGACCATCGAAGTGGGCGAAGAAGTTTCTGGTGGCGTGTCGATCCCCGGGCTTCCCCCCGAGATCGAAGTGATCCACCGGCCCCGGCTCCCGACGACGGATCCGCGACCAATACCGCGAATCTGGTCAGCGGGTCCCGAGGTCGCCCGCTGATCCGGCAGCGGCACCGGGAGAGTCGGCGGCTTGGTACCCGGGGGTTCATCG
>OCTA010002009.1_pt1 | contig 18669 bp, 14 predicted proteins | sample 1538991 | NCBI WGS metagenome assembly OCTA01 (sample SAMEA3539302, study PRJEB22396) | soil metagenome | biome: tundra; feature: field; material: soil | place: USA | collected 2010-05 | depth 0.15 m | reverse complement strand
TGCGTTCCGCCAGCAGCCGCACCGCCTCCACGCGATCGCGCATGCGTCCGGGCGCGGCCGGATCGGGCAGGCGCAGACCCGCCAGCTTGTTCTTCGCATCGAGCAGCGCGCGGCTCTCCACAATCGCGGGCGGCTGGTAGTCGAACCACTCCACCGCGGCGCCCAGGTCCGAGGCTTCGCGGGCCGGGTCGGAGATCGCCGATACGTGGTCGAAGCCGAAACGGTCCGCGACAGCCACCTGCGCATCGGCCAACACGCGATGGTCGCGCGCGTAGTCGCCGTAGCGCACGCCGGCCAGATCTGCGGCGAACATCATCGTGATCGGCATCAGCGGCAGCGAATCGGTGGGTTCGCCGCGCAGTTTCGCGAGGATGCGCTGTTTGCCAGTCATGCCTCAATACCAATCATTGTCTAATGAAACTCGGCAACGTGATCAATCGCCCAGTCATGGAACGTGAGTGCCGGAGCTCCAGTGATCTGCGCAATTGTGGATGTGACGAATGCGGGTTGACCGACGGCGGCGGCAAACGCGTTGAGCAGCATATTTGCGATGGAAGCAGGCATGCGAGCGCACATCTCACGTTGCGCCCATCCGGCGATATCTCCTCGAAACGCAGCGGACGACCGATCACCTCGCCAATCACGCTTACCTGTTCCTTTTGGGTCAGAGATTGAGGCCCGGTTAATACGTATTCCGCTTCGGCGTGCCCGTCCTCGCACAGCGCGCGCACCGCCACCGATGCGACATCGCACTCGTGGATTGGTGCGGTGGCGGCGGCAGCATAAGGCCAGCGTACGATATCGCCTTGCCGGATCTGCTGTGCCCACCAGTTTCGGGCATTTATGGCGAACGCCCCCGGCCGCAGGAAAATCCACTGGAGGCCCGAGGTCTGAATCAAACGCTCGATCTCTGCGTGTAGCGTTGCCATCGGATTGGGTTGCTGGAAAAAGGGGTGCGGCGTGCGGTGAGGCGACGAGAGGAATACAATTCTCCGGGCGCATTTTGCAATTTGCGCCAAGGCGGAAGCGGCGGCAGCGACCGGCGCGAGCCAAACTAAGAACACCGCGTCGACACCATCCAGGCATCGGTCGAAAGTAGCCGGGTCAGACAGATCGCCGCGCACAATTTCGACTTCGGGCGGCAAGTTGGCAGATTCCGGATTACGAGTCAGTGCGCGAACTCGGGCGCCCTTGGTAAGCAATTGAGAGACAACCCGGCTACCGATGTTACCAGTGGCTCCGGTGACGAGGAACGTCTCCATGTTAGATTTCGTCAGTTTCATTTGGTGTGAAGTGGGTATCCACTTGACTCAGCTTAACCTAACGCGTTGTGTCTGCCGAGGGAGGTTCTCAGACCGGCGGACCATCATCTCATACGTGGCAGGAGCGGCATTCACAGCCTGCTGCACCAACCTACCCATCCCGCTCGTAGCCCGTCTTTTCCAGCCCGGCGTGGGCTTGCCAGGCTGTCGATAAGGACAGGCCAGGAGGCCTGTCCTACTGCACCTTTACTACCTCTGTGTCATAGCTTGCCACGATGCGCTGGCCGGGCTCGGCGACCACAAACTCGGCTTCCGCCCACTGGCCCTCGACCATGCGCCGCAGCCACGCCAGGTCGCCCGGCAGCCGTTCGAAACTCCAGCCCTTGTCCTTCGCTTCGGCGGCGGCTTCGGCGATGAACTTTCCGCCCGCCTCCAGCCCAGTCTCGATGAACGTGAGCTTCGAATACTGCGCACGGTAGCGCGTCAGCTCGCCATAGAGGTAGCGTCCGTTGTCCTCGCCGTACTTGCGGATCATGGCTTCCAGCGGCTCGTCGAAGCCGATGGTGTCGTGGGTCAACTGCTGCAAGCCTTGGCCGCGCTCCAGCCAGCCCGTCGACCGGTAGTAAGTGCCAGGGTTCTCCTCAAAGTATTGCTGGTAGCGTTCGCGGCTGCCCATCAGCAGGGCGATGCAGTCGTGCGCGCGCGGCAACACCAGGCGCGTATGCCGCGCGGTCAGCCCGTCGAGCCCGTTGCCACAGAGCCCGTAGCCGAGCAGAATCGCTTCGTAGACGCCTTCCGGCGTGCGGTCCACCGCTTCCTGAACCTTCGCCGCCATCGGCTTCCGGCCCAGGTCGTGCAGTCCCTTGGGCAGAAACTCCAGGTCCACCTGGTGCGGCGAGTGCGCGCAGGCGTCGCACATTTCGCGGAACAGAACTTCGCAACTAATCAATTTGAAACGCATCGGGCGCTGGCTCTGGTGTTAACGAGGGCGCGAATGAAGTCCGGCGTAGAACCGCAACAGCCGCCCAGAAACGAGGCGCCGGCCTCGCGCAGAGCCGTGTAGTGCGAAGCGAAGCACTCCGCCGACATTTCATACCGAATGGCGGTCCCTTCCGGCGTTTCCTCCATGATGGGCAAGCCCGCGTTCGGCTTGATCCATATCGGGAGATCGCACGCCGCGTGCAAGCGCCGGCAAACGAGCGCGGCATGCTCCACGCCAACGCCGCAATTCGCGCCGACGGCGTCCGCCCCCGCTTCCACCATAGCCGCGGCTACGGCCTCGGGAGTGGCGCCCATCATCGTGCGGTCCTTGCTCTTGCCCGAGTCGAATGCGAAAGAAACGATTACCGGCAGTCCCGTGCTCTTGGCCGCGGCCACGGCCAGGCGCGCCTCCTCGATGTCGCTCATGGTCTCCACCAGCAGGGCGTCCGCGCCCGCTGCTGCCAGCGCCATGGCCTGCGCGGCAAAGGCCGCATGCGCCAGCTCCTCGCCGATCTCGCCCGCCATTAGCATCTTTCCCGTCGGACCGATCGACGCAAACACCAGCGCCCGCCCCGCAGCCGCCCGTTTCGAGATCTCCACACCCGCGCGATTGATGGCCTCCAGGCCGCCTTCCATCGCCACAGTGTTGGCGCGGAAGGTATTGGTGAGGATGACCTGGCTGCCCGCCTGCACATAGGCGCGCGCGACAGCTTCCACGCGCTCCGGATGGGTCAGGTTCCAGGTGTCCGGCGCCGCGCCGGGGGCCAGACCGCGCGCCTGCAGCTCCGTCCCCCACGCCCCATCCGCGATCAGCAAACCGTCCGCCAGCCACTCGCGCAGACGGCTCACGCGGCCACCAGTTTGCGCGCCAGCGCCACCGCGGCGCCGGCGCTATCGCCATAACCGTCGGCCCCGATCGCGTCGGCATACTGTTGCGTGACGGGTGCACCGCCCACCATGATTTTCACCTTCTCGCGCAGTCCCGCGGCTTGGAAGGCGTCGATGGTGGTTTTCATCGACGGCATGGTGACGGTGAGCAGCGCCGAGAGCGCCACCAGGTTGGCGTGGCGCGCGGTAGCCGCCTCGATGAAGCGCTCCGGCGCCACGTCCGCGCCCAGGTCGATCACCTCGAAGCCGCCGCCCTCCAGCATCGACGCCACCAGGTTCTTCCCGATGTCGTGCAGGTCGCCCTTGACCGTCCCAATCACCACGCGCCCCACCGGCTCGGCGCCCGCCGCCGCCAGCAACGGCCGAACGATGGCCATCGACGCCTTCATGGCCCGCGCCGAGAGCAGCATCTCGGGCACGAAGTACTCTTCGCACTCGAAGCGCCGGCCCACTTCGTCCATGGCCGGCACCAGGCATCCAGACACGATGGTGAGCGGCGCCACGCCCGCGGCGATGGCGGCCTCGGTCACCGCGGCCGCGGTCTTCCAGTCTCCCTCGATCACGGCTTCGTGCAGCTTTTGCAGATCAGACATGCGCAACTCCGTTGAATTGATGGACGGCATCCAGCATGGCGACGATGTTCTCCACGGGCGTGCCGGCCTGCAGGTTGTGAATCGCGTTGAACACGAACCCCCCGCCGGGCGCGAAGATCTCGCAGCGGCGCAAGACTTCCTCGCGCACCTCGCGCGGCGTACCGAAAGGCAGGGTCTTCTGGGTATCCACGCCCCCGCCCCAGAACACCAGGCGCGAGCCGTACTTCCGCTTCAACTCGCCCGGCTCCATCCCCGCCGCTGAACATTGCACCGGATTGATAATGTCGAACCCGGCCTCGATAAAGCTCTCAAAAAACCGCTCCACGCTGCCGCAGGAATGTTTGAAACACTTCCAGGTAGTATTGGCGTGAACCCAGTTGTTGACGCGCTTGTAGTAGGGGAACCACAGTTCACGGAACGTGGTCACGGAGCAGAACGACGAAGTCTGCGTGCCGAAATCGGTGCCGCAGAGAAACACGCAGTCCACCGCGCCGCCGATGCGGGCATGGATGCGCGCCAGGTTCTCGATTCCGATTTCGCACTGGCGCTCGAAGATGCTGTGGATGTAGCCGCGCCGCGTGCGCGTCGAAATGTACCACTCCGTGACGTCGCGGATGCCTTTCGGGTTTTTCAGGAACGGCGCGGGCACCAGCGCGATGTCGCCGAACGCCGTGCCGCCGAATGACGCCGCCACACCGTAGCCGCTGGCGGCCGCCGCGCGCGCGGAGCGATCGAGATGGCCCAGGTCTTCTTCGGAGATGGGGCCGAACTCTTCCAAGTTGTCCTCCGGGTCGAGTCTTTCGTCGTCGATTCCCGGCTGCCGGACGATGGTGTCGAAGAAGGCGCTGCCCATCGGCATGCGCCCGCTCGGCGCCGCCGTTTCATCGCCCTCGGGATAGATCAGGATGTCGCCGTTCGGCTCTGTCCGGATCCGGAAATCCGTGGGCACCAGCACATCCAGGCCGCGGAAGTTCCATTCCTTCCAGTCCGTGGCGGAAGTGCCGAACATGGTCTTGCGCGGGAACACGCCGGTGACGTCCAGCCCCATCGCCGCGCGCAGATCGTCCTCCACCAGGCCCAGCATCTGGTAGGGCTCGTGCACCTTCACTGGCCCCGGCGATAGCCCGTAATAACGGCGCAACGCCGCCACGCAACTGACGTGGACGCCGGTTACCGCCGTGCTTCCAAAATCCAGAGGAATCCGATCCGGTTCGCGGTGTTCCAGGGCGGTGCGCAACCTGTCCCGCGAAGAGACGCTGGTTTCGCTCAACAGCCGATTTATAGCACGAGTGCTACACCACGCGCGGGGCGTCCCGTCACTTGACCCGTTTCGCCCGCCTCGCGGGTGCGTAACCGTTTGGGGGAAAACCGTCAAATCGGCGCTGGCAACCGCTCCCTGACGGGGTGCCCTTTGGGCCCGGCTCAGTTACGCCTTGCGCGTTTTGAAAGCGTTACCGAGCCACGACCCGCCTCTTGACTTTCCGCCCGGCTGGCCATATTGTAAATGGTTTAGGCGTCTGTTGTAATTCAATTAGGTATCGATCGGCAAGAATGAGCAAACCATCCGATTTAATCCAGGGAACTTTGGACCTGCTGATTCTCCGCACCATCTCGCTCGAACCGAAGCACGGCTGGGCCATCGCCAAGCGTATCGAGCAGGTGAGCGAGGACGTGCTGCAAGTTACCCAGGGCGCGCTGTATCCGGCGCTGCATCGTCTGGAGCAGCAGAGTTGGATTCGCGCCGCGTGGCACAAGACCGAGACCGGGCGCGAAGCGAAGTTTTACGAGCTGACCAAGGCAGGCCGCGCGCAGCTTGAGAAGGAGCTGGCGCAGTGGGAGCGCCTGTCGAAAGCCGTGGGACTGGTGATCCGCATGACCGAGGAGTAACGCCATGCGGAATAACGCCATGCTGCGGCGGTGGGATATCGTCCGGATGCGGCTGCGCTCCCTGGCGCGCCGGAAGCGCGTGGAAGAAGATCTCGACAAGGAACTGCGCTTCCATCTTGAACAGCAGGTGGAAGAGAATCTCGCCGCGGGCATGCCGCCCGCCGAAGCGCGCCGCGCCGCGCTCCGCAAGCTGGGCGGCGTGACGCAAATTCAGGAGGAATGCCGCGATATGCGACGCACCGATTACATCGAAAACTTTTGGCGCGACCTGCGATACGCGCTGCGCACGCTGCGCAAGAACCCCGGCTTCACCGTGGTGATTGTGCTCACGCTGGCGCTCGCCATCGGCGCGAATAGCGCCATCTTCAGCGTCATCGACGGCGTGCTGCTGCGGCCGCTTCCCTATCCCGAGGCCAACCGTATCGTGCGGGTCTTCTTCCACAGCGCGAACTACGCCAAGTTTCCTCTGAACCCTTTCGACTTTCGCGATTTTCGCGCGCGCAATCGTTCCTTCGAATCCCTGGCCGGTCTCACGCGCGCCGATCTGCAGCTTTCCGGCACCGGCCAGCCGGAGCGCTTCACAGGCTTCCAGGTGACTGCCGGGTTTTTCCACGTGCTGGGACTGCACCCCGCGCGCGGGCATGAGTTCAACGCCAACGACGAGATCCCCGGCAACGGACAGCAGGCGATTCTGAGCGACCGGCTGTGGCGCAACCGTTTTGCCGCCGATCCCAACATCATCGGGCGGAAGATCACGCTCGATTCCCAGCCGTTTGCCGTCGCGGGCGTGATGCCTCCGGGCACGGAGCACCCCGGCAACGAATACAACGGCGTAGCTCACGGCCAGACGGTTGACGTCTGGTGGCCCTTTGCATTCCGCGGCGATCCCGCCCATCGCGGCTCGCATTACCTGGAGGTCATCGGGCGATTGAAGAAAGGCGTTACATCCACCGAGGCGCAAGCGGAAATGAATGGGCTCATCGCGCAGCTTGCCCGCGAGCATCCCGATGCGCTGGCGGGCTGGCAGGCGCTGGTGATTCCGCTATACCACGAGATCGTGGGCCCCAGCCAGCGCCTGCTTTTGGTCCTGCTGGGCGCGGTCGGCCTGGTGCTGCTGATCGCCTGCGCCAACGCCGCGAACCTGCTGCTTGCCCGCGCCACGGCCCGCCAGCGCGAGATCGCCGTGCGCACCGCGCTGGGCGCAGGCAGGGCGCGCCTGGTGCGGCAAATGCTGACCGAGAGCCTGCTGATCGCGCTCATCGGCGGCGCATGTGCCATCGCCGTCGCGGTGGCGGGCGTGCGGGCTCTGGTGTCCCTGCTGCCCGCCGGCTTCCCGCGCGCCAATACCATTCACATCAACGCCGCCGTCTTTGCGTTTACGCTGCTTATCGCCCTGGCCACCGGAGTCCTCTTCGGCCTGGCGCCGGCTTTGCAAGCCGCCCGCACGGATGTACAGGATACCCTGCGCGCCAGCGGGCGCGGCGCGGGCGGCAGCCGCGTACATCTAAGGTTGCGCAGCGCCCTGGTGGTTGGCGAAGTGAGCCTGGCCTGCCTGCTCCTGATTGGCGCAGGTCTGATGCTGCGCAGTTTCGTGAATCTGCTGCGGGCCGACCCCGGCTTCCGTCCCGAACACCTTCTCACCGCCAGCCTGTCGCTGCCGGACGCCACCTATAAGCCCCTGGATACGCTGCGTTTCTGGGGCCGGCTGGCTCAGAGATTGGATTCGGTCGCCGGCATTCGCGCCGCCGGCGTGGGCACAGACCTGCCCTGGACAGGCTACGACGACAACATCGGCGGCTTCACCATCGAAGGAAAGAAGCCGCCCGCCAACCAGGAGTTCCACGCGCGCTTTCATGTCGCCAGCCCCGGCTACTTCCGCGCCATGGGCATTCCGCTGGTCCGCGGCCGGTTTTTCAGCGCTGGCGATAACATGGGAGCGCCGCTGGCGATGGTCGTCAACCGGAGCATGGCCCGGCGTTACTGGCCCAATGAAGACGCGCTGGGCAAGCGCATTACGTTCGATGACCACCCCAAAGAGAAGGATTGGATGACGATCGTGGGCATCGTGGGGGACGTGAAGGATAAGCCGGACAGCCCGGCGGCGGAAATGGCGCTCTGGTGGCCCATCGAGCAAACGCCTGTGAGTGTGAACAATATGTCGGTCGCCGTGCGCGGCAGTGCCGACCCCGCGCTGCTGACGAACGATTTACGGCAGGCGGTGAGCCAACTCGATCCCAGCCTGGCCGTCGCCAACATCCGTCCGATGGACGAAATCGCGGACGCCAACGTCTCGACGCCCCGCTTCGCGCTGTTCCTGGTGGCGCTGTTCGCGGGACTCGCGCTGACGCTGGCGGCCATCGGCATCTACGGCGTGATCTCGTATGCGGTGAGCCAGCGCACGCATGAATTCGGATTGCGCATGGCGCTGGGCGCGCAACCGGGAGATGTGCGGCGGCTGGTGCTGCGCCAGGGCGTGAAGCTCGCGCTGCTCGGCGTGGCCCTCGGACTCGTGGGCGCCCTCGCGCTGGGCCGCGTGCTGTGGAGTCTGCTCTACCAAGTGAGCGCCGCCGATCCCGTGACGTTCACATCAGTCTCGGCGCTGGCCATCGCAGTGGCGGCGCTGGCCTGTTATCTGCCCGCGCGGCGGGCGACAGCGGTGGATCCGGCGAACGCGCTGCGGTCGGAATGACCGCGCCGTGTTTCGTAACTAGCTGATAATAAACAGATTCTCCCGCAACCAAAATTAGATCGGGCGGTCCGGTATAATAGAAATGTACCGATCGGAACCTTTCTGACCGGCACCTTGGATTACAGCCATGACTCCCCCAAACAGATTTTGGCCTCTATATGACGACCAGGAAGTGGAGATTTACGACAACCCCTTCTGGGATCTGCCCGGCAGGACGCGCCAGCCACGCAAGAACAAAGTCCGCCCCGCGCCGAAGCCTAAGCGGTAACGATTCAACCCGGGTTATTCCTTCGGGAAGTTCGGGTTGGCCTTCACCTCGTTCAACTGCGCCGTGTGGCGCTGGCTGTGGGCCGAAAGCAGCAGAATCCACTGATAGGCGTCCATGGTCTTCAGGACCGGATGATCGAAGAAGTGGCCGCGTAAGTCGTCCTGGGTGTCGCGCACGTAAGCGATAGTGTGCTCGCGGCTCTGCTTGAAGTGGTCGATCGTCTCCTGCGGCGTCGCGAAGCGATGGGTGGGGCGAAGCGCCTCAGGCGCCTGAAACTTGTGCGTGCGATCGACCACCGCCTTGAGGATGAAGTCGTCCGTCGCCGCCGATTTCTTGTCAGGCTCCGCTGGCGCCTGGACGATCTTGGTGACGCTGCCGAAGATCAAGTCCTCGCTGATGGCGATGTGCTCCGCGCATTCGGCCACCGACCAGGTCTTCTCATCGGGCTTGAAGTTCCATTGGGCCGGTGAGAGGCCGGCCACCGAATCCAGGAACTGCTGGCGGCTGGCGGTCAGCTCGGCGATGGCGCGGTCGCGGTCGGCTTCGGTGAGGGTCGCCGCGAATGCAGGCATCAGGGCCACCGTTAGCGTGAGGAGACAGATCGGCTTTTTCATCCTCACTATTCTGCCAGATTTTTCAGGCCAGCGGGGCTACGCCTTAACCGGCTTGTTGACCGCCTTCTGGTTCTTGTCGTCCCAATACAGCACGCGCCCCTCGCGGTAGGATTGCACCGCCATGGAGATGGTGACCTGGGCGTGGAAGCCCGTGTCGACATCCAGCGTAGGTTTCTCGCGCGTGCGCATGCAATCGAGGAAGTTGGTGATGTGGGGGACGATGGGATCGCCCTTCTGCTCAATCGGAATCTTGGTCTCCGCATCGTCGCCGAACTTGGCTTTGTAGGCGTCGTCGATCACCCTGCGCTCGGGGAGCAGCGTGATGTGGTCGGTGCGGCCCTCGAACATGCCGTGGTCCACCATGATGATAGTGCCCTGATGGCCGCGGATCAGGCCGGGGATGTGCTTGGAGTTGGCCATGGTGGAGCTCAGCACCAGGGAGTGGCCCTGCGGGAATTCCGCCATCAGGTGGAAGGTGTCCGGCACCTCGCGCTCGTCTTTGAACACGTAGATGCCGCCGCTCGCCGATACTTTGCTCGGAAATTGCGGCTCCGACCAGCAGATGTTCAGCGGCGCCACCACATGGAAGAAAAGGTCCGTGGCGATGCCTCCCGAGTAGTCCCAATACTTGCGGAAGCGGAAGAAGCGGTCGGCGTCGAACGCGCGCTTGGGCGCTTTGCCCAGCCACATCTTCCAGTCGATGTAGTTCTCGTCCTTCCCATCCGGGCCGGCGCCCTGGTCGATGTCCCAGTTCCATTCGCCTTCTTTGGAGTTGCGGTGATAGGAGCCCTGGCTCATGATCATCTTGCCGATGGCGCCGTCGGCGATGTACTTTTTGGCTACGTGCCATTGCAAGGCCGAAGTGGTCTGCGAGCCGACCTGCAGCACGCGCTTGGTCTCCTTCACGGTCTGGGAGAGGTGCCGGGCCTCCTCGATGGTGTGGCACATGGGCTTTTCCAGATATACGTCCTTGCCATGGTCCAGGGCCTCCAGCGCGATGGGGGCATGCCAGTGATCGGGCGTGGCCACCACGACGGCATCGATATCCGCGCGGTTGATGATCTCGCGGTAGTCCAGGTAGCCGTCGCACTTGAACTTTTCGGCGGCCAGTCTTTTGCGCTTTTCGTAGACGTCGGCCACAGCCACCACCTTGCAGGCGCTGGTGCGCTCCCCGATGGCGGCATATTGGCCGGCCAGATAGAAGCCGCGTCCGCCGACGCCGATGACGCCCACGTTGATGCGGTCGTTGGCGCCGATGACCCTTCCAGTGGCGGCCGCTCTGGCCGGTTTGGCGAACAATTCCTTGGCGGCCCCGAGCGCGCCGGCTACGGCCGCGGTCTTGACCATGAAATCTCTGCGATTGACGGAGTCTTGATTGTCGGGCATGGACACACCTTTCTGAGTTGGCTAAAGGACCAGTGTACCCGAAATCAAGATGGGTGGCGCAGGAGACGGAAGACAGGAGCAGACAGAAGACAGCGGCGTCGGGGAATTGGCCCAAGACTTGTCGCAATCCACGCATCTTTGGGGCGGTGATTTTGTCGAGGCGCGCGGTGAGCTCTGAGTTGGTGGGTGGTTTGGCCGACGACGTTTTGAGGCGGTAGGACTGCTTCCGTGTGAACGATTGGTAACTGAGCGGGTCCGATTGTGTGTTTCAGCCCCGTTTTCCGTGAGCACCAGCCTGGTGCGTGCTGGAATCGTGGACGCGCGCGCGGATGCCGGAGTATGATCGTGGTCGGGAAGACTAAAATGCCAACTACTCAAGAGAAACTTGGAACGCGCCGCCGGGAAGCCCTGGCGACGCCCAGTGCACTCGGACCGGAAGCCGTCAAAAATATCACCGGCGCTCTCAATGCGCTGCTGGCCGATGTATTTGCTCTATATATAAAGACCAAGAACTTTCATTGGCACGCCAGCGGACCGCACTTTCGCGATTACCACCTCTTGCTCGATGAGCACGCCGGCCAGATTTTTGCGATGACCGACGACATCGCCGAGCGCGTGCGCAAGATCGGCGGCGCCACGATTCGATCGATCGGGCACGTTGCCCGCCTGCAACGCCTCAGCGATAACGACGCGGACTTTGTCGATCCGCTCGATATGCTCGCCGAATTGCGCGAAGACAACCGCGCGATGCTGGCCAGCATGCGCGAAGTTCACGACCTGTGCGGCGAAGAGAACGACGTAGCCACCACCAGCCTGTTGGAGAATTGGATCGACGAAACGGAGCGGCGCATCTGGTTCCTATTTGAGACCGGGCGGAAGGGATAAACAGCGGGTCCTGGAGGACCCGCGCAGACTATAGAATTCTAGAGTCTGCCCCACAAGAGCATCCGGCGCACGGCGGCGAAGATCCGCTCGACAGCTTGGCGGCGGTATGCCCACCGTTCGTCGGGTTCGGGCGGATTGACCACCATCGTGGCGTTGGCTTCGAAGAGCAATAGATCTCCGGTGGCGCTCAAGCCGAAATCGATGCCGGCATAGTCCAGGCCGAGTGTAGCTTGAATGTGGGCGAGCGCCTCCATTGCGCGCGGTCCGAGCACCTCCGGCATATTCTCCAGAAACTCGGCGTCCTCGGCGCGATGGTCCGCCTGTTCCGCCATTTCGGCGTTGAAATAGTGAATTTTCCAATGGCTGGAAATCGCCACGTGCAGCGGATAGAGCTCGCCACCGATCATCATCACCCGATACTTGCGCACCTTTCCGTCGGCGGCGCGGGCGTTGAGGAACTCGATGACCGTCAATTCCCTACCGGGAAGCTCCGCCACCGCGCCAGCCAGCGCTTCCGGGCCTTCTACCCGCAGAAAATGGCGCCCCGTGTGAAAGCCGGGCGTGCGCACCAGCAGCGGGAAACGGAAGCCGTGGCGCGCCACCGTGGCTGCGGCCTCCGGAGAGGAGAGCAGTTCCCGAGGCAGAGTGACGGTTACCGGCATCGCCACGCCCGGCAGGCGCGAAAGCCGCGCATGATCGGCGCGCCCCGTCGCCAGCACCGCCGAAGGCAGATTGACGACCGGCGCCGTGGTGAGAGCCACGACGGCCTGCGCGGCATTTAGCGAGGGCGCGGCCAGGTCGGCATCGCCGATGGCATTGAACACCACTTGATGCGGCGGCAGCGGCACTTTGGGATCGTAAAACTCGGGCACCACCACGAAGGTCCCGAAGACGCGGTCGTCCAGCAAATTGCGAGTCGGTATGTTGCCGCCGACCGACGAAACCAGCAACAGCAAGGACACCGGAGGCCCTTCGCCGCGATATGGCAACGCAATAACCGGACGATGCTCGAAACCTTTGCGCCGGTGCCATTGCGCGCCCTCTTCGTCGCCGAGCTCGGCCAGCACATACGCGAGGCCTTGATGCGCCTCCGCATGGCCGGGGTCGAGGCGGAGGGCGGTTTCATAGTGCTCCCGGGCGGAGGGAAACTCGCCGCTTTCGTGGAGGACATTACCCAGGTTCACGTGGCCCATGGGATCGCCGGGATGGCGCGCCACGGCTTCCGCGTAGGCCGTGCGCGCAGCGGTTCGATAACCGGTCGAATGCAGCAGCGTGCCCAGATTGTTCAACGCGAGCCGGTGCGAGGGCTCACGCGCCAGTAGATCGAGATACGCATTTCTGGCTTCCGGAGTCCGGCCCATTTCGGCGAGTAAACAGGCGCGCTCAAATCGCAGACTCATTGCGCCGGGATCGGACGCGATGCGGCCGTCGATCTCGTGCAGGGCGGATTCCCGCGCGCGTTGCGGCGGCCAATCCGCTCCCCGTGCCTCGCGTGGCGCGCGGCTGCGAGCGGCGCTGGCTTGGGCACTCGCTTGCATGGCGCGTCCCAGCGCCACAGTCTTTTCCACCAATATATCGATCTCCCGCCTGCCGGTCCGGTGATTTACAATGGCCGCGCGAATTGCCAGGCGCCCGTCGATGATAGTAGTGGACGGCGCCACAAGCCCGGACTCCTGGAGTTCGATGACGATCCTGGGATTGAGGCGCTGGGCATCCTCCGCGCGATAACGGAAGCAGACCACGTTGAGTTCCACCGGCGCCAGCAGCTCCAATTCCGGCGTTTCGGCGATCCGGCTTTCCAGATAACGGGCCAGCGCGCAGGTGCGTGAAATGACCGATCCCAGCGCCGCGGCGCCGTACACTTTGAGCGTGAACCAGGTCTTCAGCGCTCTAAAACCGCGCGAAAGATCCGGCCCGTAATCACAGGGCCAAGGCGCGCCCGCAGCCAGGCCTCGCAGTTCCTTTCTCAAATAAGGAGCCGAGGCGGCAAAGGTCTTGCGATGCAGCACGCCGTCGCGCACCAGAATGAATCCGGCGTCATAGGGCACCTGGCCCCACTTATGAAAATCGAAAGCCAGCGAGTCCGCGCGTTCTATGCCCTTGAGCCGCGGCGCCAGATCCGGAGCCAGAATCGCCAGCGCGCCATACGCGCCGTCGACGTGGAACCAGAGCCGCTCGCGATTGCAGATGCCGGCAAGGGCGTCGAGGTTGTCGATGGCCCCTGTGTCGACGGTGCCGGCAGTGCCCACCACCAGGAACGGCGTAAGGCCCGCGCGGCGATCCTCGCCGATGGCTCTTTCCATGGCGTTCAGATCGATCCGATGGCGTCCGTCTACCGGAATCAAGCGGAGCGCATCGCTGCCGATGCCAGAGATGTCCATGGCTTTCCGGATGCAGCCATGGGCCGCCACCGAGGTGTACGCTGCGAGCCTTTGCGAACTCCCGGCGACACCCGCGCACCGCACCTCGAAACCAAGCTCGGTATCGCGGGCAATCAGGACGCCGATGAGGTTGGCCATCGAGGTTCCCGTGACAAACAGGCCGGTCGCGCTTTCCGGAAAGCCGAAGATCCGTTGCATCCACCGGACAATCTGGCGCTCCACCTCGATAGGGACGTGATCGCGCCCTCCCAGGTTGGCGTTCAGCCCCGCCGCGAGCATCTCCGCCAACATGCCCACGGGTGTGCCGCCTCCATGCACCCAGCCCATGAAGCCAGGGTGCACATTGCCGGTGGCGAAGGGCAAGATATCGCGCATGAATTCCCGATGCACGGCGGCGAGATCGGACGGCGCCTCGGGAAGATCGCTACGGAACCGGGACCGCACTTCGTCGGGAATCGGCTGCCAGACGGGACGTTCGCGGATGTTTTCGACGTAATCGAGAATGTCGTCGAGCATCCGGTGAGCCTGGGTGCGAAAGCCCGGCCAATCGGAAGGGTCGAGAGTGTTGCTTTCCGCGGGTGGCGGATCCGCGCTCATATCGGGATAGTGACGGTGGAGAGGGAAGATCTCTTCGAAAGCTAGTCGCAGCGGAGGGCGGCCATCGGATCCGATTGCAGCGCGCGGCGGGCGGGCAGATAGCCGGCGATCGCTCCCACGGCGAAGATCGCGCTGGAGGCCGCGGCCAGAGTCAGAGGGTCGACGGGCGAGAGTCCGAACAGGGTGTGCGCGATCAGCCGCGTGGCCGCCAGCGCGCAGGGCGCTCCCAGGGCGATGCCCGCCAGGGTCAGGAGAAGCGTCTCCCGCAATATCATACGCAGGATGGCGCCCGGCTGCGACCCGAGCGCCATGCGAATGCCGATCTCGCGGGTCCGGCGCGTGACGGTATACGACATCAGGCCGAACAGCCCGATACCGGCCAGCAACAGAGCGGCCGCCGCGAAGGCGGTGGAGAGCATCGCGGTGGCGCGTTCCGCGACAAGCGTTTGGTCGCTCATTTGCTCAATGGTCTTCGTTTCAGTGACATATTCGCGGCCGAGCGACCGGACCCGATCATCCAACGTTCGCGCGAGTGCCGCGGCGTGGTTCGCGCGGACGAAGAGGTTGCCTACCTCGCCGTATTGCGGGTGCTGCGAATAGGGCGCATAGATCACGCGCTGGTTTGCGTCGCGCAAATCGACCAGGCGCGCGGTGCGCGCCACCCCAACAATCTCGAGATCCTGAAACTCCGATTGCACGCCGAAGCGGACGCGCTTGCCGATCGCGCCGCCGGAAGGGAACAACCGGCGGGCCGTCTGGCTATCGACGATGGCGATGGGGGAATGCCGCGGATCGTCGCTCCAGTCAAAATCCCGGCCGGAAACAAGCGGGATCGCGAGGGTCTTGAAGAAGCCTGGCGAGACGGACGCCAGGGTGGCTAAAACGCTGAGTTCCGGGTTGCCGTCTGCTCCCGAAGGCGAGACCGTTTCTTTCCACCCTTGCTCGCCCGCTGGCACGGGCAAGTCCGAGAAGGCGGCTGCGATGGCTCCAGGCAAGCCCGCCGCGAGTTCCACGAGTTGCCGGCGGTAGGTATTCATGTCCAGGCCTTGGTAGCCGCCGGGCCGGGGGTGCAGGCCGGCTTCGAGGATGCCGGTCCTCTGAAAGCCGGGATCGGAGGAACGCAGGTTCTCGAAGGTGCGCAGCAGCAGCCCGGCGCCGAATAGCAGGACGAGCGACAAAGCAATCTGGGCCACGATGAGGACTTTGCCCGATCTTGCTTGCCCGCGGCCTGCGCCGCGCTGCCGCAGCACCAACGCCGGTTCTTGCCGGGACATTTGCCACGCCGGAACCAGACCGATCAAGACTCCAGTGAGGACCGCCGCGGCGGCGGTGAAGGAGAAAACGCGCCAATCGGGCCGCAAGTCGAGGATGACAGGGTCCAGCGTTCCCCGCGTGATGAGGCCTACCAGGAGCGGGCTGCCCCAATGGGCGAACGCCAGGGCGAGTAACGCTCCGGTGGCCGACAACAAGAGGCTTTCGGTGAGCAACTGCAGGACGATCTGGCGGCGGCTGGCTCCCAGCGCGGTCCGCGTGCTCATTTCATGGCTGCGTGCGGCGGCGCGCGCCAGAGTGAGATTTGCCAGGTTGACGCAAGCGATCAGCAGGATCAGAGCTACGACACCCATCAGTAAATAGAGGGGCCGCGAGACCCGGTCGCGAAGGCCGGTATTGGCGCCGGCAGCGGCCGGCTCCACGGCGAGCCGCATGGAGAGGAACGACTGCCGGCGCGGCCCGCGGCTTTGGGTGGGGACAGTGGCAAGGAGCAGCTCGGGCCAGAACGACGCGAGTTGGGCGCGCGCCTGCTCGATGGTCGCGCCAGTGCGCAGCCGGCCGGTCGCGAAGGTCGTTAGCAGCGCGCGGCTCTGGGGATCGAAGGGCGCAGCCGCAATGGGAATGGTGACCTCGGGCGGCTCGCCGGGCGTCATCCCCATAAACCACTGGCGGGTGACCCCGACGATCGTGAAAGGCTTTCCTTCTATGCGAAGCGTTTTGCCGACGACGGCGGGGTCGCGGCCGAAGCGGCCCTCCCAGCATTCATAGCCGAGCACGGCTACATGCGCATTTCCGCCGGTGAAATCTCCAGGCGCGATCAGCCTACCGAGCAGCGGCGTGGCTCCCAGCCCGGAATAGTAATTGCCCGTGACCGCGCGCACGCCGCCCAGGAACAGTGTGCCGCCGGCTTCCAGGTTGGATGGCGCGGCGCCGGTCCATCCGTAGAGGCCGGAGAACACTCGCTGCCACCGCTCGAGCGCCTGGAACATGGGAAACGAAAACGGCACACGGCCGCCGTTGCGGTAGATCACGGAAAGCTCCACGAGCTGGCGGGGCTGCGGCACCGGAAGCTCGCGGAACAGGACAGCGTCGAGGATGCTGAAGATCGCGGTGTTGGCGCCGATGCCCAGCGCCAGGCTGATGGCGGTGACGGCCGCAAATCCGGGGCTGCGCAGGGAGGTGCGCAGGGCGTAGCGGATGTTCTGCCAGAGCAACATCAAAGGGACAGGCCAGGAGGCCTGTCCTACATTATGCCGGAACCGGAGCGCCCAGCTTGGCGTACCACGGCGTGGCGGACTTGATGGCGTCGTTGACGGCGTTGATGTTCTTCACGCCTTCCTTCGACAGCCATTCTTCCAGCGCCTTGACACCGCTCTTGGCATACACCGGGATGCCTTCTTTCCAGGTCGCGCGGCCGCACAACACGCCGGAGAAATCCGTGCCGGCTTCCGTGGCCATGCGCAGCGATTCCACGAACTGCGCGTTGCTGACGCCGGCGCTCAAATAGATAAAGGGCTTCTTGGCGATCTCCGCGGCTTGCCGGAAGTGCGCCAGCGCTTCCTTATGCGTATAGGCCGTCTGGCCTTTGTACACGGCGCTGCCTTCCACGAATTCCGCGTTGATGGGCACTTCCACCTTCAGCACGTCAACGAAATACTGGGGCTTGGAGAATTCCTCCATGCTCTTCTTGACGATCTCGGGTTTGTTCTTGGCGTACTCGAAGCCTTTCTCGTCGCCACCCTTGGGATCGTAGCCTACAAACTCCAGGAAGAACGGGATGTCGTAGGTCTCGCACTCCGCGCCGATACGCTCGATGAAGGCGTGCTTGATGTCGTTGATCTTGGCGTCCTCGAAGGGCGTGTAATAGATGAGGATCTTGACGGCGTCCGCGCCCCAATCCACGATGCGCTTCACCGAAACGTGCGGCAGCAGGTCGGGCAGGCGGCCGGGCTGGGTGTTGTCGTATCCGCTCAGCTCATAGGCCAGCAGCAGGCCGGCGTTCTTGCTGCGCGCCAGGCGCGCATCCAGGCCGAATTCGGGATCGAGCAGAATGGCGCTGGCATGCGGCGTCAGCACCTTGGTGACGGCAGTCTTAAACTCGCTCATCATTTCGTGCGTGATCTCTTTCTTATCCACGCCACGCCCTGCCGCCAGGGACTTCTGCAAGCTGCCGCGCTGATCCATGGCCGCCGCCGCGATAACGCCGGCATGATTCGAGAGCGCCTTCAGGTGTTTCATCTTACCTTCGGACATTTTCATTTGTGATCTCCTTCAATTGGGGAATAGAGTGGTAACGCGATGGTTGCCTACAAGGGCAATAATGAATCGTTACACTCCATTATGACATATTGCAGCGCGAATCGACCGGAGAATCCGACCGGTATGTCCATTTCTTCCGGCGCCGGAAGTAGGCCTGGGCTACTCCGGCATCGCGCAGAATCTGCTGTTTCAGCGCCTGCGCGTCGGGAAACTGACGCTCGTTCCGCACGCGCCACAGGAATTCCACGCGGATGCGGCGCGGCGTATCTCCCGCGAGCGGCTCCAGCAGAAAGGTCTCGATAGAAAGCTCCCGACCCTCGCCAAACGTCGGCCGGTAGCCCACGTTGGTGACCGACGGCCACAGGCGCCCGGCATCCAAATCGCCGGTGCGTGTCACATAGACGCCGGTGGCCGGCACCACTTCCGTATTCGCCGCCAGATTGAGCGTAGGCACGGTTTGTTTCGATCCCACGCCGCGGCCGGACACCACTTCGCCCTCCAGCGCGTAAGGCCGTTCCAGCAAACGCGCCGCCTGCGCGATCCGGCCTGCCTCGATCACCTGCCGCAACGCCGTGCTGCTCACCAGATGGCCGCGCACGGTCACGGCTTTGACCTCTTCGGTGGTGAAGCCGTATTTGCGCCCCAACTCCGTGAGCACGCGCACGTTGCCCGACTGCTTGTAGCCGAAGCAAAAATCGTGACCCAAC
>OCTA010002007.1_pt1 | contig 18679 bp, 18 predicted proteins | sample 1538991 | NCBI WGS metagenome assembly OCTA01 (sample SAMEA3539302, study PRJEB22396) | soil metagenome | biome: tundra; feature: field; material: soil | place: USA | collected 2010-05 | depth 0.15 m | reverse complement strand
CGCCATCTACGCCGGCGGCGACGCGCGCTCCGCCTACAACACGCTGGAAGCCGCCGTGGCCGCCTCGCCGCCGCACGAGCTTGCCGAAGAGGCCGTGCAGGACGCCATCCAGCGCAAGGTGCTGCTGTATGACAAGTCCGGGGAAGAGCACTATAACCTGATCTCGGCGCTCCACAAATCCGTGCGGTCGAGCGATGCCGACGCCGCGCTTTACTGGCTGGCGCGCATGCTGGAGGCTGGTGAGGACCGCCTGTACATCGCGCGCCGGTTGATGCGCATGGCCATCGAAGACATTGGCCTCGCCGACCCGCGCGCGCTGGAGCAAGCCGTGGCAGTGATGCAGGCCGTACACTTTCTGGGGATTGGTGAAGGCGACCTGGCGCTGGCGCAGGCGGCGATTTATTTGTCGGTGGCGCCCAAGTCCGACGCGTCGTATCGCGCGCTGAGCGCCGTACAGGCGGAAGTGCAGGAGACCATGGCGGAGCCCGTCCCGCTGCATCTGCGCAACGCCCCCACCAAGGCGATGAAGCAGTGGGGCTATGGCGCCGGGTACGAGCATGCCCACAAGCTGGAGGATGCCATCACGGGGATGGAGTGCCTCCCGCCTGCGCTCGCGGGCAGGCGGTATTACCATCCCACCGATCGCGGGATGGAGAAGCGCATTGGCGAGCGGCTGGAAGAGGTGCGGAAGGCGCGGGAGGCTGCGCGGGGGCGGGGTGACGAGCGCTCATAGGCGTCTACAGTCGGCTGCCCAATCGCTGCCACCGGACCAGAGTGCGTTCCTTACGCAAAGATGGCATTGCGGGCCGTCAGCACTCGTTCAGACAGGCGACGCGCCCATGTGGATTCTGTTGAGCGGGCGGGTCCGACCGGCATGGGTAATGGCAACATTTGAACCAGCGACGTATAAACAATGGCGAAAACTCCTTAGATTTATTTCCGCAGCGACTTCGAAGCAGGCGTACGAGCAACCTGGCTGGATACCGCCGTGCGTCGATGCCCAAGCTGTTCTGCACGCGACCGGTGGGGTATTGGCGTGTGCGGTGGTTGCGGAACGAATGAAACTGCAGTTTTTGCGTGCCCAAGTGCGACGAGTCCCTTGAGTCAGTGGCGCTCGATTATGAGGCACGTAGCTCGGGAGGCCATCGTTACGTTGAGGCAATACCGGGCGACCAGTGCCCAAACTGCTCTACGGTCTTCGTGTACGAGCATTTTGTGGAGGAACTCGATGAGTTCGTCAAAAGCGTTCCGCACGATCTTGAGATCATTCCTGAGGTTGGCATCCAGACCTCCGAGGGTGTAGAGGTCCTCGTGCAGATTGTCAGCGAAGAGATAGGCCCTGCCTTCGAATGTGAAGTCGAGAGTGCCTCGATCGCAGGTCTGCGAGTAGCGGTCGGCGGCCAGAGTGACCTGTTCCGAAAGTGTCTTGATCACGTCACTGCATACGGCACGTCCGATTACGGGCATGAATGGAGCCCAACGCTCCATATCCAACCTGGGCCTCCTTACAGCGTGGATCAACGGCGCGAAATTCAGGTCCTGCTGTCTCGTTTATGCCGGTCTAGCGGGGCATTCCTCACCTTCTGGTCCGTGAACTTTGAGCCGCCGTGGAAGGATGAGGCGAGCCCCCTTAAAAAGCTCGGTCAGATCCTCGAGTCCTCACCCATCGATGAAGACCGCGTATGCCTTCCACTCGTGAATAACATCGCCGCTGGCCTCGAGCCGAGCAGATTTGTGAACGCCTTCCGATTGCTCGAGACTGTGGTGAACAGAAGTTTGGAACACAGAATACGAAGCGCGCGTTTTGACCAAAGTGTGGATCACTCCGCGTTCCTGGGGCTAATGCGCTTACTACAAGCAGATCTCAAAACCCGCCTCCGTGAAGCCGTGAAAGGTAAGACCGGCGACCCAACCCCCATTTTGAAAAAGGCTTGGCGAGTCCTTGAGCCAAGGAGGGGCTACAGCCAGGGCGAGATCTTCGATCTGCTCGCGAGGGTTAGGAACTATTCTGTGCACAGCCCGGCTAACGCGGAGGAAGCGGTTATGTTGCCTTGGGAAGTGAAGCCGTTGGGTCAGATTGCGGAACACGTACTTGAAATGACCCTCTTTCTTCTGGAGGGGAATACAGCAGAGACCTCCGGGTAAATGTGCACAGGCCACCGCGGGAGGGGCCTTCGCGGCCGACGCAGGCTGACGGCCCTCGGACGACGGTCCGCTCGGAAATGATCCACTCGGCCCCCGGTTTGCATCCTCATCGCTGGGACCGACGCCCCCACCACCGCAGCTCCACGAGTGTCTCGGCGTAGCGCCCTTGGGCCACGCCGTGTCAGGCGCGCTGCAACCTGTAACCATATAGGTTACACTAATAGGCGTGGCGATCAAGGGATTTCGGCACAAAGGACTCCAACTGTTCTTCGCCACCGGGACCAAATCGGGGATTCAAGCGAAACACGCTGAGCGGCTCCGGCTCATCCTTGGCCGTCTGAACGTGTCAACGAGCGCGCGCGATATGAACTTGCCCGGCTTGGATCTCCACGAACTCCGCGGCCCCCGAAAGGGCACGTGGGCCGTGAAGGGTGAGCGGCAACTGGCGCGTTACTTTCACTTGTGCCGGGAAGGACGTAGATCGCGTAGACTACGAGGACTACCATTGAGGTGACCATGAAGATGCATAATCCGCCGCACCCGGGTGAGGTGCTTAGGGCACTGTGCCTGGAACCCCTGAACTTGACCGTCACGGCCGCCGCGCGATCCCTCGGCGTGAGCCGGAAGGCGCTGTCCAGCATCGTTAACGGGCGCGCTGGCATTAGCCCGGAGATGGCAGTCCGTCTCTCGATGGCCTTTGACACGAACGCGGAAAGCTGGCTGAACCAACAGCTTCAGTACGACCTCTGGCACGCGGAAAGAAACCGGAAGCGGCTTCACGTGGAGAAACTGTCTGCTGCCTGATGCGCAAGAATGGCATCTGCGGACCGCCGGCGCTTAGACGGTAACGACAATCTTACCAATCTGCGCGTTGGACTCCATATAACGGTGCGCCTCGACGATTCTGGCAAGCGGGAATGTCTTGTCGATGCGCGGCTTAAAGCTACCAGAAGCAAGATGGTCGAAGACGTATTGCTTGGCCTTCGCAAAGGCCGCGGGATCGCCGACGACTTCGAAGAGAGTGTACCCCTTGATGGTTAGGTGCTTGCCAAGAACGGAGAATAGCGGGAACGGTGTGGGGCCGGTAGCGAGTGCTCCGTATTCGAAGATGATGCCGCTGGCCGCTGCGGCCGCGGCGAGCGCTTCCAGTCCCTTGCCGCCGATAGGGTCGAAGACGATACGCGCCCCTTTGCCGGATGTGATCTCGTTGACACGAGCGGCGAGGTCTTCCTCTTCCGAGGCGATGACGTGGCCGGCGCCCAGAGCGAGGAGTTCCGCTTTCTTCTGAGACGTGCGGGTGCTAGCGATGCTAATGGCTCCTTCAGCCTTGGCGATCTCGATAGCAGCGATGCCCACGCTACTGCTTGCGGCGGTGATCAGAACGAAATCTCCCTTTGCGATGTGGCCTTGATGGACAAGTGCGCCATAAGCCGTGAGGTACTGCATCCAGATGCTGGTTCCCTCCTCGTAAGAGAGCTTGGCGGGATAGACGGCGATCGCGTAAACGGGAACGATGGCGACCTCGCCGTAGACGCCATATGCGCTGGCCGAAAAAGCGGGGACCGTGCTGACCGTCTTGCCGATCCAGCTCTGGTCGACATCTGGGCCGACAGCCTCAACGATTCCGGAGGCTTCGTACCCGAGCTTCGACGGGAGCTCGGGCTGGATAAGATATCTACCCATGCGGAACATGACTTCCGCGCGGTTGAGACCGATCGCCTTTACACGGAGACGAACCTCTCCGGCGGCAGGCTCGGGAAGAGGAAGTTCGTCCAGTTGCAGAACTTCAGGGCCGCCTGTCTGATGAAAGCGGACAATCTTTACAGTATCCAAGGTTGCGTTTGCCATCGGTTTTTTGATGCAGAGTTGGGTGAAGAAGATGCAACGGCCCGCCTCTCACTTCCCATAAATCGCCCGCACCGCGCTGCGCACATACTGCTCGTCCGTCAACCCTTCCACCGCTTCTTCCGGAAAGCCCACCAACGCGCGAAAGTAGCCGGCCAACTCGCCGAATAGCTCCACGCGCGCGGGCGGATCGTAACCGTCGCGCATGGCCAGTGCAGTCACCGCGATGCGTACCGCCTCCGGATCCACACGGCTGCGCAGGCGCGCGGCCAGGTGCGGGAAGGCCAATAGGGAATTGTATTTCACCGGCGCGATCTGTTCCACGTCGGGTTCCAGCAGCTTGGCTTCGCGCAGCACCACCGTGTTGGCCGCCAGGTCTCCCAGGCGTTGGCCCTTGCGGCTCACGAGGCACGCGGTCACTCCCACCAGGTAAGCCGCCGGTAAGAAGTCGATGGCGCGCAGAAGATTGCGCAGCACCACCTGCGCCGGGCGCAAACGCAGGCCTTGCGCGTCCACCACGCGCAAACCGAACAGGCGCTTGCCCAACGTTTGCCCGCGCCAGTACCACTCGAAAATCATGGCATACGCCATGGAGGCCGCGAAGTAAAGGAACACCGTCAGCGCAGTGGCCCAGTCCGTGCCGAGCATCGCGAACACGCGGGCGCCCTTCTCGATCACCGTCGCAGCGGCCGCCAGCACCAAGGCGTCCACACCCCATGCCAGCGCGCGCAAGACCGGCGAGGCCAGCCGCAGCGAGAAGACCACGCCTTCGGGCGTTTCGATGCGCAGGGCCGACGCACGGGCGGGAGTCAAGTGCGGCCTACTCTGGAAAGGAAGATGGACAACGCCGCCATTTCCAAAACTCCGAACGCGATCTTCAAACTGTAAGGCAGCACCGGCTGATGATACTGCGATACGAACGCTTCCACGATGCCCGCCCACACCAGCAGGACCGCCGCGCCCAGCGCGATGGCCAGCAAATCGTGCGCCACGGCGCGCAACCTTTCCGCGCGGGTAGCCCGCTCACCCCAGCCGATGAGCGCGCTGGCCAACACCAGTCCGGCTTGTCCGCCCAGCAGAATCGCGGGGATTTCGATGGCGCCGTGGGGCAGCAGCCAGCCCGCCAGAAACTGCCCGTAACCCGCGCCCACATAGTCCGCCGCCACCGCACCCAGGATCACGCCGTTGTAGAACAGCAGGATGATGGTGCCTACGCCCCACGTCACACCGGCGGCCAGCGTCATCACCGTGACTTGAATATTGTGGGTCATCAACTGGGCCGAAAACGAAGCCTTGTGGCCGTGCAGCCGGTCCGTCTTCATACTCTCTTCCTCGGCCACACGTTTTGCCGGCGATCCCATCAGTCCCGGAAAAGGCATGAGCACGGCCTTTGCGTCGGGATCGGCGCGAATGGCAAACCAGCCGAAAGCGCAGCCCGCGAGCGTCAAGCCCACGGCCAGTCGGAACGCGCCCAGATGCCTGCGGAAGGCGCGCGGAAAGGCGGCAATGAACGCGCCCCAGCGAATCTTCCCGGCCCGCGCGCGCGTCTCGTGGATCTCCGCATAGGCGCGCGAAACCAGCGATTCCACGTACGCGCGCAACTGCGGCTCGGTGGCAAAGGTATCCAGGCGCACCAGGTCCGCCGAGCAGCGTTCGTACAGGTAGTGCAGCCGCTCGATCTCCGGAATCGACATGCGCCAATTCGGCTCCAGCCGCAGCCGGTCGAGCAGCGCCTGTAATTCGTTCCAGTAAACCCGCTCGGTGGTCACGAATCGCGGCAGGTCCAGAATCACAGCAACTGCCTCCGCTTGATCTCCAGATACGCCGCGGTGGCCTGTGCCTTGATGTTTTGCGGATCGACCACCGACAAGCGCACGCCGCGATTGTGCAGCGCGATCTGCAACTCGCGCATCTTATTCCACAGCATCTGCCCGGCCAGCGCCTGATACGCCGACTCCACATCGGCCGGGGCATCGTCCTCGAAAAGCGGCTGCGTCCCGGCGGTGCGCATCACGTTGACCAACACCAGATGCCGGCGCGCCACCAGCGACACCTCGCGCGCGAAGGTTTCGGCAAGCAGCGGATCGTCCAACGAAGTGAAGAAAATCAGCAGCGAGCGGCGCCGCAGATTGAGCTGCAGACTGGTGAACAGCTCGCGGAAATCGGGACTCACGCGGCGAGCCTGCAAGTTATAGACGGTCTCGCGGCACAAGCGGAAATGATCCATGCCGCTGCGCGCCCGAACCATGCGGTGCGGGCGGTCGCTGAAGGTGACCAGGCCGAAGCGGTCGCCCTGCCGCTCGGCGGCCAGCGCCAGGTGCAGCGCGGCCGTTACATAGCTTTCCAGAATCTGCTCGCGCGCCGACAGGCGGGAAGCGTCCACCACCACATATACTTCTTGCGCGTGCTCCACCTGATAGAGCTTCACCACCGGAGTGCGCCGGTGAGCCGTGGCTTTCCAGTGGATATCTTCGTAGCTATCGCCCGGTATGTACTCGCGCAATCGCTCGAATTCCCGGCCCTTGCCCACCTGGCGATGGACGCGCATGCCGGCATTCGGCGCGCGCAGAAACAGCGCCGCCGTGGCGTGATCGCGCAGGTTCGGATAGACGCGCAGGTTGCACGTGACCGGCACGCGCGCCCGCGCCAGCCACAGCCCCAGCGGCGAGGGAGCTTCCACGTGCAGTTCGCGCAGCGCATGATCGCCGCGCGTGGTTCCCGTACACGGCCACGCCAGAGCGGATCGGCCGGGCTGCAACGTGACGCTTTCCGTGAGCCGTTCGGATGCGACGCCCTCCGGCATCACCAGCCCGGCACGAAGGGAAAGCGCCCGCGCCGAGCGGTTCTCCAGCGTGATGGTCACATCCGCCCTGACGTCTTTGGTGAGTCGCACCAGAGCGGGCGCGCTGGCGCCGAGCGCAGCCACGCGCTGCCGGCTGAGCAGCGCATCCACCACGCTCGCCGCGAAGCACACAGCCAGAATTGCCGCGCAGGGCAGCGCCAGTCCAGGCATGATGCCGGCCAGGGTGGCCACTGGCAAAACCGCCAACGAAGCAGCGAGCAGGATGCGCGAACCCGGGACGATCATCGCGGCACTGGCACCTCGTGCAGAATACGATCCAGGACTTCGCCCGTGCGCACGCCCTCCAGCTCCGATTCCGGCCGCAAGAGCAACCGGTGTTCGAGCGCCGGCGATGCCATGGCGCGCACATCGTCGGGGCTGACGAAATCGCGTCCGGAAAGGGCGGCCCACGCGCGGCTGCCCGCCAGCAGCGCTTGCGTGGCACGCGGCCCTGCGCCCACCAGAACGCTGTCGTCGGTGCGCGTGCGCCGCACCGCTTCCACGACGTACTCCACGAGTTGCTCGCTTACCTGCACGAGTTGCAAAGCGCCGCGCAGGTCGGCTAGCTCCGTGTGGGAGAGGCACTGGTGGACTTCGCCGCGCAACAGCACCGCCTCCGGCGCGTGTTCGTCGAGGCTGCGGCGGGCCAAGTCCAGTTCTTCTTCGCGCTGCGGCCAAGTCATCGGGATCTTCAGCATGAAGCGGTCTTTCTGCGCTTCCGGCAATGGATACGTTCCTTCCGACTCGATGGGATTCTGCGTGGCGAAAACGGTGAAGTTCGGCGATAGCGAATGCGTCTCGCGATCAATCGTCACGGTGCGCTCCTGCATCGCTTGCAGTAGCGCGGACTGGGTCTTCGCCGGCGCGCGATTGATCTCGTCCGCCAGCAGGAACGCGGTGAAGACCGGCCCTTTGATCAGCGAAAATTCGTTGCGCTGCAGGTTGAAGACGTTGGTGCCCGTGATGTCCGCCGGCATTAGGTCGGGCGTAAACTGAATGCGGTTGAACTCGCATCCCAGCACGCGCGCCAGCGTGCGCGCGAGCAGGGTTTTGGCAAGGCCCGGCACGCCTTCGATCAACGCGTGCTGGTTCGTGAGGATCACCACCAGCGACTGGCGGATGGCATCCTGTTGGCCGATGATCACCTTGCCGATCTCGCTGGTGACGCGCTCGATGGTCGCTTGAAATTGATCTAGATTCAAATTGCTCCTTTCGCGCGCACAATCGTCTGGATTTCGCGTAGCGCCTCGGTGGGACGGCCGGCTTGGTTGCGCAGCGCAGCTTCCGCCTGCGCGCGGCGTGCGGGCGCCATGTCGCGCGCGTGGCTCTTCAGCCACTCCTGCCAGCACGCGGCGGCGAGCCGGTCCGGTGCAATGTGCCTCCGCAACAGCGTGACCAGACCGGCCACGGACGTGCGGCCGAAGACTTTCTCATCCCGCGGCGCACTGGCCACGGGCGGAAAGCTGGACGCATTCTTCCAAATGAACAGTATCGCGACGATCGCCAGGCCGAGGGCCAAGCCATGCAACCGGAATCGGCGCGCCAGTGCGACCACGCTGCCGCTCTCGACGATCCCGAAGTGCGACTCGTCGAATACGATACGGGTGCGACTGCCTATGACGCGCGCCAGTACCGCTGTTTGCTGCGCATCGGCCACGGATTCATTGCCGAACAGCCGGCCATCCGCCACCAGCACGATGCTCCCTTTTCCGAAGGCTCTCTCGATGACCACCGGCCGCGTCCCGTTCTGTTCGATGACTTCCCAGTTCTGCGCTTCGGCGAAATACAAATTGCCGTGGCCTTCCTTATCGAAATCGAGGCCGAAACGAACGCCCCACAGCTTTTCGAGGGGTGCTGGCCGCGGCGGCTCCCGTCCTGCCGCTTCCGCCATCCCAAAGACCAGTCGATTGCCGCGTTGCGCGAAGTCTTCTAAAGCGCGCGTCTCGGAATTTGGCTGCATGGCGAAGCTGTACGGCTCCAGCCCCAACAGCAAGACGGTGCTGTTGCGATCCGGCACGCGGTCCAAAGGCTGGTAGCTGCGCACCACAGTCACGCCGGGCAACCGGCTCAGGCTTTCGAAAATCACCTTGGCCCCGGCCGGGTCGCTGCGCAGTGTCGAGTACGCGGGATAAGCATCGCCGCCCGAAAACCGCCGGTTAAAGAGATACAGAACGCCGCAGGCAAAGGCCACGGCCAGCAAGCCCAGCAGCGCGACAGTGCCGGGCCTCTTCACGCCGCCATCTCCGCCGGCGTCATAGCCGCTTTGATCTGCTGCAGACGCTGCCGAAACGCGTCTGTATCCTCCGCCGTGACGCTGTGCTTGCCGTACCAGGCGCGCTCGAAGCTGGCGACGTTCACCGCAAACAGCGCGCGCGCATTCGGATACTCCCGCGCCCTGCGCCGCAGCTCCAGTTCATACTCGCGATTCGTTTTGCCCGGGTGAATGGCGATCCGTTCGTGACGCCCCAGCCACGCCAGGTTGGCGAGATACAAGGCCCGCAGAGCGGCACGGTAATCGCCTTCGCGCGCGCAACTCTCCGCCAGCGCGATCCACTCTTCTTCCGGAAGCCGGTCGGCCAGCAGATTCTCGTCCTGTAAGCTGACGGCTAAGCTGACAGCCAGGCCGCCTGCCGTCAACATGCGCGCAGGCTTGGTTTTGGCGCGCCGCAATCGCCACACGATGAGTGCCGTCAGGGCCAGCAGCGCGGCAATGAGCACGTAAACGCTCCAGTGCAAGGCCGAGCCGGGCGGCGAAGCGGTGTCCGTTCCGGAAGCGTTAGGGAGCTTTTCGCGCAGCCAATCCACCAATCGATCGATGGCATTACCGATGCTGCGCAGCCCTTGCTGAACGGTATCCGCCAAACGGTCCGTTACGGTGACTAGCCACGAAACATTGCCAGCCCGTTTGGTGACGGGGGGCGCCAATCGCCAATCGTATTCGGGCGATTGCAAAGTCCGGCGGATGGATTGGTCGAGATCTAGCGGCCTGAGAGGCCGCTGCAGGCCACGGGCCTGCCCCACAAAGACAACTAACATGATCAGGGCGGCGGACACCACCATGCGCAACGCCGCGCGCAAATCTTCTCCAGTCCCGCGCGATTCCAATTGAAAGCTGCGCAGGCAATAAACCGCCTGCGTGAAAGGATCGAACGCCATCCAGGCCAGCGTCATCGCCGCCAGCCAGAATAACGAATTGCTCACGTAGTACGTCGCGCCGCGGCTGAAAACGGACTCATAACCGGTGAGTATCCGCACGAGTTGCGGCAACACCGCGAGAAGGATCAGCACATTCAGCAACAGGATCAGATACAAGACGGTCAGGAGAAGCAGTATGCCCCAGCCCTGCCGTTGTTCGAAGCCCGCCAGCTTGCGGGCCTTGGTCATGAGCTGCGCCAGGTCTGTATCCTCGCGGTCCGCGAGCGCCGCCGCACTACGGCAAAATGCCGCCATCCACGGCAGCGGCAGGACCACGCCGGCCGCCAGCGCCATTGCCATCGGCTTGGTCCCACCGAAGAATGCCTGGCTCGATACCAGCCGCCAGAGCCGCCGGCGCGTCCACGGCAACTCCGGCCGCCCGCCGAGCTGACGATCGAGACGCCCCGCGAACACCGCGCGCCAGCAGTTCATCCACAGGAGCAGCAATGCCAGCGCGCACGCCTCGAACGCGCAAGTCGCATCGGGCGTGCGAGGCTGCGCCATGTCATTCCAGAAGACCAGCAGGCCCAGCACAAAAGGCACGCTGCCGATCCAGTTAGCGACGATGGTGGCCAGCGGAGCGGCCCGCAGCGTATGCACCGCTTCTTCGAGCAGGTCGAGGGCGCCGGCTCGCACTAACGGATGCGCCATGTGTGCTCCGCACGCGCCGCGATTTCCAGCAGGATCTCGCCGCCGATATAGAAGATCAGCCACGACAGCAACAAGCCGCCCAGAGCCACCATAGGCGTAAGCAGCGCGCGCCCGCGATGGCGGCGCGCCGGAGCCGGCCGGGCAATCGCCTGCAAGCATGCCGCGCAGAGCAGCCGCGATTCATGCTCCGTGACGCATTCCCGGCAGAAATGACGGCCGCACGCGGGACACCGGCAGACCGCTTCCCGCAGCTCATGGTTCCAGCAGCGCTGATGGATGAGGACGCCCGTCATTCCGGTTTGAAGGATAGCACGAACCCCGCGATAGCCAGCAGAGCCACGCCCCCGCTATATATAGGGCGCACGATGCCGGAGCGCGGACGGGGGCGGACGGCGACGGGGCCGCGCTTACCCGCACGTGCCGCGTCCACGGCGTCGCCGATCATCTGGGCATACGTAATGCCGCCGATAAACAGCAACGCTACAATCGCCAGTCTCTGCATGCCGGTCCGCAGGATGCCGCGATGCTTTTGCACAAAAACCCCAATGGCGCTGGCGATCTGCACCACGGTCAATGCCACGGACACATTTGCCAGCCACGAACTCGGAGAGCGCATCAGGATCGTCGTTATCACCGCATCGGCGAAAAGGCTGGCCAGGAAGATGTCCGAGACCCAGGTGCGGCTGCGCGCCGCGGCGGGCCAGTGCCCGGCTGCCCCATGCCGATCCGCCGCTTCCGTCGGCCCCAGCGCGCGCACATCGACCGCCTCGGCCCAGTCCTGGGTGAATACACCCTGGACTTGCGCAATGCGCTGCTCCAGTTCCGCCAGCGCCTTGCGCGCCGTCCACATGCGGTAGAGTGACGGCAAGTCTTCGCGGCTGACGGCCGTATAGAGGCGGCAAATGCAACTTTGCGCCGCCGAAATATAGATCCATCCGGCTGTCAAAGCCGCGAGCGGCAGCCAAAGCCAGTCAGCCAGCGCGGGCAGGAGCACGCGCAATATCAACACACCAGTCAGCGGCAGCGCGGCAGCCGCCAGCACGGGCATCGGGAGCACGAATCGGGGGACCTTGGTGATGACAATGGCCTGAATATCGCGAAAGTAGAATCTCTTGTACTGCTCCTGAAACCTTGCGGACTTGACCGAAAGTAAGTGATCCGCGCCAGTCCACAGGCTGGCCGAAAAGATGAACCCGCTGCGGCGCCCCGGAAGCTTACGGTAAATCTGTCTGGTATCCGCCACCGTCAGGTCCTCGCCTTCAGTACAAAATATGCCGTGCCCCAGATCCAGCCCCCGATCTCGCACAACGCGATCGCCGCGGCCAGCACCGATCTCCACCGCCAGCGACGCACCAGGCTGAGCGGCCGATTCCAATAGCGCAGCGCCACAAATAGCGCGATGGGCGCGGAAATCGCGGTGAAGGGCCACACCAGCAATGGAGCCACGGCCACCATCAGCGCCGTGGAATCGTACAGCGTGCGGGAGTTTTCGAACTCCACTGTCTTGGCCTTGTATTCGCCCGCCGTGAAGCACGATGGGCACCACACGGCGCCCTTGAATTCGACCGAGCAGAGCTGGCATACGAACCGGCCGCAACGGCTGCACGCCGCCACCGCCCGCTTGCCGGGGTGATCGAAACAGGTGGCCTCGCCCTCCGCCGCGGCCTCCGTCGCCACCGGACCGCTCGGTGCGTAGAACAGCGCGGGAAAGACGCGCACGGTGCTCGAAGCGCCGCACTCCGGACACGTCGCGGCATGCTGCGCGGCAAGCTCCCACTTGGGCAGCGGACGGTGGCAACGGTTGCAAGGGACTGACATCGTAGAGAGGGTAGTTACTCCGCTCCCTGACGGTCGCGGCTCGGTACCTTGATCACGCGCGTATCGCACATCATATCGTGCAGCGCGCGCTTCTGAGAGTCGAATCCCGCCATGATGTAGCCAATCGCCAGAACAATTCCGCTCACGATTTTCGCGAAGTAGCGGCCCACGGCGCGGCCCAGCGATATAGGTCCTCCATCGGGGCGAACGACCTTCAGATCCAACGCCATCTTGCCCGGCGTCGCGCCATAGCGGCTGACGAAGAGGCCTTCGTAAGTGGCGCCAATAGCCATGTCGATCAGATACACTGCCCCCAGCGCCATCAATTCCACTTCAATGCTCCGGCTCTGCAGCATCCGCGCGAACGGCAACTGCACGACCATTCCGGCCACAAAGAGAATCACCCAGTCGAGCAGTGCCGCTACGAACCGTATCCAGAAGCCCGCATATGTGAAGGTTGCCGCGGAGGCGACTCCTTCGCGCAGCTTCTGCGCATAAGCAATCTTACAGTTTACGCAGATGAGCCGGTCGCCGAAGCGAGCGAGTTCCTCCTGGGGCCACGGCTGGCCGCATTCCGAGCAATATTGCACCGTGATTGGCGCGGGCTCCATTTGAGGAGATTGTACCAAGGTGGCGCACGCACTCCTGCGTGCCGCGCCGGCACTCATGCCGACGCCCCTTGCCGACCGAATCTCGACACGGCACGCACGGGGGATCCGGCGTCTACCACAGCCCCGAAGAGGTCATAGAGCGGGCATTAGAGGTGCTACGTGCGGAGGATGAATGGCTTGCGCAAAACGAAGAGGCCATCAACCAGAAAATCGAGCGGGGCATTGCACAGCTCGATCGTGGCGAAGGCATCTCCGGTGAGGAATTACGCGCGCGCCTGGAGGAGCGCAAAGCGGCCTGGCTGGCTGAACAGCAGCCTCGATGAATGCCTTCATTGTCGCCCCGGAGGCTGAAGAGGACATCTTCCATATTTGGCTTTATCTACTGCGGGAAGCAGGTATGGAGATGGCGCGAGCCGTATCGAACCGCTGTGTGGTCTAGCGTGCTGGCGCACCACTGGAGATCGTCGCCGTGGTGCATGGCAAGCGCAACGTGAAGCGGCTTCTCAGTCAGCGACTAACCCGAGGTTAGACTCTAAGGAGCACTGGGCGGGTAATCCCGGAATGACAAACTCCTTCCACAACCGGTGGCCATCGTCACCGGCGGCGCTTCCGGCATTGGCCGCGCGCTCTGCAAGGAGTTGCCGCGCCGTGGGGCGGCGGTCGTAGTCGCCGCAAATTGCGGCCTGGCCACGGCCGCTTGGATTACATGTTCAACAACGCGGGCATCGGCGTGGCGGGTGAAGTGCGCAATCTCTCGCTGGGTCATTGGCGCAAGGCCATCGACATTAACTTGTGGGGAGTTATCCACGGGACCACCGCGGCGTACGCCGCGATGTTACGGCAAGGCTCCGGTCACATCGTCAACACAGCTTCCGCCGCCGGCCTGATTGGAGAGCCTGGCCTCGCGCCCTATTCGGTGACCAAGAGCGCCGTGGTCGCCCTTTCGACGGCGTTGCGTGCCGAGGCGGATGCTTTCGGCGTGCGCGTCAGCGTGGTCTGTCCCGGCTTTATGGACACCGCTATCTACGAGAACGCCATCGGGGTCAAGGTCGACAAAGACGAGTTTCTGGCGAAACTGCCCGTGCGTCTGGTCTCCGCCTCCGATGCTGCGCGCGCCATCCTGCGCGGCGTGGCGCGCAACGAAGCCATCATCGTGTTTCCGCTCTATGCCCGGCTACTGTGGTGGCTTACGCGTATCAACCCGAGCGCCCTCGCCGGATTCCACCGGAGGGTGTTGGCGAATCTGCGTACTGTCCGGGACGCGCAAGCCGGCACGGCGAACTGAAGTTCGCCGCTGCACGCTAAAGCGTGCGCCACTACTCATAGCGCAGGGCGATGAGTGGATCGATGCGGGTAGCCCGGCGCGCCGGAATATAGACCGCGATCCACGCGACCGCCGCCAGCGTGACCACTACCGCGCCGAATGCGGCCGGGTCGTTGGCCTTCACGCCGAACAGGAGACTCGAGAGCAGCCGCGTGAGGCCGAACGCGGCGGCCAGCCCCGCCGCCAGTCCGATTCCCGCCAGCAGCAGACCGCGCCCGATCACCATGCGCAGCATGTCGCTGCCACTGGCGCCCAGCGCCACGCGGATGCCGATCTCCTGTGTCCGCTGCTCCACCGAATACGACATCAGTCCGTAAATTCCGAGGGCCGCCAGCAGCAAAGCCGTGCCCGCGAAAATCGTCAGCAGCAGCATATTGAAATTCGAGCGGGCGGTGGATTCCGAGATCACCTGTTCCATCGTACGGAATTTGGAGACCGGCAATTGCCCGTCCACAGCCAGAAACTCGTGCTGGATCGCGGTGGCGAGCGCCCCCGGTTCCTGGGACGTGCGCACCACCCAGCTCAGCGGGATCACCTTGTTCGCAAGCTGCGTCAGGCCGTCGGTGATCTGGCCCGCCGGCACATACATCACGCCCTGATCGGAGCCGGTCAGCCCGTTTTCGCGCACATTACCGACGATGCCCACGATCTCGCGCGCGGGCTCCTCGAATTCGGGACCCAGGCCTTTGCCGATCGTCATGCTATGGCCGATGGGATCTTCCTTTTGCCAGTATTTCTTGGCGAACGCCTCGTTGACGATCACCACGCGCGCGGAGTTTCCGGTGTCGTGATCGCTGAAGACCCGTCCCCGCAGAAGCGGAATCTTGAACGCCGCAAAGTAGTGGGCCGATACGGATCGCCATTGCTCGTCGCCGTTATACATAGCGCCCTTCGCGGGCGGCTTGCCGGCGATGTTGATCGGCAGGTCGACGCCGCCTTCGATGGGCAGCATAATGGCGGTCGCGACGGATTGCACTCCCGGCAGGCTCTCCAGGCGCGGCGTCATTTGCCGGATCAGGTTGTCGACCTTGGCGGTGGCGCCGTACCGGCCGCCGGATAGCGACGTCTGCAACGTCAAAACATTGTGCGGATCGAAGCCTGGATTCACCGCGCGCAGGCTGGCGAACGTGCGGATCATCAGCGCCGCGCCCACCAGCAGGATCACCGCCAGCGCGATCTCGCTGACTACCAGGAAGCCGCGCGCGCGGTTTTGATGGCGGCCCGTTCCCGCGCGGCCGCTGGTGTCCTTGAGCGCCGAATTCACGTCCAACCGGGAGACGTGCACGGCCGGGAATAGTCCGAACAGGATGCCGGTGGCGAAGGCAACGGCCAGCGTGAAACCGAGCACGCGCCAATCGAGCGCCGAGACCGCCGTCGAGGAATGCAGGCTGTCGCTGATGCGCGGCAGATTGCCCGGCGCGAGAGCCAGTAGCGCGCGCACACCCCATGCGCCAACTAGAAAACCAAGAACGCCGCCGGCCAAGGCCAGCATCACGCTCTCCGTCATCAGTTGCGCCACGATGCGCATGCGGCTGGCGCCCACGGCGGTGCGTATGGCCATTTCCCTCTGCCGCGTGGACGCTCGTGCAAGCTGCAGGTTGGCCACATTCGCGCACGCGATCAGCAGCACGAAGCCCACCGCGCCGAGCAGGATCATCAAAGGCAATTTCACGTCGCCTACTTGGGCTTCCTGCAACGTGGCCATGGCAACGCTTTCGGTCTTGTCCATCCACTTGGGGTTGGCCTGGCGGAAGCGCTCGCCAACAATCTTCATTTGCGCCCGGGCGGCTTGCAGAGTGACGCCAGGTTTCAAGCGTCCGGCGACCGCCAGATAATGGCCCTGATTGGTGCTGTTGGGATCGGCCTGCAACGGGATGAAGATATCCGCAGGCGGATCGGACTTGAAGGTGGCCGGCAGGACCCCCACCACCGTCGTCGGCGCGCCGGCTATCAGGATGGGCGTGCCCACCAGCCGCAGATCGCCGCCCAGGCGCCGGCTGAACAGTTGATAGCTGATTACCGCGACGTTCGGACCATTGGGCATATCCTCGTCCGCGGTGAAAGTGCGGCCGAGCGTGGGAGATACGCCGAAGACCCGAAAGAATTCCGAAGAAACATGGATGCCCTTCACTTGCTCGGGATGGTCGCTGCCGCCGACGTTCATCCCCGGGCCCGCGAAGTCGTAAGCGGCCATGGACTCGAAAACGTCGTTCTTCTTCCAGGCGTTGAATTTCGGGATGGAACTCGAGTTGCCGCCGCCCTGGAAATCGGGAAAACCGCGAACGACTGCCATGATCCGGTCAGGCTCCGGATAGGGCAAGGGCTTTAGCAGGACTACATTGATCACCGAAAAGATGGCGGTATTGGCGCCAATACCCAGGGCCAGCGCAGCGATGGCGATGGCCGTGAAACCGGGACTCTTGCGGAATACGCGAAAGGCGTGCCGCAGATCGGCCAAAAAGTTCTCCATGCCCGGATTACGATCCAGGGGGCGGGATGGTTCCATTTTTTCCGGCACCAACTCAGTGAATTACCGAGCATGGCGACGATCGCCCAAACATCAATGGGCCCGGGTGGGCGCATGCAGAGCCAATGGGCGAACATGCGCGATGAATTCAGCAAGCATGCGATCGGGCATGGCAAGAAACACCAGATGGCCGGCATGGGGGATCACTACCAATTCTTTTCGAGGCGCAACGATCGATGCGTAGTACTCCTTCACCAATGAGGTTGGCGTCAGTGTGTCGTCGGCCCCTTGTATGACGATTATCGGAACCTGGAAGTTAGTTCCAAGGGACCTCAAATCTGTCGCCATCATATCCTTGAACAATGCCTTGATGCTGAATGTACTGCCGGCGCCATAATCGAGGATGTCCTTGACTGAGTAGTCTGGGGCGAAGACGACGCCCCATAGGAGACTTTTCTGGAAGTTCTTTTCTTCGGGCGAAACATAGCGGTATTGCCAGTCTCTTTGTATTCCGAGGGCGGTCAGATCTTTGTAGGGCGGCGGACCAATTGCCGTCAGCGCAGCGATGGCCTTGTCATCGCGGGCCTGTCTGACGGTTCGCAACAATGTGTCGTACCCGATCGCTTCGTTCCTTGCCATATCGACGACCTGGCCCGATCCCACATAGGCAGACAGCAGATCGGGCCGGCGTTGAGCTATGGCCGTGCCCAAAATCGTGCCCCATGACGTTCCATATAGGATAATCTTGCCTTGCTGCAGACGTTGCCGAAGGTACTCCAGCACTTCGATCCCATCCCGGACCATGCGGTCGACGGTCATCTCGCCGCTTCCATCCGCTCTATTGCGTCCAAATGTTCTGCCTGTTCCCCGCTGATCCCATTGCACCACGGTGAAGAACTTTTCCCAGTGCAAAAAAAGCGACGTGGCCGGCACATAAGAGGCGCCCGGCCCCCCATGCAGGATCAGCAAAACCGGGTTGCCGGTATCCTCTCCCCTAATTTGAATCCACTGATGGATGCCCCCAATCGTTACAAAGCGTCCGTCGGCGATCCCCCGCGCCGATTGAATGGCAAAGGTATTGGCGTTCCGATGCTGCCGGTAAGCGCGGTAGGCAAAACCGCTGCCAACGAGAGTGAACGCGAGAGCGACAAGGCCCAGCAAGGCAAACTTCGTCGCTTTCCAGATCCTGCTACGCATAGTTAATCCGACCGCCGATCACTGCGACACTTGGCTCGCTGGGCATGCCCTCGCCGGCAGTGAAGGTCCGGCGGAGTACGGGAGAGACGCCGAAGACGCGAGAGAATTGGAAGGAAACGTGGACGCCGTTTATTTGCTCGGGATGGTCGCTGCCTCCGACGTTCATGCACGGGCCGACGAAATCGTGAGCCGCCATGGCGTTGAACTTCGGGATGGTCAGGCTCCGATATGGCAGCGGCTTCAGCAGGACCACATCGATGACCGGGGCTCTTGCGGAAGACGCGAAAGGCGTGCCGCAGATCGGCGAGCAGGTTCTCCATGCACCGGTTACGATCCAAGCTGCCGAAGGGTTTCAAAATTTTTGTCCGCGATACGCGACATTCTACGTATCCGTGCGTAGAATACATGTAGAGCGGCTAGGTAACGTACACACATGCCATAGTGAAAGCGGTAACGGCGAACTGAAGTTCGCCGCTGCACGCTAAAGCGTGCGCCACCTCAGACCTTCACTTTATTTGCGAATTTGTGCCGGAACTTCTGCACCTTCGGCGCCACCACGTATGAACAATACGGCTGCTGCGGAT
>OCTA010002004.1_pt1 | contig 18700 bp, 11 predicted proteins | sample 1538991 | NCBI WGS metagenome assembly OCTA01 (sample SAMEA3539302, study PRJEB22396) | soil metagenome | biome: tundra; feature: field; material: soil | place: USA | collected 2010-05 | depth 0.15 m | reverse complement strand
CGCGGTCGAGTGCCAGGTTGTGGAAGTCCTGCGCGCTGCCATTGGTGGAGGCGCCGTCCATCTGCGCGCTCGATATCGACTTACTGAAGGTATAGAAGGCGGTCAGGCTGAGATGCTTGCTCATGGCCTTTTTGGCGGTAAGTTGCATGGCGTGATAAGACGCCGTACCGTTGGATTGCATCAGGTTGATGGTGGAGAGATTGCCGTTGCCGTACGGACGGCGGGCGTTGACGTTGGAACTGGTCGCGGTGCTGTTGTAGTACGGATAGTTGATGTCGGGCGAAAAGGCCAGGTTGTGGCTCAACGTGCCGACATAGCCCGCCGACGCGCTGAAGCCCTTGCCGAGTTGACGCTGGATGGTGAAATTAAACTGGTAGCTGCGCGGCCACAGGAAGTTGAGGTCGATGGGCAGCAGTCCGGCCGGGAGGATGAAGCGCGCGGTGGATGGCGAGTACACGTAAGGGAACGGAGAGACGCCGCCGGGCAAAGCCGCGTAGGGATGGGTCAGCGACGCCACGTTGGTGAACTGCTGGCGCACGGCGAAGGGCTGCGAGTTTTCCACCGTCCCCCATCCGTTGCCGGAGACGCTGCCGTAAAAGATGCCGCCGGCGGCGCGGATGGCGGTCTTGCCGTTGCCGAATGGATCCCAGGCGAAGCCCACGCGCGGCGAGACATGGTTCATGCGGGTGGTCACCACTCCGCGCGCCACTCCCGCGTCGCCCACTACCAAAATACCGGCGGGCGCCGACGGGATCACGGTGGACTGGCGGCCCGGCACGAAGGTCAGTTCCCGGTTCTGCGGATCCGTGGGCGGCGTCTGTATGTCATAGCGCAGCCCCAGGTTGATGGTAAGCCGGGGAAGCGCCTTGAAATCGTCCTGCACGAAGAGGCCGGTTTGGAAGAAATTGTAAAGCGCGGTTTCGGGTGCGTCCTGGTTCATGGTGACCGGAAGACCCAGCAGGAAATCGGCGAAGCCATCGCCCTGATTGGTCTTGGGGCCCGTTTTGGCGCCGGTGAAGCTGAAAACGCCGTAGTTATTGAGCAGCGTCTGCTGAATGTCCTTGGACAGGCTCAGGTCTCCGCCGAAGCGCAGCGAGTGATGCCCGCGGGTGTAGCTGGCCACGTCGCGCAGGCTGTAGACGTTGTCTCCGGCCACCGGCCCGGCGATGGATTGGCCGAACGTGAAGTAGCCCGTGACGGCGATTTGCGGCAGGTTCGGAGGACCTTGAATCGTGTAATCGGAACCCAGGTCGTGGAGCGAGAGCGCGGGCAGGTTGGTGCGTCCGCCGAAGTAGCGCGTATAGCTCAACCAGGTCTGGTTGACCAGGCTGGGGGTAGCGGTCCACGTGTAGTTCAGATTGGCGTTTTGCTGCCGCCAGTTGTAGGCCTGGGTCGACCAGGGCAGGTTACCGCCGGGCAGTATGGAGTTGGTGCCGGCGGTGGTGTAGTAGCTTCCGGAGAGGCGCTGCGCGGCCGTCACCTGGTGGTCCACCTTGATCAGAAACTCGTCGGTGTTGTATGGGCTGGGAACCTGGCCCTGGAAAATGTTGTTGGAGAAGTTGGAGAGGGGCAGGTACTTGTTCATGACATTCACCGCCGTCGGGTCGAACCGCGAGGCGGGAATCTGGTTCCCGGCAAAGGGCACACCGCTGACGGGGTCGACAATCGCCTTGGTAATGGCCGAAAAATCGCCCTGCCGTTCGGCGGCTGTCGGAACCACCGCGGAACTCAGAAATGTGGTGGTGTTCTGGCGCAGGCCCGAATAAGTACCGAAGAAGAAGGTCTTGTTGCGGACGATGGGGCCGCCAAAAGAACCGCCGAATTGATTGCGGTGCAGCGGCGGCTTCACCAGCGCGTTAAAGGTGTTGGCATTCAGTTTCGTGTTGCGCAGAAACTCGAACAAGGATCCGTGTAAATCGTTGGTCCCCGAGCGGGTGATCACGTTGATGACGCCGTTGCCGAAACGCCCGTACTCGGCGCTGTAGTTGTTCGTGTCCACGCGGAATTCCTCCACCGCGTCGGGGTTGGGCGGCGTGTTACCGGTGTTGCGCAGCGAGGAGACGTTGGAGCCGCCATCCAGATAGTAGTTCACCGAGCCCATGGTGGCGTCGACGCCGCCGTTGATGAAGGTCCGCTGCGCCGGGAAGCCCAGGGCGATTGCGTTGCCGGTCTGCTGCACGCCGGGAGTGATGTTGAGCAGGGAATAGACGGAGCGGTTGACCAGCGGCAAGGTGGTGATCTGTTCGCTGTTCACGGTCTGGCTCACAGCGGCGTCCGTGGTGTTGACCAGTGGCGCGGCGGCTTCGATGGTTATGGTCGCTGAAGCATCGCCCACCTCCAAATGCGCATCGACGCGCGCGAACTGGCCCACTTGGAGCGTGATGCCGGTTTGGCGGAATGTCCGGAAGCCTGGTCTCGCAACCTGGATTTCGTAGTTGCCGGGAGGCAGGAACTCGATGCGGTACTCGCCGCCTTCGTTGGTCTGGACGGAACGCGACAGCCCGGTTCCGCTGTTCAAGGCTTCCACTTTTGTGTTCGGCACCGCGGCGCCCTGGGAATCCAGGACGTTGCCTAGAATGCTGCCGGTCACTTGCTGGGCATACAGTGGCACGAACAGCGCCATGCCGAATAGGAGGAGAGTTGCGAAAACGTGATCTTTCACAGAAAAGGGGTTCCTTGTCGAACTCATTAGAGCGATTGCCAGGCTATCGGAGGTCATGCGGTTCGAATTGGCGTGATGTCCGTCCACCGGCTGGTTGGTGGCGAAGAGCCTCGTCATCCAGCACTCCTCGGGTTCTTCGCGCGCTGGCCGGCCCGCACTACCAGGTTCATGAACTGCACCCAGGGCGAATCCGCAAGTGGAATTCCGGAATAGGCGGATAGCAGCCTCTCCGACGGCAACGCAACTCCGGCCAAGCCGGCGAAATAGTGGGTTCCCGCGTCGTACGCGTCAATCTGCTTGTACTTCCACGTGGCAGGCTTCAGCATGTACGGCAACAGATAGTCGAATGCCGTCTCCACGCCGATGCCGCGGCTGGTGTGGAAGTGCCAGAGGTCGACACCGTCCAGTTGAGCCAGACGGCAAAGTAACGCGAACGAATCCAGGTTCATCGAGGAGTAGTGGAGCGACCGGGTCCGTTCCTCCTCGCGGGGGCAACTGCCGTCCGGCTGAATCTCGGTGGGAACCAGGTAATCGCGAAAACGCCCCCAGGCGAACTGCCGCAGCGCCGCGTTGCCGGTGAAAGTGGCATACGCGGCGACCTGCGTGGTCCACCAGGTCGCATGGTTGTTACCTGCCTGCTGTTCCGATTTTCCGTGCGCGCTTGTGGTCATCCAGCGCACGTAATCGGCGTACCAGCGGCGCACGCCTGAAAAGATTTCGGACGGCAACTTTCCTGCCAGTTCCAGCAGCACAACGCCCTGGGCGGCATGGATCAGAGCCTGCGTATCGATACTGCCCGCACCCCGGCCGGTGTTTACACCGCGGATCATCTGGCCATACTCCAGGTGCGGATTCATGCGCGTTTTCGCATCGACGAACCAGGTTGCGAGCACCTTGGCGCCGTGTTCGACGCAGCCGGGCGTGCCCAGGCAGAACGCGCCCATGCCCAGCGAGAGCACGGCCGCGGCCATGGAGCGCAGGTCGTTGGTGTTGCCGGTGAACCGCGCTTCGTTGTGCTCGCCGTCTCGCCGGATGTAAGGCCCGCCGGGGTTTTTGGGATCGGGGAACCAGTAGGGGGCTTCGCTGACGTAGTCGTTGGGGCCGGCCGGCACGTTCAGTCCCTGAGGGCGCCGGAACGTGACGCTCCAGGGTCCGGCTTTGAGTGCCGCCGCGGCGTACTCGTTAATGCGGGGGCGCGCGGTGGTAGCGCCCAACTCGCGCAGGCGCGACGATTCGGCCTCGCTGAGCAGCAACCGGGACCGCGTGGGTTCGGCGGCGGCCAGCAGCGAACCGGCTCCGGCCAGGAAAATTCTGCGACTGATCGGCATCAGAACTCCACCCTCAGCCCCAGTTGCTTTTGGCGGCGGTATTCGCCGCCTTCGTTGGTCCGGACGGTACGCGACAGCCCGGTTCCGCTGTTCAACGCATCCACTTTTGTAGCCGGCACCGCGGCGCCCTGGGAAACCTGGACACTACCCAGGATGCTGCCGGTCACTTGCTGGGAGTAGAGCGGCGGGAAGATCGCCACACCGCATAGGATGAGAATTGCATGGACGACGTTGAGTTTCATGGAAATGGATCCCTTAATGTGTTCGCCAGGTTTAGAACGTCAGCTTCATCCCTAATTGAATATTGCGCGGCGGGTAAGCGGCCGAAATGGTGCCGAATCCGCTGGTCGTGATAGTGGTCGCCGGAGCCTGGAAATTCACGTTGTTGAAGGCGTTCAGAAAATCGCCGCGGAGGCGGATATTCATCTTGCCATCCTGGCGAAGGTTGAAGAAGCGGGAGATGGACAGGTTGTAGATCTGCATGCCCGGTCCCTCGATGTTACCCGCTCCGGACGTTCCGAAGCGGCCCTGCGGCGCGGCGGCGAAGGCGGCGGGATCGAACCAGCCGTTGGGGCCGGGATTCGGCAGTTGGGTAGGTCCACCAAGATAATCGGCTACACGGGTGCCAAGCAGCGTGCTGCCCGTCACGGTGTAGTAGAAGCCACTCTGGAGGTGGATGATGGTGCTGAGTTGCCAGCCGCCGAAAGGATAGCGGAGGAAGCGGCTCTGCTGGCGCAGGGCGGGAAGATCCCAGATCAACGTCGACACAAATGAGTGGCGCACGTCCACCGAAGACCCGGCGTTGGAGGAATAGGCCGGACCATACATCAGGTGGATGTTGGAGGCGTTGAAATTATTCTCCGTGTCGGACGAAGCGTCGGAAAGATTCTTGGAAAACGTGTAGGACGCGGTCATCATGACCCTGCCCACGCGGCGTTCCACGCGCGTTTGCAGGGCGTGGTAGTTCGACGTGCCGGCGCTGTTGAACTGCTGAATGATGGAGTAGCCGGCATACGGACGAATGCTGTTGAGATTGACCGTGGAAGGGGAAGCGGCGAGCGTGGACCAGGACGGCTGATTGATATCGGGCTCGGTCAGCAGATGCCGGCCCAGCGTCGAGACGTAATCCACTTCGGTGAAGAGATGGAGTGGAAACTCGCGCTGAATGCCGAAGCTGATCTGTTCGGAATACGGCGTCTTGAGATTCGGGTCCATGGTTTGCAGGGTTCCCCAGGGAGCGCTGACGGACGCGCCGCCGGCGATATTGGCAAGGTTGCCGGATTGGAACTGTACGCTGCCCACATACGGCGGGTTGTTCAACGTATACATCGTGGGGTTGCCCTGGATGCGGTCATAGAAAAGGCCGGCGCCGGTACGGATGATGGTCTTTTCGTTGATCGCGTAGGCCAAGCCGACACGCGGAGCCCATGTGTTCCGGCTGGGATACATGCCGCGCGGCGCGCCGCTTGGCACAGCGAGCACGGCGGCGTTGGTTGCGTTGGGAACCAGGTACGCCTGATCCGGATTGATCCCGTTGCCCACACGCACCAACCCGTTATAGACGTTGCCCGAATTCGCCACCACGTTACCGGAAGAATTCACCGTCACCGCTTGCGCCGGGTTGTACGACGAAGGCACGAAGTTCGACAGGTTGTTCACGGTGGAATAGAGAGCCATCATGTATTCATAGCGAAGCCCCAAATTCACCGTGAGTTTGCGCGAGACCCTCCACGAATCGTCAATGAAGACGCCGGGCTCGGTGTAGCGATAGTGACCCATGGGGTCGTAGGCCGCTTCCGTATAAGTCTGAAAGTTGCCGAGCAGCGCATCGGAAAGCGCGTAACCAGTTGTGTTGGTATTGCCGCTGGTGTTGAAGACGACGTTGCCGTCATAGTAGGAGCGGCCGTTCTGATCTTTGCGGTAGCGAATCACCGAAGCGCCTGCACGGATGCTGTGCTGCCCGCGCACGAAAGAGACGCTGTCGTTCAATTCAATATTGGTGATGGGGGAAGTCAGCGTCTGGTCCGGTCCCTTCCACTGCTCGAAGTTCTGCACATTCACATCGGGGATACCGGAAGCGAACGGTCCCACGGAATTGTAGATGCGCTGGAAGGTGAAGCCCTGCGTGGCACGCTGCCAACTGTCGCCGACATTCTCGTACCGCTGTCCGTTCCAACTGGCGCCGAAGTGAATTTCATTGACCACGGTCGGAGTGACGACCCACGTTTCGGAAAGGAGCGCGCTCTTGGCGGGGCGGTTGCGATTCTCCCCAATCGCGGGGACGTAGGAAGAGGTGACGGAGCCGGGACCATAGGCGAGAAAGATCTGATTGTCGTCGTCCACGAAGCGTGCGGAAAGCGTGTGCCTATCGTTGATGTGGTAATCCAGGCGAATCAGATCTTCGCGGTAATTCAGCGGATTCGGTACTTGGAAAATCGCGTTGTTCGCAATCGGCGTGTTGGTGAAGCTGGCCGTCTGCCCGATCACGTATTTGTACACGTTGGCGATCGCCTTCCCATCCGCCGTGAGCACGGAGGCGGGGATAATGTTGCCCGGGTACGGGGTCTTGGTTCCCGGCAGATCGATCGTTTTTCCGCTGCCGACGAAATTGCCCGACAATTCATCGGTGGTGGGGAGCGAGGTGCGGATCGGCGCGGCAGCCTGACGCAGGCGTTTGAATTCCTGGCCGACGAAGAAAAAGATCTTGTTCTTCTTAATGGGGCCGCCGACATCGTAGCCAAAATCGTTGAAGCGCAATTCGGTCTTGGTGGGCGAAAAGAAGTTGCGCGCATCCAGCGCATCGTTGCGGAAATGTTCGAAGACCCCGCCGTGGATGGAATTGGTGCCGTTCTTCGTCACCAGATTGAATGCCGCGCCGGAAGAACGGCCATACTGCGAGGAGAAATTCGAGGTCTGAATTCTCACTTCCTGCGTGAAGTCCGGACTGATGTTGTTAATCAGGCTGCCATTGGCCCCGCCATCCAAATTGGTCAAGCCATCCACCGTCATGTTGTTCGAATTCGTGCGGTGGCCGTTGACGGATTGGTTGGTAGCGCTGAGCGAGGTCAGCACGCTGAACTGATCGGGGTTGGTGATCACCGCGCCGGGCACCAGCGTCAGCAGTTCCATATAACTGCGGCCGTTGAGCGCGAGGTTATCGACCTGCGCTTTGTCAATCACCTGCGACACCTCGGCGGAGACCGTGTTCAAGGACTCGCTCTGCGTGGCGGAGACCTCGACAGTCTGGGAACTGGCGCCGATTTCGAGCTTCACATCGACGGTGATGCGCGCGTCGGCGGCCACGAAATTACCCGCCTGCTGGAAGCGCTTGAAGCCGGGATGATCCACCACGATGACGTATGGACCGATAGCCAGATTATCGGCCACGAAGAATCCGCGTTCGTCGGTGGTTTGCGTGCGGGCCGATTGGGTGTCGGAGTTCGTCACCACCACCTTGGCGCCGGAGACGGCGGCGCCGGACGGATCCACAACCGATCCCGAAATACGGCCGAACATGGTTTGGGCCGAAACCCGCAATAAAGAAAGGCTGAAAAACACAGCCACCAGGCAGATGGCGAAACGGCTACGACTCAGTAGCATGGCAAACTCCTCCTAAAGCGACTGCAAACGTTTCCGATAATATCATTCGTTATTTAGGGTGTCAAGCGCTAAAAATGCGAATAATTGCGCGGAATCGCGCTTGACAACGCCACTGGCTTCCGCAGATAATTGGAAACGTTTGCGGCCAACCCGATGGCAACCACTATCAAAGACGTCGCTCGCGAATCCGGTGTGAACATCTCCACCGTCTCCCGGGCACTCAATAACGGATACGGCGTGAGTCCCCAAACGCGGGACTTGGTGCTGGCTGCGGCCAACCGGCTGAAATACCGTCCCAACGGTGTCGCCCGCGGCCTGGTCACCGGGCGCTCTCACTCCATGGCGCTCATTCTGAGCGACATCCGCAACCCGTTCTTTGCCGAAGTGGCCCGGGGCGCCGCCGATGCCGCCCGCAACGGCAGCTGCGACCTCGTGCTCTGTAACAGCGATCTCGATCCCGTCCGGCAGATGGAATACGTGACGTCGCTGCTGGAAAAGCGTGTGGACGGCATTCTGATGAACTCCGTCTCCGCCCTGAGCCCCGACGAGCAGAAGCAACTGGCGGAGTGCGGCGTGCCGATCGTACTGTTGAACCGCTCTGCCGCGAGCAAGGCTTTCTCCACGGTCTCCGCCGACAACGAGGCGGGAGGCGTGCTGGCGGCGGAACACCTGCTGGAATTGGGACATCGCAAGATCGCGCATCTGACGGGACCGCGCCAGCACGGCAACCTGAGCGACCGGACGCGGGGGTTCGTACAGGCGCTGCTGGCGGCGCCGCAACCGGTCGCACCGATCGTGCTGTATGGCGCATTTACATTTGAGGGCGGACGCGAGCTCACCACCCAGCTGTTGGAGGAACATCCGGATGTCACAGCCATCTTCGCCGCGAACGACGTGATGGCGTGCGGCGCGGTGCGCGCGATTCTCGACCGGGGACTAGGCATACCAGAGGACCTATCGCTGATCGGTTTCGACAACATACAGTTCTCCAGCATCATCCATCCGCCGCTGACCACGATTCACCAGCCCAAGTACGAGATGGGGCAAGCGGCGGTCGAGATCCTGCTGCGCCTGGCTCGCGACAAGACCAGGAGGACGCCGGAAAGCCGCGTGCTCGGAGTGGAACTCATCGAAAGGCAATCTTGCCGGAGGCGACCATGAATTTCAATCGACGAGAACTTTTGCAATCCGCCGGATTCCTGCTGGCCGACCCGGAATGGCTGGCGGCGGCGCCAGACGCCGGTACCGCGGCCGCGTACGAGTGGATTCGCAACACGCGCACCCTGATTGCGGAGGCCTACAATCCGCCCTTCTATCCCTCGCTCGATTACGATCCCGTCAAGGCCGTCGCGATCGCGCGCCAGTTGAACGCCGATTCCATACGCTATCCGGCGGCGTCTTACTACGCCTACTTTCCCACCAGGTCCGGCTATCCGGTGCATCCCGAGCTGAAGACCGACATCATGCGGCAGACTCTCGATCTCTGCCGGCAGGGGGGTCTGAAGGCCGTGGCCTACGTGCCGCTCAATCACCCTTTCATGGATGTCTCATCGAAGGATCCGCGCTACTCCGGCTGGAGCAAGAAGTTCGCTAACGGCAAGCCCATGACCACGGAGCACTATGGATTCGCGGAGTATTACGAAGGCTGTCTGAACTCGCCGGTGCGCGACGTCATCAAGGCCCTGGTGCGCGAAGTCCTGGTGGACTACCCATTCGACGTGATGTATTTCGACGGCCCCTACCAGGGCATGCAGAATGCCAAAAATTACTGCCACTGCGCCTACTGCGAAGCGGCGTATCAAAAGAAGTTCGGTAAAGCAGTGCCGAACCAGGATGGGAAAGTAAGCCGCGAAGATGAAATCCAGTACACCAACTGGATGGCCAGCGACGTGGCGATCGCTTTCCTGCGCGAGATCCGCGAGACGATCCGCCAGACCCGCGACGTCCCCGTGCTATTCAACGACACGTCGCTACTGAGCCGGCGCGAGTGGCGCAACCGGGCCATTCCGGTAGTGGATGGCTTCATGTTCGAAGCCGCCGAAACGCCCGAGGACAAGCTATTCAATATGCAACTGGGCCAATCCACGGGCAAAGTCATTTGGACTTACGTGGGCACCCACACGCAGTACAACCGCGAGCATCTGAAAGACGACCGCGTCCGCGGCTGGTTCAGCTATCCCGTGGAAAGCCAGGAACTGCTGCTGGACGGAGCCACCGCCGTGGCCGCCGGCGTGGGGCTCGTCTATTGGGGACTGTCGCGGTTTTTCTATCAGCCCGAGGGCCCGCTGGCCTACGAAAGCGGCCGGTACGTCAAAGACATTTTCGATTTCCAGCAGAAGCACGACGCGCTGTTGCGCAGCGTCCACAGCCGCCCGGAGGCCGGAATCCTGGTGGGCGCGCAGACCATCGATTGGTACGCCGGCAAACACTTCGTAAGCAAGGCATACGAAAACTGCGCCCACGGCGCATACCACGCGCTCAAAGCCAATTCATTTGAGTCGGAGCCCTTCCTCGACTGGCAGATGTCGCCCGCCCTGCTCTCCCGCTACCAGATGATCTACGCGCCCAATGCCGCCTGTCTGAGCGACGCGCAATGCGCCATGCTGACGGACTACGTGCACAATGGCGGCAAGCTTCTGGCCACCCACCTGACCTCGGTCGCCGACGAGTTTGGCCGGATACGCAAGAACTTCGGCCTGGCGGAACTGTTCGGTGCGGACTTTGAGAATCCCGAGCCGGTGGAAATCCCCGACCTGTATCTCAAACTGCCCGGCGGCGAATTGATTCCGCAGGATCCGCAAGTGTTCCGCTTCCGCGCCAACGGCGCCGAGGTGGTGGCCGAGACCCTGGACCGCGGCCACCGCGCCAACCTGGGTCCGGCCATCGTCCGGCGGACCGCCGGAAAGGGGAGCGTGATCTACATCGGCTCCAGCCTGGAGGCCGTCTACGAGGAGACCCGCATGAAGCGTCTGCGCGAGTTCCTGGGCTCTTTGGTAGCGCCGTGGCTGGAGGCGGGACAGTCGTATCAGATGGAATATCAATCCGGAGTGACACCGCATTTCATGGCGTCGCGCGATGTGCTGCTGCTGCACCTGCTGGCCGACACAGGGAACAAGAACAAGCACCTGCGGGCGCGAGAGGAGTTCCTGCCGGTTGCTAACGTCAAGGCGCGTATCCGCGTGCCGCGGGGCCGTTCCGTACGTGCAGTCTCGCTTCTGCGGTCGGGCCAGCGGCTGCCTGCCTCTGTCCGCGATGGCTGGCTGGATGTGACGGCGCCGCGCGTCTGGATCCACGAAGCGGTTCGTGTGGATCTGGCGTGAACCCTTCGCCCGCTACCGCATCTCCACGGCGCTGGCTGATGATCTCGCTAGCCTTCTGGGCAACCGTGATCAATTACCTTGACCGGCAGACTCTGTCGGTGGCGGCGCCCGTGTTGCGCGATCAGTTCCACATGACCAACACGGAGTATTCGCGTGTGTTGTTCGCGTTCCTGCTGGCGTACACCATCATGAATGGCGTCTCCGGACCGCTGATCGACCGGCTGGGAACGCGCCTGGGCTACGGTCTGTGTATCGCCTGGTGGTCGGCGGCGGCGATCCTCCATACCTTCGCCCGCGGGGCCCTCAGCCTGGGGGCGTTCCGCTTTCTGTTGGGCATCGGGGAGGCCGGTAATTGGCCCGGCGGTGTGAAAGTGGTCGCCGAATGGTTTCCGGAGCGAGAGCGTGCGCTGGCCTCCGGCATCTTTAATAGCGGTTCTGCCGTGGGAGCGATTCTGGCGCCCCCCATCGTGGTGTACATCATTTCCCGGCTGGGCTGGCAAGCGGCATTCGCGGCGGTAGGGATCACGGGATTTGTTTGGCTGACGTTCTGGTGGCCCATCTACCGCACACCAGCCGGCGAGACTGCCCCGAAAGCGGCGCGGATCCCGGTACGGGAGTTGCTGCGGTCGCGATTCGTGGTGGCTTTCACGTTGTCGAAGATCTTTCTCGACCCGGTCTGGTACTTCTACATTTTCTGGTTTCCGGAATACCTGAAGCGGGCACGGCATTTTGACATGGCGTCCATCGGCGCATTTGCATGGATTCCGTTCGCGGTAGCGGGTGTGGGCAATTTCGCGGGCGGGATGCTGTCGGGATTTCTGCTGCGGCGCAGGCTCACGGTTACGGTCGCGCGGAAGGCTGCGGTGACATGTTTCGCCGCGCTGATGCTCGCAGCGATCCCGGCGGTGCTCGCGCGCGAGGCATGGGTCTCCATCGCGCTGGTCTCTATTGCCATGTTTGGGTACACGGGATGTCTGGCGAATATGCTGTCGATGCCGGCGGATGTATTCCCCGGCTCCGCGGTGGCTTCGGTTTACGGGCTGGCGAGTATGGGCTCGGGTTTTGGAGGAATGCTCTTCACGTTGATCACAGGTTGGGTGGTGGATCGCCATTCGTACACTCCGGTTTTTATCGGCTTCGGCATCATGCCGCTGGTCTGCGCGCTGATTTTGTGGACGCTGGCAGGGCCGTTAATTTCAGAATCTCAAGCTTATGCAAAACAATAGCAGTCTCTTTCATGGAAAAACGGCGCTCGTGACGGGCGCCAGCAGCGGAATCGGTCTGGCTACCGCACTGGCCTTCGGCTCGCAGGGCGCCCATGTGATGGTGCACTACAATCACCGAGAGGCGGAAGCCCAGGCGGTGATCGCGCGGGTTTGCGACGCCGGTGGATCGGGCGAAGTGCTGCAGGGCGACCTCAGCACGATGCCCGGTGTGCACGCGATGGCCATCGCGGTGGCCGGAAAGCGCATCGACATCCTGATCAACAACGCCGGCTCGCTGATTCGCCGGACGCGGGTTCTGGAGTTTACCGAAGAGCTCTGGGACCAGGTGCTTACCCTCAATCTCAGCAGCGCGTTCTTCCTGGCCAAGGCGGTGCTGCCCGGCATGCTGGAACGCAAGAGCGGGGTGATCGTGAATATCTCGTCGGTTGCCGCGCGCAACGGCGGCGGGCTCGGAGCGTTGGCCTATTCGACCGCGAAAGCGGGTCTCTCGACGGCCACCAAAGGGCTGGCCAAGGAGTTCGCGCCGCATGGCATCCGCATCAACGCGGTGTCCCCGGGAACGGTGGACACGGAGTATCACAGCACCTTCTCTACCCCACAAATGTTGGATGCCGTCCGCGCCGCCACCCCCATGGGCCGCTTAGGTACGGCCGAAGAAATCGCCGGCGTGATTGTGTTCCTGGCCAGCGACGACGCCCAATTCATTCAGGGACAGGTGATTGAAGTCAACGGTGGATTCTTGATGGTGTAACGGATGATGACGAGACGCACCTTTTTGGCGGCTCCGGCGGTTCTTGCGGCCGCCGCCACTCCACGCCCCCTGATGTTGGTGACGGCCGATGAGGCCAAACGCATGCGCGTCTTTGTGCGGGAGCAACGGCACGCGCTGCTCCAGCGCAACGTTCAGTTGGCGCTCAAGGCCGGACCATGGAGCGTCACCTACCACCGGCCGAAGTCGCTCAACATTGGCGCCGGACTGAACGATTTCGTGAGCCAGGCCCCTTACTGGTGGCCTGATCCAAAGAATCCCGGCGGCCCTTATATCCGGCGCGACGGCGAGTACTTTCCGGACCGATTCACCATTCACCGAAACGAAATCGGGAAAATGGGCGAAGCGGTACTGGCCCTCGGCATGGGGGCTTACTTTTTGGATATCGCGGGAAGCGCCGCCCGCGCCGCCCTGGTCCTTTCCACCTGGTTCCTGGATCCCAAGACGCGCATGAATCCAAATCTGCAGTTTGGCGAGGTGATTGTCGGCGTGAACACCGGACGCGGCGCTGGTATCATGGCCACCCGCGAGTTGATCCAGGCGATGCAGGGCATCGCGCTGCTGGAAGATGCCGGCGGATTCGATCCCGCCGTCGCGTCGGGCGTACGTGCGTGGTGCGCGAAGTACTTACACTGGCTGACAACCAGCAAGAACGGGCTTTCCGAGAAGATTACCGGCAACAACCACTCCACGTGGTGGACCACCCAGGTGGCTGCGTTGGCCACTTTCACCGGTGATGCGGCACAGCGCCGGATGGCTTGGGACCACTATCGCGATTTCCTGGTGCCGAAGGAAATCGCAACGAACGGCAGTTGCCCGCGGGAAGAGGCGCGCACGCGCTCACTCTTTTACTCGGCCCTTAACCAGGACGCGTTCTCGCTGCTGTGTCGTTTGGCGCAGATGGATGGTGAGGACCTCTGGCATTTTCACGCTCCGGGCGGCGCGGGAGTCGACACCTCCTTCGCCTACCTGGCACCATTCGTGGGCCGCCCCGAGACGTGGAAGCAAAAACAGATCACGGATTTCGATCCTGGGCAGTGCTATTTTTCGGGATTGGCGGGAGTGGCCCTGCCGTCGCCGAAAATGCTGGCGCTCTATGAAGCCCTACCCCGCGCGGAAACACCCTGGGTGCAGTTCCTGGATATACTGATCCGCGGCGGTCGGACGTAGCAGTTGGATATCGGAAGAAAGGATTTTCCAATGGACTTTCAACACGGCAGACGAACTTTCCTGAAAGGCGCGGCGGCGGCAATCGCAACCAGCCAGTTTCCCATTCTAGGCGCGAACGACCGGGTCAATGTAGGCATCGTAGGCTTGGGCGGCCGCGGGACCAATCATATCGATTTCTATGGATCGCTCGATCAGGATTGCCGGATTGCGGCGATCTGCGATGTCAATCAGGAGTCGCGCGAGCGGGCCAATGCGCGGATCCTGAAGAAGAGCGGCTATTCGTCGAAGGAGTTCGCGGACATGCGCGATCTGTTCGCGTCGAAGGACGTGGACGCCGTGTCGCTACCGCTACCAAATCACTGGCATGCGCTGGCGACCGTCTGGGCTTGCCAGGCGGGTAAAGACGTTTACGTGGAGAAGCCGGCCAGTCACAACATTTTCGAAGCGAAGAAGATGGTGGAAGCGGCGCGGAAGTACAAACGCATGGTGCAGGTCGGATCGCAGAGCCGGTCGCTGCCGTACAAAATGCGTGCGGTGGAACTGGTCCGCCAGGGGGCGATCGGGACCCTGTACGAAGTCAGAGGCGTCTGCTACCGGCGGCGGTTTTCGATTGGACATACGCCCGATGAGCCGGCCCCTGCCGGTCTCGATTGGGATAAGTTCCTGGGACCAGCACAGTATAAGCCGTACAGCAAGAATAAATTCGCGTACACATGGCATTGGTTTTGGGATACCGGCAATGGCGACATCGGCAACCAGGGAGCTCATGAGATGGATATTGCCAACTGGGCTCTGGGAAGAACGGACTGGCCGGCAACGGTGACATCGACGGGCGGCAAATACGTCTGGAAAGACGACCAGGAGACGCCGAACACGCTCGCGACAGCGCTGAATTTCGGGGACGCCTCGGTGACATTCGAGGTGAGGAATTTGCCGACGCCGACCGAGGCTATGGCGCCTTTGCGTCCTGGATACGTGGGTAACATCTTTATGGGAGACCGGGGATTCATCACCGTGGATCACGGCGGATTCCAGTTGTATAAAAGCGCGGCAGCGGATATGACGGGCGAGAAGATGCGCGAGATGTCGGCGGGCAGTCTGGAGAAGTACGAACCCGGAGAGGGATCGAAGGCATCGAGCGACGACACGGCTCCGCACATGAAGAACTTTCTGAATGCGGTGCGTTCGCGTGATCATAAGTCCCTGCATGCCGATATCGAGTTGGGGGCCCGGTCGGCGGTGTTCTGCCATCTGGCGAATGTTTCATTCCAGGTGGCGCGGATGTTAAAGCTGGATCCGAAGACGGGATACCCCGTGAGTGATGCGGATGCGTCGGCGCTATTCACCCGCCGGTACCGGAAGGGGTTTGTTGTTCCGGAGAACGTGTAGCCACGCTGCTGCGTCAAACGACGATGCGATCGTCTCACTGCCGAGGCGACCGCATCCGATCTTGTGTCGCAGCCAAAGACGAGGCCATAAAAACTCGTGGGCAGCTACTGGTCGAGAAACAGTCCGGGCGGAGATTGCTCGCCAGTTCCATCTGGCGCCGCACTATCGCCAGTGCATAGGGACCGCGCAGTTCTACGGCACGTGAGTCCGATGGTCATCCGCCTGATCTCGGTTTCCGATCACTTGCCAATCGACGACTTCCACGATGTGTTCCGCGCCATGGCTGGAGCGGTGATCTCGGCTCCATCATCCGCGTGCACGGTCAGGAGTACAGCCGTGGCCGGAAAGCGCATCGACATCCTGATCAACAACGCCGGCTCGCTGATTCGCCGGACGCGGGTTCTGGAGTTTACCGAAGAGCTCTGGGACCAGGTGCTTACCCTCAATCTCAGCAGCGCGTTCTTCCTGGCCAAGGCGGTGCTGCCCGGCATGCTGGAACGCAAGAGCGGGGTGATCGTGAATATCTCGTCGGTTGCCGCGCGCAACGGCGGCGGGCTCGGAGCGTTGGCCTATTCGACCGCGAAAGCGGGTCTCTCGACGGCCACCAAAGGGCTGGCCAAGGAGTTCGCGCCGCATGGCATCCGCATCAACGCGGTGTCCCCGGGAACGGTGGACACGGAGTATCACAGCACCTTCTCTACCCCACAAATGTTGGATGCCGTCCGCGCCGCCACCCCCATGGGCCGCTTAGGTACGGCCGAAGAAATCGCCGGCGTGATTGTGTTCCTGGCCAGCGACGACGCCCAATTCATTCAGGGACAGGTGATTGAAGTCAACGGTGGATTCTTATTGGTGTAACTTATGAACAGACGACAGTTCTTTCAAACCTCTTCCCTGGTCGGCACCTCGCTGGCCTGGGCCGGAGCGAACGACCGGATCCGGGTTGCCATTATCGGTCTCGGCTGGCGGGGCGGTGTGTTGCTTCCCGCCGCGGCCAAACTGCCCGGTATTGAGGTAGTCGCGCTCTGCGATCCCGACCGGGACCGCCTGCAGCAGGCGGCATCCGTGCTGGAGAAAGCCACCGGCCGCAAAGCGCGGCTGGAAACCGACATGCGGCGGCTAATGGACGACCCCACGATCGATGCTGTCACCGTGGCCACCCCCAATCACTGGCATGCCCTGGCCGGCATCTGGGCCTGTCAGGCAGGCAAGCACGTGTACATGGAAAAGCCAGTGTCTCACAATATCGCCGAAGGCCGAAAGCTGGTCCAGGCGGCTCGCCAGTACAAGCGCATTATGCAGGGCGGCACCCAGCGGCGCTCCAACGGCCGCATCCGCAAGGCCATCGAACTGCTGCACGCTGGCGTGATCGGCGATATCTACATGGCGCGCGCCATCGTTTTCGGCGTGCGCGATTCGATTGGCTTCAAGGCTCCCGGTCCACCGCCTGCCAATCTGGATTGGAATGTCTGGCTCGGTCCCGCTCCCGAACAGCCCTATCACGCCAACCTGGTCCACTATAACTGGCATTGGTTTTGGGATTTCGGCAACGGCGAACTGGGCAACAACGGCAGCCACCAGATTGATGTGGCGCGCTGGGGCTTGAACAAAGGCCTTCCGTCGAGGATCTACTCCACTGGCGGTCGTTTCGGCTACACCGATCAAGGCCAAACTCCTAATACTCAGGTCGCCACCTACAACTACCCCGACGGCACCATGCTGGTCTGTGAAACCCGCGGCCTGTACACCAACGCCGAAGGCGGTGTCCGCTGGGGCGTCCATTTCTACGGTTCGAAGGGCTATCTCTCCATCGACCCCAAGGGTGTGTTCCAGGTCTTTATGGGGCGCAGCGAGAAACCCGAACCCGACCCCGGCGCATTCGATGAGATCGACCACTACGCGAACTTCTTCGACGCGGTGCGCGCCGGCAAGCAGGAGCTGCTGACGGCGGATATCGAACAGACCTACTTGTCGAACGCCATCTGTCACCTGGGGAATATCTCGTACCGCCTGGGCCGCAAGCTGGATTTCGATCCGAAGACGGAGCGCTTTATCGGAGATAGCGAGGCCGATCAGTCCCTGACGAGCAAGTACCGAGCACCGTTTCAGATGCCGGCGCGGATGTAGCCAGGATTGTTTGTCCACCAGGCGGGCTTCCGGCGGGCCCGATATAGGCAGGTACCTTCCCGTCCTTGTCGCAAACAGTCCGTACGACGTAGGATCAATCACTCGGGAAGCGTATCGCTAGCGCTGCCCATCGGCAAGGGACGCCCGCTGCTGCCCGGCATCAAGGGCATTCCCCGCATCCTCATCGGCGATTGGAACCTCTCCTACGTCTACACCTACCAGAGCGGTCCGCCCATCGTCTTTAGCAATATGCTGCTGACCGGCAACCCGAAGGATATCCCGCTCGGCAGTGCCGACCGCACCGCGGCACAGTGGTTCAACGTCAACGTATTCAACCGCGTCACGGCGCAGCAACTTGCCAACAACCTGATCACCCTCTCGCCGACCTTCGCCGGAATCCGCGCGGCGGCATACAACTCCTCCGACGCGTCGCTCATCAAGCAGATCCCGATTCACGAATCGGTCCGCCTGGAGGTACGCATCGACGGTCTGAACATCTTTAACCAGGTCAGCTTCGGCGTCCCCAACACGACACCCACGAGCACCGCGTTCGGCGCCGTGACTACGCAGAAGAATGTTTCCGCGTCGACTACAGGCAACCATCCGCCTGACGTTTTGACGCGCCGCAATTCACCAGGAGGACTCATGCTCACCCGGCACAAAGCCGCACTCTCGCTTGCGCTCGTCCTGTCCTGCGCAGCCGTTCGGGCGCAGGACGAAGTCGCGCATCCGGCCGCCGGAGCGCCCCCCATCCTGCCCGTCGGCTCCCCCGCGCCCGATTTCAACCTGCCCGGGATCCCTACCCGGCCCGCGACCCACGGAGAAACCGGTTGTATTCCGGCAACGTGGGGAGCCATCTGGTTGCCAGAAAATCCACGCCCCCTAAGAATCAATGGGTTACGGACAGCGTTGGAGCGGAGAAGTGGTTGGAAACCATGGTTTTTGGGGAAGCAGAGGACGCGATCCCAAACTCTCGCGGTGTTCAATTCCTCCACGAAATTCTCCGTTTCTCACTATGAAGACGGTTCCTCTTGGGGAGCCGAGCCAAACCGTGGAGACCACCAGGTGGTTAACATCGACCGGCTGGGCGCAATGGACCCAACTCCTCA
>OCTA010002000.1_pt1 | contig 18715 bp, 11 predicted proteins | sample 1538991 | NCBI WGS metagenome assembly OCTA01 (sample SAMEA3539302, study PRJEB22396) | soil metagenome | biome: tundra; feature: field; material: soil | place: USA | collected 2010-05 | depth 0.15 m | reverse complement strand
GTGCCGCCGTCGGTGCTGTAGGCGGGCGCCGCGTCGGCCGGCGCCCAGATCGCGGTGGAACCGTCCGCGGACACGGCCACCACGCCGGCGCCCGCCGAGCTGCCGGGCGGCAGCGTCATCTTGGTCCAGGCGGCTCCGCCGTCGGTGGACCAGTCGCCACCGGAGTAGCCGACCTCGGCCACGTCAAGCGGCGCCGCGCCCGCCTCCCCGATGCTGGTGCCGCTGCCGAGGATCGGCTCGATCATCCCGGTGGCCGGCGAATGGCTGAGCGTCGTGTGGCAGAACCCGCCCAGGTCGCCGACCGCGCTGATCAGCTGGCATGGACCCGCGGGCGGCGCGACCAGGTCGTCGACCGCGGTTTCCTCGATGCCCTCGGCGGCGGCCGACGACCAGTGCGTGCTGGCGCCGTGATCGGCGCTGGTCACGTCGTCGCTGCCGAACATGGTCGCGCCGGTCCCGTACAGCACGTGGTTGCTGTTGAACGGGTCGATCGCGACACTCCCTATCCACCAGCCGAACTTCGCCGTCCCGCCGAACGCGAGGAACGGCGAGGCCGAGATATCCAGGGTGGCTTTGGCGCCCACGTCCACCCAGGTCGCCCCGGCGTCGGTGGAGCGGAAGATGGTGTCGATGGGGGACCAGCGGTCGTTGGTGGCCACCATGACCGTGCCCGGGTGCTCGGGGTCGACGGCCAGGCCGGCGTAGCCGAAGGGCGGGTTGCCGCCGGCGGCGGGCACCTCGGGCGTGATGTCGGTCCATACGCCGGTGGCCGTGTCGTACTTCCACACGCTGCCGTCGGTCATCCCGTTCGGCCCGGGCTGGTTGGCGTAGTCCACGTAGAAGGTGCCGTTGGACGCCAGCACCCCGTGCTGCGGCATCATCCCGGTGGGCTCGCCGGTCACCAGGTGCCAGGAGACGCCGGCGTCGGTGGACTCATACAGGTCGTTGTTGGTGGCGTCGCCGACGAAGATGTCATTGCTGGGCGTCCCGCGGTGCCCGGCGGCCGGGCCGAAGGTGACGAAGGACAGCCCGATGTCATCGGGCGAGCTGGCCAGCGGGAAGCTGGTCACCTGGGACCAGGTCACCCCGCCGTCGGTGCTGCGCCACAGCCCGTTGGCGGGCGAGGCCAGGTAGAGGACGTTGTCGTCGCTGGGGTCCACGGCCAGCCGCTCGCCCATGTTGCGGCCGTTCTGGTTGGAGCCGAGCTGGATCGGCAGGTCGGTGACCTGGAAGCTGCGGCCCTCGTTGTCCGACCGGAGAATCTCCCCGTTCAGCGGGACCGCGAACGGCTCGGTGTACTCGCCGACGGCCAGCCAGAGCTTGTCCGGGTGGATCGGGTCGGTGGCGATGGACTCCGCGCCGAGCTCGTTCCAGTCGTTGAACCCGGTGAAGTCCTGCAGTGGGACCCACCGCTGGGTAGCGGAGTTCCAGCGGTAGGCGCCGCCGATGTCGGTGCGGGCGTAGGCGAGGCCGGGCCGGGCCGGGTTGAACACGATCCCGTCCACGAAACCGCCCCCGACGATCTGCACGTTCTGCCAGCTGTAGGCGGCGGCGGACGGGGCGGCGGCCGCCGTCGCCGCGGGCACGGTGAGGCCCGCCAGGAGCACGGCACTGGCCGCCAGGGGCAGCGCCGCTGTGGCACGAATGCGCATGGTCAGATGTCCTCTCCGAAACGTGCGGTGAGCGGGATTAGCCTTTGATCGCGCCGAGCAGCACTCCCTTGGTGAAGTGCTTCTGCACGAACGGGTAGACGATGACGATCGGAATGAGGGTCAGCGCGACGACCGCCATCTGCAGGGACAGCGCGGCGACCTGCTGGTGGCCGAGGTTCTGCCCGACGATGCTGCTGCCGCCGCCCGCCATGGTCATGCCCTGGGTGACGTAGTTGTACATGACCATCTGCAGCGGCCACTTCTGGCTGTCGGCTGGCATGAACAGCAGGACGTTGAACCACGAGTTCCAGTACCCCACCGCGTAGAAGAGCGCGATCACCGCGGTGACCGCCTTCGACATGGGCAGCACGATCCGCCAGAGGATGCGCCAGTCGCTGGCCCCGTCGATCCGTGCGCTCTCGATGATGTCGGCGGCGACGTTGGTGAAGAACGCGCGCATCACGATGATGTTGAACACCGACACCGCGCTCGGCAGGATCAGCGCCCAGTACTGGTCGTAGCCGCCGAGCGCGGAGACCACGAGGAACAGCGGAATGATGCCGCCGTTGAAGAACATCGTGGCCATCATGATCATCAGCATCGTCCGGTGGCCGAACGAATGGGCCCGGGACAGGCCGTAGGAGGCGAGGATGGTGACGATCATGGAGAAGGCCGTCCCCACCACGGTGATCGCGAGGCTGATGACCAGCGCCCGGCCCACCACGCCGCCCCCGATGATCTCCTGGTAGGCGCTGAAGGTGAGGCCGTGCGGCCAGATGACCAGGCCGCCGGCGATGTTGATCGATCCCTGGGTGGAGAAACTGGTCAGCACGACCGTGTACAGAGGCACCAGGATGAGCACCAGCATGACCAGGATCGCGCCGCTCTTGGCCGCCTGGCCGGCCGGGGTCGGCGGCTCCTGCCAGACCGGCCGTCCCGTGGGCCGGCGGCGCCGCGTGGCGTTGTTGCGGGCCGCCTGGGTGGCCGGGGTGCTGGGGATCGTGGCGGTCATCGTCCGTACAACCCGTCCTCCCCGAACAGATGTGCCACCTTGTTGGCGGCCAGGATGAGAATCAGTGATGTCACGCCCAGGAACAGGCCCGCCGCCGCGCCATAGCTGAAGTTCCCGTCGGCGATCCCCTGGAAGTAGGAGAACGTGGTGAGCACCTCGGCCGCGCCCGGCCCGACGGCCTGGCGCTGGATGAGCATCTGCTCGAAGCCGAAGGTCAGGGCGTAACCCAGCTGCAGGATCAGCAGCAGGATCGTGATGCCCTTGAGGCCCGGCAGCGTGATGTGCCGTATCCGCCGCCATCGTCCGGCCCCGTCCACCGCCGCCGCCTCATAGAGGGTGGGGCTGATGGCGGCGAGGGCGGCCAGGAAGACGATCATCGACCAGCCGGCCTCTTTCCAGATCAGCTGGGCGGAGACCAGGAACTTGAACGCGCCGGGGGTGGTCATGACGTCGAACGGGTTCTTCACGCCGTGCTGGCGCAGCAGGCCGGGGATCAGGCCCGCGCCGCCGAGCATCTGCTGGAAGATGGTGATGACCAGGACCCAGGAAAAGAAATGCGGCAGGGTCACCACGCTCTGGATCAGTGACCTGAGCTTCCTGCTGAGCAGGCTGTCGAGCAGGATGGCCAGTGCGATCGGGACGGGAAAGAACAGCACGAGCTGGACAGAGAACAGCACAATGGTATTCACGAAGGCGTGCCAGAAGGCCGGATCAGTGAACAGTTGCTGGAAATTAGCCAGCCCGGCCCACGGGCTATGGAGGAACCCGTCATACAGGTCGTAGTTCTGGAACGCCATCACCAGGCCGAGCATCGGCGCGTAGCCGAAGGCGGCGAGCAGCACGATGGCGGGCAGCGTCATCAGGAGGAGTGCCTTGTCGCGCCGGAGCTTGGCCCGCCAGGGCATCTTTGCCTGCTGCGTCCTGGGCGCCCTGGTGCGCAGCAGTCCCTTGCCCCGCCCCGCGTTCGCTACGTCTTGTGAACGCGGGGCCACCCCAGTCGTCACTAGGCGTCGCCGTACTTCGAGCGGATGCCGTCAAAGAATTTGCGCAGGGCGTTGCCGCCAGTGTTCTGCCAGGTCTTGACCGCCGCCTTGTAGTCGGCGATGGTGTTCCGGCCGCGGACGACATTGTTGATCATGTCGTAGAGCGCGCCGCCCTCGCTGCCCGTCGCGATGGCGCTGTTGAGGCTGGCTGGGTACGAGACGTTCATGTCATAGAACAGCGGCTTGTACTTGACCTGGCACGCTTTCTGCTCCCACGCGCAGTACGCCTTGACCACGTCGGTGTACCCGGACTGGACGTACTGCACCGAGGGGCCGGTGACGAGGAACTGGAATGTGTCCTGGTTCGCGTTCTTCGTGCCCAGCGTGGTGTAAACGGGCCCGGCTGACGACGGGGTCCAGTCGACGCCTTGCACGCCGAAGTTGACCAGCGTGTACTCGTAAGAGCCATACGGGGCCGCCAGGTAGTTGGCGATCCGCAGGCACTCCTCGACCTGGCTCTTCGTCAGGTTCTTGCTCAGGTAGCTGAACAGGGTGCCGGTGTTCTGCAGGGCATAGGTCGGGGTTCCCGTGCCGCTTGCGGTGAACGGCGGGAGCGCCATCCGGACGTAGGGCGGATTGGATGCCTTGCCCAGAAGAGCGTCGCTGCCGTTCCAGGCCCCTGTCCCGTCACCGACGATGACCTCCTGGCCGCTCCAGAACCGCTGCTTCGCCGAACTGGTGTCCAGCGCGACCGCGTCCGGGTTCATCATGCCCGCGGCGTAGATGCTGTGCTCCCAGTTCATCGCCTCGATGATCTCGTCGGTCTCATAGGAGGCGACCAGATCACCCTTGGAGTTCGAGGCCCAGAAGGGCAGGGCGTTCGGGATTCCGAACGGCTGCTGCAGGTAGGTCCAGAGGTCGTCGAAGGCCCACCGCTTGCCCTTGGGGTCGTTGACCTCCTTGCCCAGGTCGTACAGATCCTGCGCGGACTTGATGTTGGGGGTGCCGATCCCGAGCTTCTCCAGGATGTCGGCACGGTAATAGATGGCACCGTTAAACGCCGCGTTAGCCGGGAAGGAGGGAATCCCGTAGATCTTGTTATTCCAGATGCCTGACTGCCACCCGCCCGACGGGATGCTGGCCAGGTTCGGGTACTTCTTGATGTTGTCGCCGCTCAGGTACGGGGTCAGGTCGGTAAACCGGGCGCCGACCGCCTGGCCGAAGTTGAGCGGCTGGGTCATGTAACTGGGGATGTCGATCCAGTCCGGCAGCTTGTTCCCGGCGAACAGCGTCGGCAGGAACGTGCCGTAGAGGTTCCCGTTTGACGGCTGGATGGTGAGCTTCGAGCCGAGGGCCTTGTTGACGGCCTGGTAGTAGGAGTTGCCAGCCGGCGGGATCGACCCCCACAGCGGCGTGATCGTGGTGTAACTGCCTCCCGAGCCCGGTGTCTCGCTGACCGTGCGCACCAGAGAGGTCGGGTAGGTGAGGTATCCCGGGTCCGAGCCGTTCACGCTGGGGATGTCCGGTTTGACCAAGCTGCTCGGCGTATAGGCCGGCATGATCTTGGCGAGTTCGCTCGCGCTCGTGCTGCCGGTGCCGCTGGCCCCGGAGGTCCCGCAGCTGGCCAGCAGCGGTGCGGCCGCTGCGGCGCCGGCCGCCGCGGCCGCCACGCTCAGGAAAGACCTGCGATTGAGGGGAATACCCGTCCTGTCGGCGCTCATCTCTGATCAGACCTTTCGTCCGGCGTTCATTCGATGGACGGTGGGCCGGCCGACAGACCGGCCTGGTGGGGGCAGTGCTGTTCCGCTGTGCTGATCGGCACCTGGGTAAGGGTGGGCCGGTGCCGGTTTGTCGAAGCGCTTCGAATTTGCGCCGAGGTTACGTCAGCTGAGCAGGGCGGGCAAGAGGTAACCGGAAATTCATGCGATATGCCGCTAATCCGTAACACAGCGTGCGCTGGCGGCGGCGGCCACGGCGGCCGGGCGGCGTGACAGGGCGAGTTCCGGGTGAGCTGGCCCTTGACAGGGGGCCGGGTCAATGGCACCGTCGAAGCGCTTCGATCCCCCCCGAACCCGGAGAGTCGCGGATGCCACTGGGTGCCCGGGCGCAGGCGCCCGCCTTCCTGGATTCGGGCCTGCCGCCGCGCGAGCGGGCCGACGATCTGCTTCGGCGGCTGACCGCCGACGAGAAGATCGCGATGCTGCACCAGTGGTCGCCGGGCGTGCCCAGGCTCGGGCTGGCCCCGTTCCGCACCGGCACCGAGGCGTTGCACGGTGCCGCGTGGCTCGGCACCGCCACGGTCTTCCCGCAGGCGGTCGGCCTGGGCGCCGCCTGGGACCCGGATCTGGTCCGGGCCGTGGGCACCGCGGTGGGCGAGGAGGTGCGGGCCCTGCACCGCCGTGACCCGGCGGTGAGCCTGAATGTGTGGGCGCCAGTGGTGAACCTGCTCCGGGACCCCCGGTGGGGGCGGAATGAGGAAGGGTACTCGGAGGACCCCCTGCTGACCGGCCGGACAGCCATGGCCTACTGTCGCGGCCTGCGCGGCGATCATCCCGTGTACCTGCGCACCGCGCCGCTGCTGAAGCACTTCCTGGCCTACAACAACGAGACGGACCGGTCCACCACCTCGTCGGTGCTCCGGCCGCGGGTGCTGCATGAATATGAGCTGCCACCGTTTCATGCCCCGGTGGCCGCGGGAGTAGCCGTCGGCGTGATGCCGTCCTACAACCTCGTGAACGGGCGGCCCAACCACGTCAGCCCGTACCTGGAAGGCGAACTTCGCCAGTGGCCAGCGGGCGAGTCGGCCGGCGATGAGCTCGTGGTGTGCAGCGACGCGGAGGCCCCGTCCAACCTGGTCGAGACCGAGCACTACTTCGCCGACCATCCGGCTGCGCACGCCGCGGCGCTGCGTGCGGGAGTGGACAGCTTCACCGATCACGGCGAGGATTCCTCGGTCACCATCGGCCGGATCACCCAGGCGCTGGACCGGGGGCTGATTACCCAGGCCGATGTGGACCGCGCGGTGCGCAGGCTGCTGCTGCTCCGGCTGCGGCTCGGGGAGCTCGATCCGGACCTCGACCCTTACGCGGGCATCGGCGAGGAGTCGATCGGCTCGGCGGCCCACGGTGAGCTGGCCCGCCAGGCGGCCCGGCAGGCCATCGTCCTGCTGAAGAACGACGATGGCGTGCTGCCGGTCACGCCACGGCCAGGCCTCCGGATCGCGGTCGTCGGCCCGTTCGCCGATCGGCTGGGCGAGGACTGGTACAGCGGCACGATGCCCTATCAGGTCACGGTGGCCGACGGCCTGCGGGCAGCGCTGCGGCCGCTGGGCGGCCAGGTCGCCTGCGCGGAAGGCGCGGACCGGGTGATCCTCCGCGCGGCATCGGAGCCCACGGCATCGGAGCCCACGGCATCGGAGCCCACGGCATCGGAGCGCTGCGGGACGGCGCAGCCACGGGAGATCGGCGAATTCGACGTCTTCGGCTGGGGTGACAACGTCATCACCTTGCGCAGCGCGGCCAGCGGGCGCTACCTCACGGTCACCGACGACGGCTCGCTCGTGGCCGACGCCGCCCGGCCGAACGGCTGGGAGGTGCGGGAGGCGTTCATCCGCGAGGCGCAGGATGACGGCAGCGTGCTCCTGCGCAGCGCCGCGACCGGGTGCTATGTGACCGTTGCGGAGTCACCGGGCCGGCCGGCCGCGACCGCGCCTGACGCCGCCCGGGCCCAGCGCTTCACCTGGCACGTCACCCAGGACGGGATCGAGCAGGCGGTGCGCACGACGGCGGGTGCGGATGCCGTCGTGGTCGTCGTCGGCAACGATCCGCTGATCAACGGCCGGGAGACCCAGGACCGGACCACGCTGGCGCTGCCACCGGAGCAGGAGCGGCTGGTGCGGGCGGCCCGCGCGGCCTGCCCGCGCGTCGTGCTGCTGGTCATGAGCAGCTACCCGTACGGGCTGGCCTGGGCCAAGGACAACGTTCCCGCCATCGTGTGGACCTGTCACGGCGGGCAGGAAACCGGCCACGCGGTCGCGGATATCCTGCTCGGCGGGCATGACCCGGCCGGCAGGCTGCCGCAGACCTGGTACGCGTCCGTCGACGACCTGCCCGGCCTACTGGACTACGACATCATCAAGGCACGGCGAACCTACCTGTACTTCGAGGGCAGCGCGGAGTTTCCGTTGGGGCATGGGTTGTCCTATACGACCTTCGGCTACGCGCATTTGCGCCTGGACGCGGCCGAGGTGGGGGACGCCGGCACGGTAACCGCCACGGTCGACGTGACGAACACCGGGACTCGCGCCGGAACCGAGGTCGTTCAGCTTTACACCCGCGCCCTGGAACCGCGGTGCCCGCGGCCGCGCCGCCAGCTGGCCGGGTTCGCGCGCGTCACGCTGCGGCCGGGCGAGACAGCCACCGCCCGGATCCCGCTGCCGGTGTCATCGCTGGCGTTCTGGGATGTCGTCACGCACCGGATGACCGTGGATCCCGGCAACTACGAGGTGATGGCGGGTTCCTCGAGCGCCGCGATACGGCAGTCCACGCTGCTGACGGTCCGCGGCACACGGCCGCCGCCGCGGCCGATCATCGGCGGATGCGTGGCCGCGGCGGATTTCGACGACTACGACCGCATCACGCTGGTGGATGCCACGCGTGCCGACGGCGACGCGGTCGCGGTGGCTGACGGCGACGCGGGCTGGATTCTGTTCCGCGAGGTCAGCATCGCGGGCGGCGGCGGGCGGCTGACCGTTACCGCGCGGGTGGCCAGGGAAGAGCCGGGTGAGGCGAGCCTGGAACTGTGGTGCGATCATCCGGCTGACGGCCAGTTCCTTGGCTCGGTGGCGGTCCCGTGCACCGGAAGCCGCTACAGGTGGGCCGAGGTCAGCGCCGGCCTGGCCGCGGCCGAGGGCGTCCGCGACCTCTACGTCGTGCTGCGCGGCCGCCAGCGTCTGGCCTCGGTATGCGTGCGCGGCGCGGACGGGGGTGCCCAGCAGTGACGGCGGAGCCAGCGGGTGTGTGGTTCGGCGGCGACTACAACCCGGAGCAGTGGGGTGAGAAGGTCTGGGCAGCCGACGACGCGCTGATGCGCCAGGCCGGGGTGAACACCGCGACGGTCGGCGTGTTCTCCTGGTCCGTCCTGGAGCCGGACGAAGGACGGTACGACTTCGGCTGGCTGGACGCCACGCTGGACCGGCTCTGGCATAACGGGGTCCGCGTGGTGCTCGCCACCCCCACGGCCTCGCCGCCGCCGTGGTTCACCCTCGCCCATCCGGATGCGATGCCGGTAACCAGGGACGGCACCCGGCTCTGGCACGGCAGCCGGGATACCTACTGCGCGGCGGCGCCTGCCTACCGGGCGGCGGCGGCCCGGATCGCCGGCGCCCTCGCGGAGCGCTACGCCGGGCATCCTGCCGTGGCGATGTGGCATGTGCACAACGAATACGGCACCGTGTGCTGGTGCGACCACGCGGCGGCCGCGTTCCGCGGCTGGCTGCAGCGCCGCTACGGTGAGGGCCGCTATGGGAAGGGGCTCGACGGGACAGGCCGCGACGGCCTGGCGGCGCTGAACGAGGCATGGGGCACCGCCTTCTGGAGCCAGCGCTACTCATCATGGGAGCAGGTGCTGCCGCCGCGTGCGACGCAGTGGCTGCCGAATCCGTCGCAGGTGCTGGACTACAGCCGCTTCTGGTCCGACGAGATGCTCGCCGGTTTCTGCGAGCAGCGGGACGCTATCCGGCGTCATACGCCGGAGGTGCCGGTGACCACGAACTTCATCCTGGCCCACTACCAGGTGGCCGACTTCTGGTCGTGGAGCCGGGAAGTGGACGTGGTCGCGATCGACCACTATCTCGGCTCAGCGGGCCCGGATGGTCACGCGGACCTCGCGTTCGGCGCCGACCGGGCCAGGTCCTGGAACGGCGGGCGCCCGTGGGTCCTCATGGAGCAGTCGACCAGCCTCATCTACCGGCGCGACCGCATCCTCATCAAGGAGCCAGGCCGGATGCTGCGGGACAGCGTCGGCTACCTGGCCCGTGGCAGCGACAGCGTCATGTTCTTCCAGTGGCGGGCGTCCCATTCCGGGGCGGAGATGTTTCACCCGGCGATGGTCCCGCACGCGGGACCGGACACCAGGATCTTCCGCGAGGTCTGCGAGCTCGGTGACGCGGTCTCGCGCCTCGGAGAGGTCGCCGGCTCTACGGTGCCTGCCGACGTCGCGATGTTCTGGGATGCCGATTCGTGGTGGGCGCTGGAGAACCGCGGGATCCCGCTGGCCGAGGTGAGGTACCTGGACCTGGTCCGGGCCGATCACGCCGCGCTCTGGCGGGCCGGGGTGGTCTGTGATTTCGTCCACCCTCTTGGGGAGCTTTCCCGGTACCGGCTGGTCTTCGCCACCGCCGCGTACCTGATTTCCGACGAGGGCGCCCAGGCGCTGCTCGACTACGTCGAGGGCGGCGGGCACGTCGTGATGTCTTTCGGTGGCGGCATGGTGGACGCCCGCCACCATGCCCGCCTGGGCGGTTACCCGGGCCCGCTGCGTGACGTCTTCGGGATCCGGGTCGAGGAGTTCCGCCCGCTCCCCCCCGGCGAAACCGTGCCGCTGGCGGGCGACGGTCTGGCGGGCGACGGTCTGGCGGACGACGGCCTGGCCGGCGGTGGCGTGGCCGGCGGTGGCGTGGCCGGCGGTGGCCACGGCACGGTGTGGAGCGAGCTGCTGCGCTGCGAAGGCGCGGAGGTGCTGGCCAGCTACGCCGAGGGTCCGCTCGCCGGGCATCCGGCCATCACCAGGAATTCCTTCGGCGCGGGCACCGCCTGGTACGTGTCGACCCAGCTGGATGAGGACACCCGCGACCGGCTGGTCGCCGCCGCGGCGGCGGAGGCTGGCGCGGGACCCGTCGTGGCGGGCGCACCGCCGGGCGTGGAGATCGTCCGCCGCCACGGTGACGCCGGGCGCAGCTGGCTGTTCGTGCTCAACCATTCGGGCGCGGCTGCGGTGGTCGAGGCCAGCGGCGTGGACCTGCTGTCCGGCCGGTCGGCGGACGGGCAGCTCGAGGTGGCGCCCGGCGGAGTGGCCGTGCTCCGCGAGCACGGGTTCGGCGCGGCGGCCGACGGGACGGGCCCGGCCGGGCGGGACTGACGGCGGCCGCGCCGGACTGATCAGGCCGACCGGCCTCGAACGGGCCGCCTGCCGCCGGGTCGGCCCGGACTGACGGTTGCCAACAACCCAAGATTGCCCAACAACCCAAGATGCGTTTTGGGGTCGTGCCAGCGACCCTGGAAGCGTATTTGGGTCGTTGCGGTATCCGCATCCGGCGGGCCGGCGACGGCCGGGGTCGGCCAGGGGCCGGGCGGTCGGGCCGGCGGCGGCTGGTCAGTAGGCTCTAGATGGGACCAAGAAACTGCCGAAGGGTGAGGTGTAGTGCGCATCGCGAGATTCGCCAAGGACGGCGACGTTGCCTATGGCGTGGTGGGCGAGGCCCAGGGAGACGGTGCCTCCGCTGGTGCCGGCACGGCTGGCCCAGGCAGCGGCCTGGTCATCGCCGAACTGCGCGGGCACCCGTTCAGCCTGGGGGAGAGCGTCCGGTTCACCGGGATGACCTATCCGCTCGACGATGTGCGGCTGCTGGCGCCGGTGCTGCCGAGCAAGGTGGTGGCGGTGGGCAGGAACTATGCGGATCACGCGCGGGAGATGGGCGGGGAGCCACCGGCGGAACCCATCCTGTTCCTCAAGCCGTCCACTGCTGTGGTGGGCCCCAGGGACCCGATCGGCTACCCGGTGAAGCTCACCCAGCGGGTCGAGTACGAGGGTGAGCTTGCGGTGATCATCGGTCGGCTGTGCCGCGAGGTGCCCGCCGCCCAGGCGGCGAGCGTCATCTTCGGCTACACCTGCGCCAACGACGTGACCGCCCGCGACTTGCAGGCCAGGGACGGGCAATGGACCCGGGCCAAGGGGTTCGACACGTTCTGCCCGCTCGGCCCGTGGATCGAGACAGCCGCCGATCCCGCCGACCTGGCCCTCACGACGTCCGTGAACAGCGAGATCCGACAGCAGGCCCGCACCTCGCAGATGCTGTACGACGTGCCTGCCCTGGTCGAGTACATCAGCACGGTGATGACGTTGCTCCCGGGCGATGTCCTGCTCACCGGGACCCCCGCGGGCGTCGGCCCGCTGGAGGAGGGGGACGAGGTATCCGTGACCATCGAGGGCATCGGCACGCTGGCCAACACAGTGGTGACCCGTGACTGAGCACAGTGGCTCCGTCCAGGCTGGGGGAAGCCACACCGCGGACGCGGACGCGCAGCCAGCGGGAGTCCGGGTTCGGTTCGCTCCGTCGCCCAGTGGCGACCTGCACGTCGGCAACATCCGGACCGCCCTCTACGACTGGGCGTATGCCCGGCGCACCGGCGGCACGTTCGTACTGCGGATCGAGGACACCGACAAGACCCGGGTGACCCAGGAGTACATCGACTCGGCTCTCGACACGCTGCGCTGGCTGGGCCTGGACTGGGACGAAGGGCCGGAAGTGGGCGGCCCGTACGGCCCGTACCGGCAGAGCGAGCGGATGGCCAGCTACGCCGAGTGGGCGCAGCGGTTCCTGGAGACCGGGCACGCCTACCACTGCTACTGCACGCAGGAGGAACTAGCCGAGCGCCGGGCGGCCGCGCGGGCCGGCGCGGGCGGCCCGACTGGTTACGACGGCCACTGCCGGGACCTCACTCCTGAGCATGTTGCCGCCTATCAGGCCGAAGGCCGCCAGCCGGTGCTCAGGTTCCGGATGCCAGACGGGTCGACCACGTTCACCGACCTTGTCCTCGGCGAGGTGACCGTGGACCACGCCCATGTCCCCGACTTCGTGCTGGTGCGGGCCGACGGCTCGCCGCTTTACACGCTGGCCGTCGCGGTCGACGACGTGCTCATGAAGATCACGCACGTGGTGCGCGGGCAGGACCTGCTGTCCTCCACCCCGCGCCAGATCGCGGTCTACCGCGCCATGGACGTGCCCGAGGACGGCTTCCCTGTGTTCGCCCACCTGCCCTACGTGCTCGGCAAAGACGGGCAGCGGCTTTCCAAACGAAACGGAGTGGTGTCGGTCAACTGGTACGCCCGCGAGGGTTTCCTCCCCGAAGCGATCTGCAATTACCTGGCGCTGCTCGGGTGGTCGCCGGGGGAGAACCGGGAATCGTTCACGCTCGCCGAGATGGCCGCCGAGTTCGACCTGGGCCGGGTGAGCAAGAACCCGGCCCAGTTCGACGCGGTCAAGCTGGAGGCGATCAACGGGGACAAGATCCGCGCACTGGACCCAGCCGACTTCGCCGCCCGGATCACGCCGTTCCTTCAGCGCGCGAAACTGATCGCCGATCCGGTGAGCGAGCAGGAGGCCAGGCTGATCGAGGTGGGCGCGCCGCTTATCCAGGAGCGGATCTCCAGGCTCACCGAGGCGGTCGGGATGCTGGGCTTCCTGTTCACCGCCGAGGCGGAGTTCAAGATCGACCCCGGCGACGCCGCGAAGGTGCTCACCCCGGGCGCGGCGCCAGTGCTCAAGGCCACTGAGGCGGCTCTCGCTGATGTGACCCCCTGGACGGCGGAGGCCATCAAGGACGCGCTGCACCACGCCCTGGTCGAAGGGCTCGGGCTCAAGCCGCGGCAGGCGTTCGCACCCGTCCGGGTCGCGGTCACCGGGCGCCGGGTGTCCCCCCCGCTGTACGAGTCGATCGAGTTGCTGGGCCGCGAGCGCACCCGGGCCCGCCTGGCCAGCGCCCTCGCCACCTCGGCCTGAGTCGCGGCGGCGGCCTGGTCCCCTGCGCGGTCTCCGGCCCCGCTCTTCCGTGATCATGGAGTGGGGGCCCGCGCACGGCGGTCGGCCGCTGGAATTTTCACGCACTAGTGGCTAAACCGGTATATCAATCCCATGTCTGTTATTCGAAGCCATTGACGCTAAACCGGTCTAGTGATGTCATCTTCAGTGTGCGCGGTGGCTTCGCCTCCCGCGCCCGCCTGCTTCATGTCACGGCCCGGTAACGACTGGGCTGGGTCCCGACCAATGGAGGTTCGAGATGGCCGCAGGCTCTGCTCCAGATCCGGATGATTCCCGGCCCGGGGCGACGCGCCGCGCCGTGCTCGCGGGCACTATCGCTGGTGCGGCCGGCCTCGCCGTGAGCGCCGGGGCTATCCCCGCGGCCGCGGCGACCGTCACCCGTTCCGGCCTGGCCGCCGGCGGCACATTCCCGGCCCAGCCCCACGACTTCGTGACGGTCAGCGGCGGCAAGTTCTCGCATCGCGGCAAGCCGCTGCGGTTCGGCGGCACCAACACCTACTACCTGCACCAGCAGTCGCACTACATGATCGACAGTGCGCTCAATGACGCGGCCGCGATGTCCCTGGCGGCGGTGCGCGCCTGGGCTTTCGCCGACGGCTCGGGCGGCTCTTATACCGCGCTCCAGCCCGAGCCGTACGTGTACAACAACGCGGCCTTCGACTCGCTGGACTACTCCATATACAAGGCCGGCCAGCTCGGGATCCGGCTGGTGCTCGCCCTGGTGAACAACTGGCCCGACTATGGCGGCATGGCTCAGTACGTGAAGTGGTTCCTCAACCTTCCGGACGACTCCTACACCACCGCGGTGAACCACGACATGTTCTACAACACCGCCGCGATCCAGAACTGCTACCGCGCCTACGTCAAGTACGTGCTGACCAGGCGTAACCCCTACACAGGAATGCGCTACAACGAAGACCCGACCATCATGACCTTCGAGCTCGCGAACGAGCCGCGCAGCCGTAGCGACAAGACCGGCGACCGCCTGCTGACCTGGGTCAAAGATACGAGCGCCTACTTCAGGCAGCTGGCCCCCCGGCAGCTGGTGACAACGGGGGATGAGGGCTTCTACGGCGACGCGACCAACTCTGACTACCCGTACTCCAACTACGAAGGTGACCGCTGGAAAGACTTCATCGCGCTGCCCACGATCGACTACGGTACGGTGCACCTCTACCCGCAGGGCTGGGGTGAGAACCCAGCGTCCAAGCCGGGGACCGATCCCGTCACCTGGGGCACGAAATGGATCACCGACCATATCTCGGACGGGGCGGCAGCCGGCAAACCGGTCGTGATCGAGGAATACGGCCTGGCCATCAACGCCGCTCAGGGCATCCCCGACGAGGCCACAAGGGATGCCGGCTATCAGACGTGGACGAACGCCGTCCTGGCCAACGGCGGGGCGGGCGATCAGTTCTGGCTGCTCACCTCGCGGGTGGACGACGGCTCCTTCTACCCGGACTATGACGGCTACCGCATCATCTGGGACAACGACCCGAGCAACACCACGAACGCGGCTGCCCAGCTGCTCAGCGCGCACGCCAAGGCGATGACCGCCGCGAGCTGACCGCGGGCGCCCCACCCGCCCCTGCCCGGCTCCCCACCCCCCCGGGGGGTCGGGCAGGTCCAGCCGTCGCGGAGGCTCAGCGCGGGAAGGCCTCCGGGCCTGGCCATCCACGGTGCATGCCTCGGCGGCGGGCCTTACTGCCCGCTAGTGATCTCCTCCCCGCCGGCGAGGCGGAAAACACCCACACCGAATGGAACCAGAGCGACCTCACCATTGGCTGTGTCGCCGTCGATCGCGCTGAGCCGAAGCCCGGCGGCGAGCTGCGGCTTGACCGCGACGGCCTCGGCGGCCTGGCTCACCAGCCAGGCGAAACGCGTGCCGTCCTGATGGACCAGGATGTCGGTGGCGACCCTGGGATCCTCCACAGTGATCAGCCTGCGCACTCCGGCATGCACGGCGAGCGCGTCGTACAGCACGCTGGTTGCCTCCGGGTTGACCTCCGGTGTGGCGGCCGCCATGTGCTCGATGGGATACGTGCACAGCACCAGTGAGCCCGCGCCGGTTCGGCGGAGCAGCAAGGCGGGCCGGCCCCGGGAGTCCACCGCGATCACGTCGGCCCCGTCGGGCTGGACCGGCAGGTAGGCCCGGCTGTACGCGCTGCCCGCGACGCTGAAGGTCAGCCGCGCTCCGGCGGTGATGGCGCCGAAGTCGCGGGTGAAGGTGAACGTCACCTGGTCGTCTTCGATCGGGTCCACCAGGCCGTTGTGCAGCGTGTGCCGGATCCCGAACATGGCGTTGAGCCGGGAGGACCAGGGGCCGGGATGGTTGTCGTTGTCCCCTGGCGAGTAGGACGCGTACACGGTGGCGCCGCCGGCGGCGAGCCGCTCAAGGTCGTAACAGGTCGGGCTGAGCAGGTGCTTGGCCGAGGGCAGCAGGTACAGCCGGGCGCCGTCCGTCACGCCGCCGCTCTCCCTGGTGAGCGCGGGCGCCAGGTCGGCGAGCCGGGCGGAGACATACGCCTGGTGCAGCGTCTGGGCCAGGTAGGTGCGGTCGCCAGGCTCGGTGAATGGGAAGCTGGTGTCCAGGTAAGCCGGCACGATCAGGGCCGTCTCGGAGTCGGCCCGCTCGCAGTGGGCGATGTCGGCCGCGTTCAGGATGTCAGCGAACGCCTTCATCTCCTCCAGCTGTGGTTTGGGCACGCCGCGTGAGTCGGTGAGGCCGAAGTGCAGCTCGAAGGCGTGATGACGGTAGGGATCCTGGTGGATCAGGTCGTCGTAGTCGGAGTTGCACCAGCCGAGCCAGCCCGTCGCGCCGGCTAGCAGGCTGTTGTGCAGGACCTGGCGGTAATAGTGGGCGGCGTTCTCGTCGGAAGCGAAATCGGAGCTGACCCCGAACTCCTCGAGGATCACCGGGCGGCCGAAGGTCGTGGCCAGCTCGCAGGCCCAGGCCGCGGCGTAATGCTGGCGGACCTGGTCGGTGCCCACCGGGTACACGTGCGGGCCGATGAAGTCGCACAGCCGGGCGCTGTCGGCCACTGAGAAGCCGGTGTCCTTGCCGCTGATCTCGATGCCCCAGGCGCCGTCGCCGAGTGAGACGGGCTGGTGGCCGCCCGCCGCGCGGACGGCGTCCACCATGATCTGAGCCCACGACGCGATGGTCTCCCTGGGCGCCTCGCCGCCATAGATCGGCATCTCGTTGGTGATCAGCCAGCCGCAGACCGCCGGGTGCGCGGCAAACCGGCGCACCATCTCGCCGGCGAACCAGGCCTGCCTGGCGACCATCCAGACGTCGCTATACAGATCGCGCCCGTGGCGCCAGGACGGATCCCAGTTCTCGCCCGACATGTGGCCGACCACGAAGGTCGGCACCGTAACCATGCCCATTTCGGCATGGCGGTCGAGAAAGTCGGCGAACCTGGCGGTCAGTTCCTCATCGATCCGGTCCGCCTCGGGCATGAAGTCAGGCCAGTAGAAGAACGACCGGGTCACGGTGAGACCGTGCTCGCGCAGGACGCTCAGCTCGCTGAGAACCGTCTGCCCGTCATAGTTTCGCCACATCAGCGGGCCGCCGGTGCGCGACCAGAAGTTTGCCCCCAGCCAGTTGACCGCCCGCCCATCGGCCAGGATCTTGGCAGAATTTCTGCGCATGCGGAAAGATCTCCTCTGGAACTCAAGCGGGTGTCGGATGCGTGCGGCTCCAGGCCAGTGCGACAAGCCGGTACGACAAGACGAGCCAGCGCGACAAGCCAGTGCGATCGAATCACTATACCGGTTAAGTGTCAATACATCTGAGTGCTGGCGGCGCGCCGGGATCTGGCCCGTCACGGCGTCCGGCCGCTTGTTACACTGGCCTGCGCAATCGCGGGGAGGCATCGCGTGAAACGTCCGACCATCGCCGACATCGCTCGCCGCGCGGGCGTGACCAAGGCGGCGGTGTCATTTGCGCTCAACGGCCAGCCTGGTGTATCCGCGGCGACACGTGAGCGGATCCTGGCCATCGCGGAGGAGATCGGCTTCCAGCCGAACAGCGCGGCCCGCGCACTCTCCGATGGCCGGGCCGGGGCGTTCGGGCTGGTCATCGACCGGCCTGCGAACATGCTCGGGGTAGAGCCCTGGTTCATGAAGTTCATCGCCGGCATTCAGGCGGAGTTGTCCGGGGGGCATGCCGCGCTGCTGTTCAGCACCGCTGAGGACCAGGTGGCCGAGATCGCCATGTACCGCTCGTGGTGGGCCCAGCGGCGGGTGGACGGGGTGTTCCTCGTCGACCTTCAGATCAGCGACCAGCGGGTGATGGTTCTGGAGGAACTGCGGATGCCCGCCGTCGTGATCGGCACCCCGCTGGGCGCGGGGTCGCTGACCGCGGTGTGGGAGGACGACGCTGCCGCCACCGCCTCCGCGGTCGAGTACCTCGCCGGGATCGGGCACCGGCGGATCGCGCGGGTGACCGGCATCCCCAGGTTCTGGCACACCAAGATCAGGACCGATGCGTTCCTTGAAGCGGCGCGGTCCGCGGGGATCGAGTCCGTCTGCGTGGAGGCCGACTACACGCGCGAACGGGGGGCCGAGGCCACCCGGACACTGCTGCGCACCAGGCGGCCGCCCACCGCGATCATTTACGACAATGACGTTATGGCAATCTCGGGGCTCAGCGCCGCGCAGCGAATGGGCGTCGACGTGCCGGCCGAGCTGTCCATTGTGGCCTGGGACGATTCACCACTCTGTGAGTTGGTTCACCCGCCGCTGACGGCGTTGAGCAGGGACATCGCCGCGTATGGGGCGCATGCGGCCCGAACATTGGCGCAGGTGGCAAGCGGCGGGACGGTCGGCCATTTCCAGGAGGAGTCGCCGGTGCTCACCCTCCGGGGCAGCACCGCGAGCCCTCCGCTGGTCGCTGCCTGAGGGGCCGGAAGGCGGTGACAGGGTGGCTACCCGATCCCGGCACACCAAACGCCGGGCTCGGGCACCCGCCCCGCCACCTCTGCGCCCGCCACCTCTGTGTCGCGCTGCCGCTGCGGCGCGGCACCGCGGCCCAGCGCAGCTGCGGCGCGGCGCACCGCACCGCACCGCGGCAGTGGCGCAGGCCAGCGGTAGGCGCGGGGGGCGCAGGGCGTGATCAGGCCGCCTGCTTAACCGCGCCGACATGGGATCGAAACCCGAACGAGACCCGGTTCCTTCTTCACCTCAGGTCGCGAAGGGTTGACACTTAACCGGTATAGTGCTTCGCTCAGTCGACCCGGAGATCCCG
>OCTA010001996.1_pt1 | contig 18732 bp, 19 predicted proteins | sample 1538991 | NCBI WGS metagenome assembly OCTA01 (sample SAMEA3539302, study PRJEB22396) | soil metagenome | biome: tundra; feature: field; material: soil | place: USA | collected 2010-05 | depth 0.15 m | reverse complement strand
CCTCGCTCTCGGTGCTTCGCCGCCCCCAAACGCCCGCCGACCTTCAAGGCTTTGAAGTGAATGAATCCTTCTACACCTGGAGAGGTGGGGGGGTGCCGGAAATCGCCACCATCTCGGTCATCGACGCTGACTACATCCGCAGGCTGGGCTCTGTCGGCGGGAGCCCGGAGTACCTGGTCCCCGCGCGGGTACGGCTCGCCGCCCCGATGTCCCGCCGCTGCCTGCGGCGGCTCTCCGTCAAGGCTCGTCGCCACCAGCTCAAGCTCGAAAGGGCCGACCGTGCGCGCGGGGTTGTGTTGCTGTTCACTGGCCCTAACCCTGAAAGCGCCCCCTTGGGGAAGGGGGACACTTACAGCCAACTGATCAACGAAGGTCTCTTCACGAGCAGCCAGGCGGCCGACGCCCCCGGGGTCGAGTCCGGGATCGTGCCCGATGGGGTCTCCTCGGTCGCGCTGCTCCTCGAAAACAATCGAGCGGTGCTGCCCTCACCGAACGTCGAAATCACGGCGCAGGTCACCGCCAACTTTTTCTCGATCGAAATCCCTCCCCCGCGTCTAGCCACGGTCGGCCCGGCGACCCTCATCTGGCGCGATGCGAGCGGGCGCACGCTAAAGAGCGTTCCCCAGTCGCTCTTGCTCTGAGCGCGAAGGGGTGACCTTGTGAGAACACGCCGCCTCACCCGCCCCGTCCTCTCAATGGCCGTGTGTGGAACGTATGCGCTGGCGAGCGCCGCGACGACGGCTCTTCAAAGGCGACCTCCACGCCGACCGCCGACGTTCAGTGAGTATGGCTCACGCGGCCATGGCCACCGCTACCAGCCTACGAGGAGTCTAAGGTGCGCCTCGGTGTCGTGAGATGGCGCTGATGCTGGATCTCCGCGACGCTCGGGAGGTTGTGCGCAGGCTCGACGAGGCCTTGCAACGGCTGGCGGACGATACGGGCGTGCCGGCAGAGGTGATCGCCTTGGTGACCGAGATCGAGACCGCGCTCGCCGACACGGGACCCCTTGAGATCGGGGTTTCCGCGGCGGGGCTTGTTAGGGCGCTGGAGACGAGCAAGCGCATCGGCGCGAGCCTGGGCGCAGCCGCCGCCGTGACTCAGCACCGTCAGATCGTGCGCTTGCTGCGCGAGCTTCGCCGGCTGTTCAGACGGGCTGCCGCGTGTGCTCGAGCGAGAGATCGAGCTCCGGGCGTGAGACGTGCAATTCGCGTCGGACTGGTCGCCTGTTTGGCCGCAGGGGTCGCCGAGACGAACGCGCGGGCTGTTACGGTCGCGGCCACGCCCGAAGAGAGGCTGCTGCTATGCCTTCGGCCGACGAACATCGGCAACCTGTTGAGGCGCCGGGTATGGATCGCGACCGACCGGCGGCTTTTTCTCGCCGATCGCGGACGCGGTAGTCGGCCAGTCCAACTCGTGCGCAGCGTCGAGTACCCGCAGATCACTGCGCTGTCCTGCGGAGAGGCGGGCGAATACACGCGCCTCGAGCTTCGCGCCGGCTCAGGGGTCTTCGAGCAGCTCGATCTCAGGCTCGAGACGGCGGATGCCAAGGCACTGCTGGCGATTCTCTGTCGGCGAACCGGTCTGCCCGCTCTGCATCTAGCTTCGGGCTACGTCGACTGGCACTACAACATAGACCGGCTCATCCGGCGCGGGCGGGGGCTCTAACGGCCCGCCCGCAGGATGCCGGGGGCGCTGACCGGTGTGGTGATCGCGCTAAGCAAGCTCATCGAGCGGTTGTATTAGGCGTTTGTTTCCGGTGGAGTGCGTGTACAGTGACCGCCATGGTGGTGCTGCTCGAGCGTGATCGTGAGCTCGCGACGGTAGACACGCTGTCGACGTGTGATGGTGGAGATGCCGTTGCATCTGGACCCGGTGGGGTGTATCCGCGCTGATGCCTGAGGTCACACCACCGCCGGCCGCGCAGGTTGCGGCCGAGCTGAAGGGCCTGATCGCCGCCGAACGGGCGGGCGATCCGTTCCTGCATGTTCGTGCTAGCGATGGGTGCCAGCGGATCATCGAGCTGCCTAAGGACAGCGGACGGGCGACGATCGGCCGGCATTGCGAGTGCGACATCTCGCTTGCCTGGGATCCCGAGGTCTCTCGGTTGCACGCGCTTGTGGAGCGAGTCGGAACGGAGTGGACTTTCGTCGATGACGGGCTTTCAAGTAACGGCTCGTTTATCAACGGGTCACGCGTGGTCGGTCGCGATCGGCTGAAGGACGGTGACCGGCTGTGCGTCGGTGAGACGGTGCTGATCTACCGCGATCCGGTCGCTCGCGACGCCGCGTCCACGGCGCGGGCGTCTGAGCAGGCGGACTCGGTGACGCTCACTGCGATGCAGCGCAAGGTCCTGATCGCGCTCTGCCGGCCTGTAAGCAGCTCAGCCTTCGCCACCCCGGCTACCAACAAGCAGATCGCCGAGGAGGTGTTCCTGAGCGTGGATGCGGTCAAGGCGCACCTGCGCGTCCTGTTCGAGCGGTTTGGACTCGATCAGCTGCCCCAGAACGAGAAGCGCGCCCGCCTGGCGGCCACCGTTCTCGCCGCGGGCATCCTCGCCCCCCGCGACTTCTAAAGACCGTCTGCTCTGGCGTGCGGCGCCGCTTGGGGATTGCTTCGTTCTGATTCCGCTCTGCACGAGGCGGCGTCTGTGGCCTGGCGCTGGATTGGGCGCTCGAGGGGTGTGAGAACGTGACCCTGGGGTGGCTGGTGCGCCCTGCGCTTTGAGGCGATGCTTGCTGACGAAGGGCTCCAAGGCGGAGCGTGATCAGCGAACGGAGGCACCATGGCTTACGACATCGAGATCGGTCAAACGCGAGCCACCGTCAAGGTGCGGAGCTCCTGGGCAGTTGCGCTGCTGAGCATCCTCACGCTCGGCGTCTACTCGGTGGTTTGGTACTACAAGGTCAACCGCGAGATGCGCGACTACGGGTCGGCCGTTGGCGACAGCGAGCTCGCCGGATCGAAGCCCGTGCGATCGGTCCTCGCGGTGACGATCGGCGGCGTGCTCGTGATCCCCACGCTCGTCAGCTACGTGCGCATAGTGGGACGCATGCAGCGCGTCGAGCGGATTGCGACCGGCGCATCGCGCGGCGGCGCCGGACTGATCGCGCTCTTCTTCGGTCCCGTGGTGATCCCGTTTGCCACGGGCTTCGCTGGCGTGAGATTGAGCGATCTCGGCATACTCGGTCTCGCGCTCTTCCTCGTTACAGCGTACGCGCTCATCCAGTCGCGTCTGAACGCCGTGTGGCACCAGAGCGGGGTCAAGCGCGACACCGACGCCGAGGACGCGCTCGATTTGGCTGACAGCCTGACGGGCGGGTGAGTTGGGCCATGAAACGCTGGGTTCGCTGGACGACGGCGAGCACGCACGATCGGGTCGTCTGGGTGCTCCTCCTCCTCATCATCGCCGTCACCGTCGGGGGCGCGATCGACGGGACCGAACCCGTGGGGCCGTGATGAATGAGCCATCACCCGCGCGGCGGCGCATCTGGCGGGCGTGGGGTGCGTCGATCGAGCGGTTCCTCGGCTACTACGGGCTGGAGGACGGGCTGAAGGCGGCTCGCGAGGATCGGCCACCAGTTGACCTCGCGGTCGGTCTACGGCGGCAAAGGATGGGGGCAGCCGTCGTGGTGCTCTCTTTCCTCGGCTGCGGCGTGCTCTTCGTCGTGCAGGCCAGGCCAACCCTCATAGCGATCGTGGGAGTCGCCCTGCCGATCGTGGGAATCGTCATAGGCGTCGCGACCAATCGCGGCCGCGCGGAGGCCGCGCATGAGGATCGGCCACCAGTTGACCTCGCCGTCGGCCTACGGCGGCAACGGATGAAGGAAACCGTCGGGACGATCTGGAGGATAGGCGTCGGCGTGCTCATGTTCGCGAAGGCGGGGACAACCTTCTTTGGGATCGCGGGACTCGTCATGGTCGTGTTCCTCGTCTGCGATGCCGGACGTGTGATCGTGGGCACGCGGCGGACCAAGCGGGGCCGCCGACCGTCCGGCCCCCCACGCGAGCTCTCGATGGCCGACGAGCTGCTCGCCAAGCGCCGCGCGGAAGCCGCGCGCGAAGGCGACTAGTGAAATGAGACACATGCTTGCGCCGGGCGCCCCGATCTATGCGATCAGCAACCTCACCTTCAGCGCCGGCGCTGGGCTCCGCGCGTTAGCCGAACGCTGGCTGACAACCGTCAACTACGATGTGCTCATCTACCCGGACAGCCTGCTGGTCGTGAGGGGCCTCTCCTGGAGGGCGTTCCCTGACTATCGTAAGGAACGACAGGAGGGTCGCGAGCATGGCCGGCCGGCGTCGGATGTCCATGTTGCTCGGGTTAGGCGGGCCTCGGAAACGCCTATGGAGCAATTGCTGGCGGCCGACCGGCGAAATCGGATGATCCAGACCGACGAGATCGTGTACGCGCCGCTGAAGCGGCGTTGGGGATTCTGCGCTCTTACCATCCACGTGATCGACGGCGAACGGCTGAAGTTCACGTGGGTAAACAATTCGCGTCACAATGGGGACTACAACGAGATCGCGGCCGCACTGGCGAGCGTGCTCGGCGATAGACTGAAAGCCACGCCTCCCGGCGCTATCGCAGAAGCCGCCCGCAAGGATCGCGGCTAATGACGGAAAGCGAGCGGACAATGAGCTGGGGCCGCCGCATCATCGCCGCCTCGTTGAGCTGGGGTCGCAGCTTCGCCGCCGCCTGGCGTGGGGAGCCGGCCGACCCGTTGCCCTGGATTCTCCGCACCCTCGTCGCCTGTCTATCGATCGGGGTCCTTGTGCTCTGGTGCTATGCAGAATACGTCAACGCCGGGCGGCTGTAGGCGGCGGATAAACCGTCCAAGCGCCGCAAGTTCGCCCACCGAGCGCACTGCCGGTCGGGATCGTGTGATGAGCACCCGGAGGAATGAGCCGTACCCGGGGGCGGCGGCGCGCATGGGATGGGTCGAGGTTCGAGCGGCTCCTCGCCTACCTCGGGCTGAAGGCGGCTCGCGAGGATCGGCCACCAGTTGACCTCGCGGTCGGTCTCCGGCGGCAAAGGATGGGGGCAGCCGTCATGGCGATCTGCCGGATCGGCGTGGTGTGCTCGTCACCATGCAGGCGGAGACAACCTTCGTGGGGATCATGGGAATCGTCGTAGCCGTGTTCGCCGTCTGCAAGGCCGGACGTTGAGATCATGGGCAGGCGGCGGGCCAAAGCTCGCCGAGCGTCGGCGCCACCTGTGAGAACCGCTCGTACTCCGCCGCCTCCAGCGCGAAGCTGAACGCCTCGTCATCGTAGGCCTCCGCTCCCGTAGCGCTCATGGCTGCGCCCTCTCGAGATGCTTGTCCATTGATGAGCATACGCTTGGACGCGATCAGTTGCGTTCGATTCTCGCATCGTCCCACACGATGCTGGCCGCCAGCACGAGCCTCCTCAAGGGTTCATCTACAGGCGCCTTCCAATTCACCACATACCATTCCGTTTTGCAGGTGATATCGGCAACTTGCCGCCCGTCAGCGTCACTGACGGTCAAGCTGTGTCCCTCATCGAGACATGCGAGAGGATCGGCCCCAACTGTGACTGTGCGGAAGGAACGCTTCGTCAACTGTCCTATGTTTGCGAGCTCCCTGCCGTCAGATGAGCAAACTGCATACGTCCCAGTCTTGGTCGGCGCGCACTTGGGCCACCGCCGCCGCGCCGCCAGGCGAATCGCAAGCACGGATCGCCCCTGGCTGTCTCGCACCTCCGAGATCCAGGCGCCCCCAGGAGACTCTGACGTCAGGCCCTGCCTGCGGACGGCAGAACCAAGCTGATTGCCCTCTTGGTCGAAGATCGCGAGATCTCCACGGCGCCGTCCGTGCAGTACGAGGATCGGCTCGGTCAGCAACGTGCCGCCCCCATCCAGTCGCCGGTCGAATATCTGAGCTTCCCGTATCTGCCGTCGCACCCGCCTGGCCATCCGGTAGCGGCGCTTAGCCTCGCGCTCGCTACCTATAGGGGAGGCGCTTTTCCGTTGAGTTGACTCCACGGAGAGACCCTCTCGAGAGTAGCCGGTGGGAGCCGTCTCCCTCATACGCGGGTGCCACCAGTCCGACGTAAGCCGCCCTACGAGAAAGCCAGCGAGAAGCAGGAGGACGCCGCCGATCGCCACACCCGCCATTATCAAGACGGCAGCCAGGTCTTCGGTGTGTTCCCCGTCACCATTGATGACCGCGACAATCAAGCCGGCCCCGCCGGAGAAGCAGAGGCAGCAGAGACCAGCGCCCTGCAAGACGTTGCGGGCCCGCTCGACCTGCTGCCCCGTCCGGTTCAACCGCAACGAGGTCGTCCCGTCGCAGAGCGGCGCGGGTGGCGACTGCTTTCGCTCGCCTGCCTGGATGCCGGGGCCTCCACCTGATGGCGTTGCCGAACCCGGTCGCGACGACTCGTCCGCCGGTACGCCGGACAGCGGCGCGCGCTCTTGATCGCGTGATAGGCGCATGGCTTCGATGCTCGACTTCGCTCGAATCATTGGCCCGCCGTCCTCGGCGAGTCGCCAGCCAGCGGCGCATGGCTGTGCGCGGGGATCTGAGCGGAGGGCGCCATCGGGCCCAGCTCGATCTTGATCCTCGCCAGTTCGTCGTCGACTGCGCTGAGCGCGCCGATCTCATCGAGCTGGCGGTCGATGTCGTCCTTGCCGGAGCCAAGCGCGGTGAGATCGTCGAAGGTCCCGGCGGCTTCGAGCTCCTGGACGGCAGATGCGCGCGCCTGCAGGCTCTCGGTCTTGTCGATGGCGCGCTGCAGCGCCATCCCGACGTCAGCCATCTGACTGCCAACGCCGGTCGCCGCCTCTGAGATCCGCACCTGGGCCTCGGCTGCCGAGTGCTGCGCCTTGACGACCTCCTTGCGGGTGCGGAACGTCTCGACCTTTACTCGCAGCTTCTGCTCGAAGTCGATGAGCTTCTGCTGCTGGTCCTCCAGCTCACCCACATGCCGGTCGAGGGACTGGAGCTCGCCCTGAGCTAGCTGCTTGCGCTCCAGCGCCGTGCGCGCCAGATCTTCCTGCCCCGTGGCAAGCGCCTGGCGAGCCTGCGTGTCGAGCTTGACCACCTTCTGCTGGAGCGTCGCCTGCTGGCGTTGCACCCGCCGCTTCGCGGTGACCACACCAGCGATCCCACGCTTGAGGTTGTACAGGTTCTCAACCTGCTTTTGATAGCCATAGTCGAGTATCTCGCCGGGCCGCTCGAACCTGTCGAGGAGCCTTGAGATCTTCGCCCTCACGACGGTTGACATGCGTCTGAGGAAAGCCATCTGATCGTCCGCCTCCTTCCAGTTGGTAACGCTCGCGCCTACCGGATCGGGGTGTGCTGCAAGCTTCCAAGATCTACGCCGCCGCGCATAGCCCCCCTTGGTGTCGCCGCTCACACCTCGCCGTGGCGGATGGTCAGGGTGGTCCATGCGCCGAGATGGATGCGGTCCCCGTCGGCGAGCGGCATGGGCGTGTTGGGCGCGATGGGGGTGGGATCGTCGTTCAGTGTGGTGCCGTTGCTCGAGCCGGGGTCGACGAGCGCGTAGGACCCGTCGTCCTGGCGAACGAGGATCGCGTGCAGGTGCGAGATGGCTGGGTCTTGCGGCGCTCCCGACAGGTCGATCTCGGGTGCTATGCCGCGGGAGGAGCTGCGCCGGCCGATGTTGATCTCGGGTTGGTCGAGCATGAACTTGCGAGAAGGGCAGTGTGAGGGGAAGTCGATCTCCTCCGCTGCGACGCGCTCGAAGTGCTCTCGATCGGCGCTGACGACCGCTTCCCAGAGCGCCGCTGTGGGTGGTGGCGACTGGGCCGGGTCGGGTGCCTCGGCCGGGTCGCGCGAGGAGGCCGCGTGTCCGCTTGACCTGCCGGCGGCGAAGTCGTATCCGCATCCCTCGCAGAACTTGTCGCTGCCGACGCGGGGCGCCCCGCAGTCGGGGCAGGGCTCGGAGAGCGGGCTTGGTGCGGTGGGGGCCGCGGCTTCGACGGCGGTGGGGTGCGGCGCGGGCGAAGCGTCTTCGGATGGTGGCTCGGGGCTGGCCGCCGCCGGGACCAGGGCATCTGCGAGGCGCGCACCGCACTCATCGCAGTAGTCGGCGGTCGCGGAGAGGTGTCCGTTCGGGCAGGTCGTGCTCATGGCTCGTGCTTTTGAACACGGACGGTCTTTGTGGAACGGGTGTCGAGCGCCATCTCGCCGGCGTCATCGACACGGCGCTTGAGACGGACGGTTCCCGTGGCGGGGTCTTCGACGTCGACGACGCTTGAGAGCAACTTGATGGTCGCGTCGTTCCCGCTTGCGGTGGCGAGCTGCACGGCCCGCCCGAGCTTGAACGTCGCGGTCTCCTCGTCGCCTGACTTGCGGGCCTGCAGACCGTCTTGGATGGCCTCGGCGAGCTCGGCCTGGCCGGTGTAGTGCGCAACCTCGCGGTTGATCCGGGTGGAGAGCTGCTCGTCGCCGGTCCAGATCGCCCTGATCAGCGCCTGGCTTGCGAGCTCTTCGCCGACGAGCAGGCTGAACCGGCCGGCCAGCATCTCCTCGCCGAGGTCGCGTGGCTGGACACGGATGCAGAGGTGGTAGTCGCGTGACTCCTCGCCCCACGCACCGGTGGGGTAGTCGGCGCTCAGCGCGTCAACGGGGGTTGCGCGGGTCGTGAGGTCTTCGATCGTGGGGGAGACCTGCTTGACGTATGCGACGCTCGCCCCCTGCGGCGTCCACAGACGCAGCGACACGTTGTTCGTTGCCTTGCCCATCGCCTGTTCGATCATCGATTGGAAGTCGGCCGCCATGTCGGATGGCTCGGCGATGATGTCGACGGTGCCGAGGAGGCTCGACGCGATCGTGCGAAGCTCACTGACTGCCCAGTCGGTGCCGACGCCGCGGCAGTCGCACTGGAAGCTCCCCTCGCAGTCCGCGAGGACGCGCGCGAGGTCCTCGGGTGTCTCGTGCTCGTCTTGGCCGTCGGTGAGCAGGATCGCGTGGCAGATCGCGTCCGGACAGGTCGAGAAGAGCCGGTTCGCGAGTGCGAGCCATGTGCTGATCGCCGTTCCGCCGGTGGCCTTGAGCCGTGCCACCGCCTGCTTGGCCTCCTCTCGGGTCGATGCAGACGCGGGCACGAGGGTCCCCGACTGCGGGTAAACAGGGGTCGCTGTCATGCTGCCGGCGATCACGCCGAACATGACGCCATCGCGGATGCAGTCGATCGCGACGGCCGTGGCCTCCTTTGCGGCGCGCAGCTTGGCCCGCGGGGCCACCATCGACCCGGAGACGTCGACGATGACGATCTCGGCGGCGTCAGCCGGGCTCGCAGCCATCGCAGCACCCGATGCGGTGACCGTGACGACCGCGTTGACCTCGGTCCCACCCACGGGCAGGTACTCGTTCTGATAGGTGTCGGCTGTGAAAGTGCTCATGTGTGATCCCTCCTCGATGGCTGTATGTCGACGATCGCAACGGTGATGTTGTCGCGGCCGCCTTCGGCCAGCGCGTAGTCGGTGAGTGAATGCGCGACTGCGTGCGCGGTAGCGCCAGACGGGAGTGCGTCGAGCAGTGCAGCGATGTCGGTCGCGTTGGGCGCGTAGTTCCAAAGGCCGTCGGAGCACAGCACGAGCCGCCCGGGCTCGGCGGGTCGGAGCGTGACGATCTGCGGCGGGTCCTCGGGAGCGTCGGCGCCGAGCCAACGCGTGATCGAATGTGCGCGTGGGTCAGAGCCGGCCTGCACCGCGCTCATGAGGCCGGCTGTGACCTGCTCTTGCGCCCAGGAGTCATCCACGGTAAGCAGGCGCGAGCTTTGCGCGGCGATCCAGTAGGCGCGGCTGTCACCGACCCAGCCTATGACCAGCTCGGCGTCACGACAAACTGCCGACACCAGGGTGCACGACGGCGCGTCGCGACCAGCGTGCGACGCCCAGGGGACCCCAAGAACGGCTTGTTGCGCCGCGTGGATCGCGTGAGCGGTCGCATCGGTCAACGCGGCCGAGTCGTCGTGTAGCGCATCGGCCAGCGCGCTTCCCGCGGCGTCGGCGGCGAGGCGCGCAGCGAGGTCGGGTGAGACCGCTGAGGAGATGCCGTCGCAGACCACCATCACGACTCCGTTCTCGCCGAAGGTCGCCAGGTGGAGGGCGTCCTCGTTGCGACGGTGCACGCGACCACGATCGCTGACGCCGGCCGCGACCACGAGGTCGATCTCCTGCCGGTCCTGGGGTGTGCGCTGGCGTACGCCGCAGCGCGAGCAGTACCCGTCAGCGCCGACCGCGTCAGCCGGCGCGCCGCATCCACGGCAGCATTCTTCGACGCGCAGCTCATCCGCCGGCTCTACCGCCACGCGCGTCCCGCACTGCTCGCAGTAGTGGTCATCCGCGAGCAGCGGGGCTTGACAGGCCCGGCACGCGAGTACGGCTTCACTGCTCACTTCCACGTCCTTGGCCGGACGCGGTTGGCCCAGTCGACGAGCCGGATGCGCTCGCCGGCGCCGGTTGCGAGTCGGGCCAGTGAGCGATAGGTGGACTCCAGGCCTAGCCGAACGTCCTGCTCGGTGAGGGCGTGTCCGGCGAGACGAAGCTTGGGGTCTTCTGCTACCGCTGCGTTTTCGAGCAGGTGCAGCGCTGAGAGCAGCACATCGGCGGTGAGCCGGGCGCGTTGTTCTGCGTCGAGCGAGAGCGACTGCATGCTTGCGTCGGCCGCTAAAAGCTCTGTGATCTCCGGCTCGTGCGCGTCGTCGTGCTCGAGCAGGCACTTGATCTTCGCGGTCTGCGCCTCGACGTGTGAGCTCGATGACGCGGGGATGCGGTCATACGCGGCGAGCGCCCCGGCACGGTCAGCACACGCAAGGCGGCAGCGAGCGAGCCCGAACGTGGCGGTCGTGTAGCCTGGATCGGTGCGCGACACGATCTCATACCAAGCCGCGGCCTCGGCGTGCTCGCCGTTGTATTCCAGGGCGACGGCTAGCGCGAGCTTGGGCGCGAGCTCGCCGGGCACCGCCTCGTAAACGGCCGTGAAGCTCGCGCGGGCCGCGACGACCTGCTCCTGTGCGAGTGCAGCTACGCCTCGGTACCAGGACGCACGCCATTCCCAGGGATCGCTCGCGCGTATCGCGGAGAGCACCTCTTCGGCTTGCACGAAGTCGCCCTGCTCAATCAGCGCGTGCGCGAGTCGCAACTCGACCTCGACGGTGCGCTGCGGCGCCGCGCGAAGCAGCGCGATGAGCTCCTCGGGATCGGTCGTCGCGAGCGTAGCGAGGTAGCCCGCCGCCGGGTCCTCGCTTGCGACCTGAGGCACGGGGAGGAGCCGCCAGTCGGGGTGATCGGGCGAGGCGCGGAAGTCTGTGGTGAAGAGCGTGCTCGGAGCGGGAACAGGCGTCCCCTGCTGCTCGGCGAGCACCTCGCGCAGAATGCCGTAGAGCTGATCGGACATCTCCGCGGCGGACTGGAAGCGGTCATCGGGGTTCGCCGCCGTTCCCTTGCAGAGGAAGCGGTAGAGCGAGTCGAACCTGGTGAACAGCGGAATCTCGTCCTGAGGTGGCAGGGTGAACTTGAACGTGCCCTGATAGCCCTTGAACTCGATGCAGAGCATGGCGAGCGTGCGGGCGACGGTGAAGAGGTCCGATGCGATCGACGGTCCACTGTCGGCGATCTCGGGTGCCTGGTAGCCGAGCGTGCCGTATACCGGGCTGGCCGCGTCGTCGATCCGGTAGACGCCGCCCAGGTCGATCAGCTTGAGCGAATGCTGCGTCTGGATGACGTTGTCGGGCTTGAAGTCGCAGAACAGCAGTCCCTCCCGGTGCAGATACCCGAGCGCCGGGAGGATCTCCAACACGTAGGCGATCGCCTGCACGAGGGGGAGCGGGTCGGCTTTGTCGTTGTTCGCCTCGCGCCTGGCTGCGAGCAGCTCCTTCAGGCTGGCGCCGCCGACGTACTCCATGACGATGTACCCGGAGCCGTCGTGCTCCACGAAGTTGAAGATCTTCACGATGTTGGGGTGCTCGACCTCGGCGAGGAACCGGCGCTCAGCCAGCGCGGCCGCCATCGCGTCCTCGTCGCCGCTGTCGAGTAGCCCCTTCAGGACGACCCAGCGGTCGGCGACGTTGCGGTCCTTGGCGAGGTAGATCCACCCCAGGCCGCCATGTGCGAGGCACCCAACCACTTCGTACTGCGCGGCGACGATGTCACCCCGGGCCAGCTTGGGCGTGAACGAGAAGGGCGTCCCGCACGTGCGACAGAACCCCTCGGTTCGACCCGGTGATCCGTCCCGTCCGCGCCCGACCGGGTCCCTGCAGCTGGCGCAGAAGCGGTGGCTCTCGGCCACATTCGCGTCGGCCATGACCGCACTCGACGGATCCCTGTACGGGACGGGCGGCACCTCGACCAGGCCGGCGCCGAGATGGCGAGAGGCAGTGCCGCGCGTGCGTGCCGTCCCCGACCGTCGCAGTGCCGTCGTGCTCAATCCGCCGGCCATGGTGGTGCGCGGAGCCGTTGCGAACGCGGACGGCTCGTTGGTCTGATCCGACACCGAGCCCGTCGCGGGCGCGCGTCCCGCGCCGCCGCGCGGCGCGGCCATGCCACACACGTTGCAGTAGCCGTCTGCGATCTCGCCGCTACACCCAGGTTGCGTGCAGCTCATCTCAGCACCTCGCGCGCGGAACGACTCTCGGGAAGCGCCTGCTGGTAGCGACGGACCAACTCTGCGGCCTGCCCAAGGTCGGTTGGGGCCGTGTACAGAGCCTCGTGTGCCTCCTCGAACATGCCCGACAGCTCGGGATCCTCGATCAGGCCGAGCTGCTTCGCCTTGGCCTGGTAGGCGTCCAGGAGACCTCTCAGCTCACTGCGTGTCTCGATCGGGGCGCGATTCTCGGCGCCGATCCGGCGTACCTGATCCAGCAGCGACCGTGCACGGGTCGTCCACTGCTCCAGAGCGTTGCGCGCCTCGCGCCACGCGGCACGGCCTGACAGCTCGGCTACGTCCTGTAGCTGCTGCTCGAGTGCGCTGTCGAGGCAGAGGGGCTCGGGAACGGCTGGCGCGGTGATCTTGATCAGCGCCTCCTGATGGGCCGCCTTGCTTTCTTGGGCGGCGCGCCGCAGCTCTTCGAGCAGGTCGTGGGCGTCAACCAGATGCTGGGAGATCTCACGACGGACCTCCTCAACGCTGTCGAGATCCTGGCGGATCGCTTGCAGTGAGGTCTCGAGCCGCTCGATGTCCTTGGCGCTCACCGACAGTGGATCCTTCGACAGCGCCCCGGCCAGCTCGCTGAGCCGGCGTCGTGCGAGATCCAGCTCCCGGGGCTCGGTGTCGCCGAGCGTTCGAGCGAGCTCCGCGCTGTCGTCGAGCGTCGCACGTGCGGCGCTCAGGCGTGGGACGAGTGTGTCCCACGCCCGTCCGATTGCCGCGACGACGGTCTTGGACTGGTCGAACTCGACAGACATGCGTGCGAGCAGCTCCTCTGCAGTGCAGCGACGTCCTCCCTCCGAGCCGCCGAGAAGGTCGCGTTCCTCGAGCGGCACCTGTTCGCTCGAGAGCTCGATGGATGCCCCTTCGAGCAAAGCGCTGAGCTCAGTGAGTTGACTCGCGGGCAGGCGGGTTCGCGTGCCTCGCAGCCCGGCCGCGCGGTCGAGCAGCCCGTCGAGGAGTGAGTACCACTGCCACAGCTGCGCCACTGACGCGCTCGCCTCGGCCCACCGGGCTGCGCTCTCGCCTTGCAGGTCGGTCGCGTCGAGGAGCTTGCGGTTGGGGTCCAGCTCGAGCTCGAGCAGGTTGCCGCTGATCTGCTCGGCGGCGTCGCGGAGCCGGCGAATCGTGCGGTCGATCTCCTCGATGGCCATGTCAGTCGCGGTAGTGGGCTTGGGGGGGCGCAGGCGCGGGCGCGTGCGTGACACGACCGAGCCGCTTCTCGTAGATCGACGCCCACGTGCCGTCGCTGCGCATCGTGGCGAGCACACCGTTGACGAAGCGGACGAGGTCGGGATGGCTCTTGTTGATCGCCAGGCCGTACGGCTCGTCGGTGAAGCGTGCGCCGACGATCTTCGTGTACGGATCCTGAGCCTGCAGGCCGTACAGAATGGCGTCATCGGTCGAGATCGCCGCGACCTTGCCCTGCTGCAACGCAACCAGACAGTCGGTCCGCAGCGGGACCGGGTAGGGGATCGGATGGAACACCGAGTTGCGGAGATTTTCTATCGAGGTCGATCCCGCGGTCGCGCACACCCGCTTCCCACGAAGATCCTGGATCCCACGCACTGGCGAGTTCGAGGGCACCAGCACGCGCTGCCCCGCTTCGTAGTACACCGTGCTGAAGGACACCTGCTTGGAGCGCTCGCAGTTGATCGTCATCGCGTCGGCGACGATGTCAACGCTGTGATCCTGGATCACGGGGATCCGCTGCGCCGAGGAGATCGCCTTGAACTCGATCGCGCCCGGGTCACCGAAGATCGCCTTCGCGACCTGGCGCAGGATGTCGACGTCAAAGCCCTCGATCTGGCCGTTGAACGGATTCAGATACCCGAACAGCAGCGTGTTCTGGTCGACGCCTACGACCAGACGACCCCTGTCTTGAATCACGTGCATGAACGTGCCGGTGGGCATCTGGCCTGGCGCTGGAAGCGGCCCTCGCGGCCGCAGGCTGGCGGTCGGGTCGCCGCAGCTCGCTGTCACTGTCGAGCCCGGGGTGCTCGCGGGTTCTGCCGGCGCCTTCGTGCCGAGCGCCGACAGCGAGGTGTGCAGCGCCTGATCGGAAATGGAAGCGCAACCGGCGAGCGCCGTGGCCAAACACCCGAGCAGACAGAACACGACCAGGTGACGGATACGGTCGCTCATCGGTACTCGTTGCTCCGCTCGCGGAGACCAAAGAGCGCGAGGAACGCGAACACCATCGCCAACAGTGGGATGGCGAGCCACAGGCCGCCAAGCACGGATGCCGCGTGACTGGCCGCGCGGTCGAAGCGACGCTGGGAGGCCTTGATCTGCTGTCCCAGGCCGGAGTTCAGGGAGTCGGAGATGGAGACCTCCTTCGCCGCGGAGCCGACCGCGAGGTTCACAGCATCAGTGAACCGTCCGTTCACCTCCAGGGCAACAACTTGCCTGTGGACTGCGAGGTACTGCGCGAAGCCCGCCGAGAGCCTGTCGATCGCGGCGCTCGAGCCGCTGCGTCGCGCAATCCTCGCCGCTTCGCCCAGGAGACCACCGGTCCCGTTCGCGGCCCCGAGGCGCCCGGTCACCGCTTTGAAGTCGGCGAGGTTCTGCTCACCGCCTCCGCGAGCCACGAGCGCGAGACTCTCATCGCCCTGCGCGCGCAAGGCCAGGATGCGCGTCGCGGAAAGGACCTGCACAGAGTCCGACCCGGTGCGCTGGGCGACCACGAGCGCGTTCTGCTCGCCGAGGAAGCTTGCGATGACCCATATCGTCAAGGCGAGGACAAGCGCCGTGGCCACCACCATCGGAACGTTGAAGATCCTGCTGGTCAAGTGTGTGGCATACACCTGCGCGAGAACGAGCAGCCCGAGCATCACAAACCCCACCACAATTACCGCGAGCAGCGTGCCGGCGGACACCCCGGAGCGGTAGTCGCCGTTCAGGCGCCGGGCTTCCACTTCATATAGCTGACCGGCGGCAGGGAGAATCTGCTCGCGCATCAGGGTCGACGCCTGCCTCAGGTAGGCCGCACCGACGGGAAAGCCCTGGCGATTATCGGCGCGCGCCGTGTCGACCAGTCCGCTGTAGACGGGCAGTTGCGTGGTGACCACGAGCACGGCCGCACGAGCCTGCGAGGAGCCGCCGACCTGCTGGGTGAGCGTCGCGAGCTGGTGGCTCGCCGACCGCAGATCCCCGACATAGCGCTGGCGGCGTCCGATCGGTTCAAGGCCGCCGGTCAGGAACGTGGTGGCCGCGGTGGCGTCAGCGTCAGACAGCGACGCATACAGGCCCTCCGCTTCGACCAGGAGCGGCTCGGTCTCCGTCGCGACCGCGCCGGCTGCCTGGCGACGCGTGCTCGCCGCGCTCGCAGCAACAACCCCGAAAGCGATCGCGCCGATAGCGATGAGAACGGCGGCGAGACGCAGGCGACCGGGGGTCGTCGTCAAACGCGCCTGGAGCCCCTCGATCCGCCGTCCTACGGATGCGAGCGCGGGTGAGGCGGTCCGGGCCATCACACGCCCCACACGAGCGGGCCATCGCCTGCGTTGCTCCGATTGGTTGCCACATCACATCTCATGCTGACTCCCACTCGACGGCGTCTGCCTGAACCAGAGATCAGGCCACGCCCGCATACTCCCACGCGCACCTAGCCCTCGCAGGCCACCCCAGGTGTAGCGATTGACACCTCGCCCGGGATGGACTCACCTGGCCACCCTCGCCGCCACCCAGCCGGGATAGGCCCTTAGTCCAGCAGCCCCGCGATCTCCCGGAGGGTCCAGACGTGATCGGTCACGCCAGCCGCCATCGCCGGGGTCCGCTTGATCGTCATCCCGTCGTCGCCGGTGATCCTCAGCGACGAGTGGACCCGTGCGAAGTTGTAGTGCATGTAGTGCAGGCTGACGGCGTGCGCGAGGTTCTCAACCTTCTTGCTGAAGCCGTTGGTCAACCGCGTGAAGCGGCGCATCCCCATCCGCATCGTGAGGCTCTGCCGCTCGGCGTAGCTGGTGCTGATCCTCGCGGGGTCGGGGTTGCCGCGGTCCACCCTGACGCGGACTCCGGTGCAGACCGCGGGGCTGTAGCGGCCAGCGCCGCTCTCGGTGGCGTACTGCTTGATGAGCTGCGCGAAGTCGATGTCTTTGCGGAACGCGAGTCCGACCGCGTTGGGATACGCGGGGTGGCCGTCGCTCGTCAACTGGATTCGGTTCGGCACGCGCTCGCGCAGGTCGGCGAGGAAGCAGCGGGCGTCCTCGAACGTGCGCTCCCCGACAAGCCACGACGGGACGAGCTTCGTGTCGGCGCAGAGCGCAGTCCAGGTCCACACGTCGCCGTAGCCGTACTCGCCCTTGTGTTCGTCCGGGACGTTCTTGGCCTTCGCGTAGCAATACGCCCAAATCTCGTCCACCTCCATCGTCCTACACGGCAGGTCCCGCAGTGCCGCGTCCTGGTACTCCGCGCAGGCTTTCCCGAGGTCGACGAGCAGTTTCGTGACCGTGTTCTTCGCGGCGCCGCTCATGCGGACCGTGGCGCGGATGCTGTTGCCCTCGCCGAGGCATCCGATGATCTGTGCGCGCTTCTCAGTGGAGAGCCTGTTCATACTGACTATTATGCTTGAGGCATCAAACCGAAGGAATGATAGATATATTCTGGCATCCTGAGAGATAGGATGATAGAATGCATTTATCATGAGTCCGAAACCGGTGTACCAGACCCCCAAACTGCAGCCGATCGAGATCGAGGTGCTTGGGATGATCGACGACCTCCGCGACCAGCTGCGGAACTACGTCAATCCCGAGCCACGTCGCTGGTACGGCACGCTGCGCCGCATGTCTTTCGCGCGTGCCGTCCAGGGCTCCAACAGCATCGAGGGCTACGACGCCAGTCTGGACGATGTGATCGCCGCGGTCGATGACGAGCCCACGCTAACCACCGACGAGGAGACACGCTTGGCGCTCGCCGGCTACCGCGATGCCATGACGTATGTGCTTCAGGTTGCTCAGGACCCAGCTGCCAAGGTGGACGCTGGGCTTCTCAAATCGCTGCACTTCATGATGCTGAAGCATCGACTAGATAAGGATCCCGGACGCTGGCGCCCGGGGGAGATCTACGTCGTCCGGGAGTCCACGGGCGAGCAGACATACGAAGGCCCGCCCTACGACTGGGTGCCTGAACTGATTTCCGCCGTGATCGCCGAGTTGGAAGACAGCGATGCGCACGTCCTCGTCCGCGCAGCGATGGCGCATCTAAACCTTGTCATGGTGCATCCGTTCAGGGATGGCAACGGCCGCATGGCACGCGCCCTTCAGACGCTCATCCTCGCTCGTGAGGAGATCCGAGCGCCCGTCTTCTCGAGCATCGAGGAGTATCTCGGGCGCAACACCGAGAGCTACTACGAGGTGCTGGGAGAAGTCGGTCAGGGCCAATGGCACCCGGAGAACGACGCGCGCCCGTGGCTCAGATACTGCCTCAGGGCGCACTACTACCAAGCGAGAACACAGCTGCGGCGCGTCCAAGAGACAGAGCGGCTGTACGAGGCATGCGCAAAGATCGCCCAACAGCGCGGCCTTCCGGAGCGGACCACCGGCGCCCTAGCTGAGGTCGCGTATGGCTTGCGCCTGACCCACAGCACCTACAAGATAATCATGGAGATAACCGCAGGCGAAACGATTTCCGGCCAAACAGCAAGTCGCGACCTTCGAGCACTAGTAGACGCCAAGTTGCTCAAGCCGATCGGCCAGACACGCGGTCGCCACTACGTTGCCGAGCCGGTTCTGCTTGACGAGCGTAAGCGCATCCAAGTCGACCGCGCGCCTAGGGAGACCAGCGACCCATTCGAGCTAGCAACGGGACAGCTCAGCCTCGCTCTTAGCTAACCCTGGCCCCAGCGGTGGCCCGACAGCGCGAGCTTCAAGTAATCCTCACAACACACTCGCCCTACGTTCTTGAGGAGGTGCCACCCGAGGCGCGCGTTTGCATCATGCAGAGCCCAGAGGGAGATCGCGAGGTCGTGTACGGGGTGAGCCCCGAGTTCGCGATGACGAAGATGGACTTTGTCCAGCACTCGGAGTGCGACCTATACGTGAGGTTGTCCCGTTCGCCGTAGAAGTTCGTGGTGGCGGTCGGGGTGTGATGGTTA
>OCTA010001995.1_pt1 | contig 18733 bp, 10 predicted proteins | sample 1538991 | NCBI WGS metagenome assembly OCTA01 (sample SAMEA3539302, study PRJEB22396) | soil metagenome | biome: tundra; feature: field; material: soil | place: USA | collected 2010-05 | depth 0.15 m | reverse complement strand
ACATCGCCGCCAGAATGGCAATGATGGCAATGACCACCAACAGTTCGATAAGCGTGAAACCATGCGAGCTGGTCTTGCGGGCGTTCATACTTATGGGCGGTTCTAATTGATTCATAATCGCACGGGCAGCATGTGATGATGCATAAATTATGGCTGACACCTTGGAAAGGACAATGGACAAAAGCCGGAGTTGGATAGACTTTTTTAACAAGCAGCTTGGCGGGCGAACTTGATCAGCCTCGGCCCAGCATTTTATTGCGATAGTCGGCGGCCGGCACACCATTCATTTTCCTAAAAAAACGGCTAAAGTAATACTCATCCGCAAAGCGAAGTTCATCGGCTACTGCTTTGATAAGTGCATCCGAACGGATGAGCAGCTTGATGGCTTCCTGGTTTAGTCGCCGGTTCAGGTAGGCCTTCGGACTTAATCCCGTGCTTCGAGCGAAAGCCATCGAAAATGCGCTTACCGGCAGCCGCAGGGTCGCCGCCAGAGTTTCGATGCGAAGATCGGCTCCGAGGCGTTCTTCAATCAGATCGAAAACCGGCTTGAACCGCCCATGCGTCTGGATGTGGTTAATGATGATTTCGTCCAAGTCCGGCAATGACTTTGCCAGCCATGATTGGATTTGGGATTGCAGCAGCAAAAGACTTTTCACCTCTTTGCCGGGTCCGAATTGCCAATCTCTTAACAACGTTTTTTCGTTCCAGCGTCCGAGACGTATTGGTTTCCGCCCGGGCCAGTCCAGCAAAGGATCAACCCCAGGCAGCCATTCACACCGGAACTTGAGGAAATAAACCTTGAATCGCTCGTGGCAGCGGCGTTCCACCGGCACACAGCCCGACAAATACCAGACCCAACCCGGTTCCAGTTCAATCACTTCACCGTCATGGACAATTTGGCGATGCCCGGAAAGCGTCAGGTCAATGTGATGCAAAAAGTCGCTTTCCGCGCGGCCTTGCGAACTCCATTCCGGGCCACCTTCGGAATAATAAAGCCCGATCAAATGAATGTGAAAATTCTCGGCAATCTGAAGCTTTTTTTGCAACTCGCTCTCATTGAGGATCGCCTTCGCGCCGATGATGCTGCTGGGATCGGTGGTGTCTCGGAGTTGCACATGCATACAGTATTGCGATTGTTTGAAAAGTGCAAGAAATGCCACTTCCAATTCAGCTCACGCAAAGACTCGCATTGACAGACTTTGGTGCGCGGTTAATCCGCGCTGGATTTCCAGAAACCCTGGTGCGGTCGCGAAGTTAATGGCACATCCAGCCATCGTCCTTCCTGTTTAATTCCTTTGGTGCCGGCCTTGAGAATTGCCCCGTCCAGTTTGGCCGTAAAATTTTGCGTGCCGACCGGCAGACGCAAGTTGATGGTGATTGCGGACGGTAATTGCGAAGCGTCCACCTCGTAGTTCCAGTGATCGCCGTCTTGCTTCCATGCCACAGACACCGAGCCAAATTCCGTTACGACCGTTCCCGAAGCTTCGGTCAAATCGCCCAAGCGCGGTTCGATGAGCAGGGATTTTTTCTGAACCGGTCCATCGAGTCGCACGCCCAGAACATAAGAACTCAAAAAATAAGCCGGGAACATCCCGTAACAGTGCGCTTGCGAACCCCAGGAATGTAATCCTTCAAAAGTCGCCTCGTAAGGACTTTCGGCCATGTCCTTCCATTCCGCGCGCTGCTTGTTCAGGACGGCCAGGTCTTGCGCCGGGTCATCCACCGCGTATTGCTGTTTGAAAAAATAGTAATACTGCATGATGTCATTTTCCACAGGCGGATGGGCCAGCATATATTTTGTCACGCTTGCCTGACGATTTTTCGGAACGACTCCTTGATCCAGCGTGAACAAAGCGGCGTGGCGCGTGGGTTCAATCAGATTATTTTCAACCTTCAACTTGAGCGGACGATAATCAGGGGCTTTTTTGGCGGCCGCCAAATCGTAATAGCCCGCGTAATAAGTTCCGGCAGTTTCATTCCACAAAACGGTGTTGATCGCGTCCGCCAAATCTTTGGCTGCGCGGTCGAAATTTTTCGCCTGTTTTTTTTCACCAATCAGATTTCCCAAAAATGCCGCGTCGGCGAGCGCGCGCTGGACGAAAGCGTTGAGTGCCGTGCCTTCACAAGTTTGATAGCCGACCGGGTCGCCCCAGACCACCCATTCGCGCGCCAGCACAAGACCGCGCGCCGTGCGGCGGTCGAGGAAATAATTCATTTGCTTGACGATGGCCGGCCAGATTTCGCGGATGACTTCCGTCTGGCCGCAACTTTCGTAATAACGCCGCGCGCCCTCCACCCAATCGCACGCGCGGTCTTCCATTTTCGCGTGAATGTCAAAACGGTCGGAGGAAGTATGCGCCTTCACCCACCCATCGGATTGAAGCGTGTAAGCGGTGCGACGCAGCATCTCTTCGAGCAAACGCGGGTCGGCAAAAACTTTTTCCCCGCCCTCAGTTGTGCCGGTCATCGCCACGCGCGTGACGTCAAAAGCCGGCGGGTCGCAATCCATCCACTCCACGCGTTCACGGTCGGTGCAGTCCACATAGGCGTCTTCGCTCGTGATTTCCAATCCGCGCACGCAGGTTTTCCAAAGCCGGTTCAGCAAAGGATCACTGGATTCAAAAGTGCCGGCCTGATCGAAAGGATAGAGTCGCTCAACAAACTTCACACTCTGCAATGTGACCCGCCCGGACTTGACGCGGATGCCGCCTTCAAAAATCGAATGCGTGTCCGTGGAAATGTAAGTCTGCTTGCCCGCGCGGCAGATTATTTTTGTCGGCTGCGAATAAGTCAGTTCGAGAACACTGCCTTCGTCCGCGTCCATTTCAATTTGCACATAGGCGAGAACCAAATGTTTGAACTTGAATGAAGCTTCTTCGCCCGCGTTGAGTGTCAGCGGCCAGTGAGGCTCATTTTTCCAGACAGGTTCGACCACCGTTTCACGCAACAAAGGAATGCGCCGCGCGGTCAACTCACCCCAGCTGTTCTGTGCTGGCTGCGTCGCAGCCCACTTGCTGTCATCGTAATCCGGCAGTGCCCAGTCGCCTTCCTCCACCCGCGCGTCAACCCCGTCGTAGATGTTCGGCCAGTCCGTTTTGGCCTGACGATAACGAGTCTGGTCACTCCATTTCCAGGTGGCATCCGTGACGCAAATCGTCCGCTCTGCCTGCATCAGGCGTGCGGTGAACCCCGGCACGTGCATGCGAACCTTGCCGTTGCTGATCCGTAAAGTAACCAGCACGGCAATCACGTTGTCGCCTTTGTGCAGATACGGTGTGAGATCCATGGAATCATATTCAGGAGCTTGTGGTTCAAAACGCGCCGGACCGCGCTGCACATAGTGGCCATTGACCCAAAGCATATACCGAGCGTCAGCAAAAAGTTGCAACGTGGCTTTCTTCTCCGCATCTGCGATTTGAAAACGCTTCCTAAAAGCTACACAGCCGCCATGCTTTTGCTCGGAACCCGGCTGCCCCGTCCAAACCAACGAAGTCGAAAGTGTTTTTCCGGTTGAATCTGCGGCTACAGCCTTTATCGAACCTAGTGGGACTAAAATTCCACATGACACCGCGATGATGATTTTGTAAAAACAGGTTTTCGTAATCGCGAATCGCAACCGTTTGCCGCAGGCTGCCGACAGAATGGCATTGTTGATCATAAAAATTGAGAATGCGTTTTTTGGTTTGGCGAAATGGACTGTTTGGTTTGGTCGGGTGCAAGGATCAAGGCTGTTCGGCAGGCAAAGCTCTTTTTACTTGCAGTGTGCCATCTACGGTTAAGCGGCTCATGTCCCACGCCAGTCCATTGCCCGGCAACGGCGGAGTTATATGGTCAAATTTGCCAACGTAATTCATTGCGCTGAAAAGTTTGAATGAGTCGCCCGCCGCCAACGCTCTGCCGCTGCAATCCACATTCAATACTCCGCCATAGGTCAGCGTGGAAATCCCTTTGATCAAATCATTGCGCTGTCGCCAAATGGTCTTGCTGATTTTCATGGCGTTCGTCCCGCCCAACGTCAGGGTATTGCTGATGGTCAACGCGCCGGATGATTTGCCGGTCGCAATCGTGCCTTGAGTTTGAACAATCACCGCGCCGTTGATCTGTCCCTGACCTACCAAGGTGGCATTGGTGGCCACCGTCACCACTCCACTTTCCAGTAAACCATTGACGCACAACTTTCCTTCGGCAATCAAAGTATACCCCTGATAACAATTCGTGCCGGTGAGAGTAACTATATTGCTGTTCAGTTTGACCAAGTTACCAGCGCCAGAAATAACTCCATCGAACAGTGTGTCCACTGCGCCATCAAGAGTAAGCGTGCCGCGACCGAGCTTCACCTGGGTGCAGGACCGGTCCGTGAAAGAAAGTGAAGCGCAGCTTTGATTGAGGCCGTTAAGGTCCAACGTCCCGCCCTTGGAAAGGTTCACTGCCGTTGTGGCGGGCAGAAGGTTGCTCATCATGCCAATGCCAAACCATTTAGCGTTCAAGTAAGCCTCGGTTTGCAATCTCTGGGTTTCGGTCAAAAGGAAATCATAAATCAGGACTTCGGCCTGATACTGATCACCAGCGTGACAAAACCGGTCTTTGTTGAATCCACTGGCAGTGACCGCATTCGTCATCAACACTTCCACCAAGTTAAACCCGTTATGTAAAATGGTGGGCATGGAATCAATTGTGCCATTCACAGCCAACCCATTGACATACGTTCTTCCATTTAAAATATGCGAACTCGCAAAATCACTTATCCATAGTGACGCAGCCGGATTAGTGTCATCTGGCCGATGGAAATGGCGCGCACCGTAATCGCCTAACAACAAGCTACTACCCTTGAAAACAGAAAAGACGGTGCGGATATTTAAATCGCTTACGAATGTTAATGCGTGGCTGTTCAAGGCTGGATTCAGATCGTGGCTGGCGGTAAAATGAATTGCGCCCAAACCAGTTCCAGTTTCCGCGTCTGTAACATAGCTGGGAAAACTATTGTCTCCAGCGGTTCCCGTGGCATTGGCATCATTGCCGCTCAAATCGTTCCACTGGCTGACTTTTGCGCCGTCGGCTAGTTGCAAGTTGGAAGCATCGAACCAGCGCGCCATGTTGTCCGCCGGCGCATGACTGGACAGTTTGAGTGTGCTGCCGATAATCTTGGTCACTCCCGGATAGGCTGCATTTGTGGCAACGAGCAACGTGCCGCCGCCAGTGAGAATCAGACCGTTGGTGCTGGCGTAATATCTGGTCAGAAGTCGCAAGAAATTCGTGTGAACATGAAAATCTCCCTTTTCAATGACTGCAGGTCGGTTGTTTGTGGCTTCGGAATAATTCCCGGCCATCATCAAGTGGGGAAACGGTAGATAACCGATTACCTTCAACTCAATGACCGTATCCAGTCTGTCCCAAGTATTGGTGCCTCGCAAAGTCAGTGATACTCGATAGCAATTCTGTGACAAAGACACCTTCTGTTTATTGGCCAGCAGCCTTGCCGAGCCAAACCTTTTATGGTCGGCTGGCAGCGGAAGCACCAATGTTTTTCCGGTCGGAGGTTTGAGCACATGGAGGTATTCGTAGCGGTCATCAGTTGACTTCGTCGCCACGCCCCACAGTAGGCTTTGGATGGTTGCGCCTTGACTCGTAACATACGAGGTGCTTGCGTAGGTGTTGGTCACAGAACACGCGATCGGGCGAAGATAATTGCCCACCAATTGCATCGTTTGCAACACCCCATCTTCCCATCCATGTCCGGAATAGATGCCTGCCGCCCAGGCCGGCCCGCCCGACATGGAACTGATACCCGCGTTTAGCACAGTATATCGGAAAATGGATTCGGGTGAATACCTAAGAAAAAACTGTCCTTCGGGCTTGCTGGCCCACCAGGCGGAACTGATAAATGTGGCGCTGGGAATGTCGGCTGCGGGCCAGGTATTTCCGTCCGCAGATAATGAGTTGATTTCCTTGTCGCCCAGATCGCAACCATAGATGCTGCCATAGTAGTTCTGCAGCATGATGAGGTTTGTATTGCCGCCTTTGATTGTTTTGCGCAGCCGGGCGTAATCCACATATTTTTCGTTTCCACCATGCTCGTCAATATAAACGCCTTCAATGTCATTGCCGTATCTGGAAATCAAATCACCATAAATATCATTGATGAAGTTGTTCCATTTCGCGAACTCGAACACTGGACCCCAACCGGTGGCCATCTGCTCGGCAGCGGTCAAATCATGTCCGTCGCTCGGATGCGTGTAGAGTAAAACGCGAATGCCTTTGGCTCTGACCGCCGTGATCATGTCTCTTAACACATCGCGTCGGGCAGCATGGCCCGGCAGCCACTGGTTCATCTTCGGGCTGGGCCATAAACAGTTCATATTCGCGTTCCAGGCGGTGAACAGAACATATTCCACGCCCATTGAATGCAGATCGTCAGCGAAGCGTGTGGCATCGAAACGGTCGGCTAAATCATCCAACCCGGCGGGAATGGAACCATCTGGATTGATAGTTGCCGTGTAAGCCGTCCCACCCCAGACATAATGAACGAAAAATCCATACTTCATTTTTTGAAAGTTCTGAATTCCCGGCTCCTGAGCGCAAATTTTATGTGGATAGATCAATGTTGCCGCAGTTGTCAGCAAAAGGAAACCGTTCAGCAAACTTCTGAAAATTGAATCTGATTGCATTTCCTAAAGTTTAACGACTGCCAAGATGAAAGCAAGGCGCCGAGTTTGCTCGACGCCTTGCCAACCCCTAAATGCCAATGACAGGAACCCAACCTGCCACCGGCTCGCATTCCGCTATTTTACCAGTCGGAAGAACTGTGCGCTGTTCGTGACCGGAATCGTCACTTGATTGGTGCCATTGACCACAGTGGGCGTGCCGCCCGCCGATTGCCACGAAGCTCCAGCGCCCAGCGCCGCCGAGCCGGTCAAACCGTATCCGGTGGCTGACGCCGGCCAGGAGATGAGCACCGAACCGCTCTGGAGCTTGATTGTCAAGGTGGGTGCCCCCGCTACCGCCGCAGTCGGAGTTCCATCCACCTCAATCTCGCGATAGACATAGAAGGTTGTATTGACGGCCACCCGAATGGCATTGACATGTGAAGCTAGGATGCCACCCGCCGAATTGGTGATGGCTTCACGGAGCGAACCGTCTCCGGGCGAAGGATTTTTCACGCTGGTAAGCAAGACGAAGTTGGCACTGTCTACCTGGCGGTAATAGACCGTATGATCCTGCCCGGCCCGATCTGTCCAGCCTGAATAGGTGACGACCGCCGCAATATCATACCCGTTGGTGTTGACTGAAGTGTCAAATATGAAGTCGTAGGTTCCGCTATTGAACACATTGGCCGGCTTAGCAGTTGAATTCTCATGCGCCGTCCCGGTAGTGCCATTCCGCATGTTCAGGCCGGTGAAGTTGTTGCCGCTGGCAGCTGGACTCACCGAAGCAAGATTGAACATCACCAGGTCATTATTGGTATTGACAGGAATGCCCGGAAGCACATCGCCCGCGTCGAAATTGGTGATTACAATCGGTATGCTCGACACCACATTTAAGAACGCATTACTGCTGACTGCGTTGCCTAGCGCATTGCTGACCACCAGGCGATAGTAGCCTGAATCAGCCAAGGCCACGTTGTTCAAGGTGAGTTGTATGGAATTAGCTCCCGCAATGTTGTTCGAGTTCTTCTGCCATTGATACGTCAATGGAGCGGAACCACCGGCGTAGGCCGACAGAGTTGCCGAGCTTCCAATCAGATATGTGCCGCCGACCGGCTGGGTCAGAACCACCGGCGCATTGGAAGCCGGAAAAGCCACCGTAAGGGTGAAGTTTGTAACTGTGCCAGCGCTGGTGTTCAGCGAACCAAATCCCACGGTTGAAATGGCCGGACCGGAACCGCCAAAGCTGTCGGGCCGGACACATTGGTGCCATCAGTCTGGAAGGTGAACGTCCAGGCGCTGGGGCTTGCGGGACGGGTGTCCAATATCGTCGAATAAGTGTGGGGTCCGACCGGAGTGTTGGGTCCGCCCGGACTAAATCCCGTGCCGCCGCCGCCAGCGGTGCCGGGGCCGACAAATTTTTGATTTTCCTCTCCATCGTCAGGACGCACCAGATTCCAGCCGACCGGGTTGTTCACGGTATGCCACTGACCATTGACATCTGTTCCATTGGCAAAACCCAACGCGAACCAGCTTCCAGAAGTGCAATCAACGGCGGCGGACAAGGTATAGACGTTTCCGGCCTGCGGAACGAACGGCAAAAACGCATTGGCTGAAGAGGTAGTGCTTGCCACGGCTTCAATTCCGTCGCTGCCCCACTGACCGTTGGCAATCCATTCCTGGTGGCCCACGGTGTCGGGGAAATTACCGTTGATGCTATTGGTAACGTTCGAGAAGGTATCCTGATAGATTACGTTCACCACAGGCACAATTACCTTAATCGAAGCTCCTACACTGTTGGTGGTGCCCTGTGGATTAGTGAGTATCACCCGGTAACTGGCGGAGTCCGAAGTCTGTAGATTATTGAGTGTGAGGACTAAATTAGTCGCGTTGGGAATGTTGTTCGAGTTCTTCTGCCACTGATAGGTGAGCGGATCGCTGCCGCCCGCTTGGACACTCAAGGTTTTAGTTTCCCCGACAAAATTAGTTCCGCCCACCGGTTGGAGCGTAACGAATGGAACCGAAAAGGGAACTTGCTGCGACAATTCAAAGTTTTTCACATAGCCGGTTACAGGACCTTGGTTACCGAAGCCCACAGTTGTGATAGTGGGGCCGCTTCCGCCGAAGCGGGTTGCCGGTGTGTAAACCGTCCCGTTGGCGAGATAGGTGAAAGTCCAGTTGGCGGAAGATGATGGCGTCGTATCAAAAATGATCTGGTAATGGGTCATGGTGGTGGGAGCATAATTAAAGGCCTGCCCATTTCCCGTATTGGGTCCAATGAAGGCCTGATTTACTGTCGTGTTATCTCCACGCGCGAGAAACCAGCCGACTGGATTGTTGCCGGCTGTATGCCACTGCCCATTGACAGAGCTTCCATTCGCAAACCCCAAAGCGGTCCAGTTGTTCCCACTCGTATCAAAGTTCTCAATGTCCGCTGACAAAGTATAAATGCGGCCTGGTTGCGGAGTAAATGGCAGGAACGCGAGGCCGGTTGACGTGACTGCCGCTTCCGTTCCGTCCGTGTTCCAAGTGGCCGCTGCCGTCCACGGCGTTGTGCCGGTGGTGTCAGGAACCCGGCCGTTCAATGCTGCCGCCGAGTTTCCCATGGTGTCCAAATAAATCACCGTCACCGGCGGGGCGAGCACGCTGATGGCGGCGACAATGCTCGTCACGCTGCCGGCTGAATTCGTAATCAACACCTGATAATTCCCGGAATTCGTGGTCACGGCATTTGTAATCGTAAATATGTCGGCAGTGGCGCCGGCGATACTATTGGAATTCTTGAGCCACTGGTAGCCAATGGCAGTGCCGCCCGCATTGACTGAAAGCGAAAATGGATTGCCACGAAGTAAGTGCCGCCGACAGGCTGAATTAAAACTGTCGGCTTTGTGACCGGCGAAGAGTCAAAGGCCAGTCCAGACAGCCGCGGAACCGTATTGGTTGTGCCCGTCAAATCAATGGTGATATTGATGTCGCTGCTGCCAGCCGGAATGTCCCACGATTGATAAGTGGTATAGCCAGCGGTGTTGGTCGAAAGGCTTGGATCCCCACTCAACTGGCTCACTGCGCCACTGCCATCGTTCAAAGTGACGTCCATCCCAAGAGGATCGTCATTATTGGGTATGCCGGCATTGCCTGTGACACTCGTGTTCTCACTGATGGCGGTGCCTTCAAAAGTGGTCAGCGGGTTTGGATTGTTGCCAAATATCAAAGTAAGGCGAAACGCGGGCGAACTACTCCGTTTGAGTTTCAGGTTCATCACATTGGTTCCCGCCAGGCTGGGCAGGATGCCCGCGCCCGTCAAACCAATGCTGCCCGGAACTGTGTCGAGTGTTCCATCATCACTAAACTCACCGCCCCATGAACTACCCACTTCCGCGTTGGTAAACTCAAGATCTGTGATGTAACTCGGCGTCGCATTGACGCCCTTCGGGTCGGGAGTGATCACGCTGGTGCCGACCAATAGCGGGTTACGGTAACCAAATTGCTTGCCACTTGGCAGAAAGTAACCGGCCGACCCATACACATTGTCGCCGTCAATATCGTTCGTTTTGGTTACGCTCGGAGTGCGCCAGGCGCTCCCGGTGATAATATCATTGCCGACAAATGTTACTGCGCCTTGCGTAGAGAATCCCCATAATGACAGGATCAATGCGGTGCAAAAGACTGCTTGTTTAATGACTGGTTTCATAGTTTGGTTGGATTTGCTAATGTGTTTATCTGCCAACAGCCGCAGGCGACAAAATATAAAACGGTGACGCTCTCGGCAGACTTGTTGGTTATCTTGATATTGAATAAAATAATTCCAAGCGAGCAGGAATCCAATGGATGAAACCGGCGATTAAATGGATTTTTTTAACAACTTAAGATCGCTGAAAATAAAGTGCCTTTTCCATGGCCGCGTCCGTGTCAACTGCGTTTGGCAGGCAACTCATAATCGCAAAAACCACGGGCGGGAGGCTCGGTTTACCCCGCAGTGGCCAACTGCTTCTGTTAAAAATGTCCAGCTAGCCATGCGTTTTGTCCATTGCCGTTCCCCGCCGACATGGCAATCTTGGCCGCCATTATCCGCATAGTCATTGTTGAGCCGGAGCACCGTGAGCGTTTTTCATCACTCTCAGAGTTAAAATGTGAATTCCGCTGCAGTTATGCACCGTCAATTCCAAACAAACTAACGAACTTTGAAAAATAAGACCTTGAATTTGGCCGCCGGCATTTTCCTTCTGGCAACGATAAGCGGACAGGCGCTGGACGAAGTTGATCCGCGTGGACCTGTGGAGTATCCCGGAATGAAAGTGACGGTGGACGCACAGGGGGTTCAGGCGCGCGGTTACCAATTTCAAAACGATGGCGCGAAACCGTCGCCGTGGTCGGCGCACTGGATCTGGCTGGACGGCGATGCGCCCGCCACCGCCGGAATGTTTCGCAAGGAAATCACGCTGGCCGAAGCCCCGCAGACCGTGAAAGCGTGGCTGACGGCGGATTTGAAATATCGTCTTTACGTCAATGGACGGCTCGTGTCGCGCGGGCCGGTGGACATTGGCCGCGATTATCAGGGCGGTAATACCCACCGCTGGTTTTATGACTGCCGCGACCTGACACCCTTTTTTACCAAGGGCACGAATGTCATCACGGCGGAAGTTTTTCGCCAGTCGCCGATTTGGGCCACCGTTTCACGCGGACAGCCGGGCTTTTTATTCGAGGCCGAAATCACGAGTGGCAACGTAGAAAAAACGACGGTCAAGTCGGACACCACCTGGCATTCGCTCGCGGCGGCGCAATTCCCGGATGGAGCCACTTTCGATGCCGGCAATGAACCCGCTGGGTGGCGGCTGGCCGGTTTTGACGACTCGGCGTGGCCGGCGAGTCGCGAGGTGAAGGACGTCTGGGAAACGCTGATGCCCAGCGAAATACCGCCATTGATGGAGGCGCGCTATCCGGTGACACGCATTGCGGGACTGCCGGAAAATAAAACATTTACTAACGACGGCAGTTTCAAGGTGGTCTTTGACCGCGTGTTGAGTGCGTATCCGACCCTCCAAATGCGTGGCGGCAAAGGTGTCGAGCTGACGATCAAGGCGAACAACCAGACCAAGGTGATCCTCAATGGCAGAGAACTGTTTTATGAATTTCCTTTCATGACGGAGATTGCGCCGTCGTTCACCGTTGATTTGAAACACGTCACTGAACCGGTGGAAATCATGGATGTCGGCGCGAATTTCACGTCGCAGCCATTGGAATATCAGGGTGCGTTCGAGTGCAGCGACACAAACCTTACCCAAATTTGGCAGGTGTCGCGTTGGGCGGTGCAAATTTGTTTGCAGACCCACCATCTCGACTCGCCAAACCACCAGGAACCAATCTACGATCCCGGAGATTATCTGATCGAGTCCATGGTAAATCACTACGCGTTTGCCCAGCCTTGGCTGGCGCGGCAGGACATCCGGAAGTTTGCATGGCTGCTGAAGGACGAGCACTATCACAACTTTCACACCAGCTATGCCATCGCCTGGTTGCAAATGCTCATGGATTACTACGATTACACCGGTGACAAATCGTTGGTGGTGGAAATGTCGCCTTATTTTCACGAATTGCTCGACACTTACTCATTGTGGCGCGGGACGAACGGCATTATTTCCGAAGCGCAAAATTACATGTTCATGGATTGGGTGACTATCGGCGGTTTTGAATGTCATCATCCCCCGGCAGTGATCGGGCAAGGCTATCTTACCGCGTTTTATTATCACGGCTTGGAACTGGCCTCGCGAGTTGCGGAACTCAACGGCGACACGGCACGCGTCCGGAAATATTCTGAATTGTGCGGCGAAGTTGCCAAGGCTTTTAACCGTGAACTGTGGGTGGCGGACAAGCGGCTTTACCGCGACGGCAAACCGTTTCAGACCTCGGTCAAGTCTAGCCAGTGGCTGCCGGCGGACAAGGACATCGAAACCTTCAGCCCGCATGTCAATATACTTGCCGTGCTCTTTGACCTGGCACCGAAAGCGGAACAGCCGGCCATCGTGGAAAAAGTGCTCGCGGAAAAACCGCTGAACACGCAGCCTTGGTTTATGCACTGGGTTTTTGCGGCGATTGACCACGCCGGGCTGTTCGACCAATACGGCACACCACAACTGCGCCGGTGGCAGATTGTGCCAGAAACAGAGTCGTTCCGCGAAATGTGGACCAGCGGCGACTTGAGTCACGGCTGGTGTTCCACGCCGCTCGTGCAGATGTCAGCGCGAGTTTTGGGTGTGACGCCGGCTGCACCCGGATTCAAAACGATCTCAATTCGTCCCGAACTATGCGATTTGAAATGGGCCAAAGGCCATGTGCCAACACCACATGGCAACGTGGATGTTTCGTGGGTTTTGGACGGCAACCAATTCAGCCTTGATGTAACCGTGCCCGAGGGAACCGAAGCCGAAGTCACCTTGCCCGTAGCGCACTTTGAGCGGTCGGTCATTCTTTTGAATGGCAAAAATGCCAAGCCGAAGATACACTTCTCCCCCAGAACATATCATTTTGAGGTCGCCGGAAAATTAAAGCAGTAAAACCAACATTCCCTATGACTAAAAAGACAAATAAAAATCTGCTCAATTACGCCTGCCTCGCGGCCGTGCTGAGCCTGGCCCAGCTTCAATCCCCGGCGGCGCAAATGGAAATCGTTCACGGAAAGTTTTCCGGCACGATGGAATCGCTGACGAACTACGATTGCCCGCAGTGGTTCCGCGACGCGAAGTTCGGCATCTGGGCGCACTGGGGACCGCAGGCGGTGCCGATGGAGGGCGACTGGTATGCGCGCAAGATGTATCAGCAGGGTTCGCCGGATTACAACGACCACCTCGCGCGCTACGGTCATCCTTCGACGAACGGCTGGAAGGACATCATCCCGCTGTGGAAAGCCGAGAAGTGGGAGCCGGAAAAATTGATGGCGCTCTACAAAAAAGCCGGCGCGAAATATTTTGTCAGCATGGGTTCGCACCACGACGATTTTTTCCTGTGGAATTCGCCGTTGCATAAATGGAACGCCGTCAATTACGGCCCGCATCGCGATGTGGTGGGCGAATGGCAGAAAGCGGCGAAGAAAAGCGGTTTGCCGTTCGGCGTCTCGGAACATTTGGGCGCAAGCTTCACCTGGTTTCAGGATGCGCACAAATCCGACAAGACCGGTCCGCTGGCGGGTGTGCCTTACGACGGCGCTAATTCAAATTACTGGGACCTCTATCACTTTCCTGCCGAGCCGGGCGACACCAAATGGTATTCCAACAATCCGTGCTGGCAGCAGCAATGGTTCAATGAAATCAAGGAGCTCGTGGATAATTATCATCCCGACCTGCTTTATAGCGACGGTGGTGTGGCATTCGGCAACAAGGTCGGCTTAAGCCAGATTGCCAATTTTTACAACGACAGCATCCGGCATAATCACGGCAGGCTGACCGCAGTTTATAATTGCAAGCAACCTTCCGATGGCTGCTGGGTTCAGGATTACGAACGTGGCGTCAATGGCCGCATCAATCCGAGCCCGTGACAGACCGACACTTCCATCGGCGACTGGTTTTACAATCGCCATTGGAAATATCAGCCGTTGAGCTGGACGGTTCATATGCTCGTGGACATTACGAGCAAGAACGGAAATTTGCTGCTCAACGTCGTGCTGCGTCCCGACGGTTCGCTCGATCCGGAAGTGGAAACCATGTTGCATCAACTTGCCGATTGGACGAAGGTCAACGGCGAAGCGATTTACGGCTCGCGTCCCTAGCTGGTTTATGGCGAAGGCGAAGTGAAGGCCAAGGGCGGCATGTTCAAGGAAAATTTCAATTACACGGCCAAGGACATCCGTTTCACGACGAAAGGCAAAACGCTTTACGCGATTGCGCTGGGCTGGCCCGCTGACGGAAAATTTATCATCCAGTCGCTCGCTAAAACCGATGACGCGGGCGAAAACCAGATCAAGCGCGTGGAACTGCTCGGTTACAAGGGCAAATTGAAATTCACGCAGACGGCGGAAGGTTTAATCGTGGAATTGCCGGGCGAAAAATTGAGCGACCTGACCTGTTCGCTGCGCATCACCGGGAGCAATTTGAAACCGGCACCGATTCCGCCGGCACCCGTGATTATCACGCCCGACGCCAAAGGCCGGCTAACCTTTTCAGCCGGCGACGCGACCTTGCACGGTGATAATCTCAAATTGGAAGAACAGGGCGGCAAACCGTGCATCGGCTACTGGGACAATGGTGACGAATGGGTTTCGTGGAACGCGGAGACCACCAAGCCCGGCGTCTATAAAGTCAGCGCCACGGTGGCGACGATCTTCGACGACGCGGAGTTTGTCGTGGCAGCAGGCGGCGAGACGCTGGCCGCCAAGGCTCCCGTGACCGGCAGTTGGGACAAGTTCCAGACGATTGATCTGGGACAGATTCAGATCCAACAAACCGGCGACCTGATGGTGAAAGTCAGCGCGAAAGACACCGCAAGCTGGAAGGCCATCAACCTCAATTCAGTTCAATTGACGCCGACAGATTAATCGTGAAGCAGCAAACCGAGGCGTTTGCCGGTGTTTTGTGGCATATTCAACCAAGCAAACATTCACAAGCGTAAATCACCATGAAATTTGTTGCACAATGGTCTGCCCGATGGTTGTTCCTCGCCGGAGCGCTGATTCCGCTGGCGGCTGCGGCGCAGACCTTGACCTTGACCAATGGCATCCAGACTTATACAGCGCTGACGAACACCATCGTGACAATGACGGGGCGCTGTGAGTTGCGCGTCACGGCGACGACCAATCCGATTCCCGGCTGCATCATCAACCTCACGAACAATTCTCCCGGCGCGTGGCTTTTCTTCCAGAACATCCGGCCTTCGGTGGTCTCGGCTTATTACCTTTCGCAAGTGAAGGTGAATGGCGCGGCGGCCGTGGTGGGCAGCAATTGCCGTCTGGATCAATACGCATACGGCTCGGTCATCATTCCCCAAGCTCCAGCCTTCACGCCGCTGCAGGTTTTCAGCGGACAAAATTTTCTCGGCGCGTCGGCGTCGTTCGCGCTTTACACTTATTACAACACCACCGCCGCGCTGGGCGGGATGTTTCGGAACATCAGTTCGTTCCGGTTGAAACGCGGCTACTCCTGCACGTTCGCGCAGAACGCCGACGGCACCGGCATCAGCAAAGTCTATGTGGCGCAAGATGCCGATCTCGAAGTCGGTATCATCCAGAACAGCCTGGATCATGCATGCAGTTTCGTGCGAGTGTTTCCGTGGCGTTGGACGGGCAAGAAAGGCTGGGGCGGCGCAGCCGACGGCACGGCGGCGCTCGTGAATCCGCTGTGGAGCTATGACTGGAACAATGGCGCAACTTCCACGCTCGACACGGAGTATGTCCCGATCCGTTGGGGCGGCGGCGAAACTTGGGATCCTTACTCCACCGACAATAGCATACAAAAGTCCACGCACATACTTGGATTCAACGAACCCGATTCGACCGCGCAGGCGAACCTCTCGGTGGCGACGGCCATCGCCGACTGGCCGAACCTGATGCAATCGGGGTTGCGCGTGGGCGCGCCGGCGGTTTCGGATTCCGGCGTCTCCGGCCAGGGGCTGGACTGGTTGTATAGTTTTATGAGCCAGGCCAACGCGCTCAACTACCGCGTGGATTATGTGCCGGTCCATTTTTACAAGTGCGGCTGGAGCGCGTCGCAATTATACAATTATCTGCTCGGAATTTATCAGCAGACGGGAAAGCCGATTTGGTTGACGGAGTTTAATTACGGCGCGAGTTGGTGCATTCCGGACACGCTCACACAGGCGCAAGAAGCAGCGGCCATTCAGCAGTTCGTTGACACGCTGGACAGTGCGCCGTTTGTGGAACGGTATGCCATCTACCAATGGTTTCCGACCAACCGCGCGATGGTGGTGAACGGCGCCTTGACGCCCGCTGGCGTGGTGTATCACGACAAGCAATCTTCCATGGGTTATGTGCAGACCGTGCCGCCCGGCGGCAACCGGAGCATCGTGCAATTACAATTCGAGACCAACACGCTCGACAGTTCCGGGTTTTGCAACAATGGTTTTGCGGTCGGCATTCCCGGTTACACGGCCGGCCACACCGGACAGGCGGTCACACTCGACGGCACGAACAGTTTCATCCAACTTCCACCGAACGTGGCGAACAGCGCGGCCTTCACCTTTGCCGCGTGGGGGTATTGGAACGGCGGCGCGCAATGGCAGCGCATTTTTGATTTCGGCAATGACACGTCGCACTATCTTTTTCTCACACCGAATTCCGGCAGTGGCACGCTGCGTTTCGCCATCAACAATGGCGGCGGCGAACAGTTCATCGAAACCTCGGGGATGCCCGTGAGCCAATGGCGGCACGTCGCTGTCACCTTGAGCGGCAGCAGCGCCAAGCTCTACGTCAATGGTGTGTTGGCAACTTCGTCCAGCACCTTCACGATTGCGCCTTCGAATTTTAATCCGAATTTGAACTACCTGAGCAAAAGCCAGTTCCCCGCCGATCCGTTGTTCCGGGGGCGGCTTGATGAGGTTCTCATCACGGATTCCGCCCTTACCGCGACGCAAATTGCGGCGCTGCAAACCAATTTGCCGCCGCAATTCGCCACCAGCCTCATCACCGGCACCAACGCCACGCCCGGCCAGGCTTATGCGGGCAGTCTGGCTGGTGCGGCCACTGATCCGAATCCTGGGGACACGCTGACTTATAGCAAAGCCAGCGGTTCATCGTGGCTGCTGGTGGCTGCGAATGGAACCATCACCGGCACGCCGGGCGCGGGCGATGCCGGCACAAATAATTTCACCGTGCGCGTGACAGATACCGCTGGTGCCGGCGCATTTGCATTATTGACCATCAAGGTCAATGGTCTTTTGAATCCGGGTTTTGAAGTGCCGGCAACCTCAACCTACATCTATAATCCCAGCGGCGGCGGGTGGACCTTTACTGCTCAATCCGGCGCGAACGGCTCCGGCGTCACCGCGAATAATTCTGCGTTCAGTTCAGGAAATACCAATGCGCCCGAAGGCGCTCAATGCGCCTTCCTCCAAGGCATTAGCACCATTTCGCAGGCAGTGTCCGGTTTCATTCTGGGAGCGAAATACAATGTCACCTTTGCCGCCGCGCAACGCGCCTACAGTTCTGCCAATGGCGGGCAAACGTGGCAGGTAAGAATTGACGGCACAATCATCGGAACTTTCATTCCGCTGGCGAACGCCACGAACTATGTGGACTACACCACCAACTTCACCGCCACCGCCACCACGCATACCTTGAGGTTTGTCGGCACCGACCTCCACGGCGGCGACAACACCGTCTTTCTTGACAATGTCCGCCTCACCTTCGTATCGCCGCCGCCCGCGCCGTCCGCCCCGGCGAACTTGCAGGCCGTGGCGGGCGACGGACAAGTGGCATTGACTTGGAACGCCGCCACCTTCGCCACAAGTTACAATGTGAAGCGTTCGCTCACCAGCGGCGGTGGTTATGTGACGAACGCCAGTCCGACCACGACAAATTATACCGATCCCGCCGCCACGAACGGCACGACGTATTATTATAGGGTGTCCGCCGTGAACAGCGGCGGCGAAGGCCCCGATTCCTTGCAAGTTTCCGCGCTGCCGGTTTCATTGTCTCCGCCGCAGCTTGTTTCCGGGGTCAGCGGCGGGCAGATTCAGATTTCCTGGCTTGCGGATCACCTGGGCTGGACATTGCAGGTGCAGACGAATGATTTAAGCGCCGGTCTCGGCACGAACTGGATTTCCATTCCCGATTCGGCGACGAACACGCAGTTCGCCGCGCCGCTCGCGCCGGAAAATCCCACCGTATTCTACCGGCTGATCCACCAGTGAAAAGCGCGCCACACATCACGGTGGACGACAAGGGTTGACCCGCTCGCCGCGTAAATTTAATTGTTTGGTGCGGATGCTAAAAATAATATTTACGGAAACGGAAACAAATTGCGCGGCCTGCGGTTCTGCATAATCCTTGAAGTTCAACTGTCGGCAGCCTTGGCCATTGCCAGTATTTATCAATTTTTTCGTTCTTGCCTGAATAGCATTACCAGTTGAAAAAAACAGTGTCAAATGAA
>OCTA010001994.1_pt1 | contig 18733 bp, 14 predicted proteins | sample 1538991 | NCBI WGS metagenome assembly OCTA01 (sample SAMEA3539302, study PRJEB22396) | soil metagenome | biome: tundra; feature: field; material: soil | place: USA | collected 2010-05 | depth 0.15 m | reverse complement strand
CGCCCGCACGCAGGATCTCCGCCGCGTATTCCGAGCACACCTCGCCGTGCGGATCTGGCTTGTGAAACACCGGCAGGTAGCCGATCACCGGCATTTTCCGCAGGATGAAGTCCGCAATACTTTTGAGCGAGTAGTGATCGCCGCAGCGCGACAGGGCGTAGGTGAACATGGCTTCGAAGTCGAGAATCTGGCGCATGTGATCGGACAACGACAGGAGCCACACGCGGCCACCCGGATCGTAGCTGGCGACACGGTCGTCGAAAGCGTTGATCTGCACGCCATTCTTTCCGTTCTCGATGGTCGACTCGATGATGTTGAGTCCTTCCTGCTGCTTCCCGTCAATGAGCCGCGAGGGGTCCAATACCCAGGAAATATGGGAGACTTGGGTACGTTCCACCAGCTTGATGCCGTCGCTTACGGCGCCCGTACCATCCCAGGCTATGAAATCCCAGGGTCGAATCTGTTTCACCAGCGCATGAAATGTCGAAAGATCGTTCATAAGGAACCTCCAACGCGAAAAAGGGAGAACCCGGTTGAAAAGCGGCTCGCGAAGGCTCGCCGATCTCCAGAGCTTCGCCGACTCCCTCGACCTCGACAGCTTGGCCCCCGCCACCCGCTACCGTGGCCTGTCCGCAGTGAAATCCCTGCTGGCATTCGGCCACCGCATCGGCTACCTCCCCTTCGACGTCGGCCGCGCCCTCCGGCTCCCGGCCGTTCGCAGCCGCCTGGCGGAACGCATCCTGCGCGAAGCCAACATCCACCGCATGCTGAGCCTCGATCCCAACGAGCGGAACCGCGCCCTGCTGCTGCTCCTTTGCGCCTCCGGGGCGAAGTCTGCGGGCTTTGCTGGAGGGATGTGCAGGCCAACGGCGACGGCGTCCAGATCACCGTCTTCGGCAAGGGAGGCAAGACCCGCACCATACAACTGCCGGCCTCGGTCGCCGCTCTTCTGGCGAAACTGCGCGGCGCAAAGGCTTGTGCTCCGCACGATTCTTTCTTAGCGACGCCTGGCGCCGTCGCGCGCGCCGATAGCTGCTTCGGCTGGTCCGGCGTCGGGAAGGCGGTGATGTTGTTATCGCTGCTGATGGTACGGTGAAAGAGAAGGGTTGAGTTTGGGGGCACATGGAGCAGGATTACAGGATCGAGCGCGACACCATGGGCGAGATGCGCGTACCGCGGGACGCACTCTACGGAGCTCAGACCGCCCGAGCGGTGGAGAACTTCTCCATCAGCCAGATGCGGTTTCAGCGGCCGTTCTTGCGCGCACTCGGCCTGATTAAGGCCGCTGCCGCCCAGGTGAACGGCCGGATGGGCTACCTGCCGCAGGCCAAGGCCGCTGCCATCGAAGCTGCCGCCAATGAGGTTGCCGAAGGCCGCCTCGACGACGCGTTCGTTGTGGACGTCTTCCAGACCGGCAGCGGCACCTCAACCAACATGAACGCCAACGAGGTAATCGGCCACCTGGCCGACGCGCACCCGAACGATGAGGTCAACCGCGGGCAGTCCAGCAACGACGTGATTCCCACTGCCCTACATTTGGCGGCCGTTGAGACGGTTCGAGGCCAATTGCTGCCCGCTATGCGCAACCTGCACGGGGCGCTGGAGGCGAAGCGCCGCAAATTTGACGACGTTATCAAGATCGGCCGTACGCATCTTCAGGACGCCGTCCCCATGCGGCTGGGGCAGGAGTTTTCGGGATACGCGCGGCAAGTGGAAGCGGCACGGGAGCGCGTGGAGACAGCACTGCCGGCCATGTGCGAACTGGCCCTCGGCGGCACTGCGGTTGGCACGGGGCTCAATGCGCCTGAAGGCTTCGCCGCCGCGGTAATCGCAGAACTGTCTGTGCGGACCGGCATCCCTCTTCGCGAGGCCTCCGATCACTTCGAGGCGCAGGGGGCGCGTGACGCCGCGGCCTTCCTATCCGCCGCGCTGAGAAACTACGCGCTGTCGCTCGTCAAGATCGCCAACGACATACGCTGGCTCGGCTCGGGACCGCGTTGCGGCATTGGTGAACTTCAACTGCCCGCCACGCAACCCGGCTCGAGCATTATGCCCGACAAGGTCAACCCGGTCATTGCTGAGAGCCTGCTGATGGTATGTGCGCAGGTCATTGGGCACGATTCCGCCATTGCCTGGTGCGCTGCGGCGGGCAATTTCGAACTGAACGTCATGATGCCGCTCATGGCTTGGGATTTGTTGGATTCGATCGAGCTGCTGGCCGCGGGTACCCGAAATTTCGAGACGCGTCTGGTACGAGGGCTGGAAGCCAACCGGGAACGCGCCGCGGCATTTGTCGAGCAGTCCTTGGCCATGGCCACCGCGCTGGCTCCGATCATCGGCTATGAGCAGGCCGCCGCGCTGGCTAAGGAAGCGAGCGCCAGCAGGCGTACGATCCGGGAGGTCGCCCACGAGCGCAGTGGCATCCAGTCCGCCGAACTGGAGCGGTTGCTCGACCCCCGCAGCCAAACCTGAGGAGGTCCGATCGGTGCGATGAGCGGGGAGATCGTGCTTATCACCCAGCCGACGGTCTTGACCATCCTTCGCGCGCGCAGTCGACCTGCCCTCCTGGCCCAAGGCATCACGCGAACTCCTTCATCCGACAGATTCGTTCCGAATCCGGCGCATCAACTCGCGGCCCTCCCGGCGCAACGCACGGTATTGCTTGCGTTCGATCTTCGCCGCCGCGGAATACCACCCGTGCTTCGCGACCGCCCGCCGGATGTGCTCGATGCCTGGGCGGTCTTCGGCCCCGTGCTGAGCCCACCGTGAAGCCGGCAGCGGCCGTTGGCCATCGCGGGACACTGGCACGACGTCGCGCGCCTGTTCTTCGCGCCGCACCGCGGCGCACCGATAAAGCAGTCACCCGCCCGCTGCGAACGACGCCGAATGCCGTTGCGCCCTGGCCCCTGCCGGCACCTGATCCAGCCTGAATCGAAGCGCTTTCACGGTTTAATCGCGAAAGCCTGCGAACTGATGGAGGAATTCGCGCCCCCGGCACTGAGTCAGGCGGCTATAACGCCGCTGGCGGCTGCGGTCTTGGCACCACCGACCGGGCTCGGGGTCCACAAACGGCCTTCTTTAGGAAGGAGCAGCGGATTTCCGCCGCGTCAATCGCGCCGCGGCGGACGATTACTTCGTCCCTGAGCTTCTTGGTCACCTTGACGCCGCGATAGAACCGCTGGCGGTCCAGCAGTTCGAGCAGGGCCGAGAAGTTGTTTGAATGCCCGTTGTGCGGCGTGGCCGAGAGGAATAGGCGATGCTGGAACCGCGGCGCCAAGTCGCGGACGGTTTGGCTAAACGATCAGCGCGACATCGAAGGCGGCGCGGCTTCCGGCGCGCTGCCCCATGCCGTATTCGGCCGCGGCCCCATTACCAGGACCAGCGTTCCGCCGCCTGCCAGGTCGGAGTGCTCGAACCACGGCTTGTTCAGTGGCTTGCCGTTCAGCACCGCGGACTGGATGTACTTGTTCTTCGCCGAGACGTTCCGGGCGGTAATGGTGAAGACTTTGCCTTTTTCCAGCGAGATTTTGGTTTCCTCGAAGATTGGGCTGCCCATCACGTAAACGGGGAGTCCGGGGGTGACGGGATAGAAGCCCATGGCGGTCAGCACGTACCACGACGACATGGCCCCGCCGTCTTCGTCGCCGCAGATTCCCAAGGGGGTGTCTGTGTACCAGATTTCCATAATCTCTCTCAGGTGGCGTTGCGTCTTCCAGGGCTGGCCACAATAGTTGTACAGGTACGGAATATGGAAGCTCGGCTCATTCCCTTGGGCGTACATTCCAATCAAGCCGGTCATGTCCGGGAATTGGCCTAGGAATGTGTATTTGGAAGGCGCGGGCTCGGTGAACAGCGCATCCAGCTTGGCGGCGAGCTTTTCGCGGCCGCCCAGCAGTTTCGCCAAGCCCGCCACGTCGTGTTGCACTTGGAAGGTGTAGATCCACGAATTGCACTCAGTGAAATAGTCGCGTCCGCCCTGGCCACCGCCCATCTTCGGATCTAACCCCTCGACCCATTTCCCGTCCGCGCTCTTGGCCGACATGAAGTCGATGCGTGGGTCGAACACGTTCTCGTAATTGTGCGCCCGCTTCATGAAATAGGCGTAGTCGTCGTCTTTCTTGAGCGCCTTGGCCATCTGGGCGACGCACCAGTCGTCATAGCAGTTTTCCAGCGTCACTCCCGTAGCCTGGCGTCGTTCGGACGGGTTCACTTCCTTCACGGTCTCCTTTTCCCCTTTGGCCAAGGCCGGGAAGAAGCCCGTTTCCTGGTAAACGCGGTCGAGTTCCGTGAGTGCGCCGCGGCGCCAGGGCAGCATCGTGGCCTCCATCGCATTCTTCTTCATCCTCTCGTAGGCCTTCTCGACGTCAAAATCCCGGTAGCCCTTCGCGTAGGTGTCGGCAATCAGGGCCGCCGAATGGTGGCCGATCATGACTGCCTGGTCCCCTGCGATTGACGGGAACGAAGGCAGCCAGCCGCTTTGTTCGTACATCCGGACATAGGAGCGGACCATGTCCTGCTGCCGCTTCGGGTCCAGGATCAGTTGCAGAGGATGCAGCGAGCGGTAGGTGTCCCACAGGCCGTCTCCCGCGTAGAAGTCGTGGCCGCCGGCGTCGTGCACCTGTTTGTCGTAGCCGCTGTAGTATTTGCCGTCCTCGGTGTAGTTGGTCATGCGGCCCAGGGAGCGATAGAGCGCCGTATAGAAGATCGTGCGTTGCTTTTCGGTTCCGCCCGTGATGGCGATCTTGCCCCCACTCGGGGATCTCTTTCTGAAGGTTCTTGTGGGCCTGCTCGATGCCGATATTGGAGATCCCGATCCGCACACTGATCTTCTCGCCCTTGGTAGTGGCTCCATCCGAGATCAAGCCGATATTGGCGCCGGACCGCTTGGACTCGTGCGCAATCGTAGCGCCCTCCCAGGTGCTGTACTCACCCAGCGGTTTGGAGAACTCGGCGTAGAAGTAGGTCGCAATGCCGCCCCTGCCACCGCCGCTTCCTCCAGCGCCGCTGCCCGACTGCCCGGCCACTGCGGCAGGTCCCACCACTTCAAATTCGCCGCTGAGGCGGATCAGGAGGTGCGAATGAGCATTCGTGGGAAACGTGAACCGGTAGTAAGCCGCGTGCTCGGTCACGGTGGCTTCCGCTTCGATTCCATAGCGTTCCAGGATGGCGGACCAGTAATAGGGCGTGGCCGTTTCTTGGTCGTGGTCAAACGAGGAGACGCACTTCGCCAAATCGGTCTCTAGACTAGGGCGCCGGTGGTGGCCATCAGCGTGGCTGCGCCTGCCGGAAAGCCGGAAATATCGTGTGCGAAGTATCGGTCCCCGTTTCTCGCCGAGGCGACCGGCGCGAGCCGCACCATGCCATAGGGGTACTGCACACTGGGTGATGTGGACGTCAGCAGATGTCCGATGCTGCCGATATACGGGTCCACGTAATCCACGGGTTCCTTGGCGCGCTGTGGCGGCGCGCTCAAAGCTACGCTCGTGGCCAGGCACGCGCAGCAGCAGAAACGGAAGAAAGATTCAAACATATGTTCCTTTCTTTGTCGGCCTCGGCGCTTCCGTCGGCCCGCACCCATTCTTAGATCCATCCGGTAAGTTCGTCAATCGGATTGTGGACACGTCCAACACTGCCCCAACCCGTTCCTACGCCAGGCACTTCGCGCAGAACTCCTTGCACTTCTTCATCTCGGCGATGAGGTCGGAGCCTTGCGGGATCGCCATTTCCCATTCGATGTTGCACGGGATGGGGTACTTATTCTTTTTGATCAGCAGCAGGACTTCCTTGATCGGCGTGTCGCCCGTCCCCCAGGGGACGTTTGGACCGTGATCCTTCTTGCGGTCCTTGAGGTGCAGGCTGGTGATCTTGTCGTGGTGCTTCTGGATGAACGCCACGGCGTCGTAGTTGGCAGCCGTAAAGTGGCCGATGTCGAGGTTGACGCCGTTGAATTTCCCATACGCCATCAGTGTGTCGTAGCTCTCGATCGTCGCGGTCTGGTTCGGGTCGTTGGTCTGGTCGTGGCCGTGATAGCCGACCCTCAGCTTGTGCTTGTCGGCGATGGGGGCGATCCGCTTGGCCATGGTGAGAGTGGTACTGGTGTTGAGGGCCTTGACGCCAACGCCCCGGGCCATCGAGAACTGGTATTCGATGTCCTTGTCCGTCATTCTGTCGTTCATCTCGCCGGATAGGAGGGCGACGTCGACGCCGGCATCCTCGAACCTCTTGCGGACAGCCGCCCAAGTGGCCGGGGTGGCCGCCGCGCGCCACGCGGCAATTTTGGCATGCGCCTCAGCACTCGCGGCCTGCTGCTCGGGGGTCGACTGCGCGCGTCCGCCGCCCGCGGGAGCGGCAGGTATGCCGGCGAGGGATTCGCAGTGGTCCAACGTGAGTTCGACCTCACCGAGCCCGAGATCGACCAGGGCCTTGATGATGACTGCCGCGTCGGGGCTGGCAATGCGGTTAAAGCTGTAACTGATGGCGCCGATCTGCACGCCGCCGAACTTCGAGTTGATCTTCGCCACGCCAAAAGCCTTGGCCATCGGCAGAGTGGCGAGCGCCACCTTTCCTAAATCCCGTCGTGTATAGCGCATGATCCTCCCAATTCCTGGCGAAACGCTGGCCCGGGTGCTGCCGGGCAGGCAGCCGGATTAGCGCCTGCCGCCGTTGCGTATCGCGTCGATACCTTCAAGTACCAGCCCTTGCGGAACACAGCTTCAGGTATTGTGTTTCATGATTTTCCGCGACTTCCCAGAATAGCAATGCTGGGAGCCAAAACTCCCCACGCTTGCGCGCGGAGAAGGGGCGATTCTGCCAACCCGGCTACTCGGACGCCGCCCCGGGACGGGTCCGCGGCAATCCAGCCTTCATACGGCTGAGCGACGCGCTGTCCGGCGGCCACGACGGCCGCCTCGATGCGCTCCCGCCGGGTGGCGGAGATTCCCTTGCAGTCGAATACGGTCAGGGGCATGGAGTGCGGTCACCTGGCCGGCCACGCTGGCGGCCGGTAAACCCGATTGTACCGAACGGGAATGCCGCTCCTCGGGGCTTGTCGAGGGGAATGCCGTGAAGGGCGTTTATCCGGCCAATCATGATGCCCGCGTAGGTTTAACTCTCCTGGAATCCTGGAGTTAGGGGCGCGTGCACAGATTGGTACCGGATAAACGCTTAAATACCGGCCAATCTGTTTGATTCTAGGTCGCTTACGCTGAAAGCCGCGGCGCAAACCACCTCGGGGCCATAATCGGCAGCCCGAAATAAGAACCCGCTTCCTTCCATTACCACAGCATCTCCTGACCAACACGCCCTGATCAGAACCTTGGCACCTCAATTCGAAGGTGCCGCAACCCGTTAGATTGGCCGGTTCATATAGGCTTTGGAGAAAGCAGATTCTGGGGAAACTCCCGCTGCCTCAAGCCGCTGCCTCAAGTCTTGACCGTTCTTATTCACTGTGTTATTTTCGCAAATGATTGCGTTAGTCCGAAGGAGCAAGTCGAACGTGGAAAGACGACGATTCGCTAAGCACTTAGTGGCCATGGCCGGTGCACTTGGCTCGGGCTTGGAAATGAACCTTAGCTCGGCGGCGGAGCAAGCGGCAACGGGCGACGGCCCCGAAAAAATCGGCCGGCCCGTCCGCGCAGTCAGCGTTGGTTTCAAACCCGGTCTTCCGCTGGAAAGGATCGCCGCATTGGTTGACCGGGAGGGGACGCAGGGTTGTGACATGATTGCGTTGCCCGAAACCTGCCGCGGGCAGGGCGACAGGAGCGAGGAATCTCTGGACGGTCCCACAATTTCAACGATCGCGCGCCTGGCTCAGAAGCATCGAACCTACATCGTCTGTCCGATCGACCGAAAAGATGGCGACCTCCGGTACAACTCCGCGGTGCTATTAGACCGGCGCGGTCAGGTAGTCTGCGTCTACGACAAGATTTATCCCGTCTGGCAAGGCGAATGTCTGAAGGACCCGCCGGTTCACCCTGGAGACGCGGTTCGTGTCTACTCGACGGACTTTGGCCGGGTTGGCCTAGCGATTTGCTTTGATGTGAACTGGACGCCGCTCTGGCAGCAGATGTCAAACCAGGGTGCAGAGCTGGTGATCTGGCCCAGCGCCTATTCGGCGGGTCGCTCCCTGCAGGCCCAGGCAATTCAGTACAACTACTACGTCATGAGCGCGACGTGGGTTCCGGACTGCCTGGTATACGACATCGATGGGGAATTGCTCGTCCACGACCACGAAAATGCCGGAGATGGAATCAATGTCACTCGCATCACTCTGGATCTGGACCGCTGTATCTTTCACCAGGATCTCAATCTTCCTGCCAAACGGGACGAATTGCTGAAAGTCCGCGGCGACGATGTTGCGCAGGAGAAATGGTTGCCTATGGAAGGATGGTTCGTTCTGAGGGCCAAGCGGCCCGGAGTGAGCGCGCGTGAGCTAGCCCGGCGGTCTGGGCTTGAGGAACTCAGACATTACATCAATCGAAGCCGCTCCGAGATTGACAAATGCCGTGGATGGGAGTTCTCTTGAAAAACGTCTTCAACCTGACAAAGAAGTGGCGTGCGAGGCTCCCGGCCGCCGAGAGCCTTCGCAACCTTTGAACGCGCGGCTCTCGAGTAACGCAACGGAAGCGCTTGGGTTTACACTGGAAGGCGGCCGGGATGCCAACGTGGGAATGCAGGGCGAAACGGAACGCAAATGGACACGATGGCGCGATCTTCCTCCGTCGGCGTGACGCGGCGGCGCGCGCTGGCATCGGCCGGCGGGTTATTGCTGGGAGCGCCGGCGGTCCGGAGTCGTCCTTCGTCCGACGTCCGGATCACGGAAGCCGAGCCTGTCTTCGAGGATTTTCGATACCGTACGCCTATCAAGTTCGGCGGGGCGGTTGTGGACCGGGTCACGGTTCTGAATGTGCGATGCACGGTTCGCGGGCGGCAGGGCGAAACGGCCCACGGCTTCGGCTCCATGCCACTGGGCAACGTCTGGTCGTTCCCTTCCAAGCGGCTGACGTACGATCAGACGCTCGCCGCGATGAAAGATCTGGCGGCGCGGATCGCGAAAATCACTGCGACGGAACAGGAGTGGGGCCATCCCGTCGATATCAACGAGGCGCTCGAACCCCGCTACGTGTCCGCCGCGGCGGAGATATCCCGCGGGTTGGACGAACCGATCCCGCTGCTCTGCGCGTTGGTGACGGCCAGCCCGTTCGACGCCGCCATTCATGACGCTTACGGCAAGCTGCATCGGCGGAACAGCTTCCAGACTCTGGGCCCGGAGTACCTGCCCCCCGACCTGAGCCGGTTTCTCGGGCCGGAGTTTCGCGGCGAGACCCTGGACCGGTACGTGGCGCGAAAACCGAAGCCGGCGCTCCCGCTGTACCACCTGGTGGGGGCAGTCGATCCGATCCTGCCCGAGGACGTACAGCAACCGATTGGCGACGGCCTTCCGGAGACGCTGCCCGAGTGGATCCGTTTCAACGGCATCACGCACATCAAGATCAAGCTGAACGGCGATGACCGCGAATGGGACCTCCATCGCGTCGTCCGCGTCCACGAAGCAACGGCCCGAACGGAGAGCGAACGCTCGGTGTCCGGGTACGTCTATTCGCTCGATTTCAACGAGAAGTGTCCCAATGTGGGCTACCTGGTGGAGTTTCTGGAGACTCTGAGGTCGCGCTCGCCGCAGGCGTTTGCGCGCATCCAGTACGTGGAACAGCCCACCGCGCGCGACCTGGATGCGAACCCGCAAAATGACATGCACGACGCTTCCAGGATCGTGCCCGTGGTCATCGACGAATCCCTGACCGGGAGAGGCGCATTTCTCAAGGCGCTGGCAATGGGCTATTCGGGCGCCGCGTTAAAAGCCTGCAAGGGGCAGAGCCAGTCCCTGCTGATGGCCGCGCTCGGCCAAAAGCGGCGTGTATTCCTGTGCGTGCAGGATCTGACGTGTCCGGGAGCGTCGCTGGCGCACTCCGTGGCGCTGGCAGCCCACATACCAGCGGTGAAAGCCATTGAAGCGAATGCCCGCCAGTATGTTCCGGCGGCGAATAGCGGGTGGGAGAAGCGCTTTCCAGGGATCTTCGCCGTGCGAGATGGGATGGTGCGGACGGCCGGTATGAACGGGCCGGGATTGGGCGTGGTTCCGGAGTGATGCTCATGGAGGACGGGCCAATGAATCGGGAGGCCGCGAATTTCGATCGTCTTTCCCGGCGGTCGCTCTTATTGGCCAGCGCTTCGCTGCTGAGCGGCGCGCCGGCGCCGGCCTTCGGGGCGGACGGGAAGGCTGCGCCGGCGAAGCTGAAGGTGGCGATTTTTTCCAAGCACCTGCGCTTTCTCGAAGGCGTTCGCCTAGCTGACGCCGCGGCGGAGATCGGGTTCGACGGCATCGATCTGGCGGTGCGTCAAGGAGGGCACGTCGAGCCGGAGAGGGTGCGGCAGGATCTTGCGCCTCTGGTGGCGATCATCCGGGCGCGGGGTCTCGAAGTTCCCATGCTGACCACCGACATCGTCGATGCGGAAACCCCTCACGCGGCGGACATTCTCGGCGCCATGGCGGAGCTTGGCGTACCATACTACCGTTGGGGCGGGCTCCGATATGCCGCCGGCCAGCCTATTGCCAGACAGCTCGCCGACATGCGCCCGCGCGTGGCCCGGCTGGCGGAGTGGAATGCGCGTTTCCATGCCTGCGCTATGTACCACACGCATTCCGGGATCGATCTCGTGGGCGCATCGATCTGGGACCTGCACGAGTTGCTCGAAGGATTCGATCCGAATGCCGTAGGCGTGAACTATGACGTCGGGCACGCCACCGTGGAAGGCGGCGTGGGCGGCTGGATCAACAGTCTCCGCATTACCGGCCGTTATCTGAAGGGCGTGGCGATCAAGGATTTTCGCTGGGAGAAGGGCGAGCACGGGGACTGGCAGCCGCGCTGGACGCCGCTGGGCGAAGGCATGGTTCATTTCCCGCAGTTCTTTCGCGAGATTTCCGCGCTGGGTTTCTCCGGTCCGCTCCAATTGCATTTTGAGTATCCGCTCGGGGGCGCCGAGGCAGGCCGGACGCAGATCACGATCGACCGCGAGCAGGTTCTCGAGGCGATGAAACGCGATCTTCAGCGGTTGCGTTCGTATATGAAGGACGCCGGATTGTAGCGATTGCAGCAGGGAAGGAGCGAGTGCGCGATATGCAGGACAGAAGGGCGTTTCTGAAGGCCGCGGGGGCGGCGGCCGCCGCCGGGGGCTTTATCAACTGGAACCCCGCGGCTGTGGGGGCCAATGAGAAGGTCACGCTCGCGCTGATCGGCGGACGCAATCAAGGGCGCGGGGTGGCGTTGCGGGCGATCCAGGCGGGCGCGGAGTTCAAGACGTTTTGCGATCTGGATCCCGCCATCCTCGAGAAAACGGGGGCAGACCTGGCGGCCGCGCAAGGCAAAAAGCCGGGGTTCGAGACCCGGTTCGAACGCGTGCTGGAGGACAAGGAAATAGACGCGGTGGTGATCGCCGTGCCGGATCACTGGCACGCCCGCATCGCGCTGATGGCGTGTCAGGCGGGCAAGGACGTCTACGTGGAGAAGCCCCTGAGCCACACGATCCAGGAAGGACAACTGATGCGCGAGGCCGCGCGGAAGTACGACCGCGTGATGCAAGTAGGCACGCAGCGCCGCAGCGGCCAGCACTTCAAGGGCGCCGTCGAGTTCGTCGCCGGCGGCAAGCTTGGCAAGGTGGCATTGATCAAAGCATGGATCAATCAGGTCCGCATCGGCATCGGCCACCCACCGGACGCCGCCCCTCCTCCCGGCGTGGCTTACGACCGCTGGCTCGGCGCCGCGCCCAAGCGCCCGTTCAATGAGAACCGGTTTCATTACCTGTGGCGGTTCTTCTGGGACTACGGCAACAGCGAGATCGGGAACCAGGGCATCCATGTGCTCGATGTCGGGATCTGGGCCATTCAGCTCATGTGCGGCTTCGAGGGTTCCCAGTGCCTGCCCAAGCGGATCTCCGCCACCGGAGGCATCTACTGGCTGGACGACGCGAAGGAGGTCCCCGACACCGAGATCGTGACCTACGACTATGGCGACATGCTTCTGAACTTCGAGCTGCGGAGCTTCGCGACGGATTACCTGCTCCCGCATTCCGCCGCTCCTCGGTTGGGGAACAAGTTCGCGGGCGGCCCGGCCGATTTCTACACCGCCTACTACGGCACGGAAGGGACCGTGATCGTGACAGACGACTGGTGGGAGGTGCATTGGAAAGACGGCAAGGTGGATCGGACGGCCAGCACAGGGGGGTCCCATGAAGCCAATTTCCTGCAATGCGTCAAGAACCGGAAGCGTCCCAACTCGGATGTCGAGATCGGGCGTCTGAGCACGATGCTGTGCCATCTCGGCAACATCTCGTACAAACTGGGCCGCGACGTCCGCTTCGATCCGAAGACCGAGACATTCGTGGGGGACGCACAGGCAAACCAGCTTTTGAGCAAGGAATACCGCGCGCCGTACGGGCTTCCCAGAGTGTAGTGAGGGCTCCGGCCAGCTTCAGCCCCAAAACGACTTGCGCCGCCGCGTGGCCCATGGCAACCGGCTTTGTGGAGGGGGTTATAGCGCAAATATCGGTAGCTTGCCGCAGGCAAGGCGGCCGCGCTGCTATCTCGACGTAGACTTCCAAGGGTGACTTCCAAAGGTGACGGCTAAAAATGATTGCGTCCCGGTACTCGCGGCGTTAGACTGTGACGTCTTATGGCAAAAGTCCTCCTGATTGCGCTCCTACTATTGCCCCACTCCGCTACGGGTGGACTCGCTCCATCCGATCCTAAAGTCGCCACCAGTTTTCTGGCCGATTCAGCAGTCGGGATAAGAGCCCTCCAGACCTGGTACATGCGCGACACCGGTTTATGGCGAACCACGAATTGGTGGAACGCCGCCAACGCGGTGACGGTGCTGGCTCGCTACTCCAAACTGAGTGGCTCTTCGGAATTTCGGGCCGTTATCGCAAATACCTTCAAGCGGAATTCCGGCGGCAAGTTTCTGAACGAATTCTACGATGATGAAGGCTGGTGGGCACTGGCCTGGGCCGGCGCTTACGAGTCGTCGCACGACGCGCGCTATCTGGAAATGGCGGAGCTGATCTTCGCCGATATGGCGACCGGTTGGGATGACACTTGCGGCGGTGGCATCTGGTGGAAGAAAGGCTGGCATTACAAGAATGCCATCGCCAACGAATTGTTCCTTTCCGCGGCCGCCAAGCTGGCGAATCTTGTCCGCGACGCGCATCGGCGAGCCATCTACCTGGAATGGGCGAAACGGGAATGGCAGTGGTTTGCGGCTTCGGGCATGATCAATCCGCAGAACCTCGTGAACGACGGGTTGGATTCCGGATGCCACAATAACCATCAGAACACCTGGACCTATAATCAGGGCGTGGTTCTGGGCGGTTTGAGCGCGCTTGGCAAAGAAACGGGGGATGCGAAACTCATGGAGCGCGCGAAGTCCATCGCCATGGCGGCGATCTCGCGACTCACCGACCAGGATGGCATCCTCCACGATTCCTGTGAGCCCAAGTGCGGAGCGGATGGAGTGCAGTTCAAAGGGATTTTTGCGCGGAATCTGGCGGTATTGAACTCGGCTGCTCCCGAGCTGCGGTTTCGCGTGTTTCTGAAGACGAATGCCGAAAGTATCTGGCGCAATCAGGACGCGAATCATCAGTTCGGAGTGCTGTGGTCGGGGCCTTCCGATCCAAAAAACGCCGCGACCCAGGTTTCCGCTCTAGATGCCCTTCTGGCTGCGGTCGAATAGCGTTGACCTGCCGGGGTAGTCGAACGACGCGGGCCGAAAGCTCCTGGGTGCGGTCGACGATGGAAGGTCTCCGGACCGTTATGCGGCGATAGCTATTGAAGATACTGAGCCGATCAAGTCGCTTCGGGGAACTCGCGGCGCTTGACTCCCGCGATGGAGCTTCCTTCCAGGTCGCCGGAAACTAGCCACAGCGCGCCGCGGACTACGATATCCAGTTGGTTCGGCGCGATGGGCGCGTTCCCGCGCGTCTCCACCCAGTCCCGGCTGCCCCACTCGCGCAGGATGGCTTTCCGGCCCACTTCCCGCACGGACACAGCTCCCGGATTGCTCCGCGACGTCTTCAGCGTTACCTGCCAGCCGTCGTCCGGGTGCGCGCTCCAGATTGCCCACGTCTCGATTCCATCCGGCTCCCGGAACTTGAGCGCCCAGATGTCGGGGTCGCCCGTCTCGACGCGCCCCGCAAACTCGGCCTTCGAAACCAGCTTCGCGATATCCGCCAGACTGAAGTAGGCCGGCTTGGGAGTGAGGTCGGGGCGTACCACCCCAAAGTTGTTCTCGTTGATGGAGGCATTCCAACCGTCGTCCTGAAAGTCGTACCACCAGATGCCTTTGAGAAACGGCATCGTGCGCGCCAGCAGATACATCCTGGCCAGGTACGCGGCGGCGACATCCGGCGGCGTGCCGCGGCGGTCGATTTGCGTCGGCCAGCCGGTTTCCGTCACATAGAGCGGCACGGGCTTGCCGTCGCTGTATTTTTGCGTCATCTTCCCGACCTGCCCCAGCCACTCCGCCCAGGCTTCGGGTCCGCGGGCTCGCCCCGTTTCGCTGTACGTGTAGGTGTGGATGGAGAGGGCGTCCATGAAGGGCAACGTGCCCTGCGCCAGCACCCGTTCCAGCCAGCCATTGCGGACGCCGCCGGGGGTGCACGCTCCGCCGTAAACCGCGATCGACGGGTCCACGGCTTTGATACGCGGGTAAACCTTCTTGATCAGCGCCGCATAGTCGTCCGCCGAGCCGGGCGTGCGGCTGCCGATCGCGATGTCCCACTCGTTCCAGACCTCGTAGAGTTTGACCCGGCCCTTGAAATGCCCGACGACGAACTCCGCGTAGCGGCAGAACGCCTCGATGGCTTCCGGAGACCGCGGCTTATCGCCGTCGTCATACAGGCGGTTGCCGTAGTCCAGGATGATCAGCGGCTCGATGCCGGCCTTCAGGCCCGCGTTCACGAACTCATCCCAGGCGGCTGGCATGGCGAACTCGCCCCTGGTTCTCTCGATAGACCCCCATCCCACCTCGTCGCGGAAGGAGGCGATTCCACCCTGACTCATCACGGACAGGTTGGCTCCCAACAGGCCCTTTCCTTGTCCGAAATGGGTGCATGCCCCAACAAGGAACGGATCGTCCGCTAACCCTGCCATGGGCAGCAGGGCCAACAGCGTTAGCATTCGACTGCGCATAGGCTTATCTCACCATAAGAATCAGGGCTTCACCACCCTGCCGTCGATCATCCGAGCCGTCCACCGGCCGGCCCGCCAACCGGCCGCAATCAGCGATCTTGGGCATTAAGGGGACGGAGAAAGTCCGCCGGAATCATCCGAGCGCGGTCTTGTATAAGGCCACGAGTTTGGCCCAGGCACGTTCGGCATCGGGCTCATTGTAAATCGGCATGCCGTTCCGCGGCGGCATATCCGGCACGCACCAGCCGTGCAAGGATCCCGAATAGACTTCGATCTCCGCCGCGACCTTCGCGGCGGCAAAAGCCTCTTTCAGCTTGTCCTTGGCGTCCGGCTGTTGCTTGTCGTCGTTCGATGCGATCCCGAAATACATGCGAGCTTTGATCTTCGGCGCCAGCAGATGTGGACTATCGGGATTGTTGGTCACCAGTCCTCCGCCGTGGAACGACGCGGCGGCGCCGACGCGATCGGGCACGGCCGCGGCGGTTTTGACGGTGAGCGGTCCGCCCATACAGTAGCCCTGGGCGCCAATCCTCTTCGCCTTGTTGACCTGCTCTTGAGCGTTCAGAAACGCGATATAGGCGACAGCGTCTCTTTCGGCGGCGCCCGGCGCGTTCACCGAGCCCATCAACGGCCCCAGCTTCGCCCTGTCGCCTGGATTCTGAAAGTCGAAGGAGCCGATGTCGCTGAAGACCGGAGCTTTGGCCACCCCATAAAAGGGGTTCGGCACGAGAACCGAGTATCCCTCCGCGGCCACGCGTTTGGCCATATCACGAAACACGGGCCGCAGGCCGAATGCATCCGTCCAGATCAGCACACCCGGATGAGCGCCAGCAGCCGGATAAATGAAGGCAGCGTCGCACGTGCCATCCGGCATCTCGATCTCAACTTCCGTCTCGGCCACTGGCAACTCGTCATCATTCTTGCGGTCTTTCGTATCGTCCCCCATTGCCATTCCCCTCCGTCAGAATATATTCTTCCACTGCGGTTGACGCGGGGCAAGCCAGGGTGCGGGTTCCGCCTGGAGATCCGCTGGAGTTTCTGAGTCGATGCCCTGCAGACGCGAGAGCGCTTGACAGCGCTAATCTAGCGGGAGTTTACAAGATATAGGTAGACCTCTGTGACTGGCCTCCTCGGCCCACGATTTGCAAGGCACCCCATCCTCCTGAAGAATAAGGATTTAGCTCAAGCGGCCCACAAGGCCGTCTGCGATTCTCCTGCGCTTTAAATCGTATGACCTAATTATGTAGCCTTACACTCGGCCCCGTGCCGCAGAGGCCATGCGCGAGTACGCTATCCATCGAACCACTGCAATGATTGCCTATTAGCCACTATCTCAACTCTTGCCGATTTCCCCAACATTTCCCTGTTGATTTGTTTTGGAAATCGTGGTATTGACCTAAGTATGCCGAGCCTCACCCCCAAAAAGATCGGCGGCCACACCTATTACTACGCCCGCTATTGCCAGCGCGTCGATGGCAAGCCCAAGATCGTCCGCCAAGTCTACCTCGGCAAAATCGACGATCTCGTCGCTGCCGCCGAGCACTTCCAGCAGCCGCCGCAACCCCTCGAAACGGAGGTGGCCGCTTTCGCTGATACCGCCGCCCTGTTCGACATCGCTCAGCGTTTGGATCTGGTCCCGTTGCTCGATTCCATCCTCCCGGCCAAGCGCCACCAGGGCATCTCCGTCGGGCAGTACTTGCTCCTCGCCGCCATCAACCGCGCGGTTTCCCCCACCAGCAAACTGCAATTCGCCGACTGGTACCGGCAAACTGTCTTGACTCGCCTGCTGCCCGCCGATCCGGCTGCGCTGTCTTCACAGAACTTCTGGAACCATATGGATCTGGTCACCGCCGAACACGTCCTCGAATGCGAAAGACAAATCACTCAGCGCCTCGTCCAGCGGTTTCAACTGGATCTCCGCGCCCTGGTCTACGACGGCACTAATTTCGGCTCCTGACCCAAAAGTGGGGTTCTCGTCCACGACCCAAGTGGCTCAATGCTCGACCGCAAAGGAGTATTCTTTCGGCGGCGGTTGCGGCGGAAATCTCTCGTCTGGGCCGGGATACGTTGTGGGCGGCACTACAACGACAACTGCCTTCTCAAACTGCTTGATTTGGATCAGATCCTTCGTTGCTGTTCTGAGCGCAACTGAGGGTTTCCCCGACCGGAAGATGAAAGCGTATACGTGATGCTACTTTGAGGAATTCCCCGATTATCTGACCCAAGGCGAGACGGTGGAAGAACTGGAGGAGAATCTTCGTGATCTCTACCGAGGCTCGGCGAGCGGTGAGATTCCGGACATCCGCAGAGTCGGCGAATTGACGGTTGGATGAAGCGCTTGCCAAGCACATTCTGAAGAAGCTCACGAACTAATCACCCTCCCCCATAGAGGCGATTTAAACCGAATCACCAGTGCATTCGGGCGTTGCACCGCCCCCACGCCCCCAACCAAGACCCCAAGATTGTATTGCGGCTAGCCACGCGCCGTGCATTCTGCGATACTGCCGTCATGACACGTCGTGAACTGCTTGCCGTGCCGATGGCGGCCCCGACGTTCTCTGCCCGCGCGCAGTCCGGCCCCCGCTTCACCAAAGGCATCTGCTCCATCATCTTCCCGAAGGAAATGCTCCGGGCGGAGTGCTTCGCCCAGGCCAAGTCGGCGGGGTTCGACGCCATCGAGCTCGCCATCGGAGCCGATATCCCTCTGGACATCAGCCGCGATGACGCACGCCGCATGGCTGATGCGGCCGAGAAGGTTGGCATCCGGATTGCCACGGTTTGGGTTTCCCAACCCCTTCACCAGAATCCGCTCAATGCGCCCGACCCTGCCGTCCGCGCCCGCGGGGTGGAGGCCATTCGCAGAACCATCTCCATCGCCGGCGACCTGAACTGCGGAGCGGTCCTCCTCTACGCCGTGCGGCTCGGGAGCGGCGCCAAGCTCGAAGTCGGTTCTCAGGAAACCTGGGACCGCTATACCGCCGAGTTAACCAAGCTGATCCCCGACGCGGAACGCGCCAAGATCTTCCTGGACCCCGAAAACGTCTGGAACAAGTTCCTCCTGAGCCCCCTCGAGATGCGCTCTTTCGTCGATCAGTTCCACAGCCCGTGGGTAGGGACGCACTTCGACGTGGGCAATGCCATGCAGTACGGATATCCGGAAGACTGGATTGTCACCCTGGGCCAGCGCATCAAGCGAGTTCACTTCAAGGATTTCAAACTCGCCAACGGCGCCCAACCGGCTCGCTTTGCGGACCTTCTGGAAGGCGACGTGAATTGGCAGGCCGTGATGGCCGCCCTCGTCAAAATCGGCTACAACGGATTTATTTCTCCGGAGATCGATCGCAACCCGCGGCAGACCGACCAGTTGAAAAACGTCTCCGCGGCGCTGGACAAGATTCTGGCGATGGCGTGATCGAGCCGGCTTGCCGGCGAGCCGCAGCTAAACAGAACGTCATAAGTAATTGCGCATCCGCTCTCTGACGTTCGCGGCTCCGA
>OCTA010001993.1_pt1 | contig 18740 bp, 13 predicted proteins | sample 1538991 | NCBI WGS metagenome assembly OCTA01 (sample SAMEA3539302, study PRJEB22396) | soil metagenome | biome: tundra; feature: field; material: soil | place: USA | collected 2010-05 | depth 0.15 m | reverse complement strand
CCACATAGCCGCGTTTTGCCCAATGCTCGGCCCAATCGCGGAAGGCCTTGCCGCCTCCGCCATGGACGAGGACCATCGCGGGGAAAGGACCTTTGCCTGCGGCAGGCCTGCCGAGATAGGCAAAGACGCGGGTTGCCTTTCCGCGATAGGGCTCGCCCTGGTAAAAAACCTCCTGGACCAGCCCAGTCCGCCCGCCCCACTCCGCCGCAGGCAATTGTTTAAGTGCCGCCAAATCCCACGGGCCGCTGTGGCGCGCGGTGGTGCTCACCGAGCTGCACCCCGCGACCAACAGCAGTGCCAACCAAAGAAACCAAAGACGTTTCATCACGGGTTAACTTCAGGCCGGAGTGTCACGGACTTCAGGTTGACGTTGGTGTCTCCGCCTAAAGTGGCCGGACGCACGGTCAGAAGGTATGGCTTCGCTTCCAGGAGAACCACTCCGAGATCAACGGCCTTCCATTTCGCTGGGCCGCTGGTCTCGGGAACCGCGGCTTCGAGCGTTTGGTCCCCGATCAGGACCGCAATCCGGCCTTCCGTCTTCGCCTCGGACCTCGCCACGCGCGCCAGGACGCGGTAATGCCGGGACTCAGCGACCAATCTCCAGTTCACCCCCCAGTCACCGCCCTGGCAATGCCACCACCCTTTGTAGCCCGACCCCTCCTCAAAGCTTACGTTGCCGCTCCGATCCGATTTGACGATGGGTAGTTCGATCGTTCCATCGCGCCCTGGGGTCACCGGGTGGCGATGCACCGCCTCAGCCAATCGAACGCCGCCCCAGCCTGTGGCGAAGACCAGAGCGGTGACCAGCGCGAGTTCGACCGCGCTGCGTGCAAGCAGTCGTCCAACGGATTGGTTTGGCTCATTCATGGCTAGGCGCGCAGGAAGATTCGTTTGCGGTAAAGGAACCAGAGCAACAGCCATTTGATGCCCACCGTCACGCAGAGCGCAAAGGCCAGCGGCTGGGCCACTTTGGGCAGCAGCACCACCGCGCCGTGAAACACGTTCTGGCCGACTCGGTCAAAATCGATGACCACGGGCAAGACGTAAATCAAGATTGAGTTCATTCCGATAACGACGAAGAAGAAGGCCCAGCGCCGGAAGCCCCAAACATCGATTACCAAATAGAAGAGCGCCAGGAAGATCAGGCTCCAGCCGCCTGCGGCCAGCACCAATGACGGAGTCCACATTTTGGTGTTGATCGGCATGCTCAAAGACCAGAGTTGTCCGACTAATCGGCAACCCACGCCGGTCGCTATCAGACCAATCACTTTGACACCGCCTTTCCGATTCGACAACAGCCAATGCCCCGCCAGGGCCCCCAGCAACACCGTCGTCACGGTTGGCAACGTGGCGTAAAGTCCTTCCCGCTCGTACAACTCGCCATACAAGACGCCCGGCATCAGCGCGCGGTCAATATAACCGGCCAAATTCCCATCCGGTGTCATCAGGCCGGTGCCTGTCCCCGGCACCGGTATCAGGGTCATGGCTGCCCAATAACCCAGCAGAATGCCAATCGCCCAGATGAACTGTTGCCGCGGCTTGGCGTGCATGACGATGAGCGCGGCAAAGAAATACGACCACCCGATCCGAGCCAGCACCCCGCCGAAACGGATTTGATGCCAGTCCAGGTGCTGGAGCGCCCCGTAGTACACCAGGTCGAGCAGTTGCAGGATCACCAGCCGCTGCAATAGCCGCCAGTAGATGCGCGACGCGGCCTCACCGCGCTCCAGCCGGCGCGTCACCGACAGCGGGATCGTCACGCCCGAGATAAAGATGAACGTCGGCATGATGACATCCCACCAGTGGAATCCGCTCCAAACCGGGTGGTCCATCTCACGCTCCGCCGCCTCGCTCAATGGCGCCCAGCCGATCCAGGCCACCAACGCTTTGACAATTTCATAACCCCCCACCAGCCAGAACATATCGAAGCCTCGAAAGGCATCCACGGAGAGCAATCTCTCCGGCGCGAACTTTTCCGTCAGAGCAGGCGCGGATGGCTCCATGCGATTAGCGCGGTCTCTCATCGGGTCTCCAAGTCGGGCTCCGCCTGGTAGCAGGGCCGGTAATCCGGATCATGCGTCCAGCCGTCCTTGAAAAAAGCGACCTCAACAGCATTGTTTTTCATACGGATCGGGAATCTCTGTGTTCATTGATCCTGAATCTCTTTCTGCTCCCTTGAGGCTGCCTCTATGGCCTCCATGAATTCGTTATATTTCCTAAGCGCGCCCGGTGGGCTGAACCGCACCTGGCTATATTCCTTGCTATAGTTCCATTGCCCCCAGATCTCATCCAGGAAATCAAGCGCACCGAGCAGCGAGTTGCCAATCCGCTGGTCTGTTTCTCTCCTCCGGATGGTCACCGCTATGTCCTGGCCGCCGCTCTGAAATGCTTTCAACTCCGATTTGATCCTCGCCTGCGGCACATTCAACTTCGCCAATTCTTCAGTGAACACCGCCTCTTTGTTCGCCAGCAACGATTTCAAGGCCTCATTCGATGCCAGGAATTTCCGCACCACCTCACGTTTGGTTTCCAATTGTTCTCGTTGGGTCACCCCACTCATGTCCAGCACCTTCGCTTCCTGCATCCGCTTTGCGTTGGCGACGTGTTCCCTGGCCGCCTCCTGGATTCGTTGCTGATAACTGCTCGCAGCTAGCTGGACCAGCGTGTCTTCTCCCTTGGCCTGCGCGCTGCTCTCCTGAACTGCTTTCGATCGCCCCTCAACCGTTCTGCTGGCATCCGACGCTGGCTTGCACGCCGACATGGCGAGGCAGGCTAGCGTCCCCAACAAACTGGCGACCAATTTGCTGACCAAGCTCCCGGAAAAGCGGGTTCCTGGCAGCGCCAACTTGTTTCCGGTTCGTCTTTTGCTTCTCACTAGCGGGGTACCTGAGCACGAATCGCCAAACAAATAATGGGCGTCACATTGGACGCCCTTAAATGCGTCATAGGCCGAGCGTATTTCTCGGTTTGTCTTCCGTCAACAGGAAGTCGCGCCGAAGTTGCGTCAAGGCGGGAGCGCAATATTGAATCAGGTAAGACATCACGGGGCTGCGGCGCGGGTCAGTGGCGGGGAACGAGCGCGTCCGACCTGGAACAGAAACGTGGTCCCGCCGTACACTGCGCCCGCACGGCGAACAGTCTGCTCAACTTCTTCCTGAGCACAAAATGGCGGGCGTCGGGGGCGTCAAAACCCGATGGCGCTGCGGGGCTACCCGGCTCATTGGCCGTAAGGGTGAGGGTGCCATCCTCGATCCGGTATAGCCCGTAACTCGTTTTGCCATCATACTTGGGAACGCAACATTCGGTGATTGAGGCGGCCAACTGCTTCGGATTTATGTCTTCCCGAAGCGTGAAAGTTCCCTTGTACCACTCGTTGGTATTCACACCAACGAACGCCAAGGTCGTGCCCGAGACGACGAGACAACACTCGCCTTCGGTGTTGACCCCGATTTCCTGACCCTTCCATGTCCCTTGGAGCGTGGCCAAGTCTGACTTGTGCAGTGTCGAGCATCCCGATGCCCCAAGCAGCACTGCGATAGAGAAGCTGAGGATACCTGCTGTTCGTTTAGATAAACCGCCCAATGCCATGAGCAATTGTCCCGCCCATACCTTGCGCATCCAAAGTCTTGGAATTCGGCCATCCTTCGGTGCCCGTGCCTTTGCCGTCCAGGGTAGAACGAAGGAGAACAGCAACAGAATCGACAGGCTGAGCGCCTGCAACTGTCCGGTCATCAACTGGATCGTTGTTTCCATATAATTCCTTCTACTGTTTGACAACCCGAGCTAACAATCATCACGCATAAATCGGATGCTCTGCCGCCCACGCAATGGGCGCCATATTGGACGCACTGTAAGACGTCACGGGCCGAGGGTATTTCTTGTTCGCCCGTTGTCCATGCTTGTTTGCGCGGGCGACCGCCGCCGAACGAGCCCGAATCAACTTGCAGCACGTCAGTGCTCGCGGACCCGGTAGAACCGGGCGGGATAATTCGACCTTCCAGCGGGTTGTAGCACCAACATATCTGGGGTGCTGGCTGAGAAGGACGACCTCCTCTCCCTGCCTCTCCTCCAAAGGAGGCGAGGGAATCGGCGCCGCGGGCAGTGGGCACAGAAATGCGTGGTAAAGTGCAGCACCCTCTGGCTCAGCGACGTGTGCAGGTCGTGGGGTCTCGGAACTTTCCAGCGTGCTCGGCGGGCCGGAGACTGCTGTGCGTTAGGTGACGCCGCCATGGGGCGCTGGGGCTGGCTCCTCGCTGCCCGAGTGCCGGATGTCCTGAGCTTCACAGAGGTAAACGACCTCCTCGGCCACATTCTTGGCGTGGTCGCCGATGCGCTCGAGGCTCTTGGAGATGACCATTAGGTTCAGGCAGCGCGTGATGGTATCCGGGTCTGCGATCATCTGGTCTGCCAGTTGCCGATGAATCTGCTTGTTCAAGAGGTCGATGGGCTTGTCCTGCGGGATAAGCCCGCGAGCAGCGGCGGGGTCTTGATTGACAAAGGCATCCAACGCGTTCTCGAGCATTTGGACGGCGAGGCCGGCCATTTGGGGAATATCCACGACGAGCTTCAAGGGCAGTTCCTGGCAGAGGTCCTGCACGCGCCGGGCGATGGTCGTGGTTTCGTCCCCTACCCTCTCCAGATTCTGGGAGATCTTCATCGCGACCGTGATGAGCCGGAGGTCGTCAGCACGCGGTGCCCGGGCCAGCAGCCGGATGGCCAGGTCATCCACTTCGATCTCGAAGCAGTCAATGACCGCATCGTCAGCCTGAACCCGCAAGGCGAGATCGTAGTCGCGCTTGCTAAGCGCCTCGATAGCCTTGCGCACCGACGACTCCGCATAGCTGGCCATGGTCAGGAGCTTCTCCTTCAAGCCGGTCAGTTCCTGTTCGAACGGTTGCATCAACCAAGCCTTAGCCAAAGCGCCGGCCAACGCAATCCTGAGTTTGCTATTACTGTTTCAAACGGAAGTACTGCGGGCTGTTGGTTGCCGGCATCGTAACCGTGTTCAACCCGTCAGCCGGAATGACCGGCTGGCCTACGGGTGACCAGTTGTTGGGTTGCGTGAGACCTCCGTTGCTTTGGAGCGTGTAGCCGGTTACCGACTGAGGCCAAGAAAGGATGACATCGGAGCCCGATCGTTGGATGCTCAGAGAAACCGGCGCGAGGCTGGCCGAGAAGCACAGGTTGTCAATGGCGATGCCCTGGGCGCCGCCTTGGCTGTCAGCCGCCAACCAGACCAGCCATAAGGCCGCGCCGGGCGGCCAACTCATGATCGGCAGGTTGCTTGCGGCAAGGTTGACTTGGTTCGTGGACTGGGTGCCGTCCAGGATCTGCAGGCCGTTGGTGTTGATGGGGAAGCTCACATTCAGGCTGGGCGCCCACGCGGTCACGTTCGTGGAGAGCAGGTTCGTCGCGGTGAGATCAATGGCGTAGCCAAAGGCGAGGGTCTGGGCCCGGCCCTGCTGCCGCCAGAGTTCCCCGACGTAGCTCAGGTTAATTGAGGTGAAGGACCTTGTGGTCTGGTTCACGAACTTGACCCCAAAAGCGGTCGGCCCGGTAGTGCTGGTGGCCAGGAGGCCGAGGGCGCGATTGGTGACGCTACTGCCGGCAGGCAGGGGACCGGTGTAGGCGCCGCCTTCGCTAATCTGCCCGCCAGTGCTCTGGTCACCCACGCTGGCCCCGAGCTTGGTCATCGTGCCCGCCAAGCCGTACCACCCGTCCATCTTGCCCGCAAGGCCAAGCCCGCCAACAAACCCGGAGGAGATGATCGGATAGGCGAAGTCGAAAGGGTTGGCGAGTGAGTAGGTGTAACCGGCAGTCTTGCCCGTGGAAATGTTCGTGACCACCGTCAGAGGCTGGGGATTGGCAGTATTGTAGGTGATGGCGTTCGGGACGGGCAGAGAATCGAAGTTCTGGGTATAGGTCTGCACAAGGCTGCTGTAGGGGACGAAGGAATGGGCCGGGACCGATACGACGGTGAGCGCCGCCGGCGCGCTCGTGACCGAGCCACCCAGATCGGTGAGCACCACGAAGTAATTAGTTTGGTCGCTGAGAGCAGCGATGTTAACGGTCAGCGCGGAGGCGCCCGAGCCAGTGTATTTGCCCGAGCCGTCGGACAGCATGTTTAGGCTGGTTCCGCTGGCATTTCCAACGTACCACTGATAACTTAAGGAGTCGCCGTAACCGGCCGTATTAAAGGTCACATTGGCGCCCAGGAGCGTGGCAGTCGTGCCAGGCTGCACAATGAAGGTGGGTTTGGGATAAACCAGCGTCAGAGTTGCCACCCGATTCGAAGCCGGCACGCCGGCAATATTATTGACCGCAACGGAATAGTCCCCTTCATCGGCGGGCTTTTGGGCATTGCTGATGTGAAGCGAACTGGTACTTGTTCCACTGAAGTCCCCAGTGTCAGATAAGGGGTTGCTGTGCAGATACCACTGGTAGGTCTTTGGATCGGTCCCAGTCGCGGTTGCCGTGATAGTGATATTGTCGCCGACCGGGTGAGTGATATTTTGAGCGGCCCCGAGCGAGGGGGGAACCGGAGAGGCAGTCACTGTTAGCACCGCGGGCGGTGCGGTGGTGACGGCGCCATAGGCGTTGCTGACTACGCACTGGAAGGAGGTTCCATTAAGCGAGAGGTCAACCGCATTAAGCGTCAGCGTGGAAGCGACTTGACCGGAGAGGTTGGTCCCGTTCTCAACCCATTGATAGGCTATCGCGGTCGTGGACTGGGCACCGACGGTGAAGGTCACCGAGTCCCCTGCCGCAGCCGACCAGCTTGCCGGATTGGTCGTGATCAGCGGGCGCAGGTCCGGGGTAAAGTCAACGCACTTATAGACCAGGTTCGTAACCGACGCTATCGCAATAGTCGTCACCGGGTTGGTTATGGTCGCGCCGCCGGTTATCGAGTTGGTGTCATCAATCCGGATGACCCGGTTTCCGTAATACGGATTGCTGCTGTTCCACCCGGAGTCGGACGTGGTGGCGTAAATGATTGGGGTGGTGCCGCTCCAGTCCACGGTGAGGCCGAAACAGCCAACCTGCACCGCGCCGCTGATGTTATTCGTCTGGAACCGGTAGAAGTTGGTCGCGTCATAATAACCGGGGATATAGAAGTTGCAGGCCAGGTTCCAGGAGCCACCGGCTTTTACATATTTCTGGATCCCCAGGCTGTTGTCGGCCATGTAGGCGATCGTGCCGGAGGCGTCGATGTCGAATCCGATGCAGTTGGTGTAGGGCGGCGTGGCGGGGATCACGAGCTGCAGGTACGACGCCGCATTTGGATACGGCACCGGAGCGTTGTAGAAATCAACAAAGGAATAGATGCCTGCCGGGTACAGGCTCACGGATTCACTGCCTTTGACCGTCGCATAGACCGCGTTGTTGCGGACCTTCACCGCCGAAGTCAGCGCGATATTCTGGAACTGAACCGGGTCGGCGGCGGTATTCGCATTGTAGTAAATGCTGCCGTAGCCGTTGCCACAACCCCAGAACTGGTTGGTCCCGTCCGTGACCACCCCACGGGGATTGGTTTTGCCGGTGGAAATGCCGTACCAGGCCCCGCCACGATACGCCAGGTGATTGTTGCCGGCGTTATCAATCACGCAGATCCCGCGGTCATAAGCAAGGTTGGAAGGCGCCGTGCCGGGGCTTAGTGAAAGGATATTCCCGCTGTAGCCGGAAAAGGCCAGCACGGTGCGGTCTGCCGAACGAGTGAGGTTGCCTTCCGTGCCCGCATTCCCGTTCAGCCACAAGGAATCCGAGCCGTTCGTAGGAATTGCCACCTGGAAAGAAGGTCCATTGGTTCCTGCCGAAGCATTGGGGTCAAATTGGTCAATGAACACCGGATTTTGCTTGTTGCCGAAGTCAGAGGCCGCGCTGGTCCCCCGGGCGAAACCTCCGTCGCCCTGCTGCAAGACAGCGAGCGTGCCTGGGCTGAATTGGGCGCGAGCGTTCAGAGTGATGAGGGCGGCTAGTGCCGATATGATGATATGTCGTTTCATGTTGTTTGTCACGGTACCGAGTTATATTTGCCTCTCGCCAGCCGCCCGTCGCTATCGGGCGCCGGTTGAAAAGATTCGAGGAAAGCTAAACATGTCCAGGTTACAGGCTGGTGGCGTGACGGTTACAATTGTGTGACTTGCCGACTTGGCGTTGTAACCGGATTGTAACGTACGGTCGGGAGGTTGCTCATGTTACAGTAAGGCATCTCCGAGCGGCACGATTGGCTGCCGGAGCTGAACTATTGGAATAACTCAATCGTAGCAACCACGAAGAGACTGATGAAAAGACTGAAAGAATATCGCGGCTTTACGTTGATCGAACTGCTGGTGGTCATAGCCATCATCGCCATTCTGGCTGCCTTGCTGTTGCCCGCGCTGGCCAAAGCCAAAGAAAAAGCCAACCGAACCAGTTGTTTGAGCAACTTGAAGCAATGGGGGCTGGCGCAAACGATGTATGTGGACGACAATAATCAAGTCTTCACACGGACCAAGATCCCGAACGGCACTCCGGGCACACCGGGTGATTATAACGAAGACAATCCGCGCTGGCTGGACCTGACGGACGTCGAATTCATTAATAATCAAAACGGCACTAGTTATGGCAGAGACGCCTGGTTCAACGCGTTGCCGCCTTACATCCACTGCAAGCCGCTTTGGCAGTACGCACTGAGCTCAACCGGTCCAAGCGACTTCATCAATAATAAGAGCATTTACCGTTGTCCGACCGGCTCTGCGCAACCAGTGGATCCCCTCCTAAATCCGGGTTCACGGGTGATTTTCAACTGCGGCATGAATTCCAAGGGGACGGACGGACTGCCTGACAATGCCCCTTTGAAGACCTCGATGATCGCGCATCCGTCGGCCTTCGTCCTCTTCTCCGATGGCCGGCTGCACGAAGATGAAAGCCCCTACTACGGCTCCACTGTCAACGCGGCGGACCTGGGAACGCCGCAGGTTTATACTACCCGCTTCTCCTCGCGCCATGAGGCGGGCGCCAACATCGTGTTCAGCGATGCCCATGCGGCGCACTACAAGTACTCTTACGTCTGTACCCTTAGGGCCGGGAAGCCTGCCGATCCAGGCCAGCCGGATATTAACTGGTCCTACGATGGCCACATGGTGCCGTAATCAGGTATATGCGAACCAGGCGTGATCCTATGTTACAATCTTGTGACATTCGACTCACCCACTATTAACAGCCCTGAGAGCTGGTCTTTGTTCCATGATTATCAACCCCGCGAGGCTAATGCCATGATCCGAGCTGCAAGGTTATTCACCGTCTTCCTCTTCACGTTGGCCTCGACAGGGGCGCTTGCCACCGGGACAGCCGCCCATGTCGTCGTCGTGGTCTGGGATGGAATGCGGCCCGATTTTGTGACCGCAGAGACGACGCCGACACTGAACAACCTGGCGAAGCATGGGGTAACCTTCAGGAACCATCATGCCGCCTATGCGAGCATGACTGAGGTGAATGGCACGACACTCGCCACAGGCGTTTATCCGGGAGAAAGCGGCATCATCGCCAACAAAGAATTCCGCCCGGCCATTAACGCCTCGAAGAAGGTCAAGACCGAAGATCCGGCGGTCGTGCGCAGGGGGGACGAGGCTACTGGCGGGCACTATCTGAATTCCCCTACTCTGGCCGAGATTCTGCACAGCCACGGTATTCGCACGGCGATAGCCGGGGCCAAAGGGGTGGTGCTGCTGCACGATCGGGCCGCTCGTTCTGACGAATCGGAGGGGATCAATCTATACGCAGGTAACAGTTTGCCTGAAAGCTGCGCCAAAGAGATCACCGGCTTGCTTGGCGAATTCCCCGATGGCGAGTTGACGGGAACCAATCGCGATCTCTGGACGAGGCGGGCGCTGACCGGCCCGTTGTGGGAGAAGGAAGTGCCGGCCTTCTCGGTGTTGTGGCTGAGTGAGCCGGACCATTCGCAGCATGAAACCGGACCGGGCTCGGCAACCTCGCTCGCGGTGATCAGGCACTCGGATGAAAACCTGGCCCGGGTCCTTGCCGCGCTCGGCCAGAAGGGCCTTCGTGACACGACCGACATCATCGTTGTCTCCGATCATGGGTTCTCGACCATCGAACAGAATGTTGATGTGGCGGCAGTGCTCAGCGCACAGGGGTTCCATGCCTCCCGTGATCTCCCTCGCAGAGGAGCGGTCGACGGAGATGTTATGGTGGTGGGTAATGGCGGCTCGGTGCTTCTCTATGTGATCGGCCATGACCAAACCCTCATTGCCAAGGTTGTCCACTGCCTGCAAACACAACCCTTCTGCGGAGTCGTATTTACGCAGGAGCCGGTGGAAGGCGCCTTCCGCCTGCATGATGTCCGGATCGACTCGCCTGGTGCGCCGGACATTGTGCTCTCGATGCGATGGAAGCCCGACCAGAGCTCCAACGGGACACCCGGCCTGACCTGTTCCGATTACGGTCAGTACGGTCCCGGGTGTGGTATGCACGGGAGCCTAAGCCCGTTTGACATGCACAATACCTGCATCGCCGCCGGCCCTGATTTCCGCAAGGGTGCCCAGGACGACTTGCCCACCGGCAACATTGATATTTCGCCGACCATCCTGTGGATTCTCGGCGTCGAGCCGGAGCATAAGATGTCCGGGCGTGTGTTAGGCGAGGCTTTGGCTCAACCAGGCGGCACCCCGACGGCCTGCGAGACTCGGCGCCTGGACGCGAGCTTCCGCGCGAAAGATTCAATCTGGCACCAGTACCTGAAGTGCTCGGAGGTCAATGGCGTTCTGTATTTCGACGAGGGCAACGGGGAACAGGTTCCACGGCAGGATATTGGAGGGAATTGAATAGCGGACTGGAGGCGACGGCTTTGCCGCTGCGGCGGCAGATAAAGCTCGGCACGGGAGAAGCACTCGCAGTCCGGCGTGGTGTTCCGGCGGATTCACGCGGCGCAAGCCGGTGGTTGCAATTCCAAACCCTGCCAGTAAAGACGAGCCTGGCGCAGCGCCTGTTCTGTCACTGCCGCGGCCCTTTCTTCAAACAGACAGGGAAAGGTGAGCAGTGGATATGACGTGAGGCAGGCCAGGAATGCCGCTTCATCGGCCTGCCGGATAATGAGAGCATGTGTCTCGGATTCCGGCGTCTCACTGAGCCGCCGCAGCAGCAACCGCTGCTTGAGGATGCCGAACCGCGTGGCGACCCCGTGGTCCAGTCTGCTTTCCGCTTCAATCGCTTGCATATTACACAATGCCCGAACCCTGCCACGGCTGTGTGTCAGTCGTGAGACGGGAGTGTTAAAATCTCGCGAAGAAAGACGACGGGGGGAGCAGCGGGGCGGGTCAGGGGAACAGATTCCTGAAGGGGCCATCGGCGCTAACTGAGCCCGAGTGGACATCCGACCGTCACTCGGACATTCACGATCCCTCTCTCCCTGGCCAAATGGCTAGGCTGGCGGAACGGCGGCGCTGGCTCCAGAAGCTTGAGGCACTGTCTCGGGAGTTACCGGCCTCGGTGCCGCCGTTCGCGACGCGGGCTTCCTGTGGACAGCGGTGGTCGTAATGCGGCGGCCTTTAGCCCCCTTCTCGGCTTTCGCCTGTGCCTTGGTCGGTTTTCCGGGCTTTGCTTTCAGTGCCTTCGCTGCGGCCTTTGCCTGCTTGCGAGCCTCTTTGGCCGCCTTCTTTGCTTGTTTCAAGGCTTTGCGAGCTTGCTTGAATTGGGCCTTCGCCAGGCGTGCCCGTTTGCGAGCCGCCTCAACCCGTTCTTCTGCTGCGGCGGCCACGGCACGCAGGTCAACGTTCGCTTTGCCGCTTGGTTTCTTGGTCGTCTTCATATTTCTGTTCCTGACATATCGGCACCGGCCTGTGCCGCAGACGCTACGCTCAGGGCCGGCACCCAGTCGCAATTGAGATGATGCTGTAACGCTTTTCCTCTCCACTGCAAGCCTGCAATTGTTACATTTAACGAAGCAAGCGCCGCCAGAAAGGTCGTCCCGCGGCGCGTCATTTCAGAAGCCGTGGCAATGTCTCCCAGCCTGGGTGACCTGCACGCTGGCGACGACCGACGTGCAACAAATGCACTCTCCCTACTCCTGAGTGCAGGCTGGCCCGAGGACCTCACACAGATGCGCAGATGTAAGCTGATGGAATTCAGGTAGTTACACTCAACAGTAGAACATGGGCACGGAACCTGCGTTTCGAGCCGCACTAATGTTGCAATGCAGAGAAATTCATGCTTCGTCCCGTGCGTCGCAGCGGGGCATGAACACCGTGGCCTATTACACCGCGCCGTCGTTAATGGTGCCGCTCCTGAGCAGCCGGGACGGCGCGACCATCACGGCGGAGCTCTGCTCGACGCTGCAACGCCAGGGACGGATAACCGACCTGCTCCCCTTCTACCAGACCGTCATCAGCCATGAGTCGTTGAGCAGCACCGCCATGTCGCCGGGATGGGCCATGCCCCATGCGCGCATCGCGGGGATTCCGCGGCTCTCCTTCGCACTCGGACGGACTGCGGAGCCGGTCGTTTGGTTTGGCGGGGAGCGGGTAAACGTAGTCTTTCTCTTCGCCGTGCCAGAGAGCGAGGCGGCAGCTTACCTCAGCCTGATTTCCGGCCTGGCGAGATTGAGCCAGGATCCCTTGCGCCTGGCGCGCCTTGGGGACGCGCCCGATAGCCGGGCGATGTTCGAGGTGCTCCAGCAAATCCCCATCAATACGTAAGTCATCCCTCTCATGCACATCCCCTTCCGCCCCCGTCTGGTTGACGCGTTGAAAGGCTACTCGGCCAAAGACTTGGCCCCCGATCTTATCGCCGGGGTGACCGTCGGTATTGTGGCGCTGCCGCTGGCAATGGCCTTCGCCATCGCCTCGGGTGTGAAGCCTGAAGCCGGCATCTTCACGGCCGTCATCGCCGGGTTCATCATCTCGGCCTTTGGCGGCACCAAAGTCTCCATCGGCGGGCCGACCGGCGCCTTCATTGTCATTCTCTACGGCATCGGCGCCAAGTACGGGTTCGATAACCTGCTCATCTGCACGATGATGGCCGGCGGCCTGCTGGTCACCATGGGCGTGGCGCGAATGGGAACGATGATCAAGTTCATCCCCTACCCGGTCACGATGGGGTTTACCAGCGGCATCGCGGTGCTCATTTTCAGCACTCAAATCAAAGACTTCCTCGGCCTGCAAATCGAGAAGGTGCCTTCGGACTTCGTCGAGAAAATGAGAGTGCTCATCGAACATCTGGGCACCGTGCAATGGGGCACTGCCTCGCTGGCGGCCGCTTCCCTGGCCATCATCCTGTTCTGGCCCAAAAAGTGGCAGCGGCGCGTGCCGGGCTCCATTGCCGCTCTGGTTTTGGGAACCGCCGCCGTCGTCTGGTTCAATCTCCCGGTTGAGACTATTGGCAGCAAGTTCGGCGGCATCCCGCAGGGGCTGCCCCATCCGCATTTGCCCGTGTTGGCGTGGGACAACATCCAGCACTTGTTCCAGCCGGCCATGACCATTGCGCTGCTGGCGGCCATCGAATCGCTGCTCTGCGCCGTGGTCGCGGACGGCATGGTGGATGACCGCCATGATGCCAACCAGGAACTCATCGCCCAGGGCCTGGCAAACATCGTCTGCCCCCTTTTCGGTGGCGTCGCGGCCACCGGCGCCATCGCCCGCACGGCCACCAACGTTAAGAGCGGCGCCCGCACACCGGTCGCTGGCATCGTGCATGCCTTTACGCTGCTGGTCATCCTCCTGGTCGCAGCGCCGCTGGCCAAATTTGTGCCCTTGGCCGCCCTCAGCGCGGTGCTGGTCAACGTCGCCCTCCACATGGGCGAATGGCACAACTTCGCCCGGCTGCGCAAGTGGCCCATCTGCGACAGCGCGGTCTTCCTCTCGGCCTTTGCCTTGACCGTCGCCGTGGACCTCACCGTAGCGGTCGAGATCGGCATGGTGTTGGCCGCGATTCTCTTCATCAAGCGCTCGTCCGAAACCACCCAGATCATGGCTGTGGACGAGAGCACAGAGACCGAGGGTTCCCATCACTCTCTGGTTGGCAAGGAAGTCCCCGCCGGGGTCATGATCTATCGCATGATGGGCGCCTTCTTCTTTGGAGCGGTGGACAAGCTCGAAACCATTCTCAAGCGTGAAAAACGCGACCCCGAAGTCCTCATCCTGCGCATGCGCAAGGTCGTCGCCCTGGATGCCACGGGGCTGAACGCGCTGGAAGACCTGTATGAAAAACTTCACCGTAAAGGCAAGCACCTGGTCCTGAGCGCCCCGCACACCAACCCGCTCATGGTCATGGAGAAAGCCGGTTTCATCGAGCGCCTCGGTCGCGAAAACGTTTGCCCACACATTGATGCCGCCCTGGCCCGCTCCCGCGAAATCCTGGGCCTGCCCCCGGCCCGGTCCACCGACCCACATTTCGAGGAGAAGCAACAACTGCAGGCAGTTCGCCTGGAACTGGCCAACGCACTGGACCGTGTCAACCACGTCCTCAATTCTCCCCCGGGCACCAGCCACATCCCCAACCCAGCTCCCAAGTACGAAACCGGGAAGATTACTGTCCAAGTGGAATGAACTCAGTGATGCAGGGAAGGCCTGGTGCTGAATTGCAGGAATCAGCGATAGGCGCATCATCTGCGCCTGTTTACGAAACCACTGCTAGCCTGACGTGAGTCGCCAGCAGATAGCCCTCCGCCGCAAGGTGCTCGCGCAAGCAGTCAATCAGGAATAGGCCCAAGACCCTTGCCCGGGCGCAATCGCGAGTTGAGGCTCAAATGCTGATAAGACATCATACTAGCTGCGCTCATTTTGCCCTGCGCTCATTTGCCCTTGTCTTCAGTGCGGTTGCTTGGTTTGCCTTGAAGATCCCGATAGACCCTGCCGCACTGGCCCTATCGAACCCCACCCGCTCCCCGGAGACACGGCGCTCGTTACCGAAGCCGGATCATCGCCGGTTGCACTCAAAGCGTCTTCAGGTACTCGATCAATTCGACCTTCTCGACGTTGGAAAGGTCGGCTCCGTATTCGTGGCCGGCATTCGAACTTCCCACGGCGGTGGTATCGAGCACATAAACACCCTCATCAGTGTAACCCACCTTTGCGGTATCATAGACCCGGGAGCCACGGCGGAAGCTCCTGGCGCGCGCGGCAGCCGGAGAGAGCAACTCCTGCATCGTGCGAACCGAACCGTTGTGCAAATACGGCGAGCGCGCCCACACGCCCGCAAGGCTCGGGGCCCAATACCGTTGCGTGCTGCGGATCCCCGGTTCCTTGGGAGGCGTATAACCCGGGATTTCCAACTCGGCAAGGAACGTGTCGAACCGTTGCGCCTGGAGCGGGGTGAAGTCGATGGCCCGACGCTCGACCTCGTTGCTGGCATTCAGGAAATACAGGATTTTCGAGCCGACAACTTTTCCGAACATATCGGCCAGCGGATTCGGCATGTGCGCCGATGATTCTTTGCTCGAATCGTAATCCAGCACGCTCTTGCCTCCCAGGGCAATCCGATCCCGGAAGCTGAGGAACTCCAATTCCACTTCATGTCCGCCTCCAAGGGTTGCCTTCAACACCGTAAACCCGTATTTCTTCCCCAGGGTTAAGTCCTCCTTCAGGGGATCGGGCTGGCCTGAGATGAGATACTCGCCGTTTCTTTTCAGGTCCACGTCCCACACAATGCGTTCGCCCACCGGCGGCCATTTCAATTTCAGATCCACCGCACCCGTTGGCGGCGGCTCCGAAGCCGTGCTCCTGGAATCGGCCTTGGCTCCAAACACGATAACCAGATACTTGGCCTGTTGCTCGCGGCCGAAAGGGATGAAGAAGGCGCGCGCTTTGTCCTGGGGCGGCGTTCGGCCCTCGTAGGAGATCTCGGCGGTGACCGGGTACCGTGCGCTGCCGCTGGCAAGATGGCTGACCTGGTAGCGTATCCGGAATCTGATTGAGTGCATATCGCTGCCCATGCCGCAGAAGCCTTCCCCTTTGCCGCTGGCCTGGGCGTTGGTGTAGCTCCAGGCGTCCGATCTCCACTGATAGATATCTTCGCCTTTCTTGATGGCATTCACCAGGAGACCGGAGTTGGTGGTGGCATGTTGGAGCAGAGCGGTGAGGACAGTGCCATTGATTTCCGCCATTTGAGCCACCGCCGTGTACGGCTGCGCCAGGGTGTAAGTACCCGTGCTGGAAACGGCATTGCCCGGCTCACGCACGTCAAAGGGCACCAATCGGTCCACCAAGGCGGCGTCGGCTTCGAACACCTCGTAATGCAGCTCTGTCCCGGCCTCGACACCCCAGCCGTATCGGGCCTTGCGGCTGTTCTCATTCAACATCATGTAGGCTGGCACCAGGAACGTAACCGCCAAACCCAGGGTGGCGGCCAGCAGACGCAGGTTGCGCCGCGTGCGCGTGCCCGAGCTGGGAGCGTCGCCACCGGCGCTGCCGGCTATCGCGCGCCAGACCGGCCTGATAATCAGATAGTTCACCCATCCGGCCGCCAGACCGAGCAGCAGAACGAAGGCCGCGAAGTCCCACAGGTTGCGAAACATCGAGCCGCCCAGCCCCCGGCTGGCCGCCAGCGCTTTGACCGCAAAAGCCCATACACACAGGATAACGCAATTCACCGTTAGGAGTGGCAAGAACAGTCCGTCGAAAGCCGCCCATCGCATCCCACGGAGCCCGCCTGCCGAGCGGCGGATTCGGGCCATGGCGATCCACCCTAGAATCGTGCCGGCAAGCAGAGCCGCAAAGCCGGCGGGCAGCACGGCTTTACGGAACAGGATTTGTGGGAGTGTGCGGCCAAAGCTTGGATCCCTGGAAGGGGGCCAATCCAGAAGCCACAACACAATCACGAACAGGAAGAATCCGACGCACCCCGCACCCGCGAGGGCGGCGCGTGACCAGCGTGTCGCCAGGGGCACAGTCGCCCCCCGCGGCATGGTTCCTGCCCCGGTACCCGGCGCGAAACTACCGGCTCCGGGTCTCATCACCGGCGGTCCTGCTTGGGCTTGTCCTACGCCCGGCTCGCCAGCGCGCTCCCTGGGCTCAGCCGCAACGGTTTCCACGACGGTCTTGAGTTCTCCGGCGGTCTGGTAACGGCGCTCTGGTTCCCGCTCCAACGCCCGCAAGACGATTTCGTCCAGGTGCACGTCGATCTGCACTTTCCGTGAGGGTGGCTCAATCCGTTTGCCGGGGAGTTCGCCCGTGAGCATCTGGTAAAACACGACGCCCAGTGCATAGATGTCCACGCGGTGGTCCACGTCGGCGGGATGCTCCGCCTGTTCGGGCGCCATATAGGCCGGCGTGCCCATGACTTTGCCCGCATCGGTAAGGGCGGCCATTCTCCCCTCACCCGGCCTGCCGGCCACCTTCTCCCCAACGGATGGGGAGAGGGATGAGGTGAGGGGTTGCTGTGTTCCCGCCACCAGTTTGGCTATGCCAAAATCCGCCACCTTCACACGACCCTGCCGATCCAGCAGGATATTCTCCGGCTTGATGTCGCGGTGGATGATGCCCTGGTCGTGGGCATATTGGAGGGCGTCGCAAATCTGCGGCACGATCGCCAGCGCCTCGCGCGGAGACACCCGCCCGCCGTGCATCAACCGGCCCAAACTCACCCCGTCCACGAACTCCATCAGGAAGTAGAAAAGGCCGTCCGTCCGGCCGGAATCATAGATGGTCACAATGCCCGGATGATTCAGCCTGGCCAGCGCCTTGGCTTCCCGGGCAAACCGCTCGGCAAACGCCGGGTCACCGCCAATGCCCGGCGGCAGGATCTTCAACGCCGCTATCCGGTCCAGTTCCTTCTGGCGGACCTTATAGACCACTCCCATGCCACCCCGACCCAGGACCTCCAGAATCTCGAGCTGCGGGAAATGCGGCGCCAGTTCCGCGGCTGAGGGCGGCGGCGGCACGGCGGTGGCTCCCGGGCCCGTGAAGCCGGTTTCCGAGTCAAGGTTCAGCGCACCCAGGCAGCGTGGGCACAACCCCTCCGGCGCGTTCTGCGGCACCGGCTGGCCGCACTTTGGACATCGATAGGTTTCGTTCATCGCCCAGTGGTTAAGCCTTCGGCGGAGTTTGTTACACGAATACGCGCGCTTCAGGTTTCACCCAGTATCCCAACCAGGTAACGCAGTTCGCTTTCGACTTCCTCCGGCCCGGAGACCGTATCGGCCACCGCCGCCCGGAACAGTTCGCGAAACCGCTTCCGCAGCCGGTGTACCGCCACCCGCGCAGCCCCCTCGCTCAAGCCCAGCTCTGCGGCGAGGGCGCCGTATTCGATCGTGCCCCGGTCCGCCATCAGAACCCCTTTGAGCCGTTCGAACTCCGCCGTTTTGCCCGCCGCCGTGTGCTCGGCCCGCAGCCGGCCCAACGTCTGTTCCAGCAACGTCATCGCCCAGCGCCGGTCGTAGAGGCGGTCGGGCGGCAACTCGTCGCCGCGCTCGGCCTGGTAGCGCTGCTCGCCCATCGCGGTGTCCAGCGAGAGCGGCGTATGCCCGCCGCCGCGCTTCAGCCGGCGCGCGTGGTCCCATTCGTTGGCCAGAAACCGCTTCAGCGCCACGCGCAGAAAAGTGCGGAACCGGCCCTTCTCCTGTGCCGCCGCCGCGAGGTAGTCCTTCGCGAGCAGGCGAGCAAAGAACCCCTGGGTCAAATCCTGAGCGTCGCAAGCTGGCTGCCCCTGCCGGCGGACGAAGGCATAAAGCGGATACCAGTAAGTGCGGCAAAGCGCTTCGAGCGCCGCCGCGGAATCCGGCGACGACTTGTCCTTGGCCGCCAGCACCA
>OCTA010001992.1_pt1 | contig 18741 bp, 15 predicted proteins | sample 1538991 | NCBI WGS metagenome assembly OCTA01 (sample SAMEA3539302, study PRJEB22396) | soil metagenome | biome: tundra; feature: field; material: soil | place: USA | collected 2010-05 | depth 0.15 m | reverse complement strand
ACGTAGGCCTGGGTGCCCTCGGTGCAGCACCAGGCCATGGTGTCGCCCTCGGGGCCCCAGTCGCGTCTCGTCCATCCCCGGACTGTGGCGACTTCGGTACCGTCGTCGCCTGGCTCCCAATCCACTTTGATCGGCAGCTGCCAGCAGACCGACGGCTTCCAGTCGATGGGCGACTCGCCCCAATCGAGGGCTGCCAGGTGCAACGCGCAGCCGGCGCCCCCGTCGAAACCGGCCCGGTTGAGGAAGATGCAGGCTCCGTCGACCACCCGGGTGCTGCTACGGGTGGTGTCGCCGAAGACACCACCTTCGGCCGCGGTGGCGTGGTACTCGAAGCGTGAAGGCTCCAACGTGGCCGCCAGCGCTCCGATCCGGCGCGCTTCGTCGTTGCCGTCGAGATCGGCACCGATCGAGCAACAGCCATGGCCGAGTTCGGCCGCCGGTTCGGGGAGGATCCCCAGGCACCCGCGGCCCCAGATGCAAGTCCAGTTGGAGGTGAGGAACGAGCGGTCGAAACGCCACGTGGTGTCGCCGGCCGAAACCTCGGTGAACGATGGGTCCATGGACACACAGCGTAAGCGCGGGACCAGATGCAGATTGACCTGCGCCGGCGACTGAAGTCGCCGGATTCCCAAAGCCACTCGGCGGCTTTCGGGGCTTCGCACTTCGCAGCCACATCTACTTGACAGGCTCCGTGCGCTGTCAGCGCATGTCCGATTGCCACCACCTTGGAGCCACCCGTCGAGGCCACCTGAATCGTCATCTGGAGGTGGAGGCGGCCACCATCCGCCTGAATCAACATCTACCCTGAGGATGTGTCCCATCCGCCGTGCGGATTCAGAGCAGTTGCGTGCAACCCCCTACTGGGGCTCGGCATCCTGGCAGTCGTCGCCGCAGCGTGTGGCGGCACAACAGCTGCTGAAGGACCCACCACCAGTTCGACCACCGTTCCGGTGGGCGCAGCTGCGTGCCCGAGACAGTGGGCCCCCTCCTCGACCACACCCCTCAACCCGCCACCTACCCGCCCGGGTTTGGCGAGCACTCTTGTGCCGCCAGGTCCGACCTTGCTGACGGTCTGCCGGTACGCCGGGTTGAATCAGGCGGTCACGGCCGGCACCATGGTGCAGTCCCATGTGGTGACTGGTTCGCAACTCCCGGCCTTCGTCACGTACATCGACCAGCCAACCTGGCCGGTGATCCCCACGGGAGCCGTGTATGGCTGCCCGGCCTCACAAGGACGGGTGGACTTGCTGCAGTTCGTGTACCCATCAGGCCCTGGCGTTGATGTCTCCGTCGACATCGACGGCTGCAGCTTCGTCTCGAACGGGTCGCTCACCGTCTCGGGCGGCGCGATCGGAACGCGCCTCACCGCATGGGTCGGGATCGACGGATAGCTGAGGGCGACCGGCTCGCCGCCCTCGTGTCGGCCCAGCCAGGCTGTGGATCGCTCCGCGGTGACGTCGTCGTCGGGATTGACGATCATGATCATACGATCGGAGGAAAGATCGGCAGGACGACGAGTCATCCCCACATCCCAACGGACTCGAGCCTTCGGACCCACGCCTGATCACCGCTCTGGATCATGAACCAACCGACGGTGCAGCACCGTCTGATCTGTGTGCTTGGAGGTTCACCGGACATGTCGCCTATCCGCCGAACTTCCAAGTGACCATGAAGGGCGAATCCGGAGGTCAACGCCATACTGGGTGCCGACCGATGCCCGACTTGGAGGGGGTGGAGAGGGTTCAGTGGCCGTATGGTGCCGAGCGGACGTCGACGTGGGCGGGTCGCGCGCCGACGACCGGTCCACGACCTCCGACCTACGACCCACGGCACGGGGGATCCGGACCCACCCCGCCGAGGCCGCCTTTCGGGACTTTGGTCCCTAGTGGAGCGGGGGGAACATCTGCCACGCTCGCACGGGAGGCAAGTAGGTGGCATGGACCCGAGAACAGCCGGAGGGGGCTTCGTTCCCCTGGTACCGATCGCATTCGTATGCGGCGCTGCTCATCGCCGCCAGCCTCTTTGCGGGAGTTTCCGTAGCCCGGTACTTCAGCGACGGCAGCGGAGAAGCTATCGACATCCTCTACTCGCTGCCGATCGCCCTCCTGGCCATGTCGTTCGGGCTGAGCGGGGGTCTGGTGGGCGCGGCCGTCGGTTTCTCCCTGTTCACGATCTTCGAATTGGCGGACAGCGTGGGAGACATCGACGCCGCCGGTTGGATCGCTCGTGCCGCGGGGTTGCTGTTGCTCGGCGTGCTGCTCGGTCGGGCCACGGACCAGATAAAAGCTGGTCAGCTGCGCACCCTGGCTGAACAGGAGCAGCGCCGTCGCCTCGAGGAAACCGCCCACCGCCAGGCGGAGGCGCTCGAGATCAGTGACTCCATCCTGCAGCACTTGGTGGCAGCCAAGTGGATGGTCGAGAGAGGCAGGGACGAGGACGCTATCGAGATCCTGACCTCGACCTTGGAAACAGGCCAGCGCATGGTCGCCGAGCTGCTCCCAATACGCCACGGGGGCTCTGATGCCCAGGTCGTCGAAGACAACCCCTCTAACCGATCCTGACGCCCACGATTCGGGGGGGCGCCCGTCCGCCAGGGTTTCGTGCCGGCTTACGCCCAGCCCAACTCCTCGAGCCGCTGGTCATCGATACCGAAGTGGTGGGCGACCTCGTGGATTACCGTCCTGCGCACCAGTTCCACCACTTCCTGCGTGGTCCGGCACGCCCCACATGTCGTCGCCATGTAGATCGTGATGCGATCGGGCACGGACGCCGAGTAGTGGTTGCCCCGTTGGGTGAGTGGGACCCCCTCGTACAGCCCCAGCAGCCGACCGGGCGGGCCGAGGTCGTCCACCACGACAGCGACGTTTTCCATGGTGGCACCGAGTTCTGCAGGAATCCCATCAAGAGCGTTGGCCACCAGCTCCTCGAATTGCTCAACCGACATTGTGACCATGCCCGAGATCATGCCCGAGATCATGCCCGAGATCATGCCGAGGTCTACCCGAGTCGTTCCGCAATGCCCATGGCGGCGATCCGCTTGACGATGACACCTCGTCGTTCGTGGTCGATCCGATTCGCTGCGTCGAAGACACGGTGCACCACTACTTCCAACCGGTGCACTGGTCGGTCGCAACCGGTGTTCCGATCAACTACGTGCTCAACCAACGCGACCGCCGGGTACCACCGGCGACCCAGGAGGAGGTGGCGCAGCGACTCCCGCAACCGGTGACTGTTGGCCGCGTCGACTCGGGTCACCTACTTCCGGTGATCGATCCCGACAGCTTCGCCGAGATGCTTTCGCGTATCCCCGCCTGAGCTGTCGGTGTTGGGAACGCGGCGACGGTGGCGAGCAGACGAGAGTGCGCCCGATCACCGGTTCTACGGTTCGATCACCGTCCAGCCGCGACGCTGAAGCTCGGCGGCGAGCTGCCCGGCAGGCATCCGGCGCATCGTCTGCTCTACGGCCGACAGCCTTTCCGGCGGATCGGCAGCGACCGGGTCACTCCCATCGATCTCTGCCTCCTGCAGCCGGTCGATAAACGCTGCTGCCTCGTCGCGAGTGAACTTGCCGGCGGCCTGACGCTGTGTGAACCCCATCGGTCCACGCGCGTCCCGAAAGTCGGTGTGACCGGCGTCCTGGATGAGCGCCAACAGCTCCTGCACCTGTCTCGCCGCGGCCGGTGGTCCCGACTGTTGACCGAAAGCCATGGCCGCAGTCTCACCGAAGTGGCGATGGAACCGCTACTTCGCCGGCGCTGACTTCCCGGGGGCCCGACCTGCCCCCGAGACCATGACCGGGTCTCCCGGGTGTCCGCTGTCCTCTCCAACGATTGGAGGAAGGCCAAGGTGCCCAAACGGCCGAGGCCACGGGGTGGGTTCGCCAGGGTGGATCACACTCGAAGATCCGCCGCCGGCAGCAGAGGCTCGACGGCAACCAATCGGGCAACGCGTCGTGAGAGCTCGTAGCGTCGCTCCACAACCAAGCCACCCAAATGCGCCCCGTGGTAGTTTGGCGTCAGCCCTTTCGCTGCGGATCCGTACCCATCCGAACTGCCCCGGAAGGATTCACATGTGGGCAGGTCATGCACACAACTCGTCAGTGATCCCCCCGTAGCCAAGGAGCGACACCGGACATGATTGCCGCCACATATCCGCTTCTCAACATCTTCTGGACGATGTTGGAGTTCTTCTTCTTCTTCGTGTGGATCTGGCTCCTCATCGGGGTCTTCGCTGACGTCTTCCGCAGCCACGACATGGGTGGTCCGGCCAAGGCGCTGTGGGTCATCTTCGTTGTCATCTTCCCGTTCCTCGGAGTTCTCATCTACCTGATCGCCCGCGGCGGCAGTATGCATGAGCGCGCCGAGCGCCAGGCGGCACAGCAACACGAGGCACTTGATGCCTTCATGCGTCACGCGTCCGGGGCTGGTAGTGGCGCCGACGAACTGGCCAAACTGGCCGACCTGAAATCGAAGGGCGTGATCACGGACGCAGAGTTCGACGCCCAAAAGGCAAAGATTCTCAGCTGAGGCGGACGAAGACGCGGTGACTACCCGACAATCAGATGGTGGCGCCACAGCCCTACAGCCCTCGGTATCCCAAGTCGGCACAGCCGCCGCGTAGGATCGCCTGGATTACCAAGCCCTCGACCTCCACTTCGGCGTTTGGGGTGTCCAAGCGTGAGAGCCACGACGCCTCCGGGTTTTGCGGCGCTTCCGGGCTCTCAGTGGGTAAGAGTGTCGAACAGATGTTTGGGTGACAGTTTGGGGTCGCGGGACATGGGGAGGGTGCCACACCCTCCGCCTGGCGTCGAGGGCGTCGTGCTTCCCTCCGCATCCCTGGAGGACGGGCTTCGCCCGCCCTCGACCCCGGGCCTCGGGTGTAGCTGGGGGCACGACGGAAGCGACGCAGGCGCGACGCATCGTCGCATCGTAAGAAGCACGTCAAGGGGCGGCAACGCCAAGGGCGGCCAGCTTGATCTCGAACCGCACACCCTGGGCGCCGTGCTCGGAGATGTCGTAGTCCCCGATGGCGTACTGGCGGCAGTTGCCCACCAACAGGCTGTCGGGGTCGGTCAAGATGGCGTGCTCGCGCAGCAGTTCCTCGTTGGACAGCTCGTATGTCCACGGATGCTCGTCCATAACAATTGAGCGCACCTGGCCGGCAGGCGGTGCCGCCATGGGGGCCTGCTGGAAGCGGAACGGGGTGGTGCCCGTCGAAGTCGGAGGCGGGGATGGGAGCCGTGGTCTCTTGGGGCGCCGTGACGGGTGTCAGGCGGCACTGGTTGCCGGGCGTCGAGCATCGAGCGCGGACCCGCAGGTTTCTCGCTCATCTGACTTGCGCGCGCTCGGGCCCCTGGACATCGCGTCCGCTCTCTCCGTCCCCACCTCCCGCGGCGCCGGCGGGATGACACTTGTAAGCGCAACGGCACTCTGCCCTAACTAGGGTGCCGGCAACCTCTCGCCCTGCTCGGCACCAACGCGAAGCGCAAGTTCCAAGGCGCTCCGACGTTACCAGGGCATGTCGGCACGTCTCCTTCGCTCTGTCCGTCGCTCCCCCATCGGCATCGCCGTCCTTGCCTTTGCAGCCACCCTGGTGCCCGCGGGTGGAGCATTGGCGGCCACGCTGGCATCGTCGCACCCCCAAGCACACTCGGGCTACTCCTCGGGGGGTGATCCCCGAGCGGCAGGCAGTGGGCAGGATCCGGGCACAACGGTGCAGCATCCCCGTTTGGCCGGATTCGTCGCTCCGCCCGCGCAGGTCACCTCGAGCTCACAGGCGGCGGGAGGGACCAGCTACCAGGCATCAATGACGCACTTCGTGGTCCATGGCGGGGCCGGAGCCGCTCCTGCACCGCAGATCGGTCACGTGTTTGTGATCACCCTCGAGAACGAGGGTTACGCGGGGACCTTCGGCGACCCGGCCAGCGACCCGTACCTGGCGTCGACGCTGCCGAAGGAGGGCGCCCTGCTGACCCAGTATTACGGCACCGGCCACGAGAGCAACGACAACTACATCGCCATGATCAGCGGGCAGGCGCCCAGTCCGCAAAACCAGGCCGACTGCCAGGTGTACAGCGACTTCGTCGGCACGGGCCCGGTCTTCCCACCCGGCCAGGCGGTCGGCACCGGCTGCGTGTACCCGTCGTCGGTGCCCACCGTTGCCAACCAGCTCACCGCGGCCGGGCGGACTTGGAAGGGCTATCTACAGGATATGGGCAACGTGTCCAGCCGGGAGGGGGCCGTGTGCGGGCACCCGGCGCTCGACTCGCAGGACCAAACCCAGACCGCGGTGCCCGGCGACGGGTATGCCACCCGACACGACCCGTTCGTGTACTTCCACTCCATCATCGATGACCCCGGCTACTGCGACGCCCACGTGGTTCCCCTCGCCAGCCCCTCCGGTGCCCTCCCCTCCAGCGCACCGCCCGGGATCACCGGTCTGGCCACGGACCTGAAGTCCGCCCGCACCACACCGAACCTGTCCTTCATCGTCCCGAACCTTTGCACGGACGGCCACGACTACCCCTGCACCAACCAGCCGTCGGGCACAAGCGCCCTCGCTGACGTCGACGCCTTCCTGTCGACCTGGGTGCCGAAGATCACCTCGTCGCCGGCGTTCAAGCAGGACGGCCTGCTCGTCATCACCTTCGACGAGTCCGACGGACCCCAGAGCGACTCGAGTGCCTGTTGCGGCGAAACAGCAGGTCCCAACTCCCCGCTGCCTGGCATCACCGGCCTCGGGGGTGGTCGCACCGGAGCGGTGCTCCTGTCGCCGTTCATCAAGGGCGGCACGGTCAGCGGCACACCGTACAACCACTACTCCATGCTGGCGTCGATCGAGGATGCGTTCGGGCTGGGCCGGCTCGGCTATGCCGCCGACGTGCCGGCGACCTTCGGGTCGGACATCTTCACCCACACCCCACTCGCTCGGAACTGAGGCCCGACCATGAGACGAGATTTCCGCGGCGAGACGGTCCCCGGCCTGGCACCGGCGATGACCCGGCGCACGTTCCTCAGCGCAGCCGGCGGGGCGGTGGCGCTCGGCGCCCTCAGCCCCCTCCCGCTCCGGGGAGCGACACCGCCCGCCGTCACGCCGAGCGTTGCCAAGGCTCTCCGGGCGCTGGGCCGCACCACCCTGCGGGCTCCCGGGTCGCTCCCCGATCCAGCCCTCGCGGCCGGGACCGATACCCTCCCCGGCATCGAGCACATCGTGGTCCTGATGCTTGAGAACCACTCCTACGACAACCTCCTCGGGATGCTCGGACGGGGACCGGGTCAGCGGCCACGCGGTGACGGCTTCACGCTTGGCCGTGACGGCCTTCCCACCGCCACCAACCCCTACGGCGACGGCCGGATCCAGCACGCCTTCCACATGCCGACCACCTGCCAGTTGCCGGGGACCCCGAGCCAGGAGTGGACGGCCAGCCATAATGCCTACGACAACGGCAGAAACGACGGCTTCGTGAACACCCCCATCGCCGCCGGCTCCACCCAGAGCGTGGGGGGCGTAGCCATGGGGTACTGGACCGGCGACGACCTCCCGTTCACCTACGACCTGACGTCGACGTTTCCGATCGGTGACCGTTGGTTCTGCTCGCTGCTCGGCCAGACCGATCCCAACCGCCGGTACCTGATCGCCGCCACCTCGGCCGGCATGACCGGCGACATCGGGACCGGTCCGGGCAACATCATCCCCGACGGCGACCTGCCGCTGCCGGCGAACGGGACGATCTTCAACACCCTCGACCGCTACGGGATCATGTGGGCCAACTACGTCGACAGCTTCCCCGCCGGCGCCACCCCAGAGCTGTACCCGACCGAGGACACGGTCACCGAGGTCGCCCACAACCGGACCTTCCAGCAGTTCTACACCGACGCGGCGGCCGGGACGCTTCCGGCGTTCACCCTCCTCGACCCCAACTACAGCACCCAGTCCCAGGAGAACCCCCAGAACATCGTGGTCGGCGAACGGCTCCTCAGCGAGGTGGTGCTTGCCATCGGCTCGTCACCGGCGTGGCTGTCGACGCTGTTCGTCGTGGTCTACGACGAGCACGGCGGCTACTACGACCACGTGCCGCCACCAGCAGCGCTGGCCCCTGACCTGATTGCGCCCATAGTGCAGCCCGGCGAGTCGCTCTACGACGGCTTCCACCGTTACGGGTTCCGGGTGCCGGCGCTGGTGATCTCCCCCTACGCCAAGCGGGACCACGTCAGCCACGTCCTTTACGACCACACCTCGATGCTGGCCATGGTCGAGCGCAAGTGGAACCTCCCGGCACTCACTTACCGCGACGCCAACGCCAACGACCTGATGGACTTCATCGACGTGCGAGCCATGCAACGCCGGAACCCCACATTCCCGCAGCTTCCACGCATGGCCGCGCCGGGGGACACGGCCGCTGCCCTGGCCTGCTCCAGTAGCGGGCCTGGCACCATCCCGCCTCCGGGCTCCATCAGCGGCTGACGGTCCGCGCTCGCCGTAGATGAGGAACGCCGTCGTTGAACAGAGCGTTCGGCTCCGCGAACACCAGATGATTCGGATCGGCCTCTCGAATGGCCTTGGCGACCCGTGCGTTGAAGGCGGACAGGAAGACCCGGTCGAACGCGGGGCGACCTGCCGGGATGCACGTGGCATTTGTGCTTCCGGGTCAGGTTGGGGATTGGGCCCAGCGAATCACCACGTCGGCCAAATCGACACCTCGGTCCTCTTGTAAGAATTGAATTCTCCTCACGGAAAATTCTGGGGGATTCCTAGCGACACCTTGTAGCCGAGCCCGATGATCTCCCCATGGATTCGTCGGTGGCCCCGGGTCGGGTTTTCTCGAGCCAGCCGCACAACGAGCTTGCGTATCATGACTGCTGTTGGCGGCCAACTGCCACGGAGTACCCGAAGGCTCGGATAGGTCCAGCGTCGTGCCTGTGGGTGCCGAGAATGTCATCCGAGCCGTTGACCTGGACTGTCGTCACCGCTACTGCAATGCCGAAGATGGACCATGGCACTCTCCTTCCTGTACATCGCCTTTGTCCGTGTACTCCAGCTGGTCCGCCTTTCGGGGGGAGGACAACAGGACCTGGCTATCGAAGTCGTGATTCTCCGCCACGAGGTCGCCGTCTTACGCCGACAGGTGGCGCGTCGTGCCCTGCGGCCAGCGGACCGATCAGTCTTGGCCGGACTGTCGCGGCTTCTTTCTGCCGCTCACCGAGGCCGATTCTTCGTTCAACCAGAGACCCTGCTTCGATGGCACCGAAATCTGGTGAGGCGGAAGTGGACGTACTCGCGTCGAGGATCCGGACGACCGTCATTGCCGGCAGGCACGGTCTCCATGGTCCTCCGCCTGGCAAAAGAGAACTCGGCCTGGGGGTATCGCCGAATTCACGGGGAGCTGGCCACGATGGGAGTGCGACTGGCTCCCTCGAGCATCTGGGCAATCCTTCGCCGGTCCCAGCGCGCGACCAGCGCGCGACCAGCGCGCCAATCAGTCCACCAGCATCGCCACCGCACAGAATGACGTCGCCACGGACTCCCGATCCCAACATCATCATTGGTAGCCTGGTGCACCGCCTGCGCGCAACGGCACTCTGCACTCACAGGGTGCCGGCTACCTCTCGCCCTGCTCGCCGCCAGGCGCGATGCGCAAGTTCCAAGGCGCTCGGACGTTACCAGTGCATGTCGAGACGCCGCCTTCGCCCTGTCCGTCGCGGCGGCGCATCCACCGTCATCGCTGTCCTTGCCTGTGCAGCCACCCTGGTGCCCGCAGGTGGAGCATTGGCAGCCACGCTGGCGTCGTCGCACGCCCAAGCACACTCGGGCTACTCCTCGGGGGGTGATCCCGGAGCGGCAGGCTCGCTGACGGCCGTGCCGGCCCGGGTCGCGGCCGCCGCCAACCCGGACTCACCGCTGTGCAACCCGCGGACGGCACCGGCGGCGGTCGGCCTGTCGGTGGCCTCGTGGACCAACACCAACAACGATCCCCGGTTGCGGGACTACACCCTGGCGTCCACGGCCCTGGGCACCAAGCAGGCCCCAGCACGGGTCCACGTCGAGGTCCTCCTTCCCCCCGGCTACAGCGCCGCGGGCCCGAGGACGCGCTACCCCGTCCTATACCTCCTGTACGGCCACGGCGGCAGCTACCTCGACTGGGCCAACCACGGCGTCGAGCGGATCATCGACGCCGTTGACCCCAACGTCATCGTGGTGATGCCCGACGCTGGCTACGACGGGTTCTATTCCGACTGGTACGGCACAGATATCGACGGCCATAACGGGACCGTGGCACCCAGCTGGGAGACCTTCCATATCGACGAGCTGCTCCCGTGGGTAGACGCCACGTTCCCCACCGTCGCCACCCGGGCAGGGCGGGCGATCGCCGGGTTGTCGATGGGCGGCTTCGGGTCGATGAGCTACGCGGCGCAGCACCCTGACCTGTTCTCCGTCGCCGGCGGGTTCTCGGGCGCCGACGACTCCGACCTCGACTGGCCGGCGGGCTCCGAGGCCCAGGCGCTCGCTTCCAACCTCCCGGACCAGAAGCTGCCGGACAACTGTATCTGGGGCGACCCAGTCACCGAGGACGTCGTATGGCGCACTCACGACCCCACCGAGCTGGCGGCCAACCTCTCCGACGTGTCCGTGTCGGTGTGGTCGGGCAACGGCGAGCCGGGTGACACCACTCCGGGCGCGCCGGCGTGGAACCTCTCCGCCGGGCTCACCGAAGCAGGGATCTACCAGGAGAACCAGGGCTTCGTTACCGCCCTGCGGGCCACCGGCCAACAGCCGCTCGTGGACTTCTATGGGCCCGGCATCCATGACTGGTTCTACTGGGAGAGCGACCTCAACCAATTCCTCGGACGGCTGCCCGCCGGGTTCTGGACCGGCAGCGGGTCGGCGAACGCCCGGCCATCCGCCGGCTTCTCCTACGAGTCGGCCGAGCCGTCGTTATCGGTGTGGGGCTGGACCTTCACCAGCGCCCGCGCCGTGCAGGAGTTCACGTACCTCGACGGCGTGACCACCAGCGGGTTCACCGTGCGGGGCAGTGGCCAGCTGACGGTGAGCACGCCATCGGCCTACCGGCCCGGGACCACTGTGAGCGTCACCGATACCTCGACCGGTCAAACAGTGCCTGCCACCGTGAAGAGGGACCCGCACACCGGCCGCATCACCTTCACCGCCGACCTCGGCCCGTCGCACCAGACCCGCCAGTACCTGTTCGGGCCCACAGGGGAGACGGCCACGTTCCCCACCGCCTATCAGGTACGGATCACGTCGGCGTGGCCCCACCTCCTCCGCTGAGGCTCAGATTCGGCACGCACGGGCAGAAGGTTGGTGAGCGAGCGCGACGACCTGGGCGTGTTGTTCTCAGCGGATGATGACCTGGGTGGGACCTGGGGTATCGAAACATGCCGCTTGACAAGGTCGACGAGCGTCGGTGAGTGGAATCTCTTGCACGATGTGTGGCACCGGAAGTCCTGAGCCCAGACGCCGTAGAGCGCAAGACTTCGGACTTACGATCGTTCTCCTTAACCGCCCAATCGGGCACTTCGAAGAAGGGTGGGGCAATGGCAGGTCAGCCGAGGCTTGCTCGAAGAACCTTTTTGCAAACCTCGGCCGCCTGTGGGTGCCGAGAACATCAACCGGGGTCCTGGCGAGGGACGATGTATCTCCCGACCCATCGGATCCCCGCCACGGCAGGAGGGTCTCTCATCCAGTAGCACCAACGGTGGGATGCAATGCCGATGGAAGTAGGGAATCCCGGGTCATCGGTGAACCCGAGTTTGTGCACCCCACAGGGATCTCGTTGCGGATCTCTCCGGGGACTTGGCACCTCCGCTTCCCGTAGCGGTCGGCTGAACGGTGCGATAACGCCTGGCCTGGCTCATCGTGGTAGTGGGCGTCAACGCGGAGCCGCTGGCCCGCAAGCACCGTACGCCATATTGCTGTGGCTGCCTGACCGATGCACCCTCGGTCCCACTGCAGCCCTCGGTCAGGGCAGACCGCTGACGCTTGGGGCCTGCGCCCCCAACGTGAAGCTCCAAATCCCATTGGCTCCCGGCGGCACCGTGGACGGACCTGCCTGGCCTTCGGAGAGGCCGACGCCGAGGAAGATGCTCGATCCGACGATGGACGCGCCCGACGCCGGCACGGCGCCGAGCGGGAAGTGCCAGAGGGGGAGCCCGGTGTCGGCGTCGTACGCATCGGCCGACGACGTGGTGGTGGACGGCGCGAAGACCACTCCGTTGCTATAGGTGGTGGCCGCGTAGCTGGGACCGGAGAGTGTCCTCCAGACGATGTGTCCGGTGGCGACGTCGATGGCCTGCACAGACAGCAGCCGTCCCGGGTCGTTGACAATTGTGGGGTCGGGGCATGCGGGCGGGAGTGGTAAGCCCGGTACGGCAAGGCCGGGGCAGACGGTGCCGGCGTCGTCCACGCTGCCGGGTTCGCGCACGCCGTCGTCGGCGAAGGGGAGGGAGACGGCGGCATCGAAGAATGCCGTGAGCCTGCCCTGGGCCTGCCCAATTGACGGACTGGCGATGAATCCGCCGATGGCGCCCACGGACTCAGGAGAGAGCTCACCTGGTTGGACTGCCTGCACCCCCCACACCTCTTGGCCGCTTCCCTCGCACAGCCCGTAGGCGAAGCCCGACTTGCCGCCCTGGATCACGAGGTTGGTGGTGGTGGAACCCAAATTAGTCGAGCACGGATCGGTGCCGCCCGGAAATTCGCTGTTGGGCACCGTAGCCAAGATGGCGGAGCTCCCGAAGTCGGTGTCACCGCCGCCGCCCTCGTTCGGGTTGCCGGTGTTGTACAGGTTGGCTGGCTCGAACCAGTTCCACACTCGCACCCCGGTCACCGGGTCGAGGCCGAAGTCACCCTCCGTATGTGCATAGTCGTCGTGCGCGTAGGTAGTCGCAGGACTCGGATTGGCTCCACAGTTGCCAGTGCCGAACACGACCAGGCCGTCCCGTGAGGCCCGGCCCCTGGCCGTGATTTTCTTCGGCTGCCACACCGGGTCGACGGTTGCCCGCGGCCCGACGGACTGGTACGTGTTGTTGCCGGCCGGGTCCACGAAGCCCGGGTTGAGGGTTGGCGAGGCCCACACGTCGCCGCAGGCGTCTGCCCATGCCGTGGAGTTCAGGCCGAGGCCCGGGACGTTCGTGGCGTTGCAGTAAGCGTTGGAGGTGCCATCCCCGCAACTCAGGGTCAGTGCGTCGCTCCCGCCGAACTGCGACGGGTAGAGCGTGACGTCACGCTCTGGTTCGTAGCGCCATGACAGGGCACCGGTGGTGGCATTGAATGCCTGGACCCCGGTGACGGTTATGCCGGGGCTGCTGTTGGCGTCTGAGCCGACGATGACCTCGGGCGGATTCACCGCGGTGTCAACCACCGGGGACGACTCGATCTCAACGGCGCTGGTCGGAGTAGCCGGGTCGATGTCTTGGGCCCAGTCGCAGGCACCGGTGACGGCATCTACTGCGAAGAGCGTGGCACCGGCAGCGAAGAACAGTGTGGGGTTCGACCCGTGGCCGGCATCGGCGTGGACCGTGTCGGCGAAGCTGGCCGACGAGGTGATCGAGCCGAACCCGCCGCCGTGCCGGTCGGCATAGGAGTTGGACTGGTCGAGATAGCACGACTGAGGAGAGGTGGCCGCGAACGTCCAGTCACTCGCACCGGTGGCCTGGCTCACCGCGTGGAGGAGGCCGGTGGAGTCACCCACGTATACCGTGTTGTCGGCGATAGTGGGTTCGGCCGTGACGGCCCCCGGGGTGGACGCGAACCATGCTGGGTGCAAGGTGGCGGCGGTCTGGGGGCTGAGGGTCGAGCAACCCTGCGCGGTGTGATCGGCGTCGTGTTGGTACGTCGGCCAGCTGGCGGGGCACGAGTCGTCCGCCACAGCTGCGGAGGAGATCCCCGGGGAGACCGAGGAGACGAGTATGCCCGCGCCGACCAGCCCGGAGATCAGGGCGGCACCGAGCGCCAAGCGGCTAACCGCAACAAACGAGCGGTTCATATCAGCAGCCTTCGGGGTCGATCGCCACCTGGCCGGCGCCGTTGCCGACTGGAGTGCTGTTGATCGCCGATGCCGTGGGCAACGCCGGGCTACCGGCGGTCACCCCACAGGTGCCGACGTAAGTCCCGGCGGTGGGTCAGAGCGGGGTAGGGGCCGCCGGCGATCGGGCGGGGTCGGGGTCGGCGTAGGTCTGCACCCCGGGCTCGGCGTTCTCGTTGGCCGGCTCCGCGGACCGGATAGCGTTCATGCCGCCCGGGCCGCAATTCTGGGAGTCGGTGGTGGAGCCAGGAACGCCCTGGTTGGCACCGCCTCCGTTGCAGTTCGGGCTCTCGGTCTGCACCGAGGGATCCTGGGCGGCGTAGTTGTACGCGTTGGCGTTCTGCGGTGTCCCGTTGTCACAGGGCGCCTGCGACTTCTTGGAGGGGCTGGTCCCGTTCTTGGCGACGTAGGAGTCGGGGGCGTTGCACCCGTGGGTGACGGTCTGCTGCTGGGTGGTGGCCTCCCCGCAGATGCCGTCGGCGCAGAAGCCGGCGCTGTAGTTGACCAGCCCCTCGGGCTGCGTCCAGGTGAAGACATGGGTGGCCGTCTGCGGGGTGACCGAGAGGGTCATGGCGCCGCCGTCCGACGGACCGTTCGCGGCACCCTGGTCATTCGTGTACCCCGCGGCGTTGTTGTATGGGCCGACGCCGTCGTGCTCGGTGTTGTCGTTGTTGTCGTCCTGCCCGAAGTAGACGAGCAGCCCATTCGCGACGATCGGCTGGTAGGCGACACCGGTACCTTGGTCAAGCGTGTAGGCGGTGGTGCCATAGCTGGGGTCCTCACACGGCGTGCCGGCCATCGCGGCGATGGGGCAGTACCACTGGTAGTAGTCGTAGTTGACCGCGAAGCCCGCCCCGTTCGCGTTGTTGCCGCAACCATATTTCGAGGCTTCGGCTTTGCTGGCCGACTCCGGTTTCTGGCTTGTCGGTGCGGAGCCGCCGCCAGTCCCGTCGGTGTTGGCAGCCAGGCAGCCGGCGTGTGGGCTGCCCGTGTTGCCGGGTTCACCGATGCTGTACTCGGTGGGCGTGCCCACCGAATTGTTGTCGGGAGCCATCTGGTTTTGGCCGAACTCGGCGTAGCGGGTGTTGTCGGAGTTTGCCACTCCCTGGGTCGTACCACCGCTCTCGACGTTGAGCGCCGTGTTGTGGCAGCCGGGGTAGACCGTACCCTGGGGCGTCGCCCAGTCGTCGGCGTACGGCTGGCAGTCCTGCTGGCTCGGTGCGTAACCGCCACCGCTGACGGCGGCGGCGATGCCCGCCCACGTCGCCATGGAGGTAACGGCCAGTGCGCCCGTCAAGATGGCGGCGAAAGCCGCCTTTCGGCTGAGGCCAAGCATTCCAGTACTCCCTCTCCGTGAGCCGCAATGGACTCGGATGCTGGCCATCCAGACGGTTCCCGCCCAATAGCCACGTTGTTGACAGTCAGAACGACGGCCCCTTCCAGAACTTGCGTTTTATTCTGTCGTGCCGGTTCCCCAGGCGTTCCCGGGCAGCCATGGTGCGGGTTATTGCCCGAAACCAGGCAACGCGATTCATCCGCTGAACCGGGAGCCAGCCCTGACACGTGCGTCAGGTTCTGCCAAAACTCAGGGAGCCGCCAGAGACGCCTTCAGCTTCGATTCCGCTCTTTGCGCGAAGCCCGTCACGAGGGGGTCCGGCAGGGGTGCCGGGGCGATCAAGACATCGAGTTCCAGCCGACCCCCCGATCGCAAGATCAGCCCATAAGAATCCACCGTCTGACCGTTGCTCGTGATGGTCATCCCCGCCCCTGTGGCCTGATCCACCAAGCTGGACATTGGGATCGAAGCGACAAGGTCAGCGGTCTGGGATGACCCGGTATTGGTCAGGCTCTTATAGGGTGGACAGCCCGGTCGAGTGTCCCTTTGCCATGCCGTGGTGAAGGCGGTTGCCTCAGACACCGGCAGATCAATGACGATTTGGAAGGCGGCAAACGTTGCCGAGTCGAACTGGATTTTCGCGCCCTGGGAGAAATCGGGAAGGGTCACCCGAGCCCCACATGGACTCCTCGGGTCCGGATCTTGAAACAGTGTCCCCTGCTGACTGGGCGGCGCGACCTCAACACCAGCCGGTGTCCCCGGGATCGCCTGCAGGTCGCTTGTTGTCAATAACGCGGCTTGTTGTGACGATGTACCCGTGCCGGTCGGTATCGGTGGCATCTTCGGTATCGGTGGCATCTTCGATATCGGCAACGAAGAGGACGATGAGCAACCTGACGCGATCATCGCACCGCAGATGACAGCGGCGATAACTGCCGGGATTCGCCAACTCGACATTCCACTCACCCTAGTGGTGCCGCGCATAAATTCCATGAACATGGATCATGCGGCTTTGGTCTTGGCGTCGTAGACCCACTTGAACGGCGTTGCGGTTGTGCTGTGGTGGTCGATGAACGCCAGCATCTTGTCGACGAGGTCCTGTCGGGATTCGAACTCTCCTCTACGTAAGAGCTTGCGAGTCAGGATCGAGAAGAAGGCCTCCACCTGATTGAGCCAACTGGCATGCACCGGTGTGTGGTGGACGACGAACTGGGGATGTTCGGCAAGCCAGGCTTTGGTGGCTTTGGAGGTGTGCGAACTCCCATTCTCCATCACGATGTGGATGGCGAGGTTGTCGTCGATGCTGGCTTCGATTTCTTCGAGGAAAGCAATGGAGGTGACCGAATTGTTGGCCTTGATATCGGTTGCCTTCACCTTGCCGGTCTCAACGTCCATCGCGGCGATCAGTGAGGCAGTGCCGTGGCGGACGTACTCGAACTCCCGGCGCGCCGGTCGACCAGATCGGACCGGCTGGGTCGGGTGTTTGCGGCTCTTGGCCAGGGTGGCGGTCTTCTCGTCAATGGATAGCACCACGGCGTTCTTTGGTGGGTTCAAGTAGACCCCACAGACATCAGCGGCACGTTCCCAGAACTCGGGGGTGTCCTTGCGGGTCAACCACCCATCGACTCGATGGGGCTTCAGGTCGTCGGCCGCGAGGATGCGACCGATCTGAGAGGCGGAGATGCCGATCCCTGCACCCGACATGGCATCGGCCAACTCGGAGTGGCTCCATTGGGAGGAGAACGCGGGATGTTCCTCGGTCGTCACAGCCGCCACGTAGGATCGCCTGGATGACCAAGCGCTCGACCTCCACTTCGGCTTTTGGGGTATCCAAGCGTGAGAGGCACGACGCCTCCGGGTTTTACAACCGATTCACACCCCCCGAGCAGTCAACCGACGCCAGCCTGCATCCAAGCAATGGGTTCGACAAGCTGATCCGGGGAGATGCCCGGTCGATGGACGAAGTGGCTGACGCGTCGGTGGCCCTGGTTGTCACCTCACCGCCCTACTTTGCCGGCAAGGAGTACGAGGAGGCACTGGGCGAAGGTGGGATCCCCGCCACCTATCTCGAGTATTTGGATCTCCTCCGAAATGTGTTTTCGGAATGTGTGCGCAAGCTCGAGCCGGGAGGCCGGATCGCCATCAATGTTGCCAACCTCGGTCGCCGTCCCTACCGATCTCTTTCGGCCGATGTCATCAGCATCCTTCAGGACGATCTGCGCCTTTTGCTCCGCGGAGAGATCATCTGGATGAAGCAACGGGGATCGTCGGGCTCGTGTGCCTGGGGAAGCTTCCAACGCCCGGCCAACCCGGTGTTGCGGGATCTGACCGAACGGGTGATCGTGGCGAGCAAGGGCCGGTTCGACAGGGCGCTCCCCGCCCGTGAGCGTTATCGGAAGGATCTCCCTTCGGAGGTCACGATGACCCGCGAAGACTTCATGGAGAACACCCTCGACGTGTGGGAGATCCCGTCGGAAAGCGCCACCCGGGTCGGGCATCCTGCCCCCTTTCCGGTGGAGCTCCCCTCTCGCCTGATCAATCTCTACACCTACAAGGGCGATCTGGTTCTGGATCCCTTCGTCGGATCGGGGACTACGGCGGTGGCGGCGGTACGGACCGGCCGGCGCTACGTGGGCTACGACCTCGACGAGGCATATATCCGTTTGGCGGAGACAAGGGTGGACACGGAGCGCCAGCGGCTCGCGGTCGAGGAGGCGGACAGCCCTCGACATGTGAGCTTGCCGGCGATTCGCACCCCGGCCAACGAAGGCGAAGACGTCCGAGGCCGGGCCGTTCGGGAAGGCAAAGCAGCCAAAGAGATCGCCCGTATCCTGATCGCGGCAAATGGCTTCGGCGACATCCGCGAGGACCAACGCCCGGCCGGTGGCGTTGAAGTCAACTTCAGCGCCCGAGACCGCGCCGGCAACTTGTGGTACTTCGATGTCTCGGGGGCCTTCACCAGTCAGCGATCCGGATTGAAGCGGACCGACTCGTTGTGGAAGGCAATCGGCAAGGCAGCCGTCCTCCGCGAACTTGGGAACACCCGTCTCGTCCTCCTCACCACCGACACCCCGACGGCGGGAAGCGCCGGGGCGAAGGCACTGAAGAAGGTATGTGGACCCGAGAAGCCGATCCACGCGGTGATCGAGATGTTGGAGGCATCAGCTCCTCAGGATCTGCAAGCCCTCAGCCTCGGCAAACGCCAACGGTGACCGTCAGTAGCCGGCCGGGAGCAACGGGGTCAATGCACCGAAGAAGAAGAAGAGCACCAGCAGACCGACCAGGCCGACCATCGGTACCCACCACTTCCGCCGACGGCGCCACATCAGCCAGACGACGGTCCCGAAGGCGAGACACGCCAGGG
>OCTA010001991.1_pt1 | contig 18749 bp, 13 predicted proteins | sample 1538991 | NCBI WGS metagenome assembly OCTA01 (sample SAMEA3539302, study PRJEB22396) | soil metagenome | biome: tundra; feature: field; material: soil | place: USA | collected 2010-05 | depth 0.15 m | reverse complement strand
TGGGCGACCACGTGCCCCACTCTGAATCCAAGGTACTCCGGCTCGGGATTGAACCGACGCAAAGGGATGTGGCCGCTAGGAGGGGCAGTGGTCGAAAAGTGGGGTTACCGGAAACTGGCCCCAGCGGCGTTGTGCGCCGGCGGTATAATCTTCGCCACGGGGGTCGGTCGCCGATCCCGATTGCGCTGTTGGAAAGAGAGGGTTGGGATGCTACGGTTTACGGAGGTTTTGGGGACACTGATGTTCTTCGCGCTGGCGGCGCGTTTCTCGGAGGGGCAGTCCGCCCAGAGCGCTGCCAGAGGGCTTCTGCTGGTCGCCAACAAGGACGACCGCACGCTCGGGATTATCGACCCGGAATCCGGGCGGACACTGGCAGCGGTCGCCGAGGGCGGCGTCACGGGGCATGAGGTGATCGCGTCTCCGGACGGCCGGTTCGCTTATGTCCCCATCTATGGAAACTCGGGCGTGGGCAAAGCCGGCACGGATGGCGGCAACCTGGTGGTCGTCGATATTGCGGCGCGCAAGGTGACGGGCAATCTCGATTTCGGGCGGGGCGTACGGCCGCACTGCCCCCTGTTCGGGCCGAAGGACGGGCTGCTGTACGTGACCACCGAGATTGATAGTTCGATCGCAGTGATCGATCCGCGCATGCTGAAAGTCGTCGGTACGGTCCCCACGGGCCAGACGGAATCGCACATGCTGGCAATCACCCGCGACGGGCGGCGCGGGTACACGGCCAACGTAGGGCCCGGCACAGTTTCCGTGCTCGATCTGGAAGCCCGCAAGACGCTCGCCGTGATCCCGATATCGGGGCAGACCCAGCGCATTTCGCTTTCGGCGGACGACCGCATGGCGTTTACCTCCGATCAAACCAAGCCCCAGCTTGCCGTGATCGACACCGCCACGAACAAGGTCAAGCAATGGGTCGCGCTGCCGGGGTTGGGCTATGGCACTGCCGCAACCGGCGACGGCCGTTACCTGCTGGTGGCGGTTCCGGGCGCGAATCGGGTGGCCGTGGTGGATCTCCACTCCATGGAGGTCGCGCGGTCCATCGAGGTTCCGCGCGCACCGCAGGAAGTGCTCATTTCGCCGGACAATCGGGCGGCGTACGTGTCCTGCGACGCCAGCCACCAGGTAGCAGAGATCGGGCTTGCCGATTGGAAGGTGAAGCTGATCGATGCCGGAAGAGGCGCGGATGGCCTCGCCTGGGCGCCCGTGAAGTAGAGCGGAGCCGCTGGCTACAATCGATAGCGTACATGTTCTCTTCCCGCTTTCATTGGGACTTCCGGCCCAACCGGATCGCTCGGGCGGTCGAGGAGCGGCGGCGCGCCGGGGCGCGCATCCTGGATCTCACGGAATCGAACCCCACGCGCGCCGGAATCGAGTACCCGGCGGACATCTTGCGCGCGTTCGAAGACCCGCGCCTGCTGGTTTACGACCCCGCGCCCGCCGGGTCGCTCGAGGCGCGCGAGGCGGTGGCGGGCTATTACGCGGCGCGCGGGCAACGGGTCGGGCCGGAGCGCATTCTCCTTACCGCCAGTACCAGCGAGGCGTACGCCTACCTGTTCAAACTGCTGACGGATCCGGGCGATTGCGTGCTGGTCCCGCGGCCCTCCTATCCGTTGTTCGAGTTCCTGGCGAACATGGAATCGATTGAGGTCCGGCAATATCCGTTGGTCTATCACGGCGGGTGGTCCATCGATTTGGAGGCGCTGGCGGCCGCCGTTTCGGAGCGTACGCGCGCGGTGGTGGTGGTGAATCCGAACAATCCCACGGGCTCCTACGTGAAGCGGGCGGAACTAGCCGCGATCGCGCGGTTGTGCGCGGAACGAGGCATCGCGATTCTCTCCGACGAGGTGTTCTCCGATTACGCCATGGCGCCGGACCCCGAGCGCGCGCCGTCGCTGACCGGCGTGGAAGAGTGCCTGACCTTTTGCATGAGCGGGCTCTCCAAAATCGCGGGGCTGCCGCAGATGAAACTGGGTTGGATTGTGGCCGGCGGCCCAGCCGGGCCGCGCGCAGCGGCCCTGGAGCGGCTGGAATGGATCGCCGATACGTATCTCTCGGTGGGTACGCCTGTGCAGTGCGCCGCGGCCCGGTTGCTGGCCGCGGGGGAACGGGCGCAGCGGCGGATTCGCGAACGCGCCGCCGCGAATCTTGCCCTCGCGCGGGGAGCGCTGGCCGGGTCGGCGGCGAATATCCTGGAGGTGGAAGGCGGCTGGTACATCACGGTGCAGGCGCCGCGCGTGCGAAGCGAGGAAGAGTGGGTGCTGGAGTTGCTGGCCCGCGACAACGTTCTGGTACAGCCCGGCTTCTTCTACGACTTCGAATCCGAGGCCTACCTGGTGCTGAGCCTGCTTACCGCGCCGGAGGTTTTTCAAGAGGGAGTCGCGCAGCTGAGGCAGATGGCGGATGGCTGAGCGCCAGTAACCGCCGGCGCAACAAGTCCAGGGCGAACTGCGCGGTGAAGGTGCGAATGCGCTGGCGGTCGCCGAGAAAAACGCGGTGCGCCACGTCGACACCCGCGGCATCGGCGATGCCGACGTACACGGTTCCCACGGGCGCGGTCTCCGGCCCGGAGGGCGCCGCGGGGCCCGCCAGTCCCGTCACGGAAAGCGCGCAGGCTGAGCCAGTGCGGCGGCGTGCACCAGTCGCCATGGCTTCCGCCGTCTCTACGCTCACCGCTCCAAATCGGTCGAGCGTCTCGGGGCTGACGCCCAGCAACTCGGTTTTCATGGCGTTGGTATAGGCGATGAACCCGCCCAGGAAGTAATCGGAGCTGCCGGGAGCCGAGGTGATGCGCTCGCCCAGCATGCCGCCGGTGCAGCTTTCCGCAACCGAAACGGTGGCGTGGTTCTGGCGCAACAGGCCGCCCACCACAACCTCCAGCGGCTCGCCGTTTCGCGAGTAAATGCGGTCGCCAAGCAGCAGGTCGATCGGGCCGCCCACTTCGACCAGCAGCGCCTCGGCCTCGGCCGCGGTGGCGCAGCGCGCGCGCAGATGCACCTGGATCTCGCCGGCGGCGGCCAGGATGGTGGTGACGGGGTTTTCGTACTTCTTGTAGACCGGCGCGATGAGCTGGTCCAGATCGGACTCCGCCATGCCGGCCACGCGCAGGCACAGGGTCCGGATGGCCAGCGGCGGCACGATGCGCTTCAGGCGCGGCAGACAGCGGCGCTCGAACATCGCCTGCAGCTCATGGGGCGGACCGGGCAAGAGCATGGCCACCGCGCCGGATTCCTCGATCCACTGGCCGGGGGCCGTGCCGCGGCCGTTCGGCAGGACCGCGGCGCCTTCGACGACGAAGGCCTGGCGCTTATTGATCTCCGCCATTTTTCGATTGGCCTGCGTGAAGCGCCGCTCCAGCGCCTCCGCGATTTCGCCGGAGAATACCAGCTTCCGGTCGAGCGCCAGGGCGACGGCTTCGCGGGTCAGATCGTCTTCGGTAGGGCCGAGGCCGCCGGAGATAATCAGAATCGGCGAGCTCGATAACGCGCGGCGGATGGCGCCGGCCAGCCGCTCGCGGTCGTCGCCGATCACGCTCTTGGCGACCACTTCCACGCCGATGTTGTTCAACTCGGCGGTGAGATAGAGCGAGTTGGTATCGACGCGGTCGGGCGTCAGCATCTCCGAGCCGCACGCGATGATTTCCGCGTTCATCGGACCAGCGGGAAGCCCTTGATCCCTACGTCCACACGGTAGAGGGCGTTGGTGGTGGCGACCACCATGGCGCGCGAGGGCGTGAACGCCAGCCCCACGATGCCGGGCCCGGAGAGGAACAGCTCGGCGCGCCGTGCGGGATCGATTCTCACCACGCCTTTGCGGCCGGAAATGGAAGCGGCCACGTAGAGCCGGCCCTCCTCGTCGAACGCCATGCCTTGCGGGCGGCCCAGGCCGCGGTAGAAGACCTCCACCACGCCGTCGTGCGAAATGCGGTAGACGGCGTCGTAGCTCGAGGTGGTTGGACCGGTAACGTAGAGATAGCCGTCGGGTCCGAATGCCAGGTGGTACGCCGCGATGGAAGGTTCCAGCGTGGCGAAGACGAAGATCTGCCGGTTGGGGCCGACCTTAAACACCGTGCCGCTGCGGTCGCCCACGTAGAGGTTGTGTTCGTCGTCGAAGGCCAGCCCGCTGGCCACTCCCATGCCTTCCACGTAAACGGACATGTTCCCGGTGGGCGTGGCCTGGTAGACGAACCCGTCGTAGCGGCTGGAGATGTAGAGCGTACCCTGCCGGTCGAAGATCAGGCCGGTGGCGTTCATCAGATCGTTGATGAAGGGCTTGACGTTGAAATTCAGATCGATCTTGAAAACCGCCACGGGGGTCTTTTGCCCGCGCGATCCGCTGTAGGTGGCGTAGAGGTTGCCGAAGGCGTCCACCGCGGGGTTGGCCACCGGGTGGAGACTGTCGGCCACCTGCACGCCGATGTCGCAAGCCCAGGAATCGCTGGCGTGCTGGCCGGACTGAACCACCAATTGCCCCGCCGTGGCGCCTTCCGGCACGCGGGCGATGACCAAGGCATCCGAGCCGATGATGATGCGCGCACCCATTTCGCCAATGGTGACGCGCGGCTGCTCCGCTCTGGCGAAGCCCTTCCCGCGGATCTGCAACTCACCGCCGGCGATGGCGGCGGGAGGCGTGACCTGGGAGATCTGCGGCTTGGGATCAGACGATTTCCGGAGAGGCATGGTTAATACAGATTGAAACATCCGGCTGCCAATAACACAAGAGCCGCGTAAATCCCCGCCATGGCGTCGTCCGCATTGATGCCGATTCCGCCGGGCAGCGCTTCCAACTGCCGCACCGGCGCGGGCTTCCAGATATCGAACAAACGGAACAGCAGGAACGCGGCCAGAAGGCTCTTCCAGTTGTACGCGCGCGCGCCGGCCAGGGCGATCCATTGGCCCAGGACTTCGTCGACCACCACGCAGCCGGGGTCCTCCGTCCCCATGGCTTGCGCGGTGACCCCGGCGGACCACACGGCGGGCCACCAGAGCGCCGCCGCGAGGACCAGGAATCCCCACCAGGGGAGGCCTGCGTACACCAGCCCGATGCCGATGGCGAGAGCCGCCGCCGAACCGGCGGTGCCGGGCGCGAACGGAGCATAGCCGCATCCGAACCAGGAGGAGAGCAGGTTGGCGAGCTTCACGCTAGGTTTCATCGCGAAATAACCGTACCAACCGCTCCCTGACGGTCGCGGCTCTGCCCCCGATTCCGAGCCGGTAGAGTAGGAGAGAGGGCGACGCGAGTAGCGCGACCCACTCTCCCCTCGTCGAACCGGAGGTGCAGATTTCCCGCGTCCGGCTCTCCTGAAAACTCTCGCCTCAGGCATGCACATGCCCCGCCAGACGGATCAGCCCCAACCGCACCAGGTACCCGGACCAGGTCGCTCCTCGCGGATTTCTCCATCCCGCGCTTGCTGGGCTACATGTCCGAACAGGCAATTTACATGGTGAACTCCTTTCAGTTCACAAGATCAGCCAGGCTTATCCTGGCACACCGACCGTCAGGGAGCGGTTGGTACGGTTATTTCGTGACGAGCCCCAACATCTCGTCCACCAGCTTCTGGGCGCCGTACAGTTTGCGCAACACTTCGGTCATTCCGGCGGTGTGTACTGCTACGGCGCGGTTGGTCTCGCCTTCGTAGACGAAATCTCCGATTAGCGACTCGATGTTGCCGTCGAAGATCAGGCCCACGATTTCGCCTTTGGCGTTGATCACGGGCGATCCCGAATTGCCGCCGATGATGTCGTTGGTGGTCACGAAGTCCAGCGGCGTCGCAAGATCCAGCTTGTCGCGGCCCTCCCTGTAGCGCGCCGGCAGGTCGAACGGCGGCGCAAAATCGAAACTGTGCGCGCGATCGTACAAACCGTAGAAGGTCGTCTCATAAGGCGCCTTTGTGCCGTTCATCGGATATCCCTGTACCTGGCCGTAAGAGAGGCGCAAGGTGAACGTGGCATCGGGATACGTGCTCTTGCCGTAGACGGCGAACCGCGCCTTGCCGAGTTGTTCGCCCGCGCGTTGCACCACGCTGGTGACATTGTCTTCGGTCCATTTGGTCAACTCGCGGCGGAGAGGGTCGAGTTGCCGCGCCGAGACGATCATCGGATCGGACGAGGCCGCCACGGCCGCCTCGCCGCCATCCACGAGCTGGCGGCGGAACGCGGGATCGGCCATTTTCGTGCCGGTCACCAACGTCGTGGCGGCGTCTTTCGGCGCGCGCCCGCCCAGCGCGATCTTCAGAAACGGGTCGTTCGGCCCCAGTTCGGCCAGAGCCAGATCGAGCGAACCGGCGAGCCGGGCGATCTCCATGGCCGGGTAGACCGGCGCGGGCGAGAACATGCGAATCTTCAGCGAGTCCAGTTGCGCGTCGTGATAGCCGGCCAGGCGCTCGCCATCGGGCTTCTTGATCTCCGCGACGTACTGCACGATGCTCGTCGCCAGGCTGGCGAATTGCGAATCCAGGCTGCGATAGAGCCGTTCCTTCGTCCGGGTGGCAGCTTTCTTCTCGGCTCCGGCAATGGCATCCCAGGCGGTCCCGTAGGCGGCCTTCCATTCCGGGTTGGCCATCACCTTGGAGCGGAAATCCTGTTCTTCGGCTTGCTTCTTGGCCATTACCTTCGCATCGAGCAGGCCCTTGTAACGGCCCTCGCCGGCCTTCAGGCTGTTCGCCGCGCCGAAAATCGCCGACGCCGCCTGGCGGGTCTGTTCCGGCCCCTCCGCCGAGTACTTCTCCAACACCTCGATGCGGTGCTTCAGGTTCTTGATGGTGTTCGGCTCTCCCAGATCCCGCAACGTCTCCAGTTGCGCCATGGTGTCCAGCCGGAGGGTGGTGCCCGGATGCCCCGCGACAAACACCAGTTCGTTATCGGCCGCGCCCTTGGGATTCCACTTGAGGTAGTTCGCGCTGTCGATCGGCTTCCCGTTTTCGTAGACGCGGAAGAGGGCCATGTCGGCGTCGTAGCGCGGGTAGGTGAAGTTATCCGGATCGCCGCCGAAGAAAGCGGTCTGTTCCTCCACGGCGAAGACCAGCCGCACGTCGGTATATTTCTTGTAACGGTAAAGCCAGTATTCGCCGCCCTGATAAAACGTCACCACGTCGGAGCGCAGGCCGGTGGCCGCCAGGCTCTCACGCTCGATCCCGGCGATGGCCCCGCGCCGCGCCGCGAACTGCTCTTCCGGCGTCCTGGCGGTCTTGACGGCCGCGGCCACCCGGTCCGTGACGTTCTCCATCGACACCAGCACGTTGACTTCGGCGTCCGGGGACTTCATTTCCCGCTCGGGCGTGGCGGCGTAGAATCCGTCGCGGATGTAATCGTGCTCTTTGGTCGAGTTCTTTTGCAGTTGCCCGCGAGCCACGTGGTGGTTGGTCAGCAGCAGGCCGTGCGGGCTGACGAACGATGCCGAGCCGCCGTCGTTCATGCGCACGCAAGACAAGCGGACATGATCGAGCCACGCCTGCGAGGGCGTGAAGTGGTACTTCTCCTGCAAGAGCTTGACCGGCGGATTGTCAAAGGTCCACATGCCTTCTTCGGCCAGTGCGGGGACCGTGGTCAGCAGCGCGCCGCAAGACAGGGCGGCAGCAAGGGAGCGGAAGAACCTGGGTTTAGTCGTCAAAGAGAGCCTCCAAAGGCCTGGGCCGGAAATACCAGCTTAACGCGTCTCAAGAAGGCCGACTCCAGAATACAGACGGCAGGGGCGCGCGGAGAGCCGCGCCCCTGCGTCCGGGGCAAGTGCGGTATGCGTGGAGGTACTCTCGCAAGAGAGGCGCCGGCATTCCCTCCGAATATCCTGCCGTGCGGTTTAATATTGCACCAAATCTCAACTCATGTAAGTACTAGCGATACTATCGTGGGGTGTTTATCGCACAGTTCCAGCCGGCTGGCCGATCTACCGCGATTCGGCGTGGTGCCGTACGTCGATGCCCTGCGCCAGGAACAGCACGTCTTCCGCGATGTTGGTGGCGTGGTCGGCGATGCGCTCCAGGTTGCGGGCCACGAAGATCAGATCCAGCGCGCGGGAGATGGTGGACGGGTCCCGCTTCATGAACCCGACCAACTCTTCGTAGATGGCGTCGCGAAGGTCGTCCACGGCATCGTCGGAGAGCAACACGCCTCTGGCTAGTTGCCCGTCCCGCTTGACGAACGCGTCCAGGCTGTTGCGGACCATGGAATCGACCAGCTTGCTCATCTGTGGAATGTCGATCAGGGGCTTGACCGGGGGTTGACGAATCAGCGAAAGGGCGCGCTCCACGATGTTGACCGCCAAGTCCCCCATGCGCTCCAGGTCGCTGTTGATCTTGATGGCCGCGGTCAGAAACCGGAGGTCCTTCGCCATGGGCTGGTGCAGCGCGAGCAGACGGACGGCGAAATCGTCGATTTCGATCTCCATCTGGTTGATGCGCGCCTCGTTGCGGAGCACATCCTGGGCCGCCGCCTCGTCCCTATCGACCAGCGCGTTGACCGACCGGCGAATGGCGAATTCCACCAGCCCGCCCATTTCGAGCAGCCGCTTCTGGAGATCTTCGAGTTCTTCGAGAAAATGGCGCACGTATAAATAAGCTATCAGCTTTCAGCTTGGGCCAGAATTACAGCGCCACCACTTCTTTTCCACTGGAAAAGGTTGAGATGGCGCGGCGCACAGTGGGGCGGACCTCCCGGTCTGCCTTCTTTCCGCGGCGCACGTTCGAGGAGCGCTCGCAACTCAACCGATCCCAACGCCTATATTCTCCATGAGCCGCGACGGCTTTCTCGCCGCGCCGCCCGGCAACAAGAAGGCAGACCGGGAGGTCCGCCCCACTGCTAGCCGATAGCTGACGGCTGATCGCTGACAGCTTCTGGTAGCGTGATAGTGAACTTGGAGCCCTTCCCCAACTGGCTTTCCACTCCCACGGAACCGTTCATCCGCTCGATCACGTGCTTGACGATCGAAAGGCCCAGGCCGGTGCCGCCGACTTCGCGCGAACGCGCCTTGTCCACACGGTAGAACCGTTCGAAGATGCGCGGCTGGTCCTCGGAAGGAATCCCAATGCCGGTATCGGCGATGGTCACTCGCGCCTGTCCGTTCCCGGCCGAAGCGGCTTCGATGCGGACTTCGCCGCCGGGCCGGTTGAATTTGACCGCGTTGTCCAGCAGGTTCACGATGGCCTGCTCCAGCCGGATCCGGTGACCCAGGATGCGGGCGTCGTCCACCACGCCCCAGTGGATCGCCACGCCGCGCACGCGCGCTTCGGATTCCACCACGCGCGCGGCCGCTTCCAGCGCGGCGCGAAGCGGGACCGGCTCGGCGGGCAGATCGGGACGCCCGGATTCCAACTCCGAAAGGGTCAGCAGGTCCGACGCGATGTTATTGAGGCGGATCGAGTGCGCGCGGATGATCTCGACGAACTTGCGATTGTTCTCCGGGTCCTCCAGGGCGCCGTCCAGCAGCGTTTCGGCGTACCCGGAGATGGCCGTCAGCGGCGTCCTGAGCTCGTGCGACACGTTGGCGACGAAGTCCCTGCGAACGCGTTCCAGCCGTTCCAGGTCGGTCACGTCGTGAAGCACCGCGATGGCCCCGCCCTTCGGCGAGCGCGTCAGCGGCGCCGCATGGATGGCGTAAGATCGCCCGCCCGCATCCGCCACCTGTAGCCGCTCCACCACCGACTTGCCGGTGACCACGGCGCGGCTGAGGATGTCTAGAAACGCCGGATCGCGTACTAGCTCGAGCACCGGAAGCCGTTCCGGAACCGGCACGGAAACGTTCACGGCCCGCGCGAACGCCGGGTTGCAGAACATCACCCGCATCTCGTTGTCCACCGCCAGCACGCCTTCCACCATGCTCGTCAGGATGGCCTCGCGGCGCGACGATTCCACGCTCAGACGGTCGATGAAATCTCTCAACCGCACGGCCGTGCGGTTGAGAGAGGCCGCCAGCGCGCCCAGTTCGTCGTCCGCATCGCGCGCCAGCTCGTCGGGGGACCGCTCCTGCACCAGGTTATCAGCGAACCGTTGCAGCCGGCGCACACGCCGCGTGAAGCTCCGCGAAAACCAGAACGCCATGACCAGTGCGATGGCGGCCGCCGTCAGCGAAATTCCCAGGATGCGCCAGCGCACCGCCGCGACAGCTTCCGTCAGTTCGCCCAGCGGCGCCGCGACACGCAAAACCAACCCCGGCCGCCCGCCGTAAGTGAGCGGCAGCGCCACGTAGAAAAGATCGCGGTCGAGCGTCGCGCTGCGTCGGGTGGCCATGCCGGCGCGGCCGGCGTAGGCTTCCAGAACCTCCGGCCGCTGGCCGTGGTTCTCCATGGTCTCGGGATCGTGCTGGGAATCGGCAAGGACGTTGCCGCCTGCGTCGATGACGGTGATCCTCGCCTGCGCGCGCGCTTCGGCCGCCAGCGCCCAAGCTTCCAGACCGGCGCGCGAAACCGCGTCTAGTTCCCCTCGCAGCACCCGCGCTTCGGCCGTCAACTGGAGTTTCAGTGCGTCGCTCTGCTGGCTGGCGGCGTAGCGCGTCCAGTAGAAATCCACCGTGACGAGCGTCAGGGCAATCAGCGCGAGCGCGCTCAGGAAGAGCTTGCGGAAAACGGAACTGCTAAACGGCAACGAACCGGCCTCCTACGCCGAGGCGTTATGGGAGACCGTATTCTAGCATTCGGACGGTCGCCTCTACCGTCGAGGGGATGTTGTCGCTGCGTCCTGCGCTGTCTGAAGGTCGAAGACGGCTAACTGCTGGCGCAGATCCAGGATCTGGTCCTTCGACCTTGAAATCCTCGGGTCGTCTGCGGAAACAAACCTCAAAGTCCTATCCAGCTCGGCTTCCGCGTTCTTGATCTTTTCTTCGAGTATTGCTCTGACCTGGCGCCGCGCTTCCGTCACGCTTGGGCTGACGGTGCTGGCTGTCTGCTGCCCCTTGGGAAGATGAGTCCGGCTCTGCTCGGCCAGCTTGTTCTGGTCCGCGAATTCCTGGACCACCCGCTTATAGGCGGCGGTGGCCTGGTCGTTCTTGCCCTGCTTCCGGTAGCACTCGGCCAAGCGGAACAGGGCGGTCGCGGCGGATTTCCGATCCTCGTCGTATTGCGCCACCACGGATTGGTAGGACTGGATCGCGGCGTTCAGGTTCTGGTTCGTGTCTTCTTCCACGACGCCCTTGCGGAGCGCCTCCGCCATCTTGTCCTGGGCGCACAACGCGGGCGCTAACATCAGGAGCGCCAGAGCTAGAGTCTTCATGATTTGTTCTCCTGAATGGCAGTATGCGGGAGTTCGCTTCCGGAATTGTCAGGGTTCTGCAAAATCGCGCCGCCCGGCCCTTGGCCCCTGGCCCCCGGCCCCCGATCCAGCCGGTAGCCTACGCCATGCACGGTTACGATCCATCGCGGCGCCCCGGGGTCTGGTTCCAGCTTGGCGCGCAGGCTGGCGATGTGGTTGTCCACGGTGCGTGTGGTCGGGAAAGTGGTGTGGCCCCAAACCAAGTCGAGGAAGCCCTCGCGCGTGACCGGCTCGCCTTCCGCCTCAGCCAGCAGGCGCAGCACGGCGAATTCCTTGGCGGTCAGGTGAATCGTGTCCCGGCCGCGCCGGGCGGTCAGCTTGGCGAGGTCGATCCGGATATCGCCCAGCACGAGCGCGGTCACGGCGCGGCGCTGTCCACGGACCCGCCGCAGCAGGGCCCGCACGCGCGCCAGCAGTTCGTCCGTGCTGAAGGGCTTGACCAGGTAGTCGTCGGCGCCGCTATCGAGGCCCGTCACGCGGTCCTGTACCTGGGCCTTTGCCGTGAGCATCAACACAGGCGCGGCGATCTCCAGGCGGCGCAGCTCGGCGCAGAGGGCGTAGCCATCGAGCTTGGGGAGCATGACATCGAGCAGGATCAGGTCGGGCTTCTCCTCGATGGCCCGAGCCAACCCCGTTTCGCCATCGGCGGCGGTGAGGACGCGGTAGCCTTCGGTAGTGAGAATGTCCTGGAGAGCCACCCGCATGGGAAGCTCGTCTTCGACGATGAGGATGCGGGGCATCAGAGCGGGCACGGCAGCTCCAGGACGAATTGGCTGCCTTGGCCCGGGGCGCTGTACACGAACACCCGTCCCCCGTGCGCCTCGGCCACATGCTTCACGATGCTCAATCCGATTCCGGCGCCTTGGGTTTCGCGGCGCAACTCCGAGCCGTGACGGTAGAAGAGATCGAAGATTCTGCACTGCTCCTCCTTCGGGATGCCCTCGCCACGGTCCTCCACCCACAGGCGCACCGTCGCGGGTTCCACCAGTTCGATTGCGACTCTCACTTCCGTCCCGGCAGGCGAATGCTTGATGGCGTTATCGAGCAGGTTCACGAGCGACTGCTCCACGGCGTGCTCGTCCCAGCACGGCCGCAAGTCCGCGGCGCCGGGGGGTGGCTCCGCCAGCTTGAGGCTCACCTGCCGCTCCGCCGCGCAGGGTTCCATCAGCGCGACCGCCTGCCGCACCAGCGCTACAACGCCCGTCGGCTCGAAACTGTACTGCTTGCGGCCCTGGTCAATGCGGGAGAAATCCAGCACGTTCTCCACCAGCGCGGATAGTCGCCGGCACTCCTGGACAATGAGGCGGAAGTAGTCCTTTTGCTTGGCTTCATCGGCGATCTTGCCCCGGTCGAGGCTCTCCGCCATCAGACGCACGGCGGCGATGGGCGCGCGCAGCTCGTGCGACACGCTCGAAACGAAGTTCGACTTCATCTCGCTCAGCAGCGCCTGCCGCCGGGAGTTCCGCCACAGGCTCGCCAGACCGGCCATGGCCGCCGCCGCCGCCGAGAGAATCAGCCCGGCCGTCAGCCACATCCGCCGCCGGTAGCTGGCGTAGAGCAAATCCGGGTCGGCAAGATCGAGGTCGAGCGTGAAGGGATGCGGCGCCCCGGCTTCCAGGCGTCCCGGCGCGGAGGCGAGTATGGGTCCCGGGTTCAAGGCTCGGCCCGCAAAGCGCCAGCGGTCGCCGCCGATCTCGACCACGGCTCCCGCATAGGCCGGGAGGTCGCTGCGGCTCTCCCGCAAGGCATCCTGAAACATCTGCTCGAACTGCTGCGACGTGACGAGCGCTACCCGCCATCCGCTGGGATTGGGATTACAGATGGCCAGGAAATGGTCAGCGTCCTCACGCAACCAGATCTCGCGAGGCCCCGCCGCATCTACCAACAGCGGTTGCAGCGTCCGCATCAACGCAAGCGTTTTCTCCCGCGCTTCCCATGCCGTCTGGAGCGGGCCGACCGGAAGTCCAGCCGCGGCTTCCAGCAACTCCGGCGTCAGAAAAGAAGGGTGTTCGAGAACGGCGCGGGTCAACTCGGCCAGCAGCCCTTCAGAGATGCGCCCGGGCGCGGTGTGGCGCAGGGCCAGCAGCAGCGCGAGATCCGCTATGGGAGCGCCCGACTCCCTCTGCGCCCCGGCGGCGCTCTTCGCGAGGTCCACACACCTTTGAATGAACCTTGGCGTAACGGCGCCTTTTGATTCGAGAACCAGCGAGCTAAGTTCCGCGTTCGCCCTTGCCTGGCTGGGCGTCAGGCGATCCGGCCAGTCCGGAGGCTCGGGCAGCCGGGCGTAGTCGGGTGGTGACTGGATCCGGCCGTCCAGAATGACGCCTTCGGGCAGCGCCGGCCGGCTCTTGAGCGCTTCGCCCACGCGTTCACCCAGCCGGCGAGCCAGTTCCGGCGCCAGGACGCTGGCTCGGTCGCGCGCCTCCTGCTCGATGGACGCTTTGTCCTCGCGCAGGTAATAGAGCGCGACCCCCGACAGAATCGCCACGGGAAGGATAACCAGCGCCGCCTGCCAGAGCAAGGCGAAATCGGGCCAACGGCGGCTCTTCATGGTTCTCCGAAGCCCTAATCGTAACTTAGTGATGCGGCCTGTTTGTCACGGTTTTATCAGGGCAGCGGGCGAGGCAATGCCTCGCCCCGATCCGCGTCGGCGGATCCCACGTGGGGTTGGGCCTTTTGGCCCGCGATGACGCCTTCTGGCGTCATCACCGGGCGGTAGCCCGGCCCGCGCGGCCACTGGACAGTCACTCGTTGCGCAGGGCGGTCATGGGGTCCACGGCCATGGCGCGGCGGGTGGGCAAGTGGGCGGCGGCAAGCGTCACGACGATTACTACCGCCACGCCGGCGGCCAGGGCAGCGGGGTCGGCGGGGCTGACGCGGTAGAGCAGGGCGGAAACCAGGCGGGCGGCCGCGAACGCCGCCGCCAGGCCGATCGTAATGCCTACGGCAACCAGCGCCAGGGATTGGCGCAACACAAGTCTCACCACATCCACCGGGCGGGCCCCAAGGGCCATGCGCACGCCAATCTCATGGACGCGGCGGTTGACGCTGTGGGACACCAGGCCGTAGAGTCCCACGCCAGCCAGGAAAATGCCCAGCGCGGCGATGGCGCCGATCACCCCGGCGGCGGTTTGCGGCGCCCACATGGCCAGGCGCATCTGCTCGCGCATCGTGATCAGACCGGCAACGGTCGAACCGGGTTCGGCCGCGAGGAGCGCCTTGCGAATTTCCGGGGCCATGGCGGCCGGGTCGCCGGCAGTCTCGATCAGCAGCGTGGCGTCGCCGCCGCCTGCGCCCGAGGCTGCCAGGAACATGTACGGCGCGGGGGCTTCCAGGAGCGAGTTGTACTTGCCGTCTTCCACTACCCCGATCACCTGGCAGTCCAAACCGCCGGTCAGACCGGCTGTGGTACGGCGGAAGTACTTGCCGGGCGCGGCGTCGGCGCTGCCCCAGATGCTGCGCGCCATGGTCTCGTTCACGATGGCGGCGCCTCTCGCATCGTGCTTCTCGAAATCCCGGCCGCGAAGCAAGTGTGCCCCGGTTACGGCGAAATAGCCCGGCCCAACTGCGTTCCAGCCCACCGGGAGCGGCTCGGGAGTCAACCCCGGTGCCATTACGTCCTGCCGGCTCCCGCCGCCAATCCCGCTGAGCGGCACCGTTTTTGCGTAAGTCACCCGGCGCACACCAGGCACGGCGGCCATCTTCTCCGCGAGTTGGCCATCGTCGAGGCTTGGGGCATGTTCGCTAGGGATCAGCGTGGCCATTAGGAGCTTGCGAGACGGGTCGAAACCAGGGCGGATCTGCTGCATTTCGAAATAGCTTCGCGTCAGCAAGGCGGCGCCGGCCAGCAGGAACTGGCAGACCGCGATTTGCGCCACTACGAGCACGCCGCGAAGGCGCAGCCGCGACCTGCCGCCGGGCGCATCGCCTTTGAGCGCGGGCACCAGGTCCGGGCGCGAGGCTCGCAGCGCGGGGGCCATGCCGGCCGCCAGCGCCGTGGCCAGCGAAAGCAGCAAGGTGTAGGCAAGCACGCGGCCGTCCACACCCGTTTCGATTCCGAAGCTGACGGAAACGGGCAGGGTGGGCGCAATCGCCGGCAGGGCCGCCATCAGCCACAAAGAGAACAGCAGGCCCACGCCCGCTCCCACGAGCGACAGCAGCAGACTTTCGGCGAGCAACTGGCGCACCAGCCTGGCCCGCCGCGCGCCCAGCGCCTGGCGCACGGCGAATTCGCGGCGGCGCGCCTCACCCTGAGCCAGAAAAACGCCCGCAAGGTTGGCGCAGGCGACAAACAGGACCAGGCTGACGAGCGAAAGCGCCATCAGCCCGAGCACGTCCATGACGCGATCCTGCATCGGGCTGAGAATAGCGGTTTTGCCTTTGACAACCAATGGGTATTGCCGCGCCAGTTGGCCCGTGATCGCTGTGAAGGCGGCCTCGGCCGCCGTCTTCGAGACGCCTTCGCGCAGGCACACGGTGCTATCGGGGCGAATGTACCCGCGACGCATGAGGGCTGCCCGCATGCCCGGCGCACAGACGTCGGCCGCGCCCATTGGAATCCAGATATCGGACGGGACCACTTGCAGTCCGGGACCGCGAAACCCGCGAGGGGCGATGCCGGCCACCGAAAACGTGCCGCTGTTGAGGAGAATCGTCTTGCCGATAATGTCGGCGGCTCCGCCGAACTTCCGCTGCCACAGCGAATCGCTCAGCATCACCGGCGGGGGCCCGTCGAAGCGATCGTCGCTTTCCCGAAGGATGCGCCCGGCCGCCGGCCGGACGCCGAGGACAGAGAAGTAGTTTTCGGTGACGTAACTGATGGGCGTCGGTTCCCTGCGGCCGTCCAGGCTCAGCAGGGCGAGCTCCCTGTCCGCGGCGATCCAATCGGCCATGTCCCGCGTGCCGGCCCGGTAATCCAGCAGATCCGGGTAGGAGGGCGTCTCATAGCCGCTGTCAGTGCGAGTCGAGAACCGGTACATCCGGGAGATGCCCTCGATCGGATACGGCTTAAACAGTAGGTGGTCGATGACGCTGAACAGCGCGGCGTTGGGACCAATGGCCAGGGCCAGCGAGAGCACCGCCACCGCGGTGGTCCCCGGGCTCTTGGCGAACATCCGGGCGGCGAAGCGGAAGTCGTTCAGTAGTTCGGACATCGGGACGATTGAAGCAATTGGACTGCCAGAGCCTCAAGGGGTTGTTACAGGCGCTGAGGGCAGAGCACCCGGTGGGGGCTGTTCGATTATGGGATTCTCTTGTCCACAACTGCAGAGCCGCGAACGTAAGAGAGCGGTTGCCGGTACGAGATTCTACCGCTCTCTTACGTTCGCGGCTCCGCCGGCGTCCCACCGGCCGCGCTCTCGCAGTTTCTGTACTTCCTCCTTGGCGAGTTCCTGCAAACGGGCGATATCCACTTTAGCGGTGCGGTTCAAGGGCATGGCGCCGGGTTCCAGAATGACGTAGTGCAGAGGGCGCATGTAGGAGGTGAGCGAGCGCGCATGGCGGCGCAGTTCGGCCTCGGTGATGGCGGCGCCCGGACGCTTTTCGACGAACGCGAGGATGCCCTCGCTCCAGACGCGGTGGGGATGGCCGACCACGCCGACGTTGGCCACCTGCCCCGTCAGGCCGGTGATGTGGGCCTCCACGTCGCCCGGGAAGACCTGATAGCCGGCGGGCTTCAGCACCCACTTGGCGCGCCCGGCGAGATGCAGCCCGCGCTCGTCGATGCGGCCCATATCGCCGGTGTAGAGCCGGCCGTCGGAGGAGAGCGTGGCCGCGGTCGCCGCGGGGTCGTTCAGGTAGCCGAGGAAGTTCTGCGGGCCCTCGAAACAGATGTGTCCGATTTCGCCGGCGGAGACTTCGGCGCCGGCCGCGCCGCCGGCCTCCATCGGCTGGCGGATCGACATCCGGTAAGCCGGCATTGCCCAACCCAGGCCGCTGGCCACCGCATCGGCATCCGGCGTGAGAGCCGCGTAGGTGCAGAAACCGGAAGTCTCCGTCAGGCCCAGGCCAGTGGCGATCCGCGGAGCCATACGCAGCATTTGTTCCAGGAACGGCCGCGGTGCGGACTGCCCGCCGTAGACCGCCGATTGTAAGCTGGCAAAGTTGCGCCGGGCGTAGTCCGCTGTGCGCCATTCCAGTTGGAACATCGCGGGGATCTGTCCGATCAGCGTCACGCCGTGCCGTTCGATCGCGTCCAGGGACTTCACGGAATCGAAGGTCTCGATCGTCACCGCCGCGGCGCCGGAGAATAGCGTGGTCATCAGCAGCTCCGCCTGCCCGCCCACGTGCGATGCCGGCAGGTTGCAGAGGACTCTGTGGTCCGGTCCGAAATCGAACGCTCTTGCCAGGCAGAGGTTCTGGCAGGTGATGCCGCGGTGGGAAAGTAGCGCCGGTTTGGGCGAGCCGGTGGAGCCCGTCGTGAAGATCACCTGCGCGCCGTCGCGTTCGGAAATGTTGTCCGGCAAGGGGCGGGCGTGCCCGACCCCTACGGCGCCGAGCGCGTTCGCCAGTAAGCGGGAGAAGCTGCGGGCGCCGGGAACGCACTCGCCCTCCGGCGAGAACTGAATGAAATATTCGATGGAATCGCAGCGCCGGCGCGCGGCCTCGGCGGCCGCGGCGGAATCCGCGCCCGCGATTTTGCCGGGAAACGCGAAGCCCTTGGCGCGGATCAGATCCAGGCACCGCAGCAACTCGGCGGGTTGCAGCCGCAGATCGAGCGGAGCGTGGATCACGCCCAAACGGAAACAGGCATATTCCAGAAGGATGTGCTCGTCGAGCAGGGGCAGCCAAGCCGCCAGCACGTCGCCCTTGCGGAACCCCATGCGCGCCAGTTCGGCCGCGAGCGCCATGGAACCGCGCCGCAGATCGCCCCAGGTCAGCCGCGTACCGCGGGTCGCGTTCAGGATTGCGGCGTCGCCGGGCCGGCTGGCGGCCCAGTGGTCCACAGCCGCATGGATCAGGTGCAAGTGCTGGTTCTCGTATTCCGGTAGCGTGACCTGGGGAATGGGCGGGGCGATCATGGCTTTCTACTTGATGTACCACATAAAGATGGCGACGTTATTGTTTGCGCCACAACCGCTTGCTTACGCGCGCGGCTCCGTACGGCGCCGAATCGGATTCCGAACCGGTAGAGTAGGAGAGAGAGTGACAGCCGCAGGGCTGCGTCTCCCTCTCCCCTCGTCGAACCGGAGATGCAGATTTCCCACGTCCGGCTCTCCTGAAAACTCTCGCCTCAGGCTTGCGCATGTTCCGACAGACAGACCAGCCCCAACTGTTCCAGGTGCTGGTACCACGTCGCCTCCTCCGGCGGTCGAAAAGGCCGTTGGCTGCGTCGTTGTAAACGTTGGATCAGACGGCCCCGCACGTACCAGTCAATCTCCCAGTAAACGCCGCTGGGATATCCAAAGGAAAAGTAGTTCGCCCACCTTTTCAGGTGCCGATTCAGCTCTCCAATCAGAGTCGAGATCGGCTTAAAGCACTGACGACTATCCGTCATCTCGTGCA
>OCTA010001990.1_pt1 | contig 18749 bp, 19 predicted proteins | sample 1538991 | NCBI WGS metagenome assembly OCTA01 (sample SAMEA3539302, study PRJEB22396) | soil metagenome | biome: tundra; feature: field; material: soil | place: USA | collected 2010-05 | depth 0.15 m | reverse complement strand
GGGGGCGGGGGCGGCGCTGGCGGCGGGCTCTCCCCCCCGCATGCGATAAGGAAGACGAGCGGGGCGAGCACGGGATGCGGACGCAATCGGATCATGTGTCTCTCTTTCTCCGACGTCCGCCGTATCACGATCGAGGGCTCGAAAGAAGAACGAGACGGGCCTTTGGACCGCGACGCCGAGGCGTTTCTGCTCGAGCGCGCACGGCTCCGAGCTCGGGCCGCGCGCTCCCGTCAGAGCCCCCGAATCTCGCGACGCAGCTCTTCGCTTTTCACGACGCGGCCATCGATCCGCCACGCGATTCGCCCGGCGCTGTCGAGAAGCACCGTGACTGGCACCGCGCTGACGTCACCGAAGACGCTGCCTCCCGCCCGGGTCCGAGGGTCGGCGAGGGCCACCGGGAACGGTATCGAGAGAGCTTTCTCGTAGAGCTCGACGATCTCCCGGCTTTCGACGCCCTCGAGCGCGACGGCGGCATAGTGAACGTGCTCGGCGTCGTTCTTCGCCATCGCGATCAGGAAATCGACCTGTGCTTGCGACGACAAGCTACTCGTCGTGATGAAAGTGAGGACCGTGGGCTTCCCCCGCGTCGTCGCGGAGGTCACGGACCGCTCGTCGAGGGAGTCGAACGCGAACTCAACCGGCGGACTCATCGAGGCGGTCGATACGCCGGGGGGGCCGCGAGGGTCGAGCAGACCGAGGGGGCGCGACGGCGCCGGCCCGCCGCACGCGATCGCGAGCGACGCGGCGAGCGCGCCGGCCCTACTCGTCGCTCTTCTGCCCGATGAACTGGTCTTCACGATCGGCGAAGAGGACGTTGAAGGTCGTGAGCGACCCGTAGCAGCCGGTCACGTATTGCTGCAGCTGGATCTTGTCTTCGCCGGTGAGCTTCGGGTTCGTGTTGATCTTCTGCTCGAGGACCCGGAGTCGATCGCGGATCATCACGATCTTGTTGAAGAGCGCCTCGATGGGGATGCGCTTCTCTTGCAGCCCTTCTTTGCCCGGCTTCAAGATCATCTCGCCCCCGTCCCATCGGCCCGCGAGGTCGACCGCGCCGAGGCCGATCTCTTCGCGGATCACCTGCGCGAGCACTCGTTTGAATTCATCGGCATCCATGGCGAGAAGGTCCTCCGGAAGGATCAGCGGCGCGGGCGGCTCGATGGGCGACGCGGCCCGGCGAGCGGTCGACGACGACGGGAACGAGCGCGAACCCGGCGGCCGCGCGACCGGCGATCGCTCGCGGCCGCGCGCGTCGACGGGGCGAGCCTTGAAGGCGCCGCGCTGCACCCACTGCGAGCACGTGTTCGTCTCGTAGAGCGGCGACGGCCAGACGCCGAGCAGGCACTCGCCCGTTCGCTTCACCTCGCCGTTCGCGTCGATCTTCTCGAACACGCGTACGAAGCGCGCGCACGTCCCGCAGAGGCGTTCGAGCGCGTCCGTCATGCCGGCCCCGTTCTACCATGCCGATCGACGTGCCCTCCAGGAGGGTCGCGAAGGGGCGCGCGCTACTCGCTCGGCGGACCCTCGGCGCCGGCGTCGGCGTCGGCGTCGTCGAGGTGCGGGCCGAAGAGGTGTGCGAACGAGGCGAGCGCCGGCGGGGTCGTCGCCTGGCGGCGCCGATCGGCGAGGACCGCGTGGGCAAGCTCTTCGATGACCACGCGCAGCGGTGTTGGCTCGACCGCCACGCCGTCGACGTCGCACACCGGGGTGAGATCGCCGGCGTGGCGCATCGGATCGTGACGGACCGTGACGAAGCCACCGCTCGGCGTGTAGCGGCACGCGATGACCTGCACGAAGTCGAGGTAGAGCGCCGCGACGATCACGCATGCGTGCGTCCCGTCGGGCGCGACCCCGCGAAGCGCCTGGGCCTCGCCGTAGCCGGCGCGACGGGCATGCGGATCAGACACGATGCGGAGCTCGATGCGATCCCGGCGCGCGGGCTCGGACTCGACGGCGAGGAGCGGGGCATAGAGCGCGACCTGGGGAACCTCGAGGGTCGGCGCGTCGGCGTCGAGCGCGTCGAGCCACGCGTCGCGCGCCTCGGGAGGGAGCGACTCGTAGGCGAGCGCCGCCGCCATCGCGGCTTCGGCGTCGGTTGCGAGCGCCGAGAGCCAGCTTCGCCAGGCGGAGTGCACGTGCCCCACTGGCGGCAGCTCCACCGGACCGACATCGCCGCGGTGTTCGTCGTCCCGATCGCCGGCCATCAGGACAGCGAACCCTACCACCCGAGCGAGCGCGATCGGAAGACCCGCGTCGCACTCAATTCTCCACAGACTCGACCGCGACTCGACCGCGACTCGACCGCGTCTACGAGGTCGGGAGCGCGCCGAGCGCTCGTGAGGATCTGTCTGGAGGTCTTGGACAGGCTTGACGGGATGGCGCCATCCGTCGATTGTCTCGGCCGAGACTCCCCATGCCCGCGCCCTCGTCCGTGCCACCTCGAGCGAGCGATGCACCCGAAGTGCTCGCGCGCTTTCGCGACGAGCTCGATCTGGTCGACGTGAACGCGAGACAGGTCGCGCGCCGGCTGTCGGCGACGGCGGTCACGCTCGATGACCTGCGGTCGTTCGGTCGCGAGGGCCTGCTCCAGGCGGCGCGCTCCTTCGACGCGGCACGGGGCGTGCCGTTTCGTCGCTGGGCCAACCTGCGCATCCGTGGCGCGATCATCGACGGCGTGCGCCAGTGGGGCCACCTGCCGCGACGCGTGTACCAAGAGCTCCGCGCGCTGTCGGCGGCCGATCGTGTCGAGGGAGCGTACGACGAAGAGCAGGCCGGGACGCCCGCCGCCACCCCCAAAGCCGCCGACGCGCGGTTGACGTCGTACCTCGCGGGGATGGCCACGGCTATGGCGGTCGGCTCGCTGAGCGCCGGCGACGACGTCGATCCCGGCGAGCGCGCCCCGAGCCCCGAGGAGCTCGTGACGACCGCGGAGCTCGTCGCGCGCGTGAAGGCGATCGTGCAGCGCCTGCCGGACGCAGAGCGAACGCTGATCGAACGCCACTACTTCGGCGACGAGACGCTCGACCAGGCCGCGGCGTCGCTGGGGCTCTCGAAATCGTGGGGCAGCCGATTGCACGCGCGGGCCATCGAGCGCATCGCCAAGGAGATGCGCTCGGGGGATCGGTGAGTCGACCCGCCACATGGCTCACGGCTTGCGGAAGCGAAGCGTCATCCGGTCGCTCTCACCGATGGCCTCGTACTTCGCGCGGTCCTGGTCGCCGAGACGCAGAACGGGCGGAAGCGTCCACACCCCTTTCGGGTAGTCCTTCGTATCCTTCGGGTTCGCGTTGACCTCGGAACGCCCCTCGAGGTGGAAGCCCGCCTTCTGCGCGAGGTCGATGACCATGGCTTCGGGCACGTAGCCCGTATCGCCCACCTTGGAAGGATCGGCGTCGGCGCTCGCGCGGTGCTCTTCGACACCGAAGACGCCCCCGGGCTTGAGCACGCGGAACGAGGCGGCGAGCACCGGGTCGGCGATGCCGTCGCGCACCCAGTTGTGGAAATTGCGGAACGTGACCACCGCGTCCGCCGAGCCGTCGGCCCCGAGGGAGACGTCGGCGGGAGGGTTGATGATCTTCACCGCGACCTTCGCGAAGTCGTTCGGCTTCGAGGCGAGGCGCGCCGCGTACGACTTGGCCGATTCGGACGGCCCGTTGGGGTCCATGTTCGTCACCACGAGCTTGCCCTTGTCGGCGAGCAGCGGCGCGAGGATCGCCGTGTACCAGCCGCCGCCGGGCCAGAGCTCGACGACCGTCATGTCTTCGCGGATTCCGAAGAACTCGAGTGTCTCGGCCGGATGACGCCACTTGTCTCGCGCGACCTCGCCCACGGGTCGATCGCTCGACGCAATCGCCGCCCGAAGCCTCGCGCCGGTCGTCGCGTCGACCCCGGGGGCCGGCCCCTGGGCCGCTGGCGCCGTGGGGGGACTGGCCGGAGGAGCCGCCCCGCCGCAAGCCAGAAGTACGAGCGGCGCCAGATGCAGGAACGAAGAACCGAAACATTTCATGCCGACCTCGTAGCGCATCAGGGCAAGAGGGCTACACGTCGTTACGGAAAACCGACGAGCGGACCGTCGAGGGGATCGGCTGGATGCCGATCCCTCGTATCGGGAAGGCACCGGTTGCCGCGAGCTATTGCCCCTGGAGCACCGTCTTCACGGAAGTGGTCGCGCGGTCGACGAGCCGCGATGCCAGGTCGACCGCCTCTCCGTATCTGTAGACGCCCGCCTGGAGCGCGATGAGCTCGGCAGGTCCCATCGTCCCCTCGATGCCGCGGCGTGCCGCCCCGAGCGCCGAGCGCACGAGCGATTCGCCGTGCTGTACTTCGCGACCGATTCCACTCAAGACGGTGGCGAACACCGATGGCACGTCGGACGTTGAAGGGGTCGAGCCCTCGGGCTCTGCGGCCGGTGTCGCCGGAGTGGAAGAGACGGGAAAGGGGTGGACGCTCGGCTCGCGGACGGCTCCGATGGACATGGCTCGCTCGCGGCTCCTCTGCACCCTGTCGACCGGCGACGGGGCGGGGTTGCCCCGGAAATGATAAACGGCGGCAGGGCGCGAGCCGCGGGGCAACGAAAATGGCAGTCTCGACAAAGGCCGGCAGGAGCGAGAAGAACGAGCGCGTCATCGTCGCGATGAGCGGCGGCGTCGACTCGTCCGTCGCCGCGGCCCGCCTGCATGAAGCCGGCTTCGACGTTGTCGGCGTGACGCTGCACCTCTGGGACTACCCACAAGAAGGCGCCGGCAGTCACGGCCGATGCTGCGCCCCGGAAGACCAGTACGACGCGCGGCGCGTGGCCGACGCGATCGGCTTTCCCCACTACACGTTCGACCGGCGTGAGCTCTTCGCCGAGACCGTCGTCCGGCCGTTCGTAGACGCGTACCTCGCCGGCGATACGCCAAGCCCATGTACGGCGTGCAACCGATCGGTCAAGCTCGCCGAGCTCTTCGCGATCGCCGATCGCCTGGGCGCTTCGCGCGTCGCGACGGGGCATTACGCACGCATCGTCCGCGACGAGAACGGGGCGCCGCGACTCGCCAAGGGCACCGATGGCGCGAAGGACCAGAGCTACTTTCTCTATGCGAGCCCGCGCGCCTGGCTCGAGCGCCTCGTCTTTCCGCTGGGCGAGTCGACCAAGCGCGAGGTACGGGACGAGGCCGTCGCGCGCGCGTTGCCTGGCGCGACGAAGGGCGAGAGCCAGGAGCTCTGCTTCGCGGGACGCGGCGCCCACGCCTACGCAGACTTCGTCGCCGCGCGGGCCGACGGACGCGTCCGGGCGGGCCCCATCGTCGACGCAGCGGGGCGCACCGTCGGCTCGCACGACGGCGTGCACCGCTTCACGATCGGCCAGCGCCGGGGACTCGGGGTCGCCCTCGGCAAGCCCGCGTTCGTGGCACGGATCGACGCAGACCGCGCCACCGTGCACCTCGGCGGCGAAGATGCGCTGCGGGCCGGGGCGGCCGAGGTCGCCGACGTGACGCTCGCCGAAGGCGTGACCTTGCCACTTCGGGCCACCGTGCGCGTGCGCTATCGGCACCACGGCGACGCAGCGCGCATCGAGCCCGTCGACGCCGCGGACGCGACGCGGGGCGCGTGGGTTCACTTCGATGCGCCGGTCCGGGCCGTCACGCGGGGACAGGTCGCCGTGTTCTATGACGGCGACCGGGTGGTCGGAGGCGGTCGCATCACGACGGTGTCCGGATCGGCGGGGTCCGGATCGTAAGCAAGCTAACGATCCACCTCGACGGGACCCGATCGTAAGCAAGCTAACGAGTCACCTCGACGGCCAGATCGCGAGCAAGCTGACGACCGGCTGGGCGGAGGGTGCAAGCAGGTGCCCAACCCGCGGTCCCCGCGCTACCCTCGCGGTGTGCCGCTCATGCCCCCCGTGACGCGCCGCGCTCGAGCGGCCGGCTTCACGCTCGCCGTGGTGCTCGGTGTCGTCATCGGCCCCGGGTGCTCCCTGGCCGAGGGCTCCGGCAGCGTCACCGGCGTCCTCGACGTGCCCGAGTGCTGGTCGGGCCACTTCGACCTCAAACCGACGTTCTTCGCCGCCATCCCTCCTCCAACGGACACCATCGGCTCTGGCGCGGGCGCCAGCGCGATCGGGTCGGATCCGCTTCAGCTTCGCATCCAGAGCGGTGGCGACTTCGAGAGCTTCAGCGACGGCCTGATCATCGTCGTCGACGATCTTGGCGAAGTGCGCGGCGATCCCTTCCCCGACGGCACCGCCCGACCGAGCCTGCTCGATACGAACCTGGTCGTGTCGCTCCCCGTGACACCGTCGGGCATGGGACCGCCGACGACGTCCGATCCCAACCCCGGGATCGTGCACGCCACGCTCTATATGCAGCGGACCTGCCGTACCCAGAACGTCGCGCTTTATGCCATGAGCGCGGTCACCGTGAACGCGGACGGCTCGTGCGACCGGCCCGAGGGCGGCGTGCCTCCTTTACAGTGCGGGTCGGCCGGCACGCTTCCAGATGCCGATGGCGGGACAATCCAGCCCGCCGTACCCGACGCGAGCGCGAGCGCCACGGCGGGGCCCACGCGCTCGAGCTGGATCGATTTCCAGGCTCTATTCGACGGGGACGTTGACGAGCCCGACGCGCAGAAGCGCCTGACGCAGGCGAACTTCGATTTCTTCTTCGCCAACCCGCTGGAGATCTGCCCGGGCCCGAACAGCCCGCCCCCGCGCTGCCGCGGGGAGCTCAAAGGGAACTTCAAGTTCTACTTCGAGCGCGGACGGCCTGCCCAGCCGTTCCCCTGACGCGGGCAGCGAGAAACCAGTGGAGCCCGTCGAGGTGGACGGGCTTCCCGCGTCGAGCAATTCTCGGGTCGCTGCCGTGCTCCCCCTGCACCTCGACGCCGTCGTCTCATCGCTCGCCCCCGGCGGCGACGGCGTCGCGCACGTGGAGCTCGAAGGCGAACGTCGGGCCGTCTTCATTCCCTACACGGCGCCCGGTGATCGCGCGCGCGTCGAGGTCGACCCCTCTCGACGGCCGGCCCGAGGACGGCTCGTGGCGCTTGGCTCGGCAGGCCCGGATCGTGTCCCGGCCGCGTGCGCGTGGTCGACGCGATGCGGCGGGTGCGACTGGATGCACCTCTCGCTCGAAGCGCAGTCGCGCACCCACGTCGAGCATGTGCGCGCGGCGTTGCCGCCGGCGTGGCGGTCGCTGCCGATTGTCCCATCCGCAACGGCGCCGGTCGGCGGGCTCGGCTACCGCACTCGCGCTCGGGTCCATGTGCGCAGTCTTCCGCGAGGTCGGGTGCTCGTGGGGATGCGCGAGGCGCGGTCGCACGAACCCGTCGAAGTCGACGCCTGCGCCGTGCTCGACCCGGCCCTCGAGACGGCGCGCCGTTCTCTCGCCGCGCTCTTCGCAGGCGCGCGCGGTCGAGGCGACGTCCAGCTGGCGCTCGGCGTCGGACGCCGTCCGGTCCTCGAGATCCGCTGGGACGGCGAGCTGTCTCCGGCCGTCTTCGGGCGGCTCGAGCGGGCGGTCGCGGACCGCTCGCTCGCCGGGGCCCGCGTCCACGCCGGCGAAGCGATGCGCCCGGCGCCGGTCGGCGACCCGACTCCCTGGATGAGCGCGGCCGACGGATATCCGCTGCGCCTGGCGCCCGGCGGCTTCGGACAGGCGTGCGAGCCGATGAACACGAGGCTCGCGCTCTACGTCGCGTCGGTCGTTCGCTCGTGGCAAACCGACCACGCGGTCGAGCTCTACGCCGGCGCGGGGAACCTGAGCGTGCTGCTGGCGCGCGAGGCGAGAGATCTCGCGTGCGTCGAGTCGAGCCGCGACGCCGTCGTTGCCGCGCGAGCCAACCTCGCGGCGCGCGGCATCGAAAACACCCGTGTGGTGGAGGCAGACGCCGAGGCCTACACGTGGAACAAGTCCACGACGCTCGTCGTCCTCGACCCCCCCCGCACCGGAGCCCGGGCGGTCGCCGAGCGCCTCGCGGCTTCGCGCGTCGCCCACGTAGTCTACGTCTCGTGCGACGCGCAGACCCTTGGCCGCGACCTCGCGCTCCTCGAACCCGCGTACGAGCCCGCATCCGACCTCGCTCATGGCCAGCCATCGATCGCGACGTTCGAGATGTTCCCCCAGACGAGCCACGTCGAAGTCGTCGTCGCGCTGACGCGACGCGGCGAACGGCGCCGACCATGAAGACACGCGTCGACCACCGCCTCAGGAGCGAAGCCGCTCGCTTCGCGTTTCGCTTCGCCTGCGACGACTGCGCGCACTTCGAGCCCGACGGCGGCCGATGTTCGCTCGAGTACCCCGCGGCCCCGCGACGGGGCGCGCTCGCCACCGACGCGGCCGACGTGGAGCTGTGCAAAGCGTTCGAACTGACGTGATCGCGTGCCGCGCTCTCATCCACCCACCCTGATCACGCTGGCCCGTGCGCTGATGCGCGAGCACGCCCTGGTCGAGAGGGGCGCCACCGTCCTGGTCGCCGTGAGCGGCGGAGCTGACTCGATGGCCCTTCTTCACGTGCTCTCCCTCCTGCGCCGCGAGCGCGCCTTCGGCCTCTTTGCGCACGGCGTCGATCATACCTTGCGCTCAGAGGCCACTACCGAGCTCGACCTGGCGGAGGAGTTCGCGCGGTCGCTCGACGTCCCCTTCTCGAGAACGCGCGTCGCGGTCGCGCGGGGCGGGAATTTGCAGGCCCGCGCCCGGGCCCTCCGCTGGGAGGCGCTTCACGACGCGGCAGGCCGCTGCGGCGCCGGACGCATCGCGACCGGGCACCATGCCGACGACCGGGCCGAAACCATGCTCATGCGCATCATTCGAGGGACGCGCGCCGGCGGGCTGGCCGTTTTGCCGCCCCGCGACGGCGATCGCATCCGCCCGCTCTTGAAGGCCCGCCGCGCCGATGTCGACGCCCACGTGCGACGGCATCGGATTCCCCATTGCCACGATCCTTCGAACGACGACCCTCGCTTCCTGCGGGTTCGGGTGCGTCTCGAGATTCTACCGGCGCTCGAACGGCTGAACCCCCGTGTGGTGGAGCACATGTATGCACTGGCCGACGAGCTCGACGTCCTCAACGAGCGCCGCGCTCGCAGTGCTTCCAACGGGCTGACGAGCTCGAACGACGCGCGCGAAGACGATCTCGATCTCGGCGTCCCCGAGGCACGCCCCACGAGGCCCACGACAAGAACAAGAAGTGGGCGGAGCCAGCGCCAGAGCCGCCAGGTCCGCTCGTAGGTCCTCGCGGACTCGCCGGCGGATCCGGCGCTTTCTTCCCGGTTCGCGCAGGCTTACGCCCCGCTCACGGGCACCGCGCAGGCCCTCGTGGCCGCTGGATACCGCCCGCAGTCACCGCGAACCGAAAGGAGTCGAACCGCTCGCCTCGGGCGCGCCGCGCGAGGACGCACCGCGCCGCCGCCCGAAAGGACGGGCGGTTCGAGTGAAACGCATGGACATTTTTGCCCCCCTCGAGCTGGATGCGACTTACCCTGGGTGTTAGGCATCGGAGAGTAAACTGTTGAAGACGGGATGCTAGGTCGGCGACGAGGCCACCTAGCGCAACCGCCGAGGCGAAGACGAGGTCGACGTGAAGCAATCGCACAAAACTCTGCTGCTCTGGGTCCTGCTAATCGTGATGTTCCTCGCGATCTGGCAGGTATTGCAGCCAGGCGAGAGGAAGCAGCAGGTCAGCTTCAGCGAGTTCGTGGCCTGGGTGCATTCGGGGCAAGTGCCCGATGTTCACGTCAAGGACCGGGAGTATCAGTTCACCCACGTCATCGAAGGCAAGAACACGCAGGTCGAGACGCTCGGCCCGGTAGCCGACCAGGCGCTGATCCAGGACCTCGAGAACAACCCGCTCGCCAAGGACGGCAAGTTCAAGATCTACTTCGAAAAAGAAGACACGACGCCCTTCTGGTCGTCGACGCTCGTCACCCTCCTCCCGATGCTCTTCATCGGCATCATGTTCTTCCTCTTCATGCGCCAACTCCAGGCGGGCGGCGGCAAGGCCATGTCGTTCGGCAAGGCCAAGGCGCGCATGCTGAGCGACTCGCAGAACAAGGTCACGTTCGCCGACGTGGCGGGCATCGACGAGGCGAAGGACGAGGTCGAAGAGATCATTGCCTTCCTCAAAGATCCCAAGAAATTCCAGCGTCTCGGCGGTCGCATCCCGAAGGGCGTGCTGCTCATCGGCTCACCGGGAACGGGCAAGACGCTCCTCGCGCGCGCCATCGCGGGCGAGGCGGGCGTGCCGTTCTTCAGCATCTCAGGCTCCGACTTCGTGGAGATGTTCGTCGGCGTTGGCGCGAGCCGCGTTCGCGATCTCTTCGAGCAGGGCAAGAAGCACGCACCCTGCATCATCTTCATCGACGAGATTGACGCGGTCGGTCGGCACCGCGGCGCGGGCCTCGGCGGCGGGCACGACGAGCGCGAGCAGACCCTGAACCAGCTTCTTGTCGAGATGGACGGCTTCGAGTCGAACGAGGGCGTCATCATCGTCGCCGCTACCAACCGGCCCGACGTCCTCGATCCCGCCATCCTCCGGCCGGGCCGCTTCGATCGACGCATCACGGTTCCCCGCCCCGACGTCCGGGGTCGTGAAGAAATCCTGCGCGTCCACGCGAAGCGCACGCCGCTGTCGCCGGACGTCGACCTCGAAATCCTCGCGCGCGGCACCCCGGGTTTCTCGGGTGCCGACCTCGAGAACCTCGTCAACGAGGCGGCCCTCCTCGCCGCGCGTCAAGACAAGGACGCCGTCAAGATGGTCGACTTCGAGCTGGCGAAGGACAAGGTCTACATGGGGACCGAGCGCCGCTCGATGGTGATCAGCGTCGAGGAGAAGCGCACGACCGCCGTCCACGAAGCGGGTCACACGCTCATCTCGGTGCTCATCACGCACCACGACCCCGTTCACAAGGTGACCATAATTCCGCGCGGCCCGGCTCTTGGCGTCACCTGGTACCTCCCGAAAGACGACCGCCACAACCTCTCGAAGGAGCAAGCGGAGAGCAGCATCGCGGTTGCCCTCGGCGGGCGGATCGCCGAAGAGATCATCTTCGGACAGATGACGACCGGCGCTGGCAACGACATCGAGAAGGCGACGGAGATCGCCCACAAGATGGTCTGTGAGTGGGGCATGAGCGAGAAGCTCGGGCCGCTTGCCTACGGCAAGAAGGAAGAGCAAGTCTTCCTCGGCCGCGACTACGGGCAGCGGACGCAGGACTACTCCGAGAACACGGCGCAAGAGATCGACCAGGAGGTCCGGGGCATCGTTCAGCGTCAATACACTAAGGTGCGAGAGCACCTGACAGCGAACAAAGAGAAGCTCCAGGCGCTGGCCGACTGCCTCATCGAGCGCGAGACGCTCGACTCCGAAGAGATTCACGCCGTGCTCGAGGGGCGTGAGTTGCCCAAGCGCGAACGGGTGATCATTCCGACCTACGCGGAGAAAGACAAGGCGAGCAAGGAGAAGCGACGCGTCGCGAGCATCTTCGGCGGTCCGCCGAAGCCTGCAACGAGCGGCTCGTGACTCGTCTCTCGGCACGGACGTAGATGACGTAGAGAGCGGTACACGTCTCTCCCACCGGCTGCGCCGGGCGTTCACGAACGTGCGTGGTCCATTTCGTTTGCGGGTGCCACTATTCGTTCGCCTGCACGGACAGGCCCCAAGGGCGCGGCGCCAGGGCCGACGCAGCCAGCCGGCAGGCCGCGCGTTCGGTGAGTCGGAAACGCGGCCGAGCGGTTGACGAAACGGGCGCGATGCCCCGCGCGCGCCATGGTGCCAAGCGGCGGACGGGGGTGGAGCTTGCCGGCCTCGGACCGACCGATTACGTTCCCGCACCGCACCGCACCGCACCGCACCGCCCGGCCCAGGCCGGCTTTCCGGAGCTACCGACATCATGCCCACCAAGATCGCGATCAACGGCTTCGGCCGAATCGGACGCTGCATCGTGCGCGCCATGGCGGACCGCCAGGTCAAGGACCTCGAGCTCGTTGCCATCAACGACCTGACAGACGCCAAGACGCTCGCGCACCTTTACAACTACGACAGCGTCCACGGCCGCGCGACACACAAGGCCAAGCCGCTTGAGGGGGCGATCGCCTTCGGCGGCGTCGAGGCGAAGATCATCGCCGAGAAGGATCCGGCGAAGCTCCCATGGAAGGCGCTCGGGGCCGACATCGTGCTCGAGTGCACGGGGCTCTTCACGGATCGCGACAAGGCGAACGCACACATCGCCGCTGGCGCGAAGAAAGTGATAATCAGCGCGCCGGCCAAGGGGCAAGACGCTACGGTCGTGCTGGGCGTGAACACCGAAGTCTACGACGCCGCCAAGCACGCCGTGATCTCGTGCGGCTCGTGCACCACGAACTGCCTCGCCCCGGTCGCTAAGGTGCTGCTCGAGTCGTTCGGTATCAAGTACGGCTTGATGACCACGGTGCACTCGTACACGAACGACCAGGCCGTGCTCGACATCCCGCACCGCAAGGGGGATCTGCGGCGCGCGCGGGCCGCGGCCATCAACATGATTCCCTCGTCAACAGGCGCGGCGAAGGCGCTCTCCGAGGTCATTCCGGCGCTCAAGGGCAAGTTCGACGGGCAATCGATCCGCGTGCCCACGGCCGACGCGAGCGTCATCGACCTGACGTTCCAGACCGAGCGGCCCATGACGAAAGACGCGATCCACGCGGCGATGAAAGCGGCCGCCGAGGGCCCGATGAAGGGCATCCTCGCGTACGTCGACGAGCCGCTCGTCTCGGGCGACTACATCGGTGACGCGCACTCGTCGAACTTCGACGCGACCATCACCCAGGTGATGGGCGACACGTTCGGCAAAGTCTTCTCCTGGTACGACAACGAGTGGGCGTTCTCGAACCGGATGGTCGAGCTCGCGCAGCTCGTGGCGTCGAAGCTCTGAGCGAAGGGCCCCGACCGATGACCAGTCCGCTCCTCGGGATCCGCTCGATTCGCGATCTCCCCATCGAGAACAAGCGGGTCTTTCTGCGCGTCGACTTCAACGTGCCCCTCGAAGGCAGCAAGATCACCGACGACTCGCGCATCCGCGAAGCGTTGCCGACGATCAAGCACACGCTCGAGCGGGGTGCGCGGCTCGTCTGCGCCAGCCACCTCGGCCGCCCGAAGAAGGGCCCCGATCCGAAGTACAGTCTCGAGCCCGCGGCCGCCCGGCTCGCCGAGCTCCTCGGCCAAGACGTGACGCTCCCCGAGGACTGCGTCGGCGACGCGGCCAAGAAGGTCGTCTACGACCTTCGCGGCGGCAGCATCTGTCTGCTCGAGAACCTCCGCTTCCATCCGGAAGAGGAGAAGGACGACGAGGCCTTCTGCCGCGAGCTGGCGGAGCTCGCCGACGTCTATGTCGACGACGCGTTCGGCGCGGTCCATCGCGCGCACGCGAGCGTGCATGGGCTCGCGAAGCTGTTCCGCGATCGGGGCTGCGGCTTTCTCCTCGAGAAGGAGATCGCTGCGCTCGGCAAGATCGTCACCGCGCCGGAGAAGCCGTACGTCGCTGTGCTCGGCGGCGCGAAAGTGAGCGACAAGATCGCCGTGGTCGAATCGCTGCTCGAGAAGGTCAGCGCGCTCATCGTCGGCGGGGCGATGGCGAACACGTTCCTCGCCGCACGGGGGAACAACATGCAGGCGTCCCTCGTCGAGACTGACAAGGTGGCGCTCGCTCGGACGATCCTCGACAAGGCCCGCGACCGCAGGGTGGACGTGCTGCTCCCCGTTGACGTCGTGGTGGCGCCCGGCGTCGGAGCGTCGGCGGGAACGGTCGTCAACGTCGACGCCCTCCCCCCCAACACGATGGCGCTCGACATCGGACCGGCGAGCGTGAAGGCCTTCGCGGCGCGCTTCGCCGACGCCAAGACGGTATTCTGGAACGGGCCGATGGGGCTTTTCGAGAGGCCTGCCTTCGCCGAAGGCACGTTCGGGGTCGCGCGGGCCATCGCCAACTCGAGCGCCTTCACCGTCGTCGGCGGCGGCGACAGTGCGGCTGCGGTCTATGCCGCCGGAGGCGACATCGCGTCGAAGATGAAGCACATCTCGACGGGAGGCGGCGCGGCGCTCGAGCTCATCGAGGGCAAGAAGCTACCCGGCATCGAGGTCCTTCGGACGGGCGAGCCGGCGGTGTCCGCGTGAACGAGACCAGGCGACCGCTCATTGCGGGCAACTGGAAGATGAACCGCGGGGGTGCGAGCGGTGTCGCGCTCGCCGGCGAGCTCGCCAAGCTCGTTTCGAGCCTCCCGCACGTCGACATGGTGATCGCCCCGCCCTACACCGCGCTCGCGGCGTGCGCCCACGAGTGCGACGGGACGCGCCTCGAGATTGCGGCGCAGAACGTCCACGCTCAACAGTCGGGAGCCTTCACCGGCGAGATCAGCGGGGCGATGCTCGTCGAGGCCGGATGCCGGTGGGTCATCGTCGGCCACAGCGAGCGGCGCCAGTACTCGGGGGAAACCGACGAGATCGTGGCGGAGAAGGTAGAAGCCTCGCTGAGAGCGCGCCTCGTGCCGATCGCGTGCGTCGGCGAGACGATTGCCGAGCGCGAAGGCGACAGGACCCTGGAGGTCATCGAACGACAGGTTCGCGCCTTCATCGACATCATCGACGCTTCCGATGTGCCCGTCGCCATCGCGTACGAACCCGTGTGGGCTATCGGAACCGGAAGAACGGCAGGCCCCTCGGAGGCTCAGGAGGTGCACGCGGCCATACGTGGCTGGCTCGGCCGAAAGACGACCGCGCTGGCGTCGCGAACCCGCATCCTCTATGGAGGGTCCGTGAAAGCCGACAACGCGAGGGCTCTGTTCGCCTCGGCCGATGTCGACGGGGCGCTGGTTGGCGGAGCCAGCCTGGATGCGGCATCCTTTGGAGCGATCGCTCGCGCCGCCGAGGCCCTGGTGCCGCGGGCTCACTCGAACGAGCCCGCGTGACCGCTGAGCGACCGCTGAGCCTCCGAGGTTCCCGATGCTGACGACGCTGCTCGAAATCATTCACGTCTCCGTGTGCCTGTTCTTGATGCTGGTCGTCCTGCTGCAGCAAGGCAAGGGCGGTGGCATGGGTGCCGCGTTCGGCGGGGGCGCCACCCAGCAGGTCTTCGGCGGCCGGGGCGCGGGCAACATCTTGACGCGGGCCACCGCGGTCTGCGCCGGCATCTTCATGCTGACGAGCGTATCGCTGGCGTACTTCTCTTCGTCGGGCGACCGAGACCTCAAGGCTCGCATCGTCGAAGAGCAGCGCAAGGGCAAGGGCAACGAGGGCACGCGGGTGAAGGCGAGCAAGCCCAAGCCCGCCGCCCCGGCCACCGACACGCCCCCCGACTCCAGCGGGAAGTGACGGGCGAGGGGCGTTCTGACGGCGCCCACGCACTCATCCTCGACCTGGCCCTCGCCGGCTTGCTCTGCGCGTTCAAGCTGGCGATCGACGCCTGCGTCTTACGTCTCGGTTTCACACACGTCTCCGACGACGACTACGCACGCACCGTCATCGCCGAGCATTTTGCGTTCGCGCCGCGCTTCGATCCGAGTGGTACGAGCTGGCTTCCCCTTCCCTTCTGGCTCACGGGGGGCGCCATGCGCTTTCTCGGGAGATCGCTGGGCGCGGCGCGCCTCGTTGCGGTCGTGCTCGGAGCCGCGGGAGTCGCAGCGCCGTTCGCCGCGATGCGAGCGAACCGGATGCCGCGCGCCAGAGCGCTGGCGGCCACGCTCATCGCGATGGCGCTTCCGTGGAACGCGTGGCTCGGCGTTGCGACCGTTCCCGATGGATGGATCGCCGGGCTCATCGCCGCGGGCGTCATCGGGATGCGCAAGGATGCAGCGCGGCCGTGGTGCGGGGTGGCCCTCCTCGTCGCGTCCCTTGCCCGTTACGAGGCGTGGGCGGCGGCCGCGACCCTGGCGGTCTACTGCGGGGTCAGGGCCGCGCGAACTACGGACCGTCCCGTCATAGGGCGCGAGATCGCGTGCGCGCTCGTTGCGCTGGCGGGGCCGGCGCTATGGATGGCGTGGAACGCCCACGCGCATGGGAGTCCGGTCCATTTCGTGGCTCGTGTGAGCGCGTTCCGGCGCGCGATCGGAGCCGCCGCCATGCCGATGAGCGACAAGCTCCTCGGCTATCCTCGCGCGCTCGTCGACGACAGCCCTGAAGCTGTTGTGCTCGCCGCGAGCGGATTCGTCGGTCTCTGCTTCAGCGCAGCACGCCGGAGCCGGTGGCAGCCAGCGCTGGCCGCCGCCTTCGCGGTGCTCGCCTTCTTGATCGTGGGCGATCTCGGAGACGGCGCTCCGACCCATCACCCTGCGAGAGCACTCGGCGCCGTCGTCTGGATCCTGGTGGCGCTCGGCGTGGACACCCTGGCCGGCGACATCATTTCATCCGCGGCGCCGACGCGACGCGTCGTCGCAGGCATCGCGGCGACCGCGATTGCGATCGCCTGGGTGGCTTCCCTGCCGAGCCGATGGGCCATGGCACCGGGTGAGGGCGAGAGCGAGCGACGGGACGCGCAGATTGCGCGCGGCCTCGAACTTCGCCGGGCTCGTGCGGCGAACGCGGAGATTGTCCCCTGCCAGTTCGAACACTTTGCCTTGATTGCCGCCTGGGGTGAGCCCGAGCGAGTCCGCGTGGACGCGCGCACCGATGCGCCCATCACGGAACGGTGTCCCCGGGTGATCTCACGCTGATGAGCGCGTGCACGAATCGATCGGCCGAGCCGGCGTCACAGCCGTCCTGGCGTCCCGCGCGGCGCGGTGGCTATGGCCCCGCGATCTTCGTCGCGAGCGTGCGAAGATCACCCTCGTTGGCGTCGGACACGAGCGCGTAACCGAGATCGCCCTGCCGCCACGAGATGACGTGAAAGCCGCGAAGCGTCACGATCGAGCCTTCGGCCGCGCCAACGGTGACCGGAGCGGCGACGGGCCAGTGCAAGCCATCGGCGCGAAACACGAAGAGCGTGATCTGATGCAAGCGGCGCTTGAAGACGAACGTGGCGGCCTTGCGATCGATGAAATAGGCGATCGCGCCCCCGAGCAGGGGGAAGTCGTCGTCGCCCGCGAATTCGACAACGGGCGCGAAGTCGAGGCGGCCCTCGAACCACGGCTTGACCCGGTGGATCCCTCCGCTCTCGACCTCGAGAGGATGATCGCTGTAGAGCACCCTCAGGTGGTCGTTGACCGCCTCGGCGACGAGCGCGTCGTCCGGCGCTCGCGCGTGCCACGCGTAAAGGCCCGCGATCGCGAGGGCCGCGCCGACGGCCATGGCAGCCGACGTCCGCGCGATGCGGCCCATCTTCCGTGGCCGCGCGGGGACGATCCATCGCTCCTCGAGCGCGCGCTTCAAGGACGCCGGGGCGTCCGGGCGCGGCAGCCGCTTCTCGAGAAGCATCGAGAGCTGCGCATCGGCCGCGTCTTCGTGACGGCACGCGGCGCACTCGGCCAGATGCGCGTCGACCTGCGCGCGCGCGTCGGCGTCGAGCGACGCGCGACGGCGAGCGAGGAGGAGGGTCTTGGCTTCGGTGCAATCCATGGCGCCTTACCTCGAATAGTCCCGGAGCCGGACGCGCAGGGCCGCTCGTGCACGAGAGAGCCGCGATTTGATGGTCCCCACCGAACAACCAAGGGCCTCTGCGAGCTCGGTCTCGGTCAGACCCTCGAGGTCGAGCAGAATCACTGCGCGTGCGTCGATGGAGAGCGACGCGAGCGCCGCCTCGATGTCGTCGGCCACCACGCCGCGGAGACGATCGAGCTCCTCGTCACCGCGGAGGGGGTCGCCCGCCGGGGCCACGAGCTCGACCGGATCGTCATCGATCGGCGTCGAACGCAGCGGTCCCTTGCTCGCGCGACGGTATTGGTCGATGTGCACGTTGCGGAGAATGCGAAAGAGCCAGGCGCGAAGGTTCGTACCGGGCGCGTATTGGGAACGCGAGCCGAGCGCCCGAACGAAGGTCTCTTGGACGAGGTCTTCCGCGTCGTCGTCTCGACCCGTGAGACGGCGCGCGACGCGAAAGAGTGCGTCTGCGTGCTCTAGAGCCGCGCGCGGCAGCGGAAGCTCGATAGGCACGACTCGCGGATAGCAGACCTCGCGACCGGCTCCAATCTCGAAGACCTGGGGCGACGCCGACCGCGAGGCGCCGGCATCGTTCGACGCGAAGCGTGCAAAAACGGTGGGGCTACGGGCTACCAACCACCCGAGAACGAGCGGACCATGTCGATGGTTCCATCCGAAATTGGATGCAACGAAACGGCCCGCGGCAACGTTGGTGGTGGGCATGAGCCAAGAACTGAACCGGCGCGACGCCCTCGCGCTGATGGGCATCGGGGGGGGTGGTCTTCGCATGCCGCCCCGGTCTCCGCTACCGCGAAGCGAACAAGACACTCTCCTGCGCTGGGCGACATGCGCCGGAGCGGCGCGCTGATCATCGATCGCCCCGCGAACGAGCAGGGGTCTTCATGCGGCCGCACGGCGATTTTAGCGTGCGCGCGGTCGTCAGCTTCGCCGAGAGGAGGAGCGTTCGCGTTCGCCGACGTGTTCCTTTCGCCGGCCGGTTCATCAGCGTCGCCGATGACCTGGCGAGCTTCGCTGACTGGCGCGTCGGCGTCTCGGGCAGGGTCGTCAGTCCAGCGGACAGGCGAGTTCCTCGCGCTCGCGGAGCGGTCGGCTTCGCTCGTGACCGGGTCTCTTGCGCCGAGAGATTCACGAGCTTCGCCAAGGGCCGCATCCTTCGGCGGGGCAGGGTGATGGCTCGCGCTGACCGGGCGATCGGCTCCGCAGAGCCGTGGGCT
>OCTA010001989.1_pt1 | contig 18752 bp, 15 predicted proteins | sample 1538991 | NCBI WGS metagenome assembly OCTA01 (sample SAMEA3539302, study PRJEB22396) | soil metagenome | biome: tundra; feature: field; material: soil | place: USA | collected 2010-05 | depth 0.15 m | reverse complement strand
GCGCTGACCGTCAGGCGGCCCAGGCCGGGCCAACTGAAGATGGTTTCCGTCACAATGGCGCCGGCCAGCAGGGCGCCGAATTGTAAACCGACCACGGTGACGATGGGGACCAGGGCGTTGGGCAGGGCGTGGCGGCAGACCACGGCCCGCTCGCTCAGGCCCTTGGCGCGGGCGGTGCGGATGTAGTCCTGGCCCAGTTCCTCAAGCATGGCCGTGCGCACCATGCGGGTGAGGATGGCGGCCAGCGAGGCGCCCATGGCGATTGACGGAAGTACCAAATAACGCCAATCGATCGAGTGGCTTCCGCCAGGATTTGCGCCGGAGACCGGGAGCCATCCAAGATCAATGGAAAAGACCAGGATCAGCACCGGACCGAGCGCAAGGCCGGGGACGGAGAGGCCGAAAAGGCTGACTACGGAGAGCAGTTGATCGAGCCAGCGCCCACGGCGCACGGCGGCGAGGATGCCGGCGGGCAGAGCCAAGGCAAGCCCTAACCCCAATGCGGTCAATGTGAGAGCCAGCGTATAGGGGTAGCGAGCGGCGATCAGGCTGGCAACGGTCGAGTGCAGCCGGATGGAGCTGCCCAGGTCGCCGTGGAGGACGCCGGACCAGTAGTGGAAATACTGCGCCCAGAGCGGCTGGTCGAGCCCGTACTGGTGGCGCAAAGCCGTTATATCCGTTGGAGTTGCGCCTTCTCCCAGCATCTGGAGGATGGGGTCGCCGGGGACCAGATGAATGAGCAGGAAAACCAGCGAGACCACCAGCCAGACGACCGGAACAGTAAGGACGAGGCGAGTGAGTATCTGCTTCATGGGCTGGTTTCAACGATAAATGAGGGACGAGGGAACAGGAAACAGGGATCAGTTGGGTGCTGCGCAGCGCGCACTGGAACCAAGGGGCGGCAGGTTGCGTATGAAGGGGAAGCAACAGAGCGGCGCAGGCGCGCCGTTGCGGATGACGGCGGAGAGTGGGCGCCGTCTGAGATCATAGGTGTACTTCATCGATTTATTTACGCATGGGAGAGCTGAGGCTTTCTTTGCGCATAGGGAGGTCTTTGAGTGGCTGCGTCGCGCAGGAGCAAACGATTTTGGATTTGGCTGGGCATCGGGGTATTCGTGATTGTGGCGCTGGCGGGGCTTGGGCTGGTTCGGCTGGCCAAGGGTTCGACCATCGATCCCAACAAGCTGGCCAAGGTGACGCGCGGCGATGTGGCGCGATCGGTAGTGGCCACGGGGAAGATCCAGCCGATTACCAAGGTCGAAGTCAAAAGCAAGGCCACGGGGATTGTGGAAAAGCTCTACGTGGACATCAACAACCACGTAATCAAGGGGCAGAACCTGGCGCAACTGGACCAGCAGGAGATTGTGGCGCAAGTGGAGGCGCAGCGGGCGCAACTGGCGTCGGCCGAGGCCAATGTGGGGACGTACCAGGCCAATGTCGAGCAGGACAAGGTGAATGCGGCTGCGCCGGATCTGCCCATGTACAAGGCCACGCTGGACCGCAACCTGGAGATGCAGAAGGAAGGCATCGTGAGCCGGCAGGCGCTGGACGACGCCAACAAGGACTACCTGGCCGCACTTACCCGGCGGGATTCGTCCCACGCGCAGGTCGGCGTGGACACGGCCCGTCTGAAGCAGGCGCGAGCGCAGGTAATGCAGAACCAGGCTGGCCTGAAGCAGCTTGAGGAGCAACTGAGCTACACGACGATTGTTGCGCCGATGGACGGGGTCATCCTGTCGCGGGACGTGGAGATCGGCGACGCGGTCAGTTCGATTCTGGTGCTGGGCTCGACGGCCACGCAGGTGATGACCGAGGGCGACATCAACGAGGTTTACGTTCAGGGCAAAGTGGACGAAGCCGATATTGCCCACGTGTACATGAGCCAGCCGGCGCGCATCAAGGTGGAAAGCTTTCGCGACCGCACGTTCAACGGCAAGGTGACCAAGATTGCTCCGATGGGCGTGGAGAAGGACAACGTGACCACGTTCGAGGTGCGGGTTTCCATCAACAACCCCGGCGGAGAACTGAAGGCCAACATGACGGCCAACGCCGAGATTCTGCTGGACGAACACAAGGGCGTGCTGACGGTGCCGGAAAATGCGGTGATGTACGACAACCAGAAGAAAGCGTCGGTGGAGATTCCAGACAAGAAGCAGAAGGAAGGCAAGCGCAAGATTCCGGTGACGGTGGGGCTCTCAAATGGCTCGGTGACCGAGATTGTGAGCGGGCTGAAGGAAGGCGACCAGGTGGTTCTACAGCAGTAGTCAGTGGTCAGTTGTAAGTGGTCAGTGGTAAGTTTCAAGCTACATGGGGTCGGTCGCCAGTTACAAGCGATCGGAGGCCGCGCTTATGCGGATTCTTGGGAACTGATCACTGACCACTGACAACTACGAAAGGCACGCGATGAAGCATCTTTTTGCAGCAACGGCGCTTCTGGCGCTGGCGGCGGTTCCCGCGCTGGCTTCGGAGGCAACCTTCGAACGCAACCTTACGATCAACGGAAGAGTGGAGCTTTCGGTGGCGACCGGCTCTGGCAATATCCGTCTAACCCACGGCTCCGGCGACCAGGTACACATCTTCGCCAAGGTGAAATCGAATTGGGGCGGAAGCGAGGAGCGGGTGCGGGAGATCGCGGCCAAGCCGCCGATCGAGCAGACGGGCAACATTATCCGCATCGGCGCACGCCACGAAAATCTGCACAACATCAGCATCGATTATGAGATTCAAGCACCGGCGGACGCTTACATTGACGCCGGCTCCGGCTCCGGCGACATCACCGACGACGGCATTGGCGAAAACGCCAAGCTCTCAACCGGTTCGGGCAACATTCATGCCACCGGGCTACACGGGGGCTTCTCGGTGAACACCGGTTCGGGCAACATCTATGCCGAGCAAACGGGGCAGGGCGACGTGAAGGCCGAGACCGGATCGGGCAACATCGAACTGCGCAACCTGCGCGGCGGCCTGCGCGCCGGCACAGGCTCGGGCGACATCAAAGTGGGCGGGGCGCCGACTAACTCCTGGCACCTGGAGACGGGCTCGGGCAATGTGGAGTTCTGGGCCGGCGACGCCGCGCTCACGCTCGACGCCTCCTCGGGATCGGGGAGCATTCACACCGACCACGAGATGCTGACGCAGGGCTCGTCGGACCATCACCATGTTACCGGCAAGTTGAACGGCGGCGGCCCCACGGTCCGGATCGAAACCGGCTCGGGCGACATTCGGGTTCATTGAGTTTTCAGGGGTCAGGGGTCAGGGGGCAGTTGCTTGACCTGGCTGCATCGGCACGCTCAGCCAGGTTCCAGAACCGAGACCCTTCGGCAAGCTCAGGGCAGGCTCTCGGGCACCGGGCAAAGCGTGCGTGACAGCAGATCCATGAAAGTGAAACCATGTTTGTGCGTCGGCTTTCCATTCAGCGAATCGATTCGTCTGGCTCGCCGCACCCATGCCCCATTGGCTGGATCGATAACTTTGCCATGCGCAACTTCACCAACGATGCGGTCTTCGACGACACGCTTCCCGCCGCCGACGGACTGCTCGAAGCCGGGCACCGCGTCCCGCTCGACCGCCTGCAACCCGCCATGGAAGACTGGTTTCGGCGCAAGGGCTACCTCAAGCCCGACGAGCGGCTTGAAGTGTCAGAAAATGCAGGGTCACCGGGCAATATTGATTGTGACAAGGTTCATTAACACCTTCTGCTGGTTTGCCGGGTCGGTCAGATAGTTGGCCGAACTCTGCACCAATGCGTCCGCATTCTGAACCACCTGAGAGCAAACATTCGCGGCCGATGCAACGGGCCCGTCTCCGGCTGCCTTGGCAGCCGCGCCGCAGCCGTAGATAAGTGGAAGGTAAATCAGATGGACACCGCCGGTAATGGTTCCCATGAGCGTTTTCTGGGCCACTATGCTGGACAGGAGCGAGTACTTCTGGGCTTTGTCGGCCAAACTACCTTTCGACTGGTAGATCTGCTCAAATTGAGGCGCCATTTGCATCATGTTGCCGGCAAGAGAAGCCACAGTCGCGAGGTTCCCGAGGAATTTGGCAGTAGGACTGATGACACTGTAGGCGGTGGCCCAGCGAGCGCTGACGACCATTCCGCGAAAGTTCCCGACCGAATTGAGCGCGGCAGTGTCGGTCATCCAGGCATAGGTGCGAAAGGTTTGGAGTCCAGTGATTGCCCGGACGCCGTTCACGGCGTAACTCGCGTTGCCGAGATTTTTGTCAAACCGATGCACAATCTGCACCACGGCATCTGGACTATTACCCACAGGGCACCTCGTTTGGTATTTGCGGGAATCCTAGGTTCGTCCTGTGGTTTTGTCAAGTCGAGCTGGCGAGACTTCGTCTGTTGGCCAGCCACCTGCTTCTATGCGCCGCCGTTTCCCCAAAGCTGAAACTCGGCCTCGCGGCGAGCCTTCAGGCCTGCGATCTCTTGCGATCCTGCGCGGTCCCAGCGCAGCAACTGTTCTTGGGCTGCGTCATACTGACCCGCGTTCAGCTCTTTCAGCAGCGTGGATGCCGCCAGCTTGCCAGCGCCCAGGTTGAAACAGAAGTCCACCAGCGCATCGAATTGGCTCTGCGTGAGCGCAACCCGCACCAGCCGCAGGACGGCTTGCTCAGCACTGCGCACGTCGCTGGCCAGAATCTGGGCGGCCTGCGCCTCTGCGATGCCGTTGGGAAAGCACTGGGAAGCGAGAATCCGGTGGCCGTAGCCAATGGTCGCAAACCCCGCCACATCCAGATAAGTACGACTGCGAAAACCCTCCGACCGCTTGAGTAAATCAAGCCCTGCCGCGCTCATTTGCATCGATCCCCCTGCATGTGAAGCTGGATGGCCCAAGCTTCACGCTCACCAATTTCACGCTAGCAGGGCGCGGGAATTAATCTGCAAATCGGGCTGAATCCTACGCTTGAGACATTAGTGGAGCGCGGCGGGCGGTTTGCCGGTGAGCGCCTCAAAGTCCACCAGGACGGCCGTCAGCGCGTCGTCGAAGTTGCGGTCGTGGGTCTTTTGCAGGAAGGCGATTTCGATGGACTCGGTAAATGCCCAAAGAACGTAGTGCGTCTTGCGGTCGTAGACTACCAGCCGAAGCATGGGCAGCGGGTCGGATGCGCCACTCTGCTTGTTGGGATTCGATGGGCCATTGGGTGCGGTGAGTTGCAACTCCAGCACCAGGTCCGCGTTGGCCGGATCGGCCACCAACTCATACTGGCCCGCAGCCTTGAGCCCCGCGTAGAGCTGGCTGTAACCACGATTCGGATCGCCGCTGAAGGGCGACGGAAACAGTCCGCTATCTGCTCCGGCGTTGGAGACGAAAATCTTCTTTGCGGCGAGGATGGCGAGCGGGACGGGGCCCGCGATCATCGGGGCCGGCTGTTGGGCGACTGCGGCAACCGCAGCGAGTAGCGCGGCGCATATTGCCAATCTGAAGCCGAAATCGATCTTGCTCAATGGGGTATCCTCCTGGCGATGCAATGCATCCGCTGATGAAGACGCCGGAGGCCATCGGATTGTTTCTTGGTCAGTTGGGCTTTATTCGCTGTCAGGCAGCTTATACGGCTTCTGCAGCCATTGCCGTGCCTCGTTGACCGCGCCCTGGGTGTTGTCGTTGGTCTGCACCGCCAGCCGGTACTCGTTCACCGCGCGGTCGCGCTGGCCGGTAATGTCGAATATCTTGCCCAGTTGGATGTGGCTCCAGACTTCGGTCCAGCGCGGCTCACCGTCGCCGCGGAGCGCCTCCCGATAGGAATTGACGCTGGCCTGGTAGTTGCGCTGGGTAAACAGCAGCTCGGCGATGCGGTAGTTGGCCAGAGAACTCGACGAGTTGGCTTCCAGCGCCTTCTGGTACTCGCCCAGGGCGCCGGTCAGGTCTCCCTGGGCCACCAGTTGCTGGCCCTTGAGGATGGCGATGCGCACCTGCAAGTCCGGGGTGGCCTTGAGCACCCAGTTGTTGGGATCGATGGCGATCCGCCGCGGCCGGCCAAAGGTGTCTGCCACGTATTGGGTGTCGGTGCCCACCACGTCGATCTTCTGGGTTTCGGTCTTGCCGTCGGTCTCGACGCGCAGTTCCACGGGCATGCGGAACAGGTCCAGATCCTGCTGAATTTCGCCGATGGTGCGGAAGCCCTTGTTGTTTCCCAGCCGGTAGACGGCGTACTTGTTGGTGAACTGGGGCGCGCCGGTGCCGTCGATCCACTGCGCGAAGAAGGGGGTCAGCTCCTGCTGGCTCTGCGCCTCGGCCACCTTGATGAAGTCGGCGGAGCGCAGGCCGCTGTCCGCGTACTGACTCAACGCTCCCTTGAGCGTGGCCAGAAAGGCCTTGTCGCCCACCTCCCAGCGGAGCATATGGAAGACCATGGCGCCCTTTTCCAGCGTCGCCGACTGGAATTCAGGCGAGAACGGGCTGAGCCGCCCTGCGCTCGACAGGGGGATCGTGTCGTAGGCCAAAGCTCCGGCGGAAACGTCCTGCAGCGCCGTCCGCAATGCGCCTTTGCCGCTCTCGTCCTCCACGTACATCAGTTCGCCGTAGCGGGCCATGCCGTTGGTGATCCAGGCGTCGTTCAGCGTGCGCGGGCTGACCTCGGAACCCCACCACTGGTGGGCAATGGTATTGGCCAGCAGGCGCACGCTGCTCTTGTCGCCCACGCGCGAACCCAGAATCGCTGCCAGTTCCGGCGCCCACACGGCGGCCAGCGTATCGTCCGGCAGTTCCACGACATTCAAATGGCTGGTCTCCGGCGCGCCAAAGCTGTCGGTAAAGAAGTCGTACTCCCTGGCCGCCGTCTGCGCCAGCGCGTTGCCCGACGCCTGGTGGCTGACGGTGAGGTAGACCTTCACGTTGCCGGGGCCAGCCGTAACCGGACCCACATAGCGGCCGGCAATCACGGTGCCTGGGAAGCCCGGTTTGGTCCAGTTGAAGTCGTACTGGTCGCCCTGCTTGCCGTTGGCCAGGGCCACTGGCTTGGATGCTCCCAGGCTGCCGCTGGCAAAGACCCGCATCCCCTGCGGAACGCGAATGTGCATCTCCGCGGTGAAGCGGTTGGTGAGGTAGCCGGTCATGGGGAACCAGCGCGCCGGATAGAGCAGGTATGTGATCGGCTCCTGGATCGCGGCCAGCTTCAGGCCCTCCACCGGCCCGTCCTCGTTGCCGTTGATGGCGCCCTCATACTCGAAGGTCCAGTGCGACACCTGGCCTTTGGCAATGGGCGCAGGCGGGGTTACGCGGATGGTCCCGTCCGCCGTCCGCTCGCCGGTGAGCACCTTGCCGGTCTCATCGGAGATTTTGGTCACCTTCAGCGCCGGATGAAAGCCGAAGCTGACCACCTCAGCGTTCTCCGGCGCGGTAAAGCTGACCTTCGCGGTGGCCGTCAGGTGGTGCGTGGCCGGGTCCAGCTCGGCGTCGATCACGTAGCCGGCGATGGCCAGCGCCGGTCGCTCCGGCCTCTGGGCGAACAGGGGCGCAGCCAACGGAGCCACGATCAGGAGAGCGTAGGCCAAGGCGCCTACCACAGGCAACATCCGCACTATTCGCTCGTTCTGACGCATCGCAGTCATTATCGCAGTCACCTGTCCTGTTTCCATTGCCATAACTGACGGTCAAACCATAATATCCAACACTGGGTGCCCCAGGTCTCGCTTCTGAGACCTGGGAAACCGCAAATGTCAATCAGCGGATTGTTCACTCAGAACTGCACGGGCTCTTCAGTCCGCACGGGGGAAGCAACTCCATGTTGATCTCCGAGCTCTTTCAGAGTAATCGCCGCCACCCGATCAATGGCGCCTCCGCTTTCTCCGCCCTGACCGGGAGGCAGAGTATTCAGCAGGCCGCGAATCCGCGCCAGCTCCTGCATCATGGACTGGCGAGGAGCACCGTCCGGTAGCAGCCGCTCGATCTGTTGGACGATATTTGCCGCCGTGAAGTCACGCTGGATCAGCTCCGGCACGACCCGCTTGCCGGCAATCAGGTTGACCATGGCCACGTGCGCCACCTTCACCACCCGTTTGGCGATGGCAAAGGTCAGGGGCGAGACCCGGTAGACCATGACGAATGGATTGCCCATCAGCGCCGCTTCCACCGTGGCCGTGCCGCTGGCCACCACCGAGGCGCGGGCGTGCAAGAGCGCCGCGCGGGCGTCCTCCACCAGCCGGATGTCCAGCCCGCTCGCGTGAATTTCCACCAGCCGCCGCACCTCGTCCCGCTGCGCCGCATTCAGGGTGGGGGCAAGCGGGATGAGGAACGGGAAGCAGGCCGCGGCCAACGCTCGCGCCGCCTCCAGCATCTCCGGCAAATGGTCGCGAATCTCCTTGGGCCGACTGCCCGGCAAGAGGCCAATCCAGGTTTTTGCCGGGTCCAGCCCATTTCCCGCGGCAAACTGCTCGCGGCTGATCGACGGCAGCGGCAACTCCGCCAGCGGATGGCCCACAAACTCCGCCTCCACGCCTTGCTCCCGGTAGAACGGCTCCTCGAACGGAAAGATCACCAGCATCCGGCGCACATATTTCTGCACCAGCTTGATGCGGTGCTTCTTCCAGGCCCACAACTGCGGGCTGACGAAGAAGATCACCGGAACGCCCAGCCGGTTGAGCTCCTCGGCCAGCTTGAAGTGGAGATCGGGAAAGTCGATGAGCACGGCCACGTCCGGTCGGCGCTCTCGAATCGCCTGCTTCAGCTTGCGGAACTCGCCGTAGATGCGCGGCAGGTGGCGGAGAACCTCGGTCAGCCCCATCACTGCCATATCTTCCGAGCGCACCACGGGCTCTAGGCCGGCGGCGACCATCCGCGCCCCGCCCATGCCGAAGAATCTGGCCGTCTGGCCGGTTGCCGCCAGTCGCTTCTTCAGCGCATCAATCAGCAGCGCACCATAGTGCTCGCCGCTGGCTTCGCCTGCCGAGATGAAGAGGTTGGGGGACATGAATGTGCTCGCGCCGGCCGATTGCTGCGCTGGCAACATCATAGCGGTTTCTCCGGTTTGGAAGGGTCTCACGGGTGCTTCGGGAGCCAGCCCCACGCTGTGGATCGGGAACTTGCGCAGAGATTCCTTAGCGGACGCCGTGTGCATTCAGCCAGGTGCCATAGGGAAGGTCGTCGTTCTGAGTGTGGGCGTTGAACCAATAGCCAAGGAAGTTCAACGACCGGTCGTTCAGGGTTAAATCGTCCTGCTCGAAACGGGTGACAAGCTCTTCAATCTCTGCTACCAGGGTTTGGTGCTTGAGCCTGTGCGCAGCCAGGTCCGGATAGTTTGTGGCCGCCAGCATCGCTTCTTCCGATGAGAAGTGGGCGCGTGTGCGGTTCACCACCTGGTGCAGCAGCGGGCCAGTCAGGCTCCGCTCCCCGCCCTGCAACACCGCGGCATAGAGCTCGTTAATGGCTTCGTACAACTCCAGATGCTCCCCATCCAGGGCCTGGACACCCACGCTATGCTTGTCGTTCCAAGTCAATAAGGCCACAGCCACGCTCCTACCGAGGGTTTTCCGACGAAGGGCATATCAATAACGAGAGCTTATCAGTTTATTCGGAGAGAGGCGCGGTTCGCCGGGCGCGCACGGCCGCGGCGAGTTCAGTGAGCAGCGTGTGGGTTACTGGCCAGTCGATGCAGGCGTCGGTGATGCTTTGGCCGTACACCAACGGCTGCCCCTGAACGAGCTTCTGGGCGCCGGCTACAAGATTGCTCTCGATCATGACGCCGAGGATGTTTGGGTTGCCCTCGGCAATCTGGCGGGAGACATCGTGGCAGGCGATCGCCTGGAGGCGGTAGTCCTTGCTGCTGTTGGCGTGGCTGAAGTCGATCATGATGCGCGGCTGGACGCCGGACTTCTTCATTTGTTCGGCGGTCTGGGCCACGCTCTCTGCCCCGTAGTTCACCATCCCTCTGCCGCCGCGCAGGATGATGTGGCAGTCCGGATTTCCAGTTGTCACGAAGATGGCGGATTGCCCATGCTTGGTGTGTCCCAGGAATGTGTGAGAGTGAGCGGCGGACTGGATGGCGTCGATGGCGACCTGCACGTCGCCGGAGGTGGCATTCTTGAAGCCCACCGGGCAGGAGACGCCGGAGACGAGCTGGCGGTGAACCTGGCTCTCGGTGGTTCGCGCTCCGATGGCGCCCCAACTCACCAGGCCGGCAATGTACTGCGGCGAGATCATGTCAAGAAATTCCGCGCCTGTGGGGACGCCCATCTCCGCCAGGTCCAGCAGCAGGCGGCGCGCCAGACGCAGCCCGTCATTGATCTTGTACGACTGGTCGAGATAAGGATCGTTGATGAGTCCCTTCCATCCGATGGTGGTGCGGGGCTTCTCGAAATAGACGCGCATGACGATGCGCAGATCGGCGGAAAACTCTTGAATGGCGGATTGGAGCAGGGCCGCATACTCGCGCGCGGCTTTGGTGTCGTGAATGGAGCAGGGGCCAACCAGGACGAGCAGTCGCCGGTCGCGCCCGTTAAGAATCTCCACAATTTCAGTACGCGCGTTGTAGATGGTGGCAGAGGCGGCTTCGGTGACCGGATGTTCTTCCTCAAGAAACACGGGCGGGAGAACGACTTTGGTCCATTGGATGCGAATGTCTTCAGTGGTGTGGAACATGGCTCACTTCCTTGCGGCGCGCATTCCGGTCCCGCATCCCGGTCCGAGTAGCAGACCCGGAAGATGAGAATCAAACGCCCTCTTCAAAATCTACCAGCCTGAGGCGTCACGCGACTGCACTGAAGGGGTGTGCCGGGAGCCCCAAGCCTGCCCTGAGCGAAACCGAATGGGGCCTCGCTCTTGAGACCCGCGATACCGCAAATCTCACTGTGGCGCATAGAGCTTTTCCCCCGCCTCGAGCGTCACTCCCAGCCGGTTCTGCTCCGGCGGCAGGGGGCAGGTGGCATAGGGCGTATAGGCGCAGGGCGAGTTCTCCAGCAGGTTGAAGTCCAGCGTGAGCAGGCCAGGCTGGTCAAGGCCGTGGTCCGGCAGCCCGGTATGCAGATACCGCGCCGTTCCATAGGTGCTGATTTCGCTGGTCAGGTCTTTCAGAATGAAGAAAAGCGTCCCCTCCGCGCCCTTCTCCATCACTGGCTCCAGATTAAGGGGTTTGCCGTCCAGCACAAACTCCACAAACCCCGGTGAGGGCAGGTCGAGCGTAGTGCCGAGAGCGGTGGGAATCTTGACAATGCGCGGCGGTGTGTAGGGAGTCCAAACTGCCCTGACGCGGTAAAGCGGGTTTGGGGCGTACCAGTTAAGTCTCTGGAAGCTGGCGCGCGCGGGCGAGTCGGCGTCCTTGATGCGCAGAGCGTAGCGGCCGCCGCGGCTCAGCACCACCATGGTCACGCTGTGCCAGGAGATCGTCGAGAGCGAGGCGCCTTCCACCGTCAACTGGCCCTCCCGCGCCGGTTTGCCGTCGATCAAAAGATCGGGTGGAAAGCCGCCGCTGGGCGCCAGCAACTGGACAATTTGACCGTCCTGGGGCTGGCCGTCCGCAGGCTGGCCGCCCTGGGGCTTGCTCTTATGGGGCTTGGCGCTCGGGGGCGTGCCGCTCACGGTAAGCAGGCCGATGTGATCCGGAGCCTGGGCATGAAGCCGGATCTGGTTGTCCTGGGCTGCGCCAACGGAGTTCACGCCGGGCTTGAGCCACTCCATCCCGACCAGCGTGAGCCAGCCGTCCGGAGCGCCGATCTCCCGCTCCCGCGCCGCACGCCATGCGGCCAGGTCCTTTCCCCATTTTGCGTAGACTGGCGAAACCGCCGGGGCTGCCGTGTCCGCTGGGGCTGTTGAGTTTGCTGGGGTAGCTGAATCCACCGGGGCCGCCGGGGCCACGTCCTGCGCCAGCGCCTGCCGGGCCTGCAGCAAGGCGCAGCCCGCCAGCAAAATCGCAAGACTCAACGCGGACAGTCCCGCCAATCTCTTTCTTACTGCCAATCGCCGCACCATGACTCGAAACTCCTTCTACCGGTTTTCAACCGCCAGTTTCCATTTCACCCTGCGCTGGCAGTTGGCGGTGAACCCAGCCGGACCCGCATTCAACGACCCAAGGCGGGACTGATCGGGCAACGGGATTGTCTCCTTGTCCAGTCTGCTCCTATCTATTATGACCCGGTCGGGGTGGGGGAGTAGCAGGGCAGACACATATAAAAGTCAGCAAATTCGCAGGTGAGAATGGTCGATCAGGGCTTTGGCCCTGACATCGGACGAGCGAAACCTATCCCTTTTTCGCCTCATCCCAATCCTGGGGCTGAGTAGACTGCGGGGAAAGGCGGAATCTCGAGCCAATTACCCGAAAAAATACATCAGGTGCCAAAGTTACTATTGATTCCATTGCACTTATGCCCTAGGTTAAGCCAGAACCTACGGCCGAACGAGTCTTTCCCTAGCCTACCCAATTGGAGCCGGACTTCACCGTCTATATCCGTCGGCCCTGGGGGGAGTCGAGTCCGTGAGTCTGCTTTTCAGGTTTGGTATTACAATTGAAAATGAAGTAATACCGGGAGGTCAGCAATGGAAACCACACTCACCAGAAAAGGCCAGGTCACAATCCCCAAGCACATTCGCGATTCCCTGAGCCTGGAGCCTGGTTGCAAGCTGATCTTTGACGTCAACAAGGACGGCGAATTGTTGCTGCGGAAGAACGGACCCTTTGAGGAGCGGCGTCCGGATCGGTTCGACCGTGCAGTTGGTGCGGCTGAGATCAAGTGGGAAGGCACGACGGATGAGTATATGGAGTTCCTTCGCGGCTATTCCAATGATCCTGCTTGATGCCAATGTGATCCTGGACGTATGGGATCGCGACCCTGTCTGGTACACGTGGTCGAGCGAACAGCTCCGGAATCTATCGATCGTTCATGAACTGACGATCAACCCCGTCGTCTATGCTGAAATCTCCGCAAGATTCGCGACCTCGGCTGCTCTGGACGAAAAGTTGGCAGACCTTGGAGTGATTGTTGTAAGCGTCCCGCGCAGGGCTGCCTTTCTCGCCGGCAAGGCCTATGTGCAATATCGCCGTCAAGGCGGAATGAAAGGCAACGTCCTGCCCGACTTCTTCATCGGGGCGCACGCCACCGTGCTGGGATGCCCGTTGCTGACCAGGGACACGCGCCGCTACGCGGCCTATTTCCCCAGCGTGCGCCTGATTGCCCCCTGAATCCTCTCTACCCCGCATCTGCGCGAGGGAACGCCCCGCTCACCCGCGCAAACACTACCCACCTGCTTGAAGCGCCGCTTACCGCGCAGCGGAACACACGCACGATCTGAATCCTTCCACGGAGTGATTCGACAAGCTGCAAACATATTGCGGCCAAACCAGTCCGAGCAAGGGTGAAGCGTTGCCCACAAAAAAATTGCGGATGTAGGCGCGGCTGGCTTCCGTCTTCGCGCCGGAATCGGCCTCGAACCCGGCGATCAGCTTGCTCACCGAAGAGGCGGAAAATGCGGCCTCGTGGTAAGTCCGCGCGTAATCGTATTCTTCATGCCAGGCGGCATCCACACCGGTCTGGTTCGACGCCGCAAAGACCCGATAGTCCACCAGCGCCGCGGAAGAAGGATCGATGCGGGCCACTGTAAACGACGGAGCGTTCCCGTTGATTGGCGAGATTGACGACACCATCTTGACCGCAACGCCCTTCGCCGACCCTGGACGCTGGATACCATCCTCCGCTTTCAGAATCCCCGCCTCGTCCATGTGCGTGTGCGCAAAGATGGCCAATTCAACCACGTCGCTGAACTCGACCAGTTCGCCCGCCATCTTTTCCGAAGAAAGAAACATCTCTGGACTCTGTCCGCCGCAAACATCGCGCATCCTGATGACGGTTGCATGCACATCCACTCCCGGTGGAATGTGGCCCATTACCCAGATCTTCTCCTTGTTGCGGCGGGCCTCGGTCAGTTGTTGCTGAAGCCACGCAAGCTGAGCATCCGCAGCGGTTGTGTCGGCCTTGCCCGCGCAGGTTGCGTAATGGCTCGACATAAACAGATCGTTCAGAACCAGAAGGCGCGCATGGCCGACCGGAGCCGGCAGAGAGATGCTGTAGTAGCCGCCGGCCGCAAACGTCTCCAGTGCGCCCTGCCGTTCGGACAAAGGGAAACCTTTGGTTACCTCCCTGCCGGTATCGGACAGGAAGTCGCTATGGGCATCCAGCCGGTAGTCGTCGCAGTCCGAGTCGTTGTTTCCCAGAGCCGTATAGACCGGCATGCCCGGAAGTGTGCTGCTCAGTTCCTCCATCACGTACGTCAGCGTCTTTTCTACAAATGCCCGGTAGTCTTCCGGCGAGGAATGGGGAAACAGCGCGCTGTATTTGCAAGGAAAGGCGTGCGCAATCAGATCGCCGCTCACGGTCGCGAACTTTGCTCCGGCGGCATGAGTACGCATGGCTTGCAAGCTGGACTCCAGCAATGGGTAGGATGTATCTTCGCCGCGGGTGTGGCAGGTTTGTTGGAGCGCAGCAAATCGCTGCTGGCGATCCGCCGACGGCGGCGCGGCCAGAATCGCCTTCCACGCGCTTACCGGAGCAGCGGCCAGTTGCGAAACCTTGCCGGGATCCCAGAACGGCTCGAAATGAATGTCGCTGAGGAGAAGAGCCGGAATCGTCTGGTGCGTTGGTAGGGCGGCTGGCAGGGCGGCCTGCGCGCTGGGTTGCGGCTGACTCGTCGCCGCGGTCTGACTTCCCTGCGCAACGACTTCGCCGCACGGAAAAAACAAGCAAGACAGCAAGATGCACCGCCCTGCAACGGTGCGGAAGTTGACCCCCGCTCGATTCACAGTTCGATTCCCCTTCACTCGTGCTCCTTTGTGCCGCCGCTCAATTTGCGATCGGCCTTCCCAGTCGAGAATACCTCAGGTGGATTTTCGCCCTCTTGGGTCGCTCCGTGAAAAGACAATCTCGATCTGGCCCCTGACGATTGAAAAAATTGGGCGTCCCCTCCCTTCGGTTGCACTCAGGGCAGGCTCTCGCCGTCAATCTGAGCGAAGTGTAGCGGAGTCGAAAGCCAGCCCTGAGCGCGGCCGAAGGGAACCTGCGTTTCGCATCGATTGCAGCATGCGTGGGAAACCGCGAACCTCAAATCCGGGAACGCGACAAGGTCGCCATCTTCCGGAGAGCCCCATGAACCGCAATCCCCCCCAACGCAAACAGCATCGGAAAGCACTCCAGCGTATACCGCGCCTCGGGAGCCGCCACAGTCATCAGCAGGCCGCTGCGCAGCGCCATATACGCCAGCATCCACGGCCAGAACCGGGGCCGCATCCACAGCCCCGCCAATCCCAGCAGCAAATACAGCGCGTTCAGCCCCACGTAAGCCAAACTCAGGCGCGATTCCGTCGGGTGAGACGCATAATTCCACCAGTCGAGGTCGTCGTAGAGATTCTCGATCCTCGGCCGCAGCCACATGTCGGCCACCCTTCCCAGCGGCAGCCAAAGATAAAACCGAAGAGGGTGGGCTGCCACGCGCTCCTCGGCCAGCCGCGCAAAGCGCACATCGATCTCGTGCGTCAGCACCTGCCCGCCATTGTTGTAGTCCTCAGCCAGCGCCGCGGTCTGCGCATACTGTGCGGGCGAGTCGAAGGCCCGGCTGGGCAGCTTGCTCCCCTCCAGCGGCCCGTTCGGCACGTTCCAATAAATGTCGAAGGTCGACACGAAGTCCAGGCACCAGCTCTTCACCCAGCGCTCCCAGCCGGGATGCGGGTCCTCATCCGGGTCGGTCGCCAAACGCGGCGCCAGCGGCTCAACGACATGAAAGACCTGCCAGTTCCGCCAAGTCCAGGCGGCAAAGGGCATAAGGGCCAGCAGCACGCACACCACCGCCATGCGGTGCAATTTGAATCTGTCGTTGCCTGCCGAAAAGATTCTTCCACTGGAGGGTACGGGCTTTAGCCCGTACATTGTCCCTGCCGAATCGTTGTGGGCTTCAGCCCCTGAGGGAAGCTTTTTCCGCCCCAACCCCACCACCAACGCCGGCGCCAGCGCCACGCCCACCAGCGCCCCATCCGGCCGCAACAGCGCCGCAAAACTCACCGCAAACGTAAACCAGAGCGCACTCGACCATTTCGGCTGGCCCGGCCTTGCCCGGAACCGCCCCGCCGCCCACAGCGTCAGCGCGATCGCAAACAGCGTCGGCGTCTCCGTCAGCGACGCCACCGAATAGGAAGCAGTGAACGGGCAAAGCATTCCCAGCCAAAGTGTCGCCAGCCCGGCCCCAGGCGAGGCGATGCGTCGCACAAAATCGGCCAGCAGCAGGCAGCCTGCCAACTCGAGCGCAATCTGCACCCAGGCTGCCGACGCATAGTTTTCCATCCCGAAAACCCGGAAGCAGAAGGCCAGAAACAGAGGGTAGCCGGGCAGGCGAATCAGTGTGGGATACATCTCTCCGCTCCCTACGGTCAGGGCATAGCGGCCATGCAGAAGCAGGTTCTTCGCCAACCCTCCATAGATCAGCGCGTCCCCATTGACCTTGAAAAACTCCTTGAGCATCCACACACGCAACGCCAGGCCCGCGGCAAGGGCCAGCGTCACCGGCAGCACGCGGCGCACACCGGCAAAACGCCGGCCCGGCGCCGTCAATTGACTCTCGGGGGCAGCTTCCATACGATTCGTACTGTATAGCGTAGACCGTTTCTGCGGTTTTCGCCCACGTGGAAACGAGACCAGCCCCGGCCATGCCAGATAAGCAGATATTCTTCGACCCCCAACGCAAGCGATGGAAGCGGCTGCGGCGCATTCTGGACGCGACAGCCGTAGTTTCCACGCTGGTGCTGGCCGGTTTCATCTTCAATGTCCTGCGCAACCAGCACTTGCCTGAGCTGCTCCTGCCCACGCCCAGGCACAACTTCAAGGCCCTGCCCGACCGCCCTCCCCTCCTGCATGGCGCCAGGAGCCCGCGGCCCGCACGCCGGAAGACCGAGCGCAAACCCTCTGAAATCCCCTTCAACTCCGGCGAAGGTCTGCGCGCGGCCTATTACGTCGCCTACGACCCGGCCAGTTACTCCTCCTTCAAGGAGCATGTCCACCAGATCGATCTGCTGTTTCCCGAGTGGCTGCACGTCGACGCACCCCAGACTACGCTACTGGCCATCAACAACGACAGCCACCGCGAGTATCCCGTCATCGACGGCGCCATCGTCCATGACCCCGACGACATGAACAAGATCAAGCGCGTTATCCAGGCGGCCAAGGAAGACACTGAAATCTTCCCCCACCTGAATAACTTCAACGCCAACACGCAGAGCTGGGACTCCGGCTACGGCGACGTCCTCAAAGACCCGGACAAGCGCGCCGCCCTGCGGCACCAGATTGTTCGCTTTTTTGCCGCATATCCGGTCTATCGCGGCCTCTCGCTGGACATTGAAAGCCTGCCTGACAACGCCACCCCAGCCTACATGAGCTTTGTCCATGAGCTCTACGCCGACCTGCACCCGCGCAATCTGCGGCTCTACGTAAACACCCCTGTCGCGACTTCCGACGCCGATCTCAAGCAGATCGCCGCCAATTCCGACGGCATCATCCTCATGAATTACGACCAGCACCAGACCACCAGCGACCCCGGGCCAGTCGCCAGCCAGGAGTGGTTCGTAGGCAACCTGACCCGCGTCCTCAAGATCGTGTCCAAAGAGAAGCTCATATGCGCCGTCGGCAGCTACGGCTACGACTGGACCCTCTCGATTCCCAACCCAAAGGATCGCAGGCATCCCAAACCTAGCGTCTTGAATACCGAGGACCTGCACGTCTCCGACGCATGGCAGCGCGCCTCTGACGCCGACGCCGACCTCGACCTCGATTACGACTCCCTCAATCCCCACTTCGAGTACATCGACGAAGACAGCAACCAGCGCCACGTCGTCTGGTTCCTGGATGGCGTCACGGTGCTCAACGAGTTGCGCGCCGCCCGCTCGCTCGGCCTGCAAACCTTCGCGCTCTGGCGTCTCGGCGAGGAAGACGGCTCCGTTTGGAGCGTCTGGGACAAGCCCAGCAGCCCCGACTCGCTCCAGGCCCTGGCCTCCGTCCAGCCCGGCCACGACGTGGACACCGAGGGCGAAGGCGACATCCTCCGCATCACCGGCCTGCCCCAGCCCGGCAAACGCACCGTCACCGTCGACACCGACGAGACCGACCCGCGCAAGAAGCTCATCGTCGATGAGCACATGGACGTCTATCCGCGGACCTACACTATCCAGCAGTACGGCTACCACCCCAATCAGGTCGCGCTCTCCTTCGACGACGGCCCCGATCCCAAGTGGACCCCCAGAATCCTCGAAATCCTGAAACAGAAGAACGTCAAAGGCACCTTCATGCTCATCGGCGCCGAGGCTTCCGAAAACGTCGGCGTCATGCAGCGCATCGTCCGCGAAGGCCATGAGATCGGCAACCACACATATACCCATCCCGACATCAGCGAAATCTCGCAGCGCCAACTGGACCTCGAGGTCAAGCTCACTGAGCGTCTATTCGCCAGCAAGCTCGGCGTCCAGCCCCTCTACTTCCGCCCCCCCTACGACATCGATGAAGAGCCCGACACCGACGACCAGGCCGCTCCCGTCGTCCGCATCCAACAGGACGGCTACACCATCATCGGCAACAAGATCGACACCAGCGACTGGAACGAGCATCCCAGGAAGTCCCCCGCCGAAATTACCCGATCGGTGCTCGGCCAGCTCGATACCATGAAAGCCAAGCCGCAGTTTCGCGGCTCGATCATCCTGCTCCACGACGGCGGAGGCGACCGCTCCGCCACCGTTGCCGCCCTGCCCGTCCTCATTGACGCCCTTCGCGCCCACGGCTACTCCATCGTCCA
>OCTA010001988.1_pt1 | contig 18756 bp, 20 predicted proteins | sample 1538991 | NCBI WGS metagenome assembly OCTA01 (sample SAMEA3539302, study PRJEB22396) | soil metagenome | biome: tundra; feature: field; material: soil | place: USA | collected 2010-05 | depth 0.15 m | reverse complement strand
CGGCCTGCCCCTTGTGGCGGTACTTATTCTTCACGTCAGCCCATTTCAGCTTGGACTAATTTCCGCCATCGAGGTGTTGCCGCCCGTGGTCGTTGGTCCATTTATCGGGCCTCTTGTCGACAAGCATTCCCGGCATCGGCTTATGATCATCGCCGACGTCGGGCGCGCCGCGCTCCTCGCGACCATCCCGATCGCGTTTATTATTGGCGTGCTGGCACTCTGGCTTATGGTGGTAGTGGCCTTTCTGACCGGAATCCTCACGGCGCTCTTTAATGTTGCGTTTCAAGCTTTCCTGCCGAATCTCGTGGCGGCCGAACAGCTCGGCGACGGGAACGCTAAGCTGAGCGCAAGCCAGTCGGCTTCCGAGCTAACAGGCCCCGGGATAGCCGCCGGGCTCATCGCTCTCGGGGGATCATCCGCGGCCGTGGCCGCCGATGCCCTGAGCTATGCATTCTCGGCCTATTGCTTGTTTCGCATAAAGGTGCGAGATACTGGATACGGGCGTTCGGTGGTTGACGGCGGGCGGTCCAGGCAGTTGTCATCTTTCTGGCACGAGATCCAGGTCGGGTTCAGTTTGCTGCGCCGCGACGCCGTGCTGAGGACCGTGACCCGCTCCAACGCGATATTGACATTCTTCGCTCAGATGCTGTCTGCGGTCTACTTTCTTTTCCTGACTAAAAACCTGCATTTCAGCCCTTACATAATAAGCCTGGTCTTTACTGCCGCCGGGATAATCGGACTATTGTCCGCATTCGGATGCAACCGGCTCGCCGCACGTATCGGATTCGGCCGCCTGCTCATTACCGGCCAGCTCATCATGGCACTCGGCGGCGCCCTACTCGCCTTGGCTGAGGGTCCTAAGCTGGAAGCTGCGAGCTTCATTACTGGCGGCGAGGCTTGCTTCGGGATCGGGCTGACCTTGTTCGGAGTTGGGTATACGACGCTCTTCCAGCTACGCACCGAAGACGAGGTACGGGGCCGGATCATAGGAGCTGCCCGATTTATAACCGCCGCTTCCGTTCCGTTTGCGGCCATCATCGCCGGAGTAATAGGATCATTGTTCGGGCTGCGGACCACGCTGATTGTCGGCGCTATCGGAATGGCGCTCGGCTTGGCTGCCGCACTCAGCCCGCGGGTATGGAAGCTAGCCGGTGGGCGGCGGCCTTACCAGAGCGTGTAGCCGCCGTCGATGACCAGGACGGCGCCGGTCATGAACGACGAGGCCGGGCTGGCCAGGAATACCACGCTGGGCGCGATCTCTTCCGGCAGCGCGTAGCGGCGCTGCGGGGTGTCCTCGATCCAGTGCCGGCGGAACTCCGGGAGGTCCACCGGGGCCATCTCGGTCTTGACGTATCCCGGGGCGATCGCGTTGACCCGGATGCCCGAGCCCGCCCATTCCGCGGCCAGCGACTTGGTTAGCTGGTGCACGGCGGCCTTGGAGGCGTTGTAGGCGGGCTGCCACTGCGGCCGGTTGACGATCATCGCGGAGATCGAGCCCACGTTGATGATCGACCCGCCGCCCGAGGTCGCCATGTGCCGGCTGGCGGCCACGCAGCATTTCCACAGCGCGGTCACGTTCAGGTCGAACACCTGCGCCCATTCGGCGTCCGTCACCTGCCAGGATTCCTTATGGATGCAGATCCCGGCGTTGTTGACGACGATGTCCAGGCCGCCGAGCGCCTCGGCGGCACGGTCGGTGACCGGCCCGGCGTCGACGGTGATGTCGGCGTCGATCGCGGCGACGGACAGGCCCTGGCCGGTCAGCTCGCGGACCGCCGCCGCGTTGCGGCCGGCGTCACGCGCCACGATGACCACCTGGGCGCCGGCCTGCGCCAGGGCGGCGGCGAAGGCTTTGCCCAGGCCCTGGTTACCCCCGGTGACCAGGGCCTTCTTTCCACTGAGAGTAAAACTCTCCAGTACCGTCATCGCGTCCTCCCGGCCAGCGTCCAGCGTCCAGCAGATGGCACGACCCTAACCTGGAGGATGCGGGCGCTGATGGCGGCGTAGGTTGGCGGAGTAGTGATCATGACTTGACGGAGACGATGGGAGGGCGGCGTGGTGGACGGGCAGGCGCTGGTGCTGGGCGGCGGGGGCGTGGCGGGGATCGCGTGGATGACTGGCGTGCTGGCCGGGGCGGCGGTGGCCGCGCAGGTCGGCAGCGGGCTGTCGCTTGACGCGCTGTTCGCGCGGCAGGTCGAGCCAGCCCTGCAGGCCAGGGAGATCTCCGACGAGCTGGACATGGAGAAGTTCGCGGCCGAGTTCGGCGCGTTGCTGACCAGGATGACCTCGGCGGAATCCGCACAGGAAGCACAGCGGCGGGCCACGGTCGGCTCGCGGCTGCCCTCGCCGGACTGGCCGTCGCGGCGGATGCTGCTGGTCGCGGCCGACGCCGAGACCGGCCAGACGCGCGTGTTCGACCGCCAGTCCGGGGTCGACCTGATCGACGCGGTGGCCGCGAGCTGCGCGGTCCCTGGCGTCTGGCCGCCGGGAGCATCGGCGGCCGCCTGTACATCGACGGCGGCGTCCGGTCCAGCGACAACGCCGACCTCGCGGCGGGTTCCGCACGGATCGTGGTGCTGTCACCGCTGGGCTACGGCCCGCCGTTCCCGTCGCCGATGCCGCTGCGGGACGTGGTCGGCAGGCTCCGCTCGGAGGGCTCCGCGGTCACCGTGATCACGCCCTATGAGGCGTCCGCCGCGGCCATGGGGATCAACCCGCTCGACCCCGCGACCAGGATCCCGGCCGCGACCGCGGGCCGGGCACAGGGGCAGGAATACGGGTCGGAGCTGCCTGTGGAGCCGCTGGCCGGCTGACAGGCCCTAGCGGGTCTCCATGGCCAGGGCTTTGCAGAAGGTGTCGGGATCCACCGATCCGCCGGAGAGGATGACGCCCGTTTTCCCTGCGGGAAGGCCGGAACCAGTGAGGGCGGCGAGCGTAACCGCAGGGCCTGAGGTGATCAGGATCGGTGGCTCGATAATGGTTCACGGACGCAGCGCAGGGCATCCCGGAAACTAGTATCTTTCGCTAGCTCGCGGGGTGAACAGGTCGAGCCGGATCGCCGCCCGGTCCGCGGAACAACGCCGCGTCCTTGAAGTAGTGCTGGCGCAGCCGCCACGGGGCCCGGTCGCCCTGCAGCGGCAGGGCCCCGCGCGACCGCTCGAAGGCCACGTGCTGCGGGACCACGACCGGCTCGCCGTCCACGGTCAGCTCGATCCCGCCCAGCAGCAGCAGGTTAAGCCCCGTCGCGGCGACGACCATGTCCGCGTCCAGGTGCTCCCCGGATCGCAGCCGGATCCCGGTCCGGGTGAACGCCTCGATGTGACCGGTCACCACGTCGGCCTGGCCGGAGGAGATGGCGGCGAAGAAGTCGCCGTCGGGCACCAGGCACATCCGCTGATCCCAGGACTCATAGGACGGGGTGAAGTGGGTGGCGAGGTCGTAGCCGGGCGGCAGTGGCCTGGCCACGCCCTTCCGCAGCACCGCCCGGGCCCGAACGCACGCCGGGAAAGCGGAACAAGTCCCAGGTCCCGCCGCTGGCGCCGGGCGCCTCGACGATGGCGTAGGTGACGCCGGGGGCTTCCCGCTGCAGATGGCAGGCGGCACCGATACCGGACAGGCCAGCCCCGACGATCAGCACGTCAACGTGCGGAGCGACTGACGGGCCGGCGTGCGTAGCCATATCCGCCAGGATGACACCGGCGGCGCGATCGTGTCGAGCGCAGCTGAGACCTAACGCGAGGCGCTCGCGGCGTTCCCGCGCCGTCGCCTCAATGGCCGGCCAGGCCGGCGACAAGGCATCGCGTAGGGCTGCCTGCCGCAGGGCGGTGTCGCCGACGCGGTGCATCGTCATCTGATGGGTCAGGAGCGACGAAGGCAACCCTCCCCACGCCGGTGAACTCACAGGCGGCCGCGCACGTCAGGCACGGCTGGTGCGATGACCGCAACGTCAGGTCACCGAGCTCGTTCCCGGTGCCGATGGCAGCGAGCGCATTCATCTCAGCGTGCGCGATGGACGTGTGCTGCAGCCGGCCGGTTCCGCCCGCCGGATCGTAAACGCGGTTCCGGCCTTCGCCGACCCGTTCACCGTCTGATCCGGGTGCGTGATATCCCCGGGGAGGACCCGTGGGGACCGGGGGCGATCTCCACCGCGGAATGGACCGGCGTCAGCCTCGCGGAGGTGCTTCGCACCGCCCGCCCGCGGCAGGGCGCCAGCCACGTCGCCTTCAGTGCCCCCGACATCTCCGCCGACGCCGACCCGCCACAGCCCTTTGGCGGCTCCGTCCCCCTCAGGAAGGCTCTGGCCGGCGAGGTGCTGCTGGCCTGGATCATGAACGGGCAGCCGCTTCCCCCGGTGCACGGCGGCCCCGTCCGGGTCGTGGTCCCCGGCTACATCGGCGCACGCAGCATCAAGTGGATCGAGCAGATCACCGTGCAGGATCACCCGTCAGACAACTACTTCCAGGCCACCGCGTACCGGCTGCTGCCCGCCGACGCCGACCTGCGCACCGCCGGGCCCGGGGCCGGCCTGTCGCTGAGCTCCGTCGCGGTCAACGCCGACATCCTGCGGCCCTGCGACGGCGCTGCGCTGGCGCCGGGACGGGCCGACGTCACCGGATACGCTGTCGCCGGGGACGACCGCGGCATCGCCCGTGTCGACGTCTCCACCGACGGCGGCCAGACCTGGCACCAGGCTGACCTAGGCGAAGACGCTGGCCCCTGGGCCTGGCGCCACTGGCATACCGTGATCAACGTGCCGCCAGGCCGGACCGAGATCATCGCCCGGGCCTGGGACACCGCCGCCGCCGTCCAGCCCGAATCCCCGGCCCAGCTCTGGAATCCCAAGGGATACGCCAACAATTCCTGGGCCCGCGTCCACGTCACTGCCCGCTAGCATCAGGCGGCCGCTGTCCGCCGCTGACCAGGGCGGCGGCCCCGCTGACGTTGCCGTCCCGCGTCATCGCCGCCAGCGCGCGGGCCTGGCCGAGCACGTACCGGTCGAAAAACGCCAGGGTGACCCGAGCCACAAGCTGCTCCACCGGGTTCGTTCCTGTGTAGGGGACCATGTGGCTCGCGCCGAACAGGTCGAGGTAGTACCTCGCGGTCGCCGTGTCCGCCTGGTACAGCTGCAGGCTGGTCCACGGCGGATTGATCGTGTCGGCGCTGCCCTGGACGAAGATCATCGGCGGGGCCCCGTGCGCGAAGTAGAGCCCGGGCATCGCCGGCCACTCCGCCCCCGACAGCACGGCCACGGTTTTCAGCCGGTGATCCGCGCAGCACCCGTTGGCGGCCAGGGCGGCCACCGTGTCACCGCCATCAGACTGGCCCGCGGCGGCGATTTCATCACGATTCAGCAGGCCAGAGAGCACATTACCGGGCTGTGCGTCGAGCGCAAGGAGCCTGGACAGGACGTAGGACATATCCGCGGGCTGGTTCACCAGGTCTGGCTCGTACGCGGCGGCCCCCAAGTGGCAGTTGGTGCGCGGGAAGTTCACGGCCGCGACGACGTAGCCGGCGCTGGCCCAGGCCCGCAGCAAGTCCGAATAGGGGCCTGCGCACTGCAGGAACCCGGGAGCAAACACGATCAGCGGGAACGGGCCCGCGGCCGGCTGCGATCCGGCTGGCCGCTGAGCGAGCGGATACCAGATTCCGGTCACCAGCGTGCGCGGGCCGAGGGCCTGACCTGTCCGGCCGATGCGCCCGGGCTCGACGAAGGTCACCTGCTGCTGACCAACCTGGTAGGTGCCGGAGGAACCGGCGGCCGTTCGGCCTGGGGAAGCGGCGGGGCGGGGAGGCGGACTGGTGACGACCGTCCGGCCGGGGGAACTGGCCACCGGCTGGACGGTGGCGCCCTGGCCCGACGGGGCCGCCGCCTGCCGGTGCGGGGCACCGCCGCAGGCCGAGACGAGCATGAGGACAGCCAGAACCGCGACGATCACGTGACCGGCAGCCATCCGCCTGGCGTCTAGTCTCACAGCCGCGTTCTCGCCTCTCCCCCGGGGTCTACCGCATCTCTCAACGTACCCAGCCCGGCGGGGGCCGCGGTAACACAATCGGACCACCATTGGTCCTCACCGCTTAGCGGATCGTGGAAAGTGGCATAACACCTCGTACGAACGGCGGCAGGACAGGCGCTTCGCAATGACGCGCGCGGAAGTGAGGAGGCAGCGTGCTCGCAGCTAGCTGGACCGGCCGCCGGAAAGTCATCAGGCTGATCCGCCTCGGGTTGCTCGGTACCGCCCTGCTGCTGCTGCTGGCGGCCACGATTGCCGTCTTGGCGGACTCCCGCTCCGCGGCCGCGGCCCGGCGCGGGTCCGGCCCAGACAGCTGGGTGACCAGCTGGAGCGCCAGCCCGCAGCGCGTCATAGGCCGCACGCTCGCGGCCCGCGGCTTCGATCACCAGACGATCCGCGACATCATCGTCACCAGCGTCGGCGGCGATCTGATCCGGCTGGAGCTGACGAACGCCTACGGCGCCTCGCCGCTCCGGATCGGCCACGCGACGGTGGCGGTGGCGGAGCCGGGGGCCGCGGTGGTGCCGGGCACGGTCTACCCGGTGACTTACGGCGGCCGCGCGTCGTTCCAGATCCCGGCCGGCGCGCAAATCCTCAGTGATCCGGTGACCATGCGGGTGTGGCCGCTGCAAGAGCTGGCGGTGAGCATCTACCTGCCGGACCGGACCGGGGCGGCGACGGTTCACTGGGACGCCCAGCAGGTCAACTGGGTGTCGGCACCCGGTGACCACGCCGCCGACCCCGATGCGCGCGCGTTCACCACCGCCACCTTGTCCTGGTATTACCTCAGCGGTCTTATCGTGCGGTCACCGGGTGCGGACGGGACCGTGGTGGCGTTCGGCGACTCGATCACCGACGGGGTCGGCTCGGACGCCGATGCCGACGCCCGCTGGCCTGACGACCTGGCCCGCAGGCTGGACGCGCTGGGCGGTCCCACCCTGTCGGTAGCCGACGCGGGGATCGGCGGCAACCGGGTGCTGACCAGCTCGCCGTGGTTCGGCGCCAGCGGCAAGGCGCGGTTCGGCCGGGACGCCCTGGACCAGCCCGGCGTCCGGGACATCATCGTGCTGGAGGGGATCAACGACATCGGGTTCAGCACGAGCAGGCTGCACCCGGGCACCGCGATCAGCGCGGCCCCGATCATCGCCGGGTACCAGCAGCTGATCGCCCGCGCACACGCCCGCGGGCTGAAAATTTTCGGCGGGACCTTGCTGCCGTTCCAGGGAGCGGGGTACTACACCGCGGCGGGCGAGGCCACCCGCGAGGCGGTGAACACCTGGATCCGCACCAGCGGCGCCTTCGACGGCGTCATCGACTTCGACGCGGTGATGCGTGATCCCGCCGACCCGCTGAGGCTGAACCCCGCGTATGACGTCGGTGACCACCTGCACCCCGATGGTGCCGGCTACCAGGCCATGGCCAACGCCATCAACCTGGACATGCTGCTGCCGCAGCCGGCCACGTGAGAATGGCTATCGTCGTGCTGTGAGCTGGCTACCGGGCCGCCCGGAGCAGCATCCGCAGCCACCTCAGACTCAGCGGCCGTTGTGCTCGCAGCTGCCTGATCATCATGGTGTTCGCGTTGTGGATGCACATGCCGGTGTCGTCCAGGAGGCAGTCGCCCGGGCAGTCTCCCCAGCAGTGCCGGCAATGCCGGCAATGCCGGCAGGCGGTCATGCTCAGCTCCCAGGCTTAGGCGTCGCGTTCAATCGGGCAGCTCATGCAGCGCGGGCCGCCTCGGCCCCGGCCGAGTTCGCCGCCCGGCACCGGCAGTACCTCGATGCCGTTGTCCTGCAGGTAGATGTTGGTGGTGACGTTCCGCTCGTAGGCGACAACCACGCCTGGCTCAACCGCCAGCACGTTGCAGCCGTCGTCCCATTGCTCCCGCAACGCGGAATGGACGTCCTGCACGGCGGTCAGCACCGTGATGGCCCGCAGGCCGAGCGCGGCGGCCATCGCCCGGTGCATGTCCCCAGGCGGGTGATCGGTAACCTTGAGCTCACTGGCTGTCGCGCCCGGCTCGACCGTGTAAGACGGCAGCATGCCCATCCCCGCGTACTTGGTGAACATGCCGTAGTTCACCATCGTCAGCATCGTGTCCAGATGCATGAACGCACGCGTCTTCGGCAAGTCGATCGCCACCAGGCAGCGAGCCGCCCCCGCGGCGAACAGCCGGTGGGCGAGCATTTCGACCGCCTGCGGCGTGGTCCGCTCGCTCATCCCGACCAGGACCGCGCCGTTGCCGAGGACCAGGATGTCGCCACCCTCGATGGTGGCCGGCGCGGCATCGGCGCCGTGATACCAGATATCGAAACTTGCCGGCGCGAACATCGGGTGCCAGCGGTAGATGGCCTCGCCGGTGATGGTCTCCCGGATCCGGGCGGGCCAGCGCATCGCGTTGATGGTAACGCCACCGTAGATCCAGCAGGACGTGTCGCGCTGGTACAGCAGGTTCGGCAGCGGGGCGAGCACGAAACCGTCGGGGTCAAGGGAATGGAAGGCGATGCTCTTGGGTTCCGGGCCGAGTTCGGCGATCTCGCGCTTGGTGATCCCTCCGGCCAGGAACTCCGCCAGGCGTGCCGAGTCGAGGCCGTCCATCGCGGCGCGCAGGGTGGTGGCGGCGAGCGGCCCGTGCCAGCGCGGGTCGAACACCCGGTCCAGGATGTAATCGCGCGCCTCCGGGATCCCCACGGTCTGGGCGAGCAGGTCGCTGTAGTAGTGGACGACGACACCCCGCGAGCGCAGCACATCGGCAAACGCGTCGTGCTCGGCCTGCGCCCTGCTCACCCAGAGCATGTCGTCGAAGAGCAGCTCGGCGGCGTTGTCTGGGGTCAGGCGCTTAAGTTCCAGGTCAGGACGGTGCAGGACCACCTGTCGCAGGCGGCCGACTTCAGAATCCACGTGAAACATGGCATCACCGTTCTGGATAGGTCCCGTTCGCCAGCTATCTAACGGCGCACGGTAGACGTGCCCTGGAATGATTTCCCACGAGTTCAGTGTCGTACCCGGTTCAGCCGCTTATATCCGGTTCGGAACCTTTCGCAGGCAAATCCGCCGATCTGGTAGCGGGTGGTGGTGGTACAAAAAAGGCGGAGGGCCCCTCTAGATTTCCGAGGAGCCCTCCGCTGCTACTCTGATCGACAGCTACCACGAGCAGGACGCTACCGCGCCTTGCTTGTATGGTTACTTCCTGCCGAAACTGTCGAATTCTCCGTTTCGTACGCCTCCGAGAAATGCATGCCATTCGTCCGGGGTAAATAGGAGAACCTGTCCTTCGGGGTCCCTGCTGTTCCGAACACCGACCCCGCCATCGGACAGACCCGCCACCTCGACGCAGTTGCCGTTGGAGAAACTCAGAGAGCTCTTAACCCAGTGAGAACCCGAACCCGGCCCTTCAGATTGGCTTCCGAGCATAGCTCTTCCCACGTCATACCTCACTGATTGTTGGATGTTATCCTGAGTGCGCAACTACGGAATGTAGTTAATTCATACTCATCGTAGTCACGTAACATTAAGCATAGCAGATGCCATCGGGCACCCGTGGTCACTCTCGGACTCAAGCAGCACTGCGGCCTCGTGAATTTCTGTTGTCCCTGAGGTGTACCGCATAGCCAAACGTGGGCGGACATGGCTATGTCCGGCGACTCCGCCCCGTCGCTGACTAGTTACCGCAAAAGGAGGCAAACTCCCTGGCCACCGAGCCGACTACGAACGGCTACGTCCTAGGCCGTCCCCGCGACGGCGGGACGATCAACGACGTGCATCACTTACGCATGAGCGCGCCGCGGGCGCGCACCGGACCAATGCGACTCCGCCGTCTCGAGTATGAGCGCCCTAGACGCCGCCGGGTCGAGCGACACGTCGGCGAGCATCTGGAATGCGATCCTGTGCAAGTACGTCTCCCTCTCCCCTTCCACGGAGAAGCCGCTCCTCAAATGCTCAGTGCTTACCACATCTTGCAGCGTCTCATCACTATCTGCCCCGAAGCCGAATATAACAAAAGACTCCCCGAAGACCGTGTGCTGTGCGTCCAGGGGGAGAATCTGCAGCGTCAGATTTGGCCGGTCAGCCTCTTGGGCGAGACGCTGAAGCTGCTCATGCATCACCGAATCGTCACCGATCCGGCGCAGCAAGACCGATTCATCGAGCACGACCGATAGTTGAAGCTCCTCGCGATCCAGCACCTGCTGACGTTTCATGCGGACCCTGACCAATCGCCCGACCATGCCCGGCGCGATTGGCTCGACTCGGCTGTAGCTGCTAATTATATGCCTGGCGTAAGCTTCCGTTTGCAACAGGCCAGTGACCACATCAACGTGCCATATGGCCATGGACGTTGCCTCATGCTCGAGGCCGATGAACTGCCGGTAATCCTCGGAAAGGCTGTCACTGAATTCTTCCCACCAGCCCTTCTGGGTCGCATCCTCGGCGAGCTCGAGAAGGAGCGCGCGGCGGGGCCCGGTGATCTGGTAGTAGTCGAGCAGTCTCTCGACTTCCCGTGGCCGCAAGCCGGTCCTGGCCCGCTCGTACCTGCTGATCTTGGAGGGCGACCATCGGAGCGCCGCGGCGACGGCTTCTCCGCTCTTGCCCTTGCTCTCCCTGATCCCGCGCAGCTCAGCGGCAAGCCGACGCCGACGTACCGTGGGGCTTGCTGGCGCGATCATCGGGCGACGCTCCTCCTCGGTGCCGCGCGGGCGGACTAGGACGGTTACGCAGTTTTCACGGAAACTATTTGTGAAACCCTTAGTACACCGTACACTCGCCCCTCGCAACCAAGGGCTTCAGCCCTCGCCAGACCGAACGAACCTGGCTATCCCGCGCCCAATACTTCGTGGACGCATAACGCCTGCTAGCCCGGACCGGGTGCACAACGACAGCCGTCGGCGACATGCCCTGGACATGTGTGGTCATCGTCCTAGCGGGGGACCATCGGACAAGCTCCGAGGCAGCGGTCTCGCCATCGTCGGCGCGGACCTGCCCGCCGCTGATGCGGGCCCGAACCTGGGCCGGCCTTGCGGCATCTGGGCACGGTCGATTGATGAACTCGCCGTTGGTATGCCGCGTCCCGCCGGCCTTGATAGCGCCTATCGCAGGGGAATGCCCAGCGCTGCGACTGCTGTATAGCTATATGACGAGGGGGACGGCAGTGTAGAAATGCGCCTGGAGTTGCTGGCCCGGCCGGAGTCCGTGAGGGGGCTCCGGCAGCCAGTCAGGCTTGATGCCACAAAGCTTGCCGCCTGGCGATAATCACCCGACTAGGCTGCCGCAATTCGGCGAATCGGCAAAAGACCGTTAGTCTTGCGCCAGGTTTAGTTCACCCGTGAAAGTGAGTGCTCGGGCTCGCGGCGGCCGCTGCCACCACGTGGACACTGGGTGCCTGCGCCGCTGCGGCGGATACCGCGGAGCCGGTCAGAATTGACCCGGCTGCGGCGAGTGCTAGGATAGCGGGAATGATGATGGATCGCCTTACGGACATGATTCCTCCATGGCATCGACAGAGGTCAGCGGCCTGTTGCATGGCTCCTGCGGCACGCACGGCACATCTGAGTTACCTGGCGTAATAACCGGTTTTCGGCTATTACATGACCTAGCGTAAATCCCCGACTACACTATTTCAAATACTAAATATTTCAATATTCTTTTATGCAATATTCAATGTTCTCACCAGGGAGAGTGTTAACTATTCTTGCAGTGCAAGGTTCTATGCAATTTTCACTGCACGACGCAGAGATATGGCGATATTTACCGTTAGAAAGCGCTCCGGGATGCCGAATTTATGTCCGGAAATAGTCCGCTTGTTCAGTAAATATTCTGGTAGTAAAGTTTGTTCCATGCCTGCGGTGACCCCGGCCGGCGCGCTGGTCGGCCGCGATAGTGAGATGACGACGCTAACCGGGCTGATAAAAGAGCTGTCCCGGGGGCGCGGCGGTTCTGTGCTCATCGAGGGCGAGCCTGGCATCGGCAAGTCCGCGCTGGTGCGGGCGGCGGTGGCGGGAGCGCCGGAGGCCGGCTGCCAGGTGTTCTGGGGGGCCGGCGACGAGCTGGGCCAGGCGCTGCCGCTGCTGCCGTTCCTCGACGGGTTGCGAGTCCGAGAGCCCTCCGCGAATCCCCGGCGGACCACGATCGTCCGGCTGTTGCGCGGCGAGGTCGCCGCCGACCGCGGCACGGACGTGCCGGCGGTGCTGGCGGAGCAGCTGCTGGCGCTGGTCGCCGAGCAGTGCGCGGTGCGGCCGACCATCCTGGTCATCGACGACCTGCAGTGGGCCGACCAGGCCAGCATCGCCTTGTGGGGACGGCTGGCGAGGTCGGCGCGGCAGGTGCCGCTGCTGCTGATCGGGATGATGCGACCGGTGCCCCAGCGGGATGACGTACTGGCGCTGCGGCGAGTGGCGGGCGATGCCGCCCGGCTCCAGCTCACCGGGCTCACCGGAACGGCCATGTCCGACTTGCTAGCCGCCCTGGCCGGCGGCAAGCCCGACGGCAACCTGCTGCGGCTCGCCGACGGGGCGGCGGGGAACCCGCTCTACCTCACCGAGCTTGTCGCCGCGCTGGCCCGCAGCTCCAGTCTGACCGTCACCGAGGCGGGCGCCGCCGAGCTGGCCAGCGGTTCCGCGCCAGGCTCCCTGTCGGCGGCCATAGCGGACCGCCTCGGCTTCGTCGCCGGGCCGGTGCGCGAGGTGCTGCGGGCGGCGGCCCTGCTCGGCATGGATTTCGCGGTCCCTGATCTGGCCATCGTGCTGGGCCGCAGCGTGGCGGATCTGATCCCGGCGGTCGACGAGGCCTGTGCCGTCGGCGTGCTGGCCGAGTCCGGCCAAGGCCTGGGGTTCCGGCATCCGCTAATCCGGGCGGCGCTGTACGACGAGATGCCGGCGCCGGTACGCGCCGCCTGGCACCGCGACGCGGGGCGCGCCCTCGCGGCGGCGGGCGCGCCGCCGGACCGGGTGGCGCGGCAGATGCTGCGGACGGTCGGCGGATCGGGCGGCATGGCCGAGCCGATGGATGAGTGGATGCTGGACTGGCTGGGCCGTACCGCGGACCTCCTGGTCGGCCAGGCGCCCGGGGTGGCGGCCGAACTCCTCACCCGGGCCGCCGCCAGTTCCCCGGCCGACTCGGCCCGGCACGGCTGGCTGGCGAGCAGGCTCGCCGACGCCGCCTACCGTGTCGGTGACAGGGCACAGGCCGAGCAGGTGGCAAACCGCGCCCTTGAGCACGCCGTCGAGCCCGATCTCCTGGCAGACCTGCACTGGACGCTGGCGCAGTGCCGCATGCTGGCGGGCTTGTCCGCGGAGTCGCTAGCCACGCTGGACCGGGCGCTGGCTTCTCCCGGGATCTCGGCCCGGCACCGCGCCAGGCTGCTCGTGCTCGCCGCGCGGACGCACAGCAACCTCGGGGAGGTCGACAAGGCTGGCCGGGTCGCCGCCAGCGCGCTCGCCGCGGCGTCGGAGGCGGGCGATAACTGGGCCATGGGCTGGGCGTTGCACGTGCTGGCGCTCGTGACCTCGGCGCAGGGACGTATGGCCGATGCGCTGCCGCTGTTCGACCGGGCGCTGACCGTGACCCAGGCCGATCCGGCGCTGACCGATCTGCGGCTGCTGCTGCAGCTCAACCAGGCCGTCACGCTGGGCAATCTCGACCGGTACGAGGAGGCACTAGCCGCGGCCGGACAGGCCCGGGACCTCGCCGATCAGGTCGGCACGACGTTCCGGCTGACTCAGGCGCACTGCGCCCTGGGCCAGTTGCTCTTCCAGACAGGGCGATGGGACGACGCGCTGGCCGAGGTGGAGATCCTGCACGAGGACCTGAAGGAACCCGCTGTGGCCTGCTGCGATCGCGGCATCGCCGCCGTGATCGGCTTCCATCGCGGCGAGGTCGGCGCGGCGCGCGGCCACCTCGCCGCTGCCGCCCCGCACGCCGAGCGGCTCGGACACCGGCTTATTACCTCCTTGGCTTTGGCCCGCAGCCTGGACTGCGAGCATGACGGCGCACTACCTGAGGCGCTGGCCGCACTGACAGAGGCGTTCGACGGCAATCCAGAAGAAGTCGAGGAGATCGAGGATCTGCTTCCCGACGCCGTCCGCCTCGCTACCGAGACCGGTGACCTGACCACCGCGCGGGCCCTCGCGAGCCAGGCCGCCGCGCTCGCCGCCGAATCGGAGATCCCGCACCGGCAGGCTAACTCGCTCTATTGCCGCGGCCTGCTGGACCATGATGCCTCCCGGCTCATGGCGGCCGCGGAGCGTTATGACGACGCCGGCCGGCCACTACTGAGCGCGAAGGCACTGGAGGCGGCCGCCGGGCACTTCGTCGACGCCGGCGACCGCGGCCAGGCGCGGGAGGCGTTCACCCGGGCCGTGGAGGTCTACACCTCCCTGGGCGCGGCCGCGGACGTCGCCCGGGTACAGGCCACGTTCCGCGCTCACGGCATCCGGCGCGGGCCGCACGCCAAGCACCGGCAGGCGCGAAGTGGCTGGGACAGCCTCACGGCGACCGAGATCAAGATCGCCGCATTCGTGGAGGAGGGATTGTCCAACCCGGAGATCGCCGCCAAACTGCTCCTATCCCGGCGGACCGTGGGGACCCACGTCTCCCACATCCTGAAGAAGCTCGACGTCCATTCGCGGACCGACATTGCCCGTGAGTCAGCCCTGCGCACCATCGCGCCGAAGTGATGGCGCCGCGGGAATCACAGGCACGTTCGGCGGGGACGGTGAGCCGCTAGGGGGGGCTCACGACTCACCGTCCCCACGTCTGGACCCCTTACTGGCCGCGCCGGTCGTCCTCGGCCAGCTCGGGCTGGAACGCGAGCGTAAAAAACACGGCCTTGCCCGCAGGGGTGGGGTAAAAGCCCCAGTCAGCCGACAGGGTGGCGACCAGCATCAGGCCCCGTCCCATCTCCGCATCGGCCGGGGCGTCCACCAGCACCGGCAGCAAACGCGACGTGTCGTGGACATCAACGCGTAGCTGGTCGCCGGAGCAGGTAATGACAAGCAGGACGATCTCACCCGCCTCGTACCTGATGGCGTTGGTCACCAGTTCGCTGGTGAGCAGGGCGGCGACGCTCCCGTCGACAGGGACATCCCAGGTGCAGATGGCCGCCCGGACCTGGCTGCGGGCTTCAGCCGCCGCCGCCGGCCCCGTGGTCAGCGGGACGCGGCGCCAATGCAGTTGGGTCTGAAGGGTCAGCGCCATCGCGTTCATCGGGTTCCTTAGTGGGCCGTCTTGAACCTGTCCGGGAGAGTGTGGTCACTCTCCCGGCTGCGTGCTGGTTGCAAGAAAAATATTGCTGCAATTTGCAGTGAGAGACATCGGTCAGCTGACGGATTTTGAACCAAGGCCAACGAGCCGTCCCGGCCTGACGGCGCATCCAGGTTCTCCTGCCGGTCAACGGCCGTCCGCGAGCTCCTGCATTACGGCCGCCGGCGGGTAAGACCGTGCGCTTCCCGAAAGACACCTGCGCCGCCTGCCCGCTCCGGGAGCGCTGCACCACCAGCAGCAACGGCCGCAGCGTGGTCATCCACCCCGGCGAAGCGCTGCTCACCGAGCTGCACCAGCGCCCGCCGCCGTGCCGGCCGGTGTCATCCGCCGCCTCCCGGCCGCCTAGACTTTCGCCGGCCAGCCGCCGGGATGCGGTGGGCACACCTCATGGATCCAATGACCATCTGGCCGTAGCCGTGCATCCTGGCCCGGAGTGATGACAGTCCCGCACCGCTCACAGACCTCGCCGGGGGCATGCGCTTCGTTGTCTTCCGGATCGAGGTACTCCAGCTCTCGCTCCTCCTCCTCATGCTCTGCGATCTCGCGCTCACCCAGATCATCGCGGCCCGGTGGCGGCACACCCCCGGACTGCCACTTTTCCTCCCCGTACTCAGGTCCGAAGTCAGGCCGTACAGACATCGCGCCTCCTCATATGTCCCTCGACGGCAGGGCAATCGCCGACGCTCCCAGTCTGACACCGGTACCGGCCAGCGACCCCAGCCGTGTCACGGCTCTGCCGGGGTCTATCTCGCTAAAGGTTTAATGGCCCGGGGTCGTGGATGCCTCGGCGAGCCGGGCGTGCAGCCGCGCCCGGATCTCCTCAGGGGTGTAGGCGCGACGGCGCCGCTGGTCCCGTGCGATCACGACTCCGGTGGCCGCGACGCTCGCGAAAGCGGCCAGGCCGAGTATCTTCCACCAGCGCATCTGCCTAGGCTACGACTGTGCCTGACACGCGCATCGGCCTGGATGAGGCCGTCGACCTGACCCGCACCGGTGACGTGTGGTTGTTTCGCGGGCACACCGCGGCCGATCGGGCTATCCAGCTGACGACCAACAGCCCGGTCAACCACGTCGGCATGTCCGTGGTCCTGGATGACCTGCCCGCGCTGATGTGGCATGCGGAGCTGGGCAAGTCGCTGCCCGACCTGTGGTCGGGCAGCCGCCATCGCGGCGCGCAGCTACATGACCTGCGCGCGGCCGTCACCCTCTGGGCCACCAGGTACGGTCAGCGGGCCTGGCTGCGCCAGCTGGAACCTCCGCCCGCCCGCGAGATGGAAGACGCGATGCTGCGCACCATCGCGCAGCTGGATGGCACGCCGTTCCCGTCCACGGCCAGGCTCGCCTCCGGATGGCTGCGCGGGCGCATGCCGACGGTCAGCCGGGGTGCGCGCGACGCCGCCCTGGAAACCGCCTACTGCGCGGAAATCGTCGCCGTCACCTACCAGGCCATGGCCCTGCTGCCTACCCGGCGGCCGAACTGGTACGACGCCGGCCGGTTCTGGAGCGGGGATGATCTCCGCCTGTCCGCGGGGGCCAGGCTCGGCGGGGAGATCGCCGTGCGGATCCCGGCGGCGCAGCTTTCCGCAGCTATTGACTGACTCCACCGGCGTTGATCACCATCCGATCATGCCGCCGGCAAGGCGAGGCCGTCCCGCGAGTCCTGGAGCGGCCGTGGTTCCCGCCGGTTCCGGCCGTGGCCGTGGTCAGCTTCGGGGAGAGGGCGGTGGGCCATGTCCGGCGCCGGGAGCGACAGCGGCGTGGCTGGCCGCCTGGTCTTCTCTCGGACCCCGGCCGGGAATCCGGTCGCGGAGTGCGAGCTGGCTGCGGGCGACACCGGCCTGCTCAGCGAGCTCGCCAGACAAGCGGCTTGTCACGGGGCGGTCCTGCTGTGGGTCCACTGCGCAGCCGACCTGAGCAAGGCCGGATTCGCGGCGCGGTAGGGATACCGGCGATTCACCGCGGCAGCTGGCCGGCGGCAGGCTCGTGTCAGGACGCAGCATGCCGCTCGCCACCTCGCCGGTCACTGCCTGCTTACTCACCAGGAAGTAGCCCGTACGGCCGGGCACCGGTCCCGCGGCGACCCGCTCCCCCGCGCTTACCGCGCGCCGTTCGCCGGGATGGTATGGGATTCCCGCACCGACACCGCCGGCTCTAGCGGGCCGCTTCCGGAGCCCCGCACCTGGACATAGAGCCCGTCCTTCATCTTCCTGATCACGGTCACCAGCGCTCCGGCCGGGACGGTGACGTCACCGGCGTCGCCGGGACGGTGACGCCGGTGACGTCACTAAGCACCATGCCCAGCCATGGGAACGCCGTACGCCCCCGGCAGGGCGGCCCGGCGGAGCCTTCCGGCGCACTCTTCACCGGCCCGGCGTCGCTCAGCGGAGCTTCGCTCATCACGCATCCCCTGCCAGAGATCCGGCCCGCGCGCCGGGCAGGATACCGGCGCCCCTTCCGGTGCTAGCCAGCAGTACCGGCCGCAGGATGAGGGCTACAGGGGTTGAAACGGCAGGGTCTGGTATCTACGGCGGTTCGGGTTCGGCCGTATATCCCATAGCCCCAACCCCACTGCAGCACCAGTCCCTCGCGCCACATCCGCACCCGCCGTGTCGCCCCCCAACTGGCCCTCCATCGGCCCTATGGAACATCGGGCCGGTTACAACCGGCCCGATGTTCCATAGGGTCCAGCGAAACCTGGTGAAACCTGCGGACACAGACCCCGGCCATTCAATTTCTGTAGCTGAGGTACCGCCCGTAGGTTAGGCGGTGCCTGCCCACACGACGGAACGCCCGCTGCAATTGCGCCAGGCATTTGCCAAAAGCGTCTCCGCGGAAACGCGGGCACGGAGCCCGTGCCCAAACCAGTGAACATAGACCCAGCCGAAACGTGAATACCTCACCGCGGACGCGACCGGGCTCGAACCACGGAGCCGCCGCCATGCACAGCAGATGAGATCGCCACTGGTAGTGTCCGTAGCCGCCCAGATCGGACGACCCGGGTGCTCGGCGATCTCCCGGCTCAGCGCAGCTCTCGAGACCGCCATCGACGGGTTCTACGTAAAAACGCGACTGGCAGATCTCAGCGTCGCCCACCGTGAATACGATCACGCCACGCTGGAGATAAGCTCCGAGCCGGGCGGCTTACATCATCGCCGCGAGGCTTGGTCCGGTGGGCATGCACCACGGTCCGTTCAGAAATTAATCTCTATTTTTGATCTTTGTCATCTGTAGAATCTGCCCGGCGATGGCGGGTCATGGGCCGGGCAAGCCAGGCGCTGGACCAGAACCACCGGCGCGTTTCAGCTCCGCTCCGCCGGGCGCCGGGATCGACGGCTCAGCGTCGGGTGGCAGGTGCGGTCATGGCCGGGCTTGCTGGGTAAAGCCGCCGATCATGTCGCTGGCGGAGGTGACCGCGCCGTGGCGGCGGCGGATGATGTCCGCGATCAGCCCGGTCCATCCGGTCTGGTGCGAGGCGCCGAGCCCGGCGCCG
>OCTA010001987.1_pt1 | contig 18760 bp, 23 predicted proteins | sample 1538991 | NCBI WGS metagenome assembly OCTA01 (sample SAMEA3539302, study PRJEB22396) | soil metagenome | biome: tundra; feature: field; material: soil | place: USA | collected 2010-05 | depth 0.15 m | reverse complement strand
AGCGGCGTTTCCTCCCCCGGCCTGAAGGCCGGGGTCTCCACGCCGCAACTCAGATGACCGACTGCGACCCGAGAACCGGCAGGGGCGCCGATCACCTCCGACGGCGAACAGCGCTGGTCCAGCTTCGCGACCTGCGCCATCACCCACACGCTGGCCGGCACCGGGCTGGCCGACCACCTGGCCGGGACCGGCGGTCAGTACTTCGCGATCTTCGCCGACGGGCACCGGCGCCAGCTGCCCCGGCTGACCGGCGGTCCGTTCCGGTACAAGACCTATGCCGCTGACACCCTGGCCAAGTCCCTGCCGATGGCGCACACGCCTATGAAGCAGGCCGTGATCGCCCCGTCCATGCTGGCGCTGCTGTACCCGCTGGATGAGGAGATCCCCGGCTACAGCCAGGCCCAGTTCGAGGAAGACCTGGTCGCGGACTGCGAGAAGGACATCAGGCAGGCCTTCGCGGCCGGCGCGGCGCGCGTGTCCGTCGACTTCACCGAGGGACGGCTGGCCACCCGCAACGACCCGCGGAACCCGCGGGTGGAAAGCCCGGAAGAGGTACGCGATGCCCTGGTCCGGGCGGCCAGCTTCATCCCGAAGGAGCAGCTCGGCTCCACCGACGACTGCGGCTTCTCACCGTTCAGCATCGACGAGAAGCCCAGTCACGGGTCACCGGACTTCGCCCGCGACACCGCCTGGCAGAAGTTCAGCAACCGGGTGGAGGGGACCAGGCTAGCCGCGGAGAAGCTCGGCATCGGCTGATCTGCTTCCCCACGCCCCAGGCGCGTCCGGGTTGACGATCAGGACGTTGCTCCGGGTGTGCCGCCAGAGCTCACGGCTGGCGCTGCCGTCCATCAGGGCCGGCAGCCCGCCGTGAGTGGGAGCGCCGATCACGATCGTGCTGGCCCCGATGGTGTTGGCGTACTCCGCGACCATCCGGCCCGCGGTGCCGTGATCGGGAGCGTGCAGCAGGATCTGGCCTTCGGCGGGGACGTGATGAGCGGCCAGCTGGTCCAGATGGTTCCTGACCACGGCCCGGGCCGCTTCCTGGTCTTCGCCGTCGGCGCCCCCGTCGCCCGCGGTGACGTCCTCCTGGGTGTGCACGACGTGAACCACGCCGCCGTCGGCCGTCGCGAGCCGGGCCGCGGCTTCGGTGACCAGGGCGGCCACCGGTGAACCGTCGATCGCGGCGAGGATTACGCTCACCCCGCGATCGCGGGTCCGCGACACCGTGTTGCCCGCCACCGGCACCAGCGCGGGCAGCGGCGCGGCCGGCTCAGCCCCGTTGACCGCCGCGGTGTCGTTGGCCGCTACGGTGCCGCTGACCTGCTCGGCCTGAACTCGTTCGGACTCGGTGAGCAGGTGGTGGCCGGTGGCCAAGATCACCATCCCGAGGACGATGGCACCCGCGCCGAGGTAGAACGGGAAGTGGATATTGACGGCGATGACCAGGCGGCCGGCCGCGTAGGGGGCCAGGCCGCCGCCGATGAACCGGACGAAGCTGTAGGCCGCCGAGGCCACCGGCTTCTCCACCGGGGAAACGGTCATCACGGCCTGGGTGGTGACGGTGTTGTTGATCCCGATGAAGATCCCGGACACGATGACGGCCGGGATCAGCACCGCGCGGTCGGTCGTCCAGATGGCGATGACCAGGACCACGACGGCGAAGGCCGCCAGGTTGGCGTACATGGTCTTGGCGATGCCGAAGCTGGCCTGCAGCCGGGGCGCGCCGAAGACGGCGAACAGGGCAACGAAGGTGCCCCAGCCGGTGAAGACCAGCCCGAGCTTGATCGGGCTCAGGTTCATCGGGAACGGCGCGTAGCCCAAGACGGTGAAGAAGCCCCAGTTGTAGCAGAGCGCGGTCAGCGACATGGTCAGCAGGCCGCGGTGCCGCAGCGCGCGCAGCGGTGCCGACAGGCTGGTCTTGTGCACGGGTTTCGGCGTCGGCTCGACCAGGACCACGGTGGCGATCAGGGCGATGGCCATCAGCACGGAGACCCCGAAGAACGGGCCGCGCCAGCTGATCTCACCCAGGGTGCCTCCGAGCAGCGGCCCGATCGCGATGCCTACGCCGAGCGCCGTCTCGTAGAGCACGATGGCGCCGGCGAAGCCGCCCGTGGCCGAGGCGACGATGACCGCCAGCGAGGTGGCGATGAACAGCGCGTTGCCCACGCCCCAGCCGGCCCGGAATCCGATGATGCCGTTGATGCTGGGGGAGGCCCCGGCCAGCGCGCTGAACACCACGATGAGAATCAGGCCCGCGATCAGCGTCTTCTTGGCGCCCAGCCGGCTGGAGACCCAGTTCGTGATCAGCATCGCCACCGCCGTGACCACCAGGTAGCTGGTGAACAGCAGCGTCACCTCGCTCGGCGAGGCGTGCAGCTGGTGGGAGATGGCCGGCAGGATCGGGTCCACCAGGCCGATGCCCATGAACGACACGACGCACGCGAGCGCGACGGCGAAGACGGCTTTCGGCTGCCGGAACGGGCTCGCGACCGAGCCGGTGCGGGGGCCACTCATCGATTGCTCTCTTTCAGTGGCGTAAGGTCCGCCAGGGTTCCACCCCGGCTCCGATTGGGGTCGTCAAGGTTAAGGGCCGGGCCGGCGAGAGGCGGGCCGGCGAGAGGGGGCCGGCCTGCTGGGCGTTGGCCAGCGCGTCCATGGCCGGCAGCGCCGTGGCCAGCGCGGCCTGCTCGTCCGGGCTGAGCCGGGCCAGGATCTCCGTGAGCCGCTCGGCCCGGACCGCCCGGCGGCGGGCCAGCATCGCCCGGCCCTCGTCGGTCAGCCGGACCTGGACCACCCGTCCGTCCGTCGGGTCAGCGTCCCGGTTGACCAGGCCGGACTCCTGCAGGCGGCCGATCAGCTGCGTCATCGCCGGCTGAGTCACCCCCTCCTTGACGGCCAGCGAGGTGAGACGGCTCGGGCCGGACCGCTCCAGCGTGGCCAGCGTCGCGGCCGCGGTGAGCGACAGCCCGTTCGGCGGGCTGAGCGAGCGGAACAGGCCGATCAGCCGCTCGATCGCCGTTGCCACTCCCGCCGCCAGGCGCTCAGGCCGGGCATCGTGCACCTCAGGAGCCGTAATTTCCATAAGCTTTTTATATCATATTCTTATATAGACGGCTCCCGCTGGCCGTCGCAGCCAGCCCTGGCCGTCGCAGCCCTGGCCGTCGCGTCGCGCGGCCAGGGCTCAGGAGCTGACCAGGGCGGACAGCTGCTGCGCGTTGACGTGGGCGTCGTTGCCGTAGCAGTTGTATAGGGAACCACGGCGGGAACTGCAGCAAGATCGCGCCGAGCTTCCTGGCGCCGCGTAGCGGCTCCAGGGCGGCCAGGAACCGGTCCCACGCCTGATCGGTGACGGCCGGGTCGACGCCTTGAGGTAGACCCGGTCCTTCCCGGCTTGGCTCGCGGCCTCGCGCAGGCCGGCTGGCAGTGCCCTGACCGGGGTGGGGCGCTGGGTGAACAGGCTGAACGCCTTGATGTTGAAGGTGAACCTATCCGGTGTCCGTTCCGCCCAGGCTTTGGCCGTCTGCTCCCCGGGCAGCGCGTAGTAGGTGGCGTCGACTTCCACCAGCGGGAACTGGCGGGCGTAGAACCGCAGCCGTTTCTCGGCTGCCATCGGCCGGGATCGAGCTATGGGGTCACCGCGCGCATCAGGAAGTCGACCAGCCGGGTGGCGTAGGGGCCGGTGTTGCGGACCAGGTCAGCCCGCCGGTCGGCCGGCGTGATCAGGGCATGCATCATGGCCCCGCCGACGAGCGTGTCGAGCAGCAGCGTGACCGAGGTGCCGGGGTCAATTTCGCCACGGTCGATGCCGCGGCGCACGATGGCGCGCGCCGCGGAGGTCTGGGAGTGCCGCATCTGCTCGTAATGCTCGGCCACACCCGGGATGGCGGCGGCCTCAAGACCGAGCCGAAGCGCGACGCGGCTGACGTCACCGGCGTAGATGTCGAGCATCTGGGTGGCCAGCTCGACCAGGTCGCCGCGCAGGGTGCCGGTATCGGCATCGGCGACGTGGGCCAGGCGCCAGGTCACCGCATCGGTGAGCAGCGCCTCCTTGGTGCTCCAGCGCAGGTAAAGCGAGGCCTTGCCGACGCCGGCCCGGCGTGCCACCGCTTCCATGGCGAAGCCGGCCCAGCCGGCGTCGCCGAACAGGTCGAGCGCGGCCTGGGCGATGCGCCGGTCCACGTCCGGATCGCGCGGCCGCCCGGCTGCCACCTGATGCGTTGCGCTCACCGCGCCCTCCTCGAGCTCTCCGGACATTGCTGAACGATTACCGCCTAGGATACGGTGTTGGAAAGTGAACGATTGTCGTTCAGTATTACCAGGCCGGATGGCCGGTTCATTGAACGGAGTACATGATGACACCCGATGAGGTGTCCCGGTCCGGCGAGTCCGTCGCGGGCACGGCGCTGTCTGGTCCCGGCGTGCCCGGTGGCGGCGCCTTGTGAGTACGGCCTGCCACGCTGATCCCTACCTCGCTACTGGAGCAACGATGCTTGACCAGATCACCGGTGAACGGCTCACCAGCCTGTTCCGTCCCCGCAGCGTCGCGCTGGTGGGCGCGTCGGACAAGTCGGCATTTTCCATGCTGGCCTACCGCAACCTGGTCGAGTTCGGCTTCGGGTCCAACACCTACCTGGTCAGCCGGCGGGGCACGCCAACGCACGGTCAGCCCACCGTCACCTCGTGCGCCCAGATCACCGAGCCAGTCGACGTGGCCTACCTGATGGTGCCGCAGGCGGGCCTGCTGGGCGCGCTTGACGACGCCGCGGCCGCCGGGATCCGCAACGCGTGCGTGCTGTCTTCCGGCTACGCCGAGGCAGGGGAGGCCGGTCGCGCGGCGCAGGCCGAACTCGCCGCGCACGCGGCCTCGCTCGGCATGGTCTTGCTCGGCCCCGAACCATCTCGGCTTCGCCAACTTCACCGACGCCGTGCCGGTCTGCTCCATCCCCGGCCTGCCCCGGGAGCCCGGGCCGGTAGCGGGGCTTGATACTGGTGAAGTCGCGTAATCAACCAGCGCGTATTCCTTGATGATCTTGCTGTATGTATCACTGCCCGTGGTCTCCGGGGCGTAGCAGCTCAGGTTCATCCCCCGCCTCGGCGGCGACCTAGGCGTGCCGTCGCGGGCGGACCTGGAAGGGTTTTCCCGGGGTGCTGGCGTTTTGTCACAGACGGTGATAGCTCGGCGGTCCCCGACACGCGATATCCGCCTGGCGTAGGGCCCTGTCGATCGGCTTGGGTGGCGGGGTGCGCAGATCTGGGAATTCTGTGTGCCCGCCCCATGGTCGGCAGGCTGAACCAATGCTCGGTCATGCGTGTTGAGGGCGGGTCCGCTGATGCGACCGACCCAGCTGGAAGTGGCGAGATGAGGACGTTCACGTCCGCGGGAACGAGGCGCCGGCCATCCGGCATGATCTGCGGGAGGGCTTGGGTAGGGACCCTAGGTGTGGCCCTTCCTCAGGGACGGCTCTGCGAGTGTCTGGTGGTGGAACGGGACCTCCCTCGCGCCGGAGGGGACTGGCTTCGCAGCTCTGTCAAGCTGTGGGGGGGAGCGGGGAGGTCTGCGGTGGTCAGCCGGATCTGGGTAGTTGCGCTAGGGGTAGTGACGCTGGCCGCGTCTTGCATCTCTGGCTGCGGCGGTGGGCCGAACGCGGGGGGTCCGGCGGCAACCCCGCCGCAGGCGTCGGCGGGTTCCGCCGACAGGGTCTGTACTCCCAGTGCGTGCATTTCGCTCAGCCGGCTGGCCAGCAGCATCGATACCCAGCTCAGGGGAAACGTCGTCGGCTACGTTGCGCTCGTTGGTACGTCGAAAGCTGTTTCCTCCGGCCTTGCCCGCACGGCCGCGGACCCGCCGCAGCTCGCCATGGGACCGAACGTCATGGTGAATGTCGCCAGCGTCGGCAAGATGTTCACGACGATTGCTGTCCTGAAGTCACTGGCCCGGCACCATCTCAGCATCGACAGCCGGATCTCGCCGTTCCTGCCCCCGGACTGGGTCAAAGGCCCGGGTATCGACACCATCACCTTCCGTGAACTGTTGGCCCACCGGGCAGGATTCCGCCTCGACAGCGGCCGGGTCTTCGAGACCGACGACGCGGCGAGGGAACAGGTCAGGCAGGGCATCCAGCAGGTGGACAAGCACGTGGCGGACTATAACAACATCAACTTCACCATCTTCCGGGACATTCTGCCCTTCATGGAGGGGGTTCCCGGCCCGGGGCCAGCCACGCGCGCCGCAGCCGCGAACCGCTTTTTCATCAGCTATGTTCAGCGTCAGGTATTCGATCCGGTGGGCGTCAAGGACGCCACGTGCGCGCCAGTCCGCAATGCCATGCTCATGTACCCGCCGCCCGGCGCCGGGACGGCACCGGGGAGGTCGGCCCCGGTGGGACCATCGGCGTGCTCCGCGGGCGGCTGGTTTATGACACCGGCCAGCATGCGCCGGGTACTCGATGGCCTCATCGGCGGCAACAGCCTGCTTTCAGGCAGGCAACGGCAGCAGATGGACGACAACTGTCTCGGCTGGGACTGCTCCGTCACCGGCCAAGCCAGCTACCGGGGCAAGGAAGGCGACATCGGCGACGGCCCGGCGGGCCTTCATATCTTCTTCGGCATCCTCGCGGGGACGATCCCTGTGGTGGTAGCCACCAACTCCAACGGCCTCCCGTTGGAGACAGTCGTTCAAACCGCCCTGCTTGCCGCCACCAGCGCCCGGTAGCCGACAGGTAGTCGGCACGCTGACGATCCCGCCGGGACAGATGACGTGTGGTGGGGCTGGCGTGCCGGTTTCCAGGCGGGCCCGGCCGGCAGGCTGGCGTGCGTCCTGGCCCGCGCCGGTTCCTCTCCCACGGCCTGCGCAGCGATGGTCATGATGATGTCCTGGCGTCCTGCGCGGCGGCCTGATGCTCCAGGTCCAGGCTGGCCACGGGCACCGTTCCCGCAGGACAGCACGCGGCCTATCAGAGATAATGTGTCACTTTTAGCGGTAGCTGGCGGTCAGCCAGGTGGCGTCGCACTGGCCGAATGCCGACGCGGCGCATTGGCGGCTGTCTCGCCCACGCTGCAGCGGCGGGTCTTTGCGGTCGCCGGGTCAGAGGGAAACGTCACGACGCAGTGGCGGCGGCGGACGACCGCCCGTCCTGGAAGGCGACGACAAGGACGACGTCGTCTGGCTCCTCGTAGCTGTAGATGATCAGCATCCACCGCCACGGCCCGAGGATGAACCGCAACGGCCTCCAGCGTCCCTCGAGCTGCCGGCCGATCAGGGGAAACTGCTCAAGGACGCGCAGTGAGCGCCTGACGCGTTCCCTGGTATCGGGCGGAAGGCTGTGCGTGAGGATCATGCGGTCGAGATCTCTGACTGCGGCGGTACTGAGCCTGACCTCGGCCAACGTTTAGAGCTCGTCAAGCGGGATTGTCTCGCCCGCGCGGGCGCGCTCCAGGCTTTGCATGGCGTGCTCGTAGGCGCCCGGGATGCCGTCGAGTATCGCGACGATGTTGCGCGCGTCGGGATCGGCTTCCTCGATCGCTATAGAGAGCAGCGACCGTGCGAGGGTGCCTTCCTGGACGTGGGTACGTTCGGCAAGCTGCGCAAGCCGTGTGGCGTGCTCCGGGTCGAGCGTGACGTTCAGCCGATGGCCAGATCGCTCCATGCGGACAAGGATACTACACGGCTTAGCACGAAACGTGCATACGATTCGTCAGCTGGCAGGGATGCCTGCCGAGGGGCTCCCGGCAGCTTCCCGCGCAGAACCAACGATTGAGCGGTGGCGGTAAGGCCTGGCTGCCTGTCCGAGCGGATGGCCGACCATGATCCTTGAGAACACCCATTCTCAGGAGCAGGCTCTCGGCATCACTCCTGAGAACTTGGCCAGCCCGGTAGCCACGGCCGCGGAATTGACTGCTGAGAACATGGAGTTGCTCGCCAGCTACTCCTGTCCGGGAGGCAGGGCGGCGGCTACGCGCCCGGTGGTGACCTCGGGGACGTATTTGTAGATGGTGGCGCGGCTGACGCCGAGCAGCCGGGCGATGGAGGAGACGGTGTTGTTCGGTCGGGTCATCAGGTCGCGGGCGTGGCGGATCTGCTCGGCGGTCATGGCCGGGGGCCGGCCGAGGCGCGCGCCGCGGGCGCGGGCGGCGTCCAGTCCCTCGCGGGTGCCCTCGACGATCAGCTCGCGGATGAACTCCGCCAGCGCGGCGAAGACGTGGAAGACCAGCCGGCCGCCGGGGGTGGTGGTGTCCAGGGCCTCGTGCAGGCTCTTGAAGCCGACACCGCGCCGGCGCAGCATGCCGACGATCTGGATCAGGTCGGCCAGCGACCGGGATAGCCGGTCCAGGCTCGGTACGACCAGGGTGTCGCCGGGCCGCAGGTAGTCCAGGCAGGCCGCCAGCTCGGGCCGGTCAGCGTTCTTGCCCGACAGCTTGTCGGCGAACACGCGGATGCAGCCGGCCTCGGCCAGGGCGTGCTGCTGGCGGTCCAGTAGCTGGCCGGAGGTGCTGACCCGGGCGTAGCCGATCAGTCACACCGGGCCCCGCTGGTGATCATGTCGTTAATCGTTCGATTTACAACACTGCGAGCATGCTCCCGGGGAATCAGCCCAGATCGTCGGCTGCATACGCCGGGCGGGGCGCTACTGAGGTTGCTGGCGCGCCACAGCGAGGTTGCCGCGCACGATCTTGGTCTGAGGGTGGTCCTCGCCCAGGACGCGCACAAAATCGGCGAGGGCCTGCTCGTACAGCGGGATGGCCCGGCCCAGGTCCCCCGCGTCCCGGTAGGCGGCGGCGAGGTTGTTGCGGGAGGTCAGGGCCCGGTGGCTCCGCCACGCTGTTCAAGCCGTTGCGGCAGGTCATCGAGTCAATCAACGAGACATTCAAAGGACAGCTCGACCTCGAACGACACCACGGCCGCACTCCCGGCGGCGTGATCGTCCGCCTGCTCCAGCGACTCCTCGCACTGACAGCTGCCATCTGGCACAATCAGCACACCGGCCAACCCATCATGCGGTCACTGACCCCTTATGACCACTAACGGCTTGGAATCAATCATCTAGCGGACAGGGGCTTCCAGCCTGAGGCGACGCTGCTCGATGATCAGGCAGCGGTCCTCCACGAAGAGCAGCCCGGCGCCTTCGGCGGTGGCCCGCGCCTCGGCCGACGCGATGCCCAGCTGCAGCCACAGCGCGGTGGCCCCCGCCGCGACGGCCTGCCGCGCGATGTCCGGCGCCTGCCAAGAAGGCCGGAACACGTCGACCAGGCCCACCGGCCGGGGACGTTGCCGAGCCTCCGGTAGACCGGCTCACCGAGGATATCGTCGGCATGCGGGTTGACCGGGATGATGCGCCAGCCATGGCGCTGCATATGCGCGGGCACGGTGTGCGCCGCCTTGAACGCGGCCGCGCTGGCGCCTACCACGGTGATGGTGTCGTAGCTGGTCAGGATCCGCTCGATCACGGCGTCTTGGTCGGTCACCTGGCTACCGTAACCCGCCGCGGATATCTGGTTGACGCCAGCACGGACACCGGCGATGCTGACGGCTGTGACGGGGCCCGCTGATCATGTGCCGCGCAACCGGGCGGCCTGGGACCGGTGGGCGGCCGAGTACGCCGCGGCGGGCGCGCGCCACTGGGCCGCGGCCGAGCCCAGCTGGGGCATCTGGTCGATCCCCGAGGCCCAGGCCGGCGTCCTGCCGTCCGACCTGAACGGCCTGGACAGCATCGAGCTGGGCTGCGGCACCGGTTATGTCTCGGCCTGGCTGGGCCGCCGCGGTGCGCGGCCGGCCGGGCTGGACAATTCCGCCGCGCAGCTCGCGACCGCCCGGACGCTGCAGGACCAGCACGGGCTGCGGTTTCCGCTCGTGCACGCCAGCGCCGAGCAGGCGCCCTTCGCCGACGCGAGCTTCGACCTGGCGGTCTCCGAGTACGGGGCCAGCATCTGGTGCGACCCCTACGTCTGGATCCCCGAGGCGGCCCGGCTGCTGCGGCCGTACTTCGGCCTGCACCGGTTCGAATGGCCCGACGATGAGTCGGTGGAGTTCCATCTCGGTCACGGCGACATGATCCGGCTGCTGCGCCGCTGCGGCCTGGACGTGGAGGATCTCCTCGAGCTGCGGCCCGGGCCGGACGCGACCACGCGGCACCCGGTGGCCACCGTGGACTGGGCCAGGCAATGGCCCTGCGAAGAAGTCTGGAAAGCCCGCAAGCTCCGCTGATGGCCAGCCCGCTCCGCTCTGACCGCTAGTGGCCGGTGCGGTTCTCAGCCGATAGCGCTATAGGCGGTTCGCCCGATGGTGCCGCCAGGCCGGGTTCAGCGGTCCCCATACCAGCAGCGGCAGCAGGCCAAGCTCCCCGGCCCCGATCACGATGACGCCGGCCGTGCGCACGTCGAGGGCGTGCGAGGAACCCGCCCCGACGACGAAACGTACGATCACCCCGGCCGCCATGACTCCGATGCATGTCCAGGTTCCCCGCGCCCGCCGTCCGGCGGAGGCCCCGACGAGCGCATGCCCGGGCTGCCTCCCGGTCACGCCGCGGCCTGCGGCTCATGCCGCGGGGCCAGTGCGTCCGCCAGCGTGGCGCCATCCTTGATAGCTACGGCGTTCATCAGGTCTCCGGTTGCGGGCGACATGCCCAGCTAATCCCATCCGCGGCCCGGCGGATACCGGCAATCCGGGCAACGGTTATCACCAGGACCGATCATACGCCCCACCGGGACCGGTCACACGTCGGGACGCCGCGCACCCTCCTCCCGCAGGGCGGCCTTGAGGATCTTGCCGGAAGGGCCTTTCGGCAGCTCGGTCATGAACCGGACCTCGCGCGGGTACTTGTAGGCGGCCAGGCGCTCCCGGCAGTAGGCGATGACGTCCTCGGCGCTCACCTCGCCCCCGTCGCGCCGGACCACGACCGCCACCACTTCCTCGCCGAGCCGCTCGTCCGGCTTTCCGATGACGGCGGCCTCGGCGATCCCGGGATGGGCGTACAGGACTTCCTCGATCTCGCGCGGGTACACGTTGAACCCGCCGCGGATGATCAGGTCCCTGGCCCGGTCGACGATGAAGTAGAAACCGTCTGGGTCCATGTAGCCGAGGTCACCGGTGTGCAGCCAGCCGCCGCGCAGCGCCGACGCGGTGGCCTCGGGGCGCCCGAGGTAGCCCTTCATGACGTTGTGGCCGCGGACCAGGATCTCGCCGACGTGCTCGCGCCCGGGTGGCAGCGGCTCATCCGCGGCGTCGCCGACGCGCATCGTCACGCCCCAGATCGGCTTGCCGATGGACAGCACCCGCCGGTCATCGGGCCGGTTGAACGAGCAGGTGGCCGCGGTCTCGGACAGGCCGTAGCCCTCGAGCACCGGGATGCCGTACTTGCCCTCGAAGGTGCGCATGATGTCTTCGGGCAGCGACGCACCGCCGGACACGGCGACCCGGAGCGCGGACAGGTCCCGGCCGGTGATGTCCTGCTTGGCCAGGGCGTGCAGCATGGTCGGGACGCCGCCGACCACCGTGCAGCGGTCCTTTTCCAGCGCCTCCAGGATGGCGGCGGGCACGAAGCGGGGCACGATCGACAGGCAGCCGCCGTACCGGACGAACACGTTGATCAGCGACGAAAGGCCGAACACGTGGAAGAAGGGCAGCACCGCCAGCACCACGTCATCGGCCCGGGCGCCGAACAGCCCGCCTGCGATCGTGCAGTTCATGTACAGCTGGAAATGGGTGAGCTCGGCCCCCTTCGGCTTACCGGTGGTGCCGCTGGTTGTAGATGAGCACGGCGGTGTCGTCGGCGACCCGGGGCTCCACGTCGCTGCCCGCCGCGGGCCCCGCCGCGGTGCTGAACAGCGCGGTGCTGAACAGCGCGGTGCTGAACAGCGCGGTGCTGAACAGCTCCTCGGCCGAGCGTGCGCCGTCGGGCAGCGGGTCCTGGCCGCCGATCAGGTACAGCGGCACGCCGGTGCGCTGGCAGGCGCGGCTGGCCTCGGCGGCCAGACCGCCGAAGCCGATAAGGATGGCCGCCGAGGAGTCGGTCAGGTGGTATTCGAGCTCGGGTGCCATCAGCAGCGGGTTGAGCGGCAGCACGACAAGCCCGGCCTTGAGCGCCCCGAAGTAGGCGGTCAGGAACTGCGGCATGTTCGGCAGCTGCAGCCCGACGACCTGCCCGGGGAGCAGGCCGGTCTCGCGCAGGCTGGCGGCGAAACGGCCGGATTGCCCGTCGAGCTCGCGGTACGTCATCACGGTTCCGCCGGCCAGGCTGACCGGAGCCTCAGGCGAGGCCATAGCCGTCTCCGACAGGATGGTCGCCAGGTTGAAGCTCATCCGTCCCCCTTTTGGCCGCGTTGCTCGTGGGGCAATATACGTCAGTGAGACATATATTAATTGTGTATCATTTTCTTGCCTAGGCCGCCGGGACGAAGGTCGGGACGAGGCAAGCCAAGCGAGCCGAGGGGACGATGATGTACCTCATCCGGGATCCGGCCGCCGACGCCGGCCATGGGGCTGGCGCCGGGAATGCGGCGGCCTCACCAGCAGGACCAGCCGCCGGCTTGCTGCTGACCGAACCCATCCGCGGGCTGGCTGACTTCGCCGCTCTCACCCTGGCGGCCCCCTGGATGGCCGCGGCTCCGCGCGGCGACGGGCACGGGGTGCTGGTGTGGCCAGGGCTGCTGGCCTCCGACGCCAGCACGGCCGCGTTGCGCCAGTTCCTGCGCTGGCTGGGCTACGAGGTACGCGGCTGGGATCTCGGCCGCAATCACGGGCCGACCGGCGCGGTGCTTGACGGGCTCCCGCGCACGCTGATGGCGCACGCCGAGCGGACCGGCCAGCCGGTGTCGCTGGTGGGCTGGAGCCTGGGCGGCATCTACGCTAGGGAGATGGCGCGCGAGCATCCCAGGCTGGTCCGGCAGGTCATCACCTTGGGCAGCCCATTCGCCCAGACCGACCCGCGGCAGAGCTACGCCGAATATCCCTACCAGCGCCTCAGCCGCCTGCACGCGCCCGCCGCCTCGCGGGCCCGCGAGCAGATCGCCCAGCCCATCGACGTGCCGTCCACCTCGGTGTACTCGCGCTGGGACGGCATCGTGTCCTGGCGGACGTGCATCGAGCCCGACACCGTGCTGCACCAGAACGTCGAGGTGCGCTGCAGTCATCTCGGCTTCGGCGTCGACCCGGCCACCTTCTGGGTGGTCGCCGACCGGCTAGCGGCCCCGGCTGGCCCGCATGCCCCGTTCCGCCCGCCGCTGCTGCTGCGGCCGCTGTACCCGGGCCGCGCATGACCAGCTCAGGCCCGCCCGGCACGACCCGCGCACCCCGGGAATTCGCGGCCCCGTGGGGCGCGCGTGGCTACCTCACCCCGCTCGATGGCCCGCTCGATCCCCCGGTGCACTGGATCGAGTTCAGCCCCGGCGAGGTAACGGCCGCCCCGGAGGCGGCCGCAGGCCCAGCGGCCGCACCGCCAGGCCCGCCGATCGTCTTCGTGCACGGCCTGGGCGGCTCGCACCTGAACTGGTGCCTGATCGGGCCGCAGCTGGCGGCCGGCCGGCGTGCGTTCGCGCTGGACCTGCACGGGTTCGGCCTGACCCCGGGCACCCGCGGCAACTCGACCGTGCAGGACAACGCCCGGCTGCTTGACCGGTTCGTCCGGGAGGTCACCGGGACACCGGTGATCCTGGTCGGCAACTCCATGGGCGGGCTGATCTCCCTGCTGCAGACGGCCGCGGCCCCGGACACCGTGGCCGGCCTTGTGCTGATCGATCCCGCGCTGCCGCTGCCCCGGCAGGCGCTGGACCGGCAGGTGGCCGGCTCGTTCCTGATGTATTCCATCCCCGGCCTCGGCGAGCTCTACCTCAAGGTGGCGCAGTCGCGCCAGACGCCGCAGCTGGCCGTCCGCCGCCTCACCGAGCTCTGCTTCGCCGACCCGGCCCGCGCCGATCCGGTGATGCAGACGGCGTCGATCGCGCTGGCCGCCGAGCGCCAGGCCGTCCGGCACCGGGGCGAATCACTGCTGGCGGCGGCCCGGTCCCTGATGCGGGTGGTCGGCCATTCGCGCCGCTACTTCGCGACGATGGCCGCCGTGGGAGTCCCGGTGCTGCTCATCGGCGGTACCGCCGACCGGCTGGTGCCGGTGGCCGCGGTCCGCCGGGCCGCGGCCCGCAATCCCGGCTGGGAAAGCGTTATCCTCCCCGGAGTCGGGCACACGCCGCAGCTCGAGGTGCCCGGCCAGGTCACCGGCATACTCACCGACTGGCTGGACCGGCATTTCACCTTGACCGCACGCTGAGGAGCCACCGGATGCAGCAACTTACCGGATTGGATGCCTCCTTCCTCGCCCTCGAGACGGCCACCACCACCGGCCACGTCGGCGGGCTGTGCCTGCTGGATCCCAGCGGGGCAGCCAAGCCGCTCACCCTGGCCCGGCTGACCGAGGTCCTGGCCGAACGGCTTCCGCTCGTGCCCGTGCTGAGGCGCAAGCTGCTGCAGGTACCGCTGGGCCTGGACCAGCCCTACTGGATCGACGATGCGGACTTCGACATCGAGTACCACGTCAGGGAGATCGCGCTGCCGCGGCCAGGGTCCGACGCTCAGCTGACCGAACAAGTCAGCAGGCTGCACGCCAGGCCGCTGGACCGCAGCCGCCCGCTGTGGGAGATCTACCTGATCACCGGGCTGGCCCGCAAGCGCGCCGCGGTCTACACCAAGATCCACCACGCGGCCATCGACGGGGCGTCCGGCGCCGAGCTGCTCACCGTCCTGCTCGACCTGGCCCCGGCCGGCCGGGACCTGCCCGCGTCCGAGCCCTTCACCCCCGCCAAACCGCCAGGCCTGCCGACCCTGGCCGCGCTGGCCGCCGCGAAGCTGGCCTGGCGCCCGGTCCAGACGGTGCGCCTCACCAACGAGCTTGTCCGGTTCCTGCCGACCCTGGCTCCGGCGGTGAACACGCTGATCGGCGGCATGCTCGGGCTGAACAGGGGTGACGGCGCGGTCATCGCGGGCATGCCCGGGCGCGCCCCCGCCACGCCGTTCAACAAGCCGATCACCCCGCACCGCCGGGTCGCGTTCCGCAGCGTGGACCTGGCCACCGTCAAGGCGGTGAAGAACGCCTTCGGGGTGTCCGTCAACGACGTCGTGATGGCGATGTGCGCCGGGGCGCTGCGCCGATGGCTGACCGAGCATGACGCGCTGCCGGCCCAGCCGCTGGTCGCGATGATCCCGGTGTCGGTGCGGGACCCGGCCGCCCAAGGCGCGCTTGGCAACAAGGTGTCGGCCATGCTGGCCACGCTGCCCACCACCGTTACCGATCCCGGCCTGCGACTGGAGATCGTGCACACCGCGACGAAGGCCGCGAAGGCCCAGCAGGCGACGATCCCGCAGGGCCTGGTCGATCAGATCAGCGACTTCGCCCCGCCGGCCCTGACCGCCCGGGCGGCCCGGGTGGTGTTCGCCACCGGCCTGCTGCACCGGCTGCCGCCGTTCAACGTCACGATCTCGAACGTCCCCGGGCCGAACGTCCCTGTGTACCTGTGCGGAGCCAAGCTCATCGCGCACTACCCGGTGTCCGTCGTCACCGACGGGCAGGGCCTGAACATCACCCTGGTGGGATACCTCGGGCAGCTGCACTTCGGGCTGGTCAGCTGCCGCGAGCTGGTGCCCGACATCGACGCCCTGGCCGGCTACCTGGTCGACGAGCTCGTGTCCCTGGTCAAGGCGGCCGAGCAGCGCACCCCTGGGCCGCGCGCGGCCAGCTGATGAGGACCACTCCGCGCGCGTCGCAGGACGGCGACGCCGAGGCCCGCGCGGTCCTCCCGGAAGGGACCGCGGTCCCGGACCAGGTGCCGGCCGAGATCTTCGCCGCGGCCGCGGACGTGTTCGTCTCGGGACAGCGGCTGGACATGCGGTCTTTGGCCCGGCGCCTCGGCGTGGCCCGCGCCACGCTGTACCGGCGCGCGGGCAACCGGGAGCAGCTGCTCGACGAGATGCTCTGGTGGCGAGCCCGGCGGCTGCTCGCGGACCAGGTGCGGGCGACCACGGCGCTGGCCGGGACGGCGCGGCTGGTCGCGCTGATCGGGGGAGTGCTGCACGGCATCGGCACGGACCGTCCGCTGCGGGTGTTCCTGGAGACCGACCCGGAGACCGCGCTGCGCATCTTGACCGGAACCCGCAGCGCGGTGCACGCGGGCATGGTCGGCGCGCTGGAGAACCTCATCGACCTCGAACGCGGCCGCGGCGCGTTCGACGCCAGCCTGGACACCCCGACGCTGGCCTACGCGATCGTGCGGATCAGCGAGGGATTCCTGTACGCCGACGTGATCGCCGACCGCGGGCCCGACATCGACCGCGCGATCACGCTGATCGAGGCTCTGCTTCTCGGCCTGGACCGCGCGGCCCTGCAGCGGGCCTGACCTAGCTCCGGTCCAGGGCCAGCACCAGCTTGCCGGTGTTGGCCCCGTCGAACAGCATGAGCAGCACGTCGTGGAAGTCGCCGACGCTGCCGCGCACCACGTGCTCGCGCGCGACCAGCCGCCCGGCCTGCAGCCAGCCGCCCAGCTCGGCCATCGCCTCAGGGAACCTGTCCTGGTAGTCGAAGATCACCATGCCGGCCATGGTGGCCCGCGCCACCAGCAGCATCAGGTAGTTGGCCGGGCCGTGGACATGGGTCTCGTTGTACTGTGACACCGCGCCGCAGATGACGACCCTGGCCCCCCGCGCCAGCCGGGTCAGCACGGCGTCCAGGATCTGGCCGCCCACGTTGTCGAAGTACACGTCGGTGCCGCCCGGCGCGTGCTCGCGCAGCGCCTTGGGCACGTCCTCGGTCCGGTAGTCGATCGCCGCGTCGAAGCCGAACTCCTCGGTCACCGCCCGGCATTTATCCGGCCCGCCCGCGATCCCGATGACCCGGCAGCCCTTGATCTTGGCGATCTGCCCGGCCACGCTGCCCACCGCGCCTCCGGCGCCGGAGACGACCACCGTGTCGCCCGCCTTGATCCGGCCGACGTCCAGCAGGCCGAAGTAGGCGGTCATCCCGGGCAACCCCAGGGTGCCCAGGTAGGTGGCCGGATCCGCCACCGAGGTGTCGATCTTGATGACTCCCCGGCCGTCCGACCGGGCGTATTCCTGGACCCCGAAGGCACCGTAGACGTAGTCGCCCACGGCGAAGCCGGGATGCTCGGACGCCGCGACGAGGCCGACCGCGCCGGCCCGCATGACCGCGCCCACCTCGACCGGCGGGACATAGGATCGGCCGGCGTTCATCCATCCGCGCATCGCCGGGTCGATGGACAGATGCGAGACCTCCACCATGAACTGCCCAGGACCCGGCTCAGGCACGGCCTCGCTGGTGAACTCCCAGTCGGCGGGCGTGGGCCGCCCGGACGGGCGGGCCGCCAGCCGGACCTGGCGGTTGATCGGTGACACTGAGCTGGCCAAAGACACGGTGCGGCTCCCGCGACGATAGGGAAAGATGCTGATCGGACCGTAATGCCACCCCGGCCCGCAACACAACCGGCGGGCTACCTGCTCCCGCGCTGTACCATTCCAGCGTCCACGACCCCCTCCCCGGTTTCCGCGTCCCAGCTCCGGCGTCCCCGACTCCGGCGACCTCACCAGCCCCTAATGCCCCACTGCCCTCCTGTCTCACACCTGATCCGGGCGAGCGGGACTTTGCGTGGAAGATCGGGCTTCTGTGGAAGATCTGGGCCACGGGGAGGTACCAGACTTTCCACGGAAGCCGGAATTTCCACGATCTTTTCTACGGGGGGGCGGCGCCGCGTTTGGGCCGATCGCATGTTCATCAGCGTGACCGGGTGGGTTCTGCCGGGCGCCGCCGATAATCTCGTCGGCGAGGATGCGGCCGACGGGCCTCCCAAGCGGCCAACGTTAAGAGGGGCGGTGCACCACCGTTCGTTCGGATAAAAATGATCAGCCCCGCCATCCGTCATGTCCATATTCTTGACTGTCAATAAGCTTGGCTAAAGATGCGGCCGGCCCATAGCCTGCCGGCATGACAGCTACTGACGATGAGGTCGTGATCCCGGCGCTGCTGCGGGCGGCCCGCGGCAGCTACGGCCGGGCGATCAACGAGAGCCTGGCCGCGGCCGGGCTCGACGACCTGCCCCAGAAAGGGCCGTTCGTACTGAGCGGCATGGCGAACTTCGGTGGATCGGCGGCCGATATGATCTCCGGGCTCGGGGTCACCAAGCAGGCCGCCAGCCAGCTGATCGACACTCTGGTCGTCCGCGGCTACCTGACCCGGGAGGTCAACCCGGAAGACCGCAGGCGGATGACGATCGAGCTCACCGAGCGGGGCCAGGCCGCCGCGGCCGCCGTCCGCTCCGCCGTCGAAGCCGTCGACGCCGACCTGGCTGAGCGGATCTCGCCGGCCGAGCTAGCCGGGATGCGGGCGGGCCTGATGGCGCTGGCCGAGATCAAGCAGCACAGGCACCCCCACCGGTGAGCGCCCAGGCCGTCGCGAGCCCGGACCCCCGGCATGACCGGGAACCGAACTGACCCGGTGATGCGACAGGGAGGGCATGAAGGTACGTGAACGGCCCCGGCTATGAAGCCGGAGCCGGACGAGCGCGATGACGCGGTGCTCCGGCTGACCCGGCGGTGTGCCGCGCCGGATGTGGTCGATCACGCCGTTCAGGACACCTTTTTCGCTCTGTGGCGGCAAGCAGGCGGGGACCGCGGGAGCGGGGACGTGGCCGCGTTTATCTGGGGCATCGGGGATTGGGGTCAGCCGTGCACGTAGTCGCCGGGGGCGTCGCTGAGCGGCGGGTATTTTGTGCT
>OCTA010001986.1_pt1 | contig 18771 bp, 10 predicted proteins | sample 1538991 | NCBI WGS metagenome assembly OCTA01 (sample SAMEA3539302, study PRJEB22396) | soil metagenome | biome: tundra; feature: field; material: soil | place: USA | collected 2010-05 | depth 0.15 m | reverse complement strand
ATTTCACCTTGGCGAAGTCAGCGGGGAAATATTCCTTCATGAAACGGTAGCGGTTCGCGCCGCTGAAATTGAAAACGTAGTGCGGATACTTTTCGAACAGCTTGAAGTTGTCCTCCATGGTCTTGCGGATGTATTCGTCGATGACCTGGGGATACTCCCACCGCCACTCGGTATCGAGGTGCGCGTAGCCGACAACGTAGAGGGTTGGCTGATTGCTGAGGTCGGGCTTCTCCGAAGTTTGCGCGAGAGCCGAGTTGAAGAAGACTAAGCCGGCCAAGGGGAGCAGCAATAAAGAAGTAAAGCGTCGCAACATGCGGGTTCTCCGAACAGCTTCTGAGATCTGTTCTAGGTATGAAGAAGTTCCAAGTCTACATCGGCGAATTCGTGAGGAGGTGCGTCATCGCAGGCAACTCCTTCTTGCGTATACCTCTAGTTGACAACAACGGTGACGGCCGCAGCACCGCCGGTTTGAACGACTCCGTTGGCGTCCTTGCCGGTGATGGTGATCGTGTATGTGCCTGACGCTGTTCCGTTGGAAAGAGTCGTGACGCTGATCGCCGTACTCTGGGCAGACGCTCCATCCGAATCAGTCGCCGCTACCGAGAAGTTGTATTGGGTCGATGCCGACAAGCCTGTGACGTTGTACGTCGGACTTGTGGTCGTGGCGATCGACGTTCCGTTCTGATACACCGTGTACCCGGTCACGCTGCATCCAGAACTTGCCGTTGAAGCCGTCCAAGTCAAAGTCGTGCCCGAACTGGTTGTTGAGGACGCGGCCAGTCCCGTCGGTACACTGGGCACCGACGAACAGCCGCTGCCTCCGCCACCGCTGTTGCTGGAACCGCCTCCGCAGGCTGGCAGGAGAAGCAGGCTGGCCGACATCATCCAGAAGATCGACAGACCGACCAACTTCTTCCGGCGCGAGTCCTTTGAGCTGAAACCGATGCCAACCAATGCGAGGCTAGGGACAACGATCAACGATCCATACAACAGACTCCCGCGGGGCGACGCCTCGGACGCAGGCTGATGCCGCGCGCCCGCCACACTGTGCAACGCGGCACGCCCCGGCGGCGCCACCGTCGAGAACGTGAGTGTCGCGGTTGCCGCACCGCTAGTGACGGATACCGGATTCGGGCCGAAGCTGCACGTCGGCGCGGCGCTTCCGGTGACGACCGGAGAAATGCTGCACGATAGAGTGACACTGCCCGTATAGCCATTGGCCGGAGTCAGGGTCACGGCCGCAGTGGACGATGCGCCCGCATTCACCGACACCGGCGTCGTCATTGAGGGAGCAGACAGCGAATAAGACGGCGGCGCAGTAGTCAAGGTGGCAGCCAGCACGACGACATTCCGGTTGTTGGGCAACGTCACGCTCTGCACCGTCTTGCCGGTGTTGAGAGCGAAAGAGTAGTGGTAGAGGTAAAAAACCCTGTTATCCGCGCCTCCCGCGCTGTCGCGGTAGGGCATCGCCACGGCTACTGACTCTCCAGAATTGCCCCCAGTGCTGGTGCAACCGCCGCCGTTCAGGTGACTACACCAGTCGCTGAAGCTCTGCATGAATGTAGAGGTTGAGTTGTCTGTGTAGGTTACTGTGACGGTCTGAGATGCCTGGTTGCCCTCGATGCCAGTGGCGAGCAATTGGAGATTAGCGAAGGTGCCTGCGGGCAGCGTGATTGGAGTGCCGGTGCCGTAGACGGCGTTGGACTGATTCGCGGGGCCAAAAGTAAACTGGACGCCATCGAGGTCCAACCCCGAGTTCAGCAGGTTCGCCGAATACGCATAGCCCACGCCGTCCAAACCGGTTGTAATGGCGGTCTCGTCCGCGTCCGTGTAGAACGCGGAGAGGTTGTACGACGCGGACAAATCCACCGCAGTCCCAGAGCCACCGGTGGCCGGTGGGTTTACAAACAGATTAAGATTGACGGTGGTCGATTGTGGGGGTACGCCCGCCGACGTGCCAGTGATGGTCGCGCCGAGGACGGTGGTGGGGCTGTTCGCACCGGTCAGCGCCAATGTGTTGCTGGCGGTCTCCGTCAGTGTGCTCGTGGTGGTCGTGGTTGCCGTGGCCGGACTGAACGACCACGTCACTCCGCTGGGCGGCGTGCCCGACAAAGCGAGGTTGACGGTGCCGCTGAAGCCGTTGAAGGGTTCGACCGCGATAGTGTCGGTTACGGTCCCGCCTTGATTGATAGACACGCCCGCCACAGGCACCGTCCCCTCAGACGTCGAAGCGAGCCCCGGAGCGAGCGACGGAACCAGTTCAAACCACGGCAGCGCAACCGTTACATAAGCGGTTTGGGTCAGGCCGCCGCTGGTGCCAGTGATGGCGACCAGGTAGGTTCCGCCCGGGGTCGAACTGGTTGTCGAAACCGTCAAGGTGACCGGACTGCCCCCCGCCGGGATCGACGACGCACTCAGACTGGCCCCCAGGCCCGGAGGCGCATTGGAACCCGACGAACCGGGGATCGTCACCGTCAGATTAGTCGTCGCGCTGAGGCCATTCACTGCAGTGACCGCGATTGAGCTGGTTCCGCCGGCGCCTGGCGTGAGACTCAAGGTGTCCGGCGTTGCCGACATCGAAAAATTGGGGTTCCCTGCTGCTGTTGGAGCAAGAGCGTTGATGAGGGTTGGCCCATTGGGTGTGCCCCAGCCAGTCACAAGATCGTAGCCCGTGCCGGCCGAGAACTCGGTAGCAGTGCAACCTGCAGGACTGCTGCTGTTGTAGTTGGAGCCGGTCGTTATGTCGTGGAAGTCGGCGTCAACCGATGTGTCATAGATGGCAGGGTTGAGAAGACCGAGGGTGGGGTTGCTGCCTGCGGCTGTGGCATTGGCAGCCGCTTGCTGGTTGATGAGCGCCACAAAGCCAGCCCACTTCGGAGCCGCCGCACTGGTTCCGCCAGTTCCGCCGCATGAGTTATAACCGCAGAAGTAGTCGTCAGACGCCTCCGCAGCCACATCCGGTATGTTGCGATAGTTTGCGCTGCCGCCGTTCGTCGAGTTAATGGCCGGCTCTTGATTCCAGAGAAAATTAGCGGATCCCGAAGGAATCGGAGATTGTGTGTTCCACCCGCCGCCGCTTCCGGACCAGCCTGTTTCCGACTGCCAGGCGCCCCCTGCGCCGTTGGTGGTTAGAACTGTGCCTCCGCTGTCCGTGATGTTTGGACTGTTGCCCGGGTAACCTCCGCTTCCGCAATTCGCTCCTGCGTCACCCGATGCCACGAAGGAACTCTGCCCTTGCGCCGCCATCTCCTTAAAGACCGTTTCATAGTCCGTGTTTCCACTAGGAACGCCACCCCAGCCAAAGGACAGGCTCACTGACTTGACGAGGTTGTCGTTCGCCACCTGAAGGTACGCGTCGTAGGCGGTGACGCTCGGCGTATACGCTTCGTAGACCATCAATGCGGAGGCGTTGGGGGCGATGGAGATTTCCTGCTCGATATCAAGGGCCTCTTCGCCATCGTTGCAGAGGGAGCAGATGCCGTCCGCGCCCCCGAGCAGCACATTGGTGATCGGCACCTTGAGCGGCTGGCCGATATTCTTGAAGTAGGTCACCACTTCGCTGAGGTTGTATGATCCCAACTCAATCAGTCCGAGGGCTTGGCCCGAGCCGTCCAGCGCCGTACCCCCGCCGTAGGCCGTTCTGAAATCGCTGCCGGTAAACAGACCGCCCGGTCCGGAGCCAGCCTGATTGCTGTGCGCTCTCTGGTTGGGGAGGACTGGCTTCATCATTGAGTGGGGAAGGTTGTAGGTGCTTAGACCTTCGACGCTCAACACCGGGAGACCCAGTTCGACCGAAGGCTCCGCATCGGGGGCATAGAAGGTGCGGTTTTCGGTGGGGTGCTGGTAGACCCGCATCGTCACCTGAAAGGCCTGCTCGATGTTGGCGACCGGCCCGTTAACATCTACGGCAAGGCGATTGGCAAACGTGTGCGTGACTTTCAAACCATAGGACTGCAAGTAGCCAATGACCCGCTGATAGTCCACCACCGTGGGTCCGAACTGTTCCGTGAACTGCGACACCGTCAGGAAACGTCGGTAGTCCGAACTGGCCGGATCGTAGACTTGCTGTAGCAGAGCATTCAGTTGATCCTCATTCCGCAACGGCAACGCGACGGCCAGGTGCAATTGTTGCGACCCCGGAAGGCTAGCAATCAACGAAGCGCCTTCCGGGGATGCAACGCGTTGGGGGAGAACTTGCCGTTCCTGCGCTTGTACCCTTACAAGGAAGAAGAACAGCAGGGCACACCAAGCCCAGGCAGAAACAAAAGATCTAGCAGAACTGTTCATCGTTCCTGGTCTCCGGTGCGCGCTCTCCGAGAGAACTAGTTGTCGGTTACGACCACGGTTACAGTATTGGTCGTGCCGGCGGGATTACTGGCCTGGCTCAGTGCATTGGCGTCGACTCCGGTAATCGAAACCGTGTACTGTCCCGGAGGAGTTCCGACGTTGCCGAGGTGCTTATAGGTTACGCATCCCGGAGTGGCCATCAATGCCGCCAGCAATAGTCCGAGCAGCAGCAAGCCCAGCAGGTTTTTCTGGCGTGATGCGCGCGAACCGAGTCCCACTCCGATCAGCGCGAGTCCGGGGACGGGCAACCACAACGCATAGAAAATGTTGCTCGGGGGCTCCAGCCTTGCTGCCGCTGGTTTTACGGAAGTGAACGTGAGGGTTGAGGTCGGTGGTGAAGTCTCGCCGGCAGTCACGTCGACCGAAGTCGGACTGAGGCTGCAGGTTGGCGGCGCAGCCGCCGCCGAAGACTGAATCGTCGGAGAAATGGAACATGAAAGTTGAATTGTTCCTACGTAGCCGGGCTGCGGGTTCACCGTTACTGTTGAGGTGGCCGTGCTGCCTGCGGTGACTGACGATGGACTCGCCGTGCCGCCGTCAATCGTGTAGGTCGGCGGTTTCAGAGTAATTGCCAAAGCGAAGGAAGCACCCGAACCGTCGGTGTCCGTCAAGGTGAGGCCTTGCAGAGTTTTGGTGAAATCTACCGGATACGTGTAGGCGTACAGATTGCAACTCGCGCCGTTCAGCGTGCCATCGGCATTAATGCGATTGATGCCCCCGACCGCGACCGACTCATATTGATTCCCTCCGAATCCGCACCAGTCGCTGAAGGTCTGATTGAATACAGTGCTGGTTCCGTCCGTGTAGTCGGCCGTAACCGTCCCCGAATGGTGTCCATTCACGGCAGTACCGAGGACGATCACGGTGGAATAGACCGCCTGTTGAGCCGTGGGGAGAGTGATCGCGACTCCGCTGGAAGTGAAGTTGACCACGTCAACGGTGCAGGCAGCCGAAGTTGCAGGACCGCAATTGGCCGTGTTGACCGCTCCAAAGGTGAACGGCACGTTCAAGGATGGCGGCGTCAGGGTCGGTGGTGTGGACGTGGACAATCCCAATTGAGTTGCCGAGTATGCGTCCGGGCAGTTGGTGTAGGGCGGGGTCGGCGTGCAGTTGTTCCCGTTGTCCATGCCGGAGGTTCCGAGAAACTTGACCCCAGTGTTGAACAGTCCCGCCGTATTGAAACATTCCTGTCCGCCGCAGAGGGCCGAAGTGGAGGACAGGTCCACCTGCACGTTTTGTGCGCGAGCCATTCCCGGCATGAAGAGGAACGTCAGCATCAAGGCTGCCATCGACAAAAGGAGTACGCACGAAGCGCCCTCTCGTGTAGTCATGCTTGTCTCCCGCTTGGCTCGAAGCTGTAAGTCGCGCATAATCGAACGCTCCATTCGTGACTGACCGTTTGCTAGAAAATGATCTTTCCTGAAACCCGCAGGTTCCTCGGAGAATTAGTCTGGTTCGGGCCCACGGTGCCGAAACCCGTCCAGTAGGATTTCTTGGTCGTAGTGTTGGTAAAGAGACTCGCTGGCCCATCCGTCGGGGAGTTGTCTGGTCCTCCCAGAAGAACGGAGTTGAGCGCGTTGAACGCCTCTCCGCGCAGCGAGAAGCTGATTTTTTCCGTGACCTTGAAGCTCTTCTGCAGCGACACATCAAGATTCGGAACGGTGTAGTCGCGCACTGCCGTGGTATAGCTCGGTGTAGTGTTGTACGTAAATCCGGAGCCACCGATATGCGGCACGCTGCTGAAGCATGTCGGCGACGTAAGCTTGGGATTGAGCCATTGCCGAACCGAGGTACCGCCGGGGGAAGCGAACGGACAAGTATAGTTAAAGCCGCTGTTGATGTTGAGCGGCGTGCCACTTTGTGCGGCGAAAGACCAGCCCAGCGTCCAGCCCCCAATCGCGTAGTCCAAGTATTTCGGGGAAGCCGAAAGGTACGTTCTGCCTGTTCCAACCGGCAGCTCATAAACGCCGGTCACCGCCAGCACGTGCGTGCGATCAAACTGTGAAATCCAGTGCACCTCGTTGGCATCCTGGTACGGATAACCATTCTGGTAGCCACTGCCGTCCATGTTCTTTGCCCACGTGTATGCCAGGTTGAGGGTCAGGCCATGCGAAGTGTGCTTGCTGAGCTTCACTTCCAGGCCGTTGTACCAGTTCTTGCCAATGGGGGCGTTGTAGACGCCGACTGGAGGCGCGCTGCCGGCGTTGCCGCAATACTGCGGCCAAGGCAACAGCAAAGCCAGAGCCTGGATGGTGGCCGACTGTCCGCAGCCGCCAGGGAACGATTCGGAGAACACACCGTAGTAAGGATTGGGCAGTTGTTTGCTGTAAACGGAACTGCCTTGAGCCAGTGCGTACTGCAACTGCGGATTGGTGACGACGCCGTTGTCCCAGAGCGTCGCGCGCAAACGGCTGGTGTAGTTGCCGGCAAAATGAACGTCGAGCGCCATTTGGCCGGGTATTTCGCGCTGCACGCCCAGCGACATGACCTGCGTGCGCGGAATCTTCCGCGCGGAACTGTCGACTTGCAAACCTCCGCTGCCCACTCCGGCCAACGCGAGGCCGGCCTCGCCCACCGGCGGCTGCAGACCCAGCGGATAAGCCGCGGTCGCCGGAAACGGCGAGCCTAAACCGTAGGGTCCGGCTGTAGTTGTTCCGGACGCCGCTCCGCCTTGATTCGGATCGACGTTGCCGTCGGTGGACGCCAAATAACTCGTCGTCTGCTGGTACCCGATCGGCGAGCCACCCTCCAGTCCGCCTCCATACATCAGGCCCCAGCCGCCCCGAGCCACGGTCTTGGTATTGATCGCGTATGCAAAGCCAACCCTCGGGGCAATGTTGCTCCAATCCGTGTCATAGGCGCTCTTCGCATGTCCGTTCTGACCGGCGGGCGCAATCGTGCCCAGAACCTGGGCCAGGGCGCTAGTGTTAACTCCGGCCGCTTGCCACGCGGCAAGATTGCTGGCGCTGGCGATGTTGGCCTTGTAAACGCCGTCTGACGTGATGGGATTCACGCAGGTTTGGCAGAATCCGCGGGGAAGCTCGTTGTAGCGCTCTTTCAGTCCTACCTGAAGGTCGTAACGCAAGCCCAGATTGACCGTCAGGCGATGGTTGATCTTCCAGTCGTCCTGGAAATACAGATTCCAAACTGGCTGGTAGTCAAACAAGGAGTCGTTCCAATTGACGTGGCCGTTGCCTGGTAGACCAAGCAGGAAGTCCGCCCATCCCGAGCCATTGGGAGCGAACGTGCCGCTGCATGACGCACTCGGAGTGAGACCGAGGCTGGCGGGCTGATAGCAGTTGCCGTTGAGCGGGTCGAATTGAGTCCACTGTCCGGTGAACCCAAACTCTCCGTTGGCATTGTTGGCGACGGTACCGTTGATAGGATTTCCGTAGGTGTAGTAGAAAATGCCCCCGCCAAAGTGAAGATTGTGAGCACCTTTCGACAAAGTAAAATCTGTATCGAACGCAACATTTGTGGACGCTTCCAGGTCGTTCGAATTTCCGAAGATCTGTCCCAAGCCGCTCGAGTCCGGGTCCGGAAACCCAGCGATGCGGATCTCAGGTACATCTTTGAGGTTGGTTACGGGCGGCGGTGTGATATTAAGTCCGATGGTGCTGCCGGGCTTCGCAGCCGCGATGATGCCATTCGGATTTCTGTTCTGGAGCCGGGTAAACGACAGCTTGAAGTCGCCCAGCAGCGTGTTCGAGAACATGTGAGTCATGTCCTGCGAAGCGGTGTAGCTGTCTCGCTTAAAGTAAACGCCGTTCGCCAAAACCCCTGGCAGCCCGTTCCCGTTGCGGTCTTCGTGGCCACGCTGCATTCCAAAAAAGCTGTACCACTTGGTTCTCTCGCTCGTGTTGTAGTCCGCCCGAATCATGTGCTGGTTGTAGGTAGTAAAATCCGGAGCAACTGCGAAAAAATTGGCGGGTTCACCAAATCCACCTACATAGTTCTCGGCACCCCCGACATTTGGCAGCGGAATGTATCCGGCCTTCAACATCAGACTGGCCGTATTGTTGATTTGGGCGGCGGGAATCAGTGCGCCGTTGCCCGTTCCGCCGGTATAAGGAAAGACGTTTTGAATAAGGTTCGTGGCGGTGCCGCATGTGCTCGGTGGGCCACCGGTAGAGAAGGTAGGCGAGCAGATCGCATTATTTGGATTGCTCGAGTTGGTGCTATCACCGGGTCGAAACAGAGTCAGCCCGTATAGAACGTAAGGATCCGCTTGCGCCCCCTGGCTCGTGTACCCCGGATCCATGGTCTGGACCAGACCAAAATCAACCCCTGGGTTGCCGTTGTAACCAGGCCGCAGATAAGCAGGTGGGACATTCCCGGTAACCGTGCCCTGTATGGACTGCCGGTAACCTTCAAAGCTGTAGAAGAACCACAGCTTGTTCTTTTTGATAGGACCACCAAAAGTCCCGCCGAATTGGTTCTCCACTTGCTGTTGCGTCGGTAGTCCCGCGATAAAGACATTCGTGGTGGTGTTGGCGTCGAACAGGCTGCCATCCTTATAGTTTTCAACTAACTCGCCGTGAAAAGCATTCGTCCCGTTCTTCGTTACAACGTTCACGGTGCCGCCGGTAGTTCGCCCGTAGCGAGCATCGTAGGTGTCGGTCATCACGTTGACTTCTTGCACCGAATCCAGCGTGGGCGACACGTTCCACGTTCCGGCTCCCTGATTGCCGTAACTAATCTGCTGGGTGATGTTCGTACCGTTGAGGGTGAATTGATTGAATCCGCCGGAATTCCCCGTATTGTCCTGTCCCGTGGGATCGACGCCGCCGCCCATGATGTACGCGTTGTCGTTGTCCCATCCTCTGCGCCGGGAACTTCCTGTGTACTGGCTGCCCGGCGTGGTGCCGATGAGGTTGTAGACTTGGCGGCCGCTGACCGGAACGTTCTGCAGAGTGCGCTCGTCGAGGATGGTTCCACCGGATCCATTCGCCGTCTCAATCATAGGAGGTGCGGCGGTGACCTCAACCTTCTCGTCGATGGCGCCGACCTGCAGCGTAAAGTTCTGTCCGAAATATTTCCCCGCCAGCAACAGAACTTTGTCCTGAATCGCAGTTTTGAAACCGGGGGCGCTCGCCGAGACGGTGTAGGTGCCGGGCACGACATAGGGAATGTAATAAACGCCGGCGTCGCTGGCCTGCGCAGTGTATGTCGATCCGGTTTCGACGTTAACGGCCTTCACCTCGGCTTTCGACACAACTGCCCCTGAGGCGTCGGTGACTGTTCCCGTCAGCGTGGCGCGGAATTCCTGGGCCAGCGAGCGCTGCGGATGGACCAGCAGCAGGAGGATCACAGCTAAGCCAAAAGCCACTCCGAACCGGCGCATCCCCCGACGATTATCCCTTTTGAAGTTCGACGGACCTGTCATTGACATCCTCCTGAAGATTTCAACCGGCTTCGCTGCAACCGTCTAACGTGGCTTGCTCGGATGACCATGTTGGGTGTCCCCACGCTCGGTGGAATAAGATTGACGAGATTGCGGCGCCTGAAATCGCTTCGCCGCCTTCGCGCTGGCGCTCGCCGGGTCTTGCACCTCGACCAATCCAGTCACTGGAGCGCTGCTATCGGTCTCCACTACAAACCCTTGAGAGCCGCTGGCGAGGTAATAGGAAACTTGCTCCGTTCCGGGCGTAGTCCCACCGAGCGCTCCATTCGGGAACGCTGGCGTTGTCGTGATCGATCCTGTGAAGCGTCCCGGATGACTGGCGTCCGCTGCAAACGTGCCCGCGAGAGGACCGACTATAAGCGTGGCATTGTTCGTGCCCTGCCCCTGAAACGCTCCCTCACCGGTGAACGTGCCGGCTCCTGTGCCTACGACAAAGTCGCCGACGAACCCGCCGTCCGAGTGCGCAGGATTGTTCTGATCCGAGAGAAGGATTGCGTACGGCCCTTGCAACGTTGCAGAGGATGGAGCCGGCTGCGGGACAAGCATGCCAATCGCGCTGAATGTGGAATCGGTCTCCAGGATCAGAGCGCCGCCGCCACCGCTGGTGTTGTTCGGATCGAGCAGGTTCAGGTTGGGATCGGTCAGATAGACGTTATAGGTCTGACCCGACGGTCCGGTGACGGTCCCGCGCGCGCTGCCCGAGATGGAATATGACGACGACGCCCACGACAAACCCAGATCCAGGGTTCCGGAATTTCCGGAGTCATTCAGATCCATAATGCCGGCCGTGATGTTCCCGTTGCCGTCCGTCGTGAACTCTCCCGCCGATCCGATCCCATTCCCGGGCACGTCAAAACCAAGGTCCCCGAACACGAAGCTCCCGGTAAGCGCGGCATTCGTTGTGCCCACGGTGCCCTGTCCATACGCGCTCCCGGTGTTGCCCGCATAACCAAGATTTGTCATCGAGGTCAATCGCAACACTTCCGGCGTCACAAGGTAGTAGGCGTAGGTCGTACCACCGTTGGTCGTCAATGTCAGCGTGCCTCGACCGTTGGTGTCCGGCGGCGTAAAGGTTCCAGTAAATGGTATGGAGATATAATTCGGCGCTCCGCCTACAGTGCTCGTATCGAAAACGCCCCCGGTGATAGCGCCCACGCCGTCGGCGGTGAAGATGCCTCCCCAACTTCCGTTCAGGCCGGTGCCGCCCGCCGCCTTGATCGCCGCCGCGCTAAATCCGATTAAAGTGAACGAATAGCCGCCAGACACCTGTGACGCCGTAAAGCTCGGACCGGCGGTTTGCAGGTCCATGCTGCCGACGCCGCCGATTGTGAGCCCGTTGAACTGATCGGCCTCGGAAATCACTAGATGGGTGCACACTCCAGTCGCAGTTGAAGTTGAGACACACGTGATGGCATGGGTCTGAGCGAATGTGCCGCAGCAACCGGTGTTGTTCAGGGAAAATGCCAAGGTTCCGTGCCCGGTCGGATCGAGGGAGTAAGTTCCAGTGATGGAGGGTACGGTCGAGTAGAATCCATTGGCGGAAGCGTCGGCCTCGCCACTCACAATGTTTCCGTTCCCATCTAGAGTGACGCTACCCACCATCCCGAAGGACGCATATCCCTCAAGAACGAAGGCATACTGTCCCTTCAACAACGCCGGGGTGGCGACTTGCACGGTCGTCGTGGCACTCGCGGTCTTTGTGTTGTCCGTGACTGAAGTTGCCGTAATTGTTACAGGGACGTTGAGCGCGCCAGCAGGACCAGTCGTCGGAGCGGTGTAGAGCGTTGCGATCTGATAACCGGTTGTCGTTGGGCTGAATGTTCCGCAGGATCCAGCGGGCGCACAACTCCAGGTCACGCCGCCATTCTTGTTGTCATACAAAACGGTGGCCACGATGCCCGCCGTTCCTCCCGCCGTGATTGCGGGCGGCGGCGTCTGGACCATTTGCACGGTGAGAGTCCCGGTTGTGGTGCCGGGAGGGTTGTCGTAGCCCTTGCCGCAGGCGGCGAGGAAAACAAGGCCAAGAATGACGAGACACAAAAGCGGGACTCTACGGTTCATTGTTCACCTCGGATCAAAGCGAGTGGGGGAGCCTGGTAGTTCCTGCGGGATCCTGCGAGCCATCTGAAAGTTGGGTCGCCGCAGCCCGCGACCACTTCGTGTGCGGTTCTTCCCCAATACTCCTGACGACTGAACTCCCGATTCATTGTGGTCTCCTTCAGGCTCGCAACCGACCTTTCGAAACTCTTCATGAGAGCTATTCTGACCCCACCTTAACGATATTGTTGGGAGTTTTTCGCCGCACGCGCGACCAACCGATCCATATCGACTTCACACAGTGTTTTCGCGGGTAGGCGATCTCTAGTTCGGCTGGCAAGTATGGCGGTTAGGCGATTGAAAAGAAACAGTAGACATTTAACATTAATTGCACTAACGTAACGTTCCGTGCAACCGCGGATCACTCAATCGATCGCGCCACTGTCCCCTGGAAGCAGAGTGATCGTTCAGCAACTGGAGGAGTACCTGCGCAAAACCAGGGTCCGCCATGTGCATTTTGGCGATGGAACCACGGCTCCTCCTCCACTTGCTTACGTGACGAATTTCCCGCGACTCTCCCTGCCTCTGGCCGGATGCCACACTATGGAGATCGCTAAGAGCGGACGAACGGAGATCATCAGGCCTGTGCGCGGCCACGCTGTTTTTGTGCCGGATCATGCCTGGAACAAGCCCGATTGGACGGGCCGGGTCGATGTCCTCACCTTTCTGTTTGGCGTGAAGCAAATCGGGATCAGCCTGGTGCGACACAAAGGTGGATCGCAGGTGCCCCCGACGGCCGTGAAAGCCAGCGTTCACGGCGGCTACGATGTGCCGACGCATAGCATTCTTTCCACCCTGATGGTTTTGGCTGCGGATCACGCAAAGGGCCCATTGGCACGCCTTTCCACCGAGTCCATGCTGCACGCATGTCTGCGGCTCCTCAAGTCTCCCCAGAAGCAGCGACCGCGCAAAGCAATTCGCACCTATGAGTCCATCTGTTTATACGTGCAAGAGAACTTTCACAGCCCCATCGCCCGCGAAAGCGTGGCAGATCATTTTGGTCTGGCTCCCAATCACGTCTCCCGCCTGTTTCGCAAGGAAGGCTTTATGCGGTTCAACGACTATCTGAACCTGGTGCGCGTGAATCGGGCGAAATTCATGCTGCAGAACTACAGCCTGACGCTCAAGGAAATCGCCGCCAGTTGCTGTTACAGCGATGCGGCTTATTTCTGCCGGGTCTTTAAGAAAGTCTGCAAGGTCACGCCCACGGAGTACCGCGCCAACAACAAGACCCAGGTCTCGCGGTGACGGCCGTCTGGAACCGTTTCCAGCAATGTTATGTTAGTCCAATAAACGTTCCATCTCTCCTGTTTCCAGACTAGGACGGATCACACATACTACGAGGCTACGTCTTTGCAAACCCCATGCAATCCGGCGGTCGTGCGAGCCCCACCGCTCTTGGAAGGTGCTTGGAGCCAGAGATCGCAAACATGTGACAGATGCAAGCCGGAAGGCTATAGGTTGCCGGGGCTTTTTTGACGAACCGGGTACAGGATTTGTGGCTACAATGCAGAACATTTCTCTCGGAGCATTGGCTCGGAATGCTTGAATCACTCCAGAAGTTGCGGCAGCACCTGCTGACGGGGGTATCGTATGCGATTCCATTTATCGCATGCGGAGGCATCCTCATCGCATGTGCCATTGCCTTCGCTCCAATGACCGGCTCCGGACCCGACTTCTCCACCGCCCCACGCCTGAAACTCATCCTGGATATCGGAACGGCCTCTTTCATGCTGATGTTGCCCGTCCTCGCGGGCTATATCTCCTATTCCATCGCGGGCAAGCCGGGCCTGCTTCCAGGATTTCTGGGCGGTTACTTGTCGGGACAAGTGCGAGCTGGTTTTCTCGGAGCGATCCTCGCTGGCCTGGTTGCAGGCTACGTGGTCGAGGCACTCAAGAAGGTGTCGGTCTCCCGCTATTTGCGTCCTATCATGCCGATTCTGGTAATCCCGATTCTGGCGGGCGGCTTGGTCGGCGTGCTCATGATCAAGGTTCTGGGAGTGCCGATCGCGCTTCTTATGGATCATGCCAACCGGACACTTTTGTCGATGAGTACCGGAAACGATGTCGTTTTGGCGCTCATTCTGGGGGCCATGATTGCCTTTGATATGGGTGGCCCGGTGAACAAGACTGCGTTCTTTTTTGGCGCCGCCATGATCCGCGAAGGCAATTACCTAATTATGGGCGCGTGCGCCGCGGCCATTTGTACGCCTCCGTTAGGCGTGGGATTGGCTACTCTTCTTCGCAAGAGTCTCTGGACCGAAGAAGAAAGAGAGGCTGGACTCGCTGCCATTGCCATGGGCCTGATTGGCATTACCGAGGGAGCGATCCCCTTTGCTGCAGCGGATCCGGTTCGCGTCATTCCCAGTATCGTTGCTGGTTCCGCCGTGGCTGCCGCAATTGCCATGGTCGGCCGCGTCGGAGACCACGCTCCCCACGGAGGGCCCATTGTCTTGCCCGTCGTCGACCACCGCATGGCCTACGTCGCGGCCATCGTGCTGGGAACGCTCGTCACCGCGATTCTGATTGTCTTGCTGAAACTGAGAAGCACTGAACTGCCACAGGAAGAGAAGGAACCCGCATGAAAATTGTCGCCGTCACCGCTTGTCCCACGGGCATCGCTCACACTTATATGGCCGCGGCTCGTCTGGAGAAAGTCGGCAAAGCCTTCGGTCACGAAATCAAGGTTGAGACCCAAGGCGCAATGGGAATCGAAAACAAATTGACCGAGAACGATATCCGCCAGGCCCAGATCGCTATTTTTGCCGTCGACATTGAGGTGGAAGGCCGCGAACGATTCAACGGCGTAAAAGTCATTCAAGTTCCCCTCCAGGAAGCGCTTAAGAACCCGGAAAGTATTTTCTCGAAGATCCAACGCTGACGATGACGCCGAAGGCCGACAGTTCGATGCAGTTCGTTTTTTCGTGCCCGCTCTCCAGCGGCTTGCACGCCCGCCCTGCCAGTCACCTAGCGGAGGTGGCGAATCAGTTCGCATCCGAATGTACACTGACGAACCTGCGGAATGGCCTGATGGCAAATTGTAAGAGTGTACTCGGTATCATCGCGGCCGACATCCGTCACGGGGATCGCTGTGCAGTCCACTCGAGTGGAGCGGATGCGTCTGGCGCGCACGCAGCCCTACAGCGGTTCGTCGAAGAAACCCTACCTCACTGCGATGTGCCTTTAGCCGGCATGGCCCCGGCGACTCGTAGCAATAGGATGCCGCGGGCGCTGCAAGCCGCGAAAGTGACGTGCATTTTCGGAACACCGCTAAGCCGGGGTATCGGCCATGGCCGTGTCGTCATCCTGAAGAGAATGACCCTGTCCGCGAACGAGGACACCCAGCCTGTCAGCGATCGGCCTCGCGAACTGCAGCGTATTAAGGAGGCCGTAGCAGCGGTTCGCCATCGAATTGGAGAGAAGCTCAAATACTCCCTTACCCCCACCGGCATCGCGGTGCTCCAGGCGGACCTTGCGATGGCCGGCGACGTCTTCCTGGTGGAGAAACTCACCGAACAGGTTTTGCAAGGCAAGTCCGCCGGGCAGGCTGTGGTGGAAACCGGTGAGTTCTTTATCGATCTCCTAGGACACTCCGAGAATGAATACATCCGCCAGCGCTCCGCCGACATCGAAGAGATTTGTCTGCAGTTGCTGGAGGAAGTTTCAGGAACCAGTCCTGCGGCAGCCGTCCAATTGAGCGAACTTTCCGTGCTCGTGGCGGAGACGCTGGCTCCCCAGCAACTTCTGGAACTCGACCGCCGCTGGCTGAAGGCGATCGTGCTGGAGCATTCGGCAGCAACTTCTCACGCGGCCATTCTGGCTCGTTCACTGGGGATCCCGACTCTCGCGGGAGTGCGTAATGCGCGCCGGGAGCTCACCGGCGGTCGCGAGGTCGTAGTCGACGCCAATCGCGGCTTTGTTGTTCCACAATTCTCCACGGCAGTTCGCCAGTTCTATGATCGCGAGCAGAAAACGCTGGAGCGCCGAAAACATTCGTGGTCCAGCCGTGCCAGCCGCTCGGCCATTACCGCGGACGGCCGGCGCGTGGAAGTTGCAGCCAATGCTTCCTCCGGAGAGGAATCGACGCTGGCTTTCGAGAACGGAGCGGATGGCATTGGGCTGTTCCGCACGGAGATGAACTTTCTCGGCCGCGAACAGGCTCCATCAGAACAGGAGCAGTTCGCGATCTACTCGGAAGCTGCACGCAGCGCCTGCGGCCGACCCTTGATCATTCGCACTTTCGATATTGGTGGCGACAAGAAAGTGCCTTATTTGAATCTTCCCCGGGAAGATAATCCATTCCTGGGGTATCGTGGCGCTCGCATCTACGCTGACCACCACGAGCTGTTGCAGTCTCAACTGTGCGCTATTCTCCGTGCGTCGGCGGTAGGGCCTGTTCAAATCATGGCGCCCATGGTGGCAAACCTGGAAGAAATTGTCGAGTTCAAGGCAGCGGTCGCGCAAGCCAAGCAACACCTCTCGCACAATGGCATTGCATTTCAGCCCGACGTCAAGATTGGCATCATGGTCGAGATTCCCTCCGTGGCGTTCGCTCTCGACCGACTTTGCGAAGAAGTGGATTTCTTCAGCATCGGCACCAACGATCTGAGTCAGTATTTCTTTGCCGCCGATCGCGGCAATCCCAAGATCGCATCCCATTTCTCTGTCCGCCATCCCGCATTCCTGCGGTTCCTGCAGCAACTCGTGGAGCAAATCCATCGGGATGGGAAGTGGGTGGGAATGTGCGGAGAGATGGCGGCGGACCTTCGCAGTCTCCCCCTCCTGCTTGGTCTCGGGCTCGACGAAATCAGCGTGCCAGCCGCCGAGGTCCACGATTTCAAACGGTCCGTCTCGAAGCTGCGCGCCGCGGACTGCGCCGACCTCCTTGATCGCGCCATCGCCTGCGCGCAAACCGGAGAAGTGGATGACCTGCTGGCCGCGCAGCAGTTCTATCAGCCCGAGCCTTTGCTCAGCGACGAACTCGTCCTGCTCGGAAGTGCGAGCCGGACGAAAGAAGAAGTCATCCAGGAAATGGTGGATGCCTTTTACACCTCCGGCCGAACCGACGATCGCGATCTTGTGGAAGAAGCACTGTGGTCGCGTGAGGCTGAATACTCCACTGGCTTGGGCCATGGCTTCGCCATTCCGCACTGCAAGACTGACGCGGTCACGGCCAATTCGATCTGTATTCTAAAGCTCAACGAGCCGATTGATTGGGACTCAATCCATGGCGAGCAAGTTCGTATGGTCGTCCTCCTCGCGCTTCGTAGTTCGGAAGTGGCCAACACCCACATGCAGGTGTTTTCGTCCCTGGCACGGAGACTGGATGACGACGACTTTCGTCAACGTCTGCTCAATATCGACACCGCTGAGCAGATGACGACCTATCTGGCCGAGCAACTGGGATTGCCCTCCGCTTCTGTCACTCGCCAAGGCGATTGATAAACAGACTCCATCTCGGACCTATCGAAATAGGAGCTCGCTAATAAAGGAAGGCCTGAATAGAAACCACTGCTAGGGCGACTTGTGTTTCGGCGTCTTCGCGTTAAGCGTCGAGATCAGGCTCTCTGCTGCGGGAGGGACATGCGTCTCGTGAGCAATTACAATATCCTTCGCCGAGATTTTCTCCCCATAGATTCTCTTGTTTGCGTCGTTGTCAGGTCGGATGGTCGAACCCTCTAGCGAAATGCCTGCAAACAGGCCGCGCGCGCGTGAATAGCTCAATATTTCGGCGCGCATCGAAACATCGGTTTCGGCCGTCGCGTTACGACCGACTGGTCCTGCTGCTACCGACGCGTCTGCCCCGAGCTTCACTTTGCTGCTCAAGATTCCATTCGCACCGCGGTCATTCATCACGAGAAGGACGAAGTCAGTCGCTTGCCCGCCGATCTGAAAGCCTACACTGCCACCCTCAAGGGCCATCATTGAGGGCGCGCCCCAGGAGCCGTTGAAATTTTCGCCCCTGCGGCAAGTCATCGCACCGCGGCCATAACTACCACCGACCACAAACGCAGCCTTGAGGACCGATGGAAAAACAACCACACAGTCGGCTTTATCGAGGAGATCTTGAGGAATGTCGTCTGGAATATTCAGAATCTCCGTCAGCACTGTGCCGGCATTCTTCAGACGATCCTCGTCCTTTTCTTTGTCGTCTGCCCAACTGGTCGTTGCAAGCAACAATGCACTCATCGCGCCCACTAATATCCTCTTTTTCATGACGGTCTCCTAGATCGGATATAGTTTCCGTAACGCCCGGGCCGCAACCCACAGCATGGTTCTACCTTACTCCCGGCGGCACTGCCACGCAACAGTTCCCTCCTCGCGCGGCGAACGGCAGCGCCTGCGCTTGCCCAATTTTTCAGTATCAACGTTGAGCGAGCTATACATCAAAAACGTAAACGAGGGAAGCGTTTCCTGTAGATCTTCGCTCGCCGGCCCGACGTACGAATCGGCTTGAAAGGCAGTCCCGACTGTATTCATCGAGATGCTCTCGGCTTGCGATGCTTCAGGGTGTCCGAATCACTCTCCCCCTGGATGACAATCGCAGGTGGCGGGGATTCGCGCTTCTTCGACCTTGAGGGTTTGATTTCGCGCCAGAAGGTCGTCCGGGCCACAGCTCGGGTCATGTGGAGCACTTCGGCAACTTCTTTCCAAGCAAATCCTCTGCGGCGCGCGTCAGACATGATTCGAGTCTCATGAGAAAGATTGCAATCGGGCTTCTCCACAATCCACTGGCGGAACTACGAACGACGAAATTTCATCGCATAGCACCGAATCTGCGGGACAACCAAACAGTTCAGACGAAGGTGGACTTCTCAGACGAGAGCAATGGTCGCCACACAGGGATATAGCGTTCTCTCGTTGGGTGCGCGGTTCGGGGATGGCTGGCATAACAACCGCCCGGGGGCTAGCAGTCCTCAGTC
>OCTA010001985.1_pt1 | contig 18775 bp, 8 predicted proteins | sample 1538991 | NCBI WGS metagenome assembly OCTA01 (sample SAMEA3539302, study PRJEB22396) | soil metagenome | biome: tundra; feature: field; material: soil | place: USA | collected 2010-05 | depth 0.15 m | reverse complement strand
TGTAATAGGATTTACAGCATTCGTCATCGCAGTTCCGCCACCATTAGTTAATCCCTGAATAAATGCTGTAAGCGTCAATGTTTTAGTAACCGCTTTAGCAAGAGCAAAAACAGTATTGGTTAAATCTGTAAAATCAGTTGTTGAAGTAATAGTACCTGCTGGACTTCCTGAACCTGTTCCGCCTAAATTAACCCACGTGCCTCCGCCTGCGCTTGGGCCCTGAGCTATTCTTAAAATTGCTGCATCTGTAACTCCATCATCCGTGTCATAACTTAATTTTACTTCTCCAGCAGTAAATGCCGATCCGCCCGCACCTTCTGAAATTTTATAATATCTTCCTGAAGATACACTATTCAATGTTCCTGGTAATGTATTTGAGGGAGGTGCAGAATTAAACATTTCTGCTGTGTAAGTTGAAAGTGTAGCCGCGGTTTGAGTAAAAGATAATGATAGGGGACGATAAATTCCACCCTTTCCAATAGGATATGTTTTTGTTGTTACACCTGATGCAGTTGCATATAAATAAGACATTGGACCACTAACATAGCTTGTTGAGCTGCCAGGGGCTGTTGGACTTATATTTCCGCTTGTAAGACTGGTCCCTGTCCACGAACCCATTATTAACGGATTTGAAGCAGAAGAAACAATCAAACCGCCATTTAAATATAGTGTTGTTACATTAAGAGGCGCTGCCAATGATACTGTTGTTCCGGCATTTACTTGAATTGGGAATGCATTGCCGCTGGTAGTACCCGCAGTAATTGTTAAGGATTGTGTACCGCTTTTTTTGAATACAAACTTTCCGACTGATGTGCCGGTATCAGAGTTCTGCATTGTTGCTGAAATTATTTTAACCTCATCACCAAGGAAATTCCAGATTGATGTTGAACTACTAACTGAAGTACCATTCTGGGATCCACGGGCTAAAGAAAAATTACCTGTTGTGTTTACATTTACTTTACCATACACAAAAATTGTATCATTTAAATTGGAAGTACTTGAGCCTTGCAGTGTAGCGTTAGCTGAACCGGAGACAATAAGATCTCCCATAATTTTAAGTGTACCGGAGTTGCTTCCGAAAAATTGTAAACGGCCTGTACCGGCTTTTAATATTGTAACAGTACCATTTATAGTATTGGTATATAAACTCAAGCCGAAATTTGCACTTGAATTCGTAACATTCCATATTAAGTTATAGAAGTCTTGTCCTCCACCGGCAGCGAAACTTGCAGCAGTAGATCCACCTGTGGAATCAACTTTAAGCGTAGAACCTGTCTGCCATGTTGCGTTTGGAAGGGCACCCTTAGTGCCGCTAACCGCGGCTCCCTGATCATAATAAACAATACCGGTCGCTCCAATTGTTAAAACACCTGTTGTTAATGATATAGAATAAGGTGTCGCTGTAGGTGCGTTTCCGCCAATAACGAGTGATCCATTTACAGTCATACCTAACTTAGCAATATAAAGCACTGCAGGAGCAGTTACAGTAACAGTTGCTCCGGAATTAACCGTTACATTGGAAATATTAGTTGTAGTTGTAACTGTAACATTTCCGCTAATTATAGTAACTGCTGTAGTAATGTTAGAATCTGGAATGGTTGCAGAAGCCACCCAGCTGGTTCCGTTCCAGGTTTGCCAGGTAGCCAAAGTTCCCCAGTTACCTCCGGCGGACTGAAAATCACCAATGTTTGCCCCAAACATAGTCTGAATGGATATTAAACTGATGATAAAAAGGGATAAGAAAAGTAACCTAAGTTTTTTCATACGAACTCCTGTATAATATATTTGTTAGAATAGTGAAATTGCGAAAAGAATTTACTGCTAATAAGAAACTGAAGAGGACAAAGGAAAACTGACTGACTTTCATCATAATTAAGATAAAAATATTAGAATAAGAAATTTTAGTAATATTATTCGTCTATTCAATATCTACTTTATCGTTTAAGTAAACGATAAAGAATTATTAGTTTTAATATTACAAATATTCAATCAAATGTCAAGGACAATGATATTAAATTATAAATATATGTATAACATAAATAGAATTTTCCATCGATAATTAAGGTCGTTATGAACATCATCCCTAGGGCGATTTATACTATAATATCTTATAATAGAGTTCACTACTTGAAGTAAAATCAATCCGTATACATAGAATTATTTAACTCCCTATATTGTCAATTATCATCGATAGGAATTCTAAGAGTAAACTAATATAAGGCATACCCCAAATAATATTTTATAAACATTTTAACTTTAGATTATTGTATTTTCTTTTTTTGGGACTCAACCTAAAGTGTGATATGTTTAGTAGGAGCACCAAAAGGTTTTGTAACACTGATATAGTTGGAATAATTATTATCACATATAAGCAAATCACCTGAGTCAACTACACCATCTCCGTTTATATCCGTAACCAATCCCGGTCCATAAAGATAGTTTGTGTAATCATTATCAATAAGTCCCAAATCACCAGAGTCAACTAAACCATCCTGATTCACATCCCCACTATAAAGACACCATTTTGATCCCACTTGTACAAGATTACTGCCAAATGCCTGATTTTGAGAAATTGTGAAATCATAGACAGGTGTGGAATTTGTAAAGGTTACTAAATTGCTCCATGTCTCAATGGAGTTTCTGTGATTTAGTTTGATATAATAACTTGTGTTTAACTTTGCATTGCTGAATATTGCAGTACCTTGTCCATTAACATTAAGAAAAACTTTTGCTGAATCAATAGTACTAAAAGGTGCGGATCCATTTTTAATAACACATGCAACAGTATCAGGTATCATTTGGCCGGTTGCAGGGTTTGTAATTCCCTGAATAAGAGCTGTAAGACTTAGGTTTATGTTTAAATACTCAAACGCCCCGATATCAGGTGCAGAACCCATATAAGGTATCCCCACATATACTCCGGCATCAATGAACTTGCTTCCTGCCTTTAGTCTGAAAAAACCGTTATCAGGTAGATTCCCATTTGATTGGCGTGGTGCAGATGCTAGGGAAGTATCTAGGCTTACAAAATCTGCCGTAGTAGGAGTTAAACTTGGCCAGCTATTATTTGATAAGGTTGCATTAATAATACTAACATTACCTGAATACGATATGCAATTCTTTATAATATGCTGCCCAGTTATAGGATTGTTAGTAAACCGATAATTGTAACCAACGTTTCTGTATGCTACACAGTTATAAAGAGTCTGACCATATAAATTATCGTTTTCATCGAAACCATTTCCTGTATTTCCGGAATCATCAAATGCAACGCAATTCTTTACAATATGAGGAGTTGCAACATTATTTCCTCCTAGTTTAAACCCATTCCCATTCCCATTAAATGTGGGACTTCCCCAGCTGTTTTTACCATTTCTGAAAGAAAAACAACTGTCCAGTTCAATGGTACTGTCAGCCATCCATAAATCCCATCCATCATCAGAATTCTGCCATGCACGGCATCCTCTGCATACGTTTCCTTTTCCTATATACCATTTCAAAGAAAATCCATCTGCATTTCCTCCAATTGGAGGATCAAAGTTCAGATATGAATCAGTATTCAGAATTAAATTATGGCTTGCATAATTATTATGATTAGTCCCTCCATCGAATTGAAAACCTGAGTTTCTGTTGCTATGAATTTTACATGCTTCAATTGTATTATAATGTCCTGTACATTTTATCCCATTATGATCAGCATGCATTATCTCAAATCCCTTGAGATGATAATAATCACCACTTAAATTTATTCCATTCAAACCGGAACCTACAGTTTCACCTGCAAAATCAAGTACCGGAATTTCATTGTTGTAAGCCCAGATATTAATGGTGCTCCCAGCAGAAGCGACTTTGGATAGTGCAAGTTCTCCTGAATAGTTATAAGTTCCTCCTCTCAAATAGATATAGCCACCCGCATTTCCAACTTTAGTGTTTGCAGCCCCTATGGTTTTTAATGGCAATCCAATCGTTCCTGGATTCGTATCAAGTCCTGCAACCGGATCTACATAATATGGCTGTGCAAAAACAAAACTGCTGATTAAAAACATTGTTATTAAAACGTATCCTATTCTCATACAAATCCCTAAAATTATTAAACGATAAAGTAACCGATAAAGTATTATTTATAAAATAATATAAAATAAAATTATTAACAAGGGAAAAGTTTATTTATATAACTCTTGTCGATCTTCAAACCTCCATCAAATATAGGGCTAAGTTCCTATTTCGCCGATTTTATCTTTGATCCAGTATTTTCTTCCTCATTGAAATCAACTCCATAAAATACATTCACAATATATTACCTTGATAACTCTCGTGAAAACATAGTTTTTCATATACGGAATTCTGCTAAATATTAAAACGACTTATTGACCAATATTGCGTGTCTGAACTAATAATGATGCAACCAGTTCCCCTTAGGGAATTATATCAACCTTTCCAAATCATTGAATCGGTATGCTTTAAGGCAAGTCTTCGTTTTTATTGGAATGATTATTTTGATTTATTATAAATGTAATAGGAGATTTTTGCAGTAATATGTTAGGTAGGGGATTATGAATATTAAAACTTTTTTTTTGTAAGAGAGTATTGAAGAATAAAAGAATTTCGTGTACAAATTTGTAACACAAACTGACATAGAATATAGCCCAATTTAGCCCGGTACCTCCTTATAAATGGCTAAAAAAATCAATATTCGCATCATATCTTTACTCATTTCAGCCTAATACACAAGAGGTCGCGTGTTTGAGCCTCGTCGGCCCCAATTATTAGAAGTCTGTAAGTTATTCATTTATGGGCTTTTCCCTATTAATAACCAATAACCATCTGTCCAAATTGACATTTATCCGTCCTAAATCACCTAAAACTGTCATAACAATTAAAATATTGATCCCAACCTTCATTTTTAATCAATATTAACAATTATTCTAAATTAATAACCGCTTCTGATTTTATACTAATATTATTATTTAACCAAGATAAATATCTTCGTTTCAACAAAGATTTGTAAGCCTAAACAATTCCAATAGTATACCAAAAGGATACCAATAGCACACCAATAGTTCCTTATTATGGTTAAATTCAATTACTTCAAATATTTATCTATTAATCTATAATTTACGAAATTCTATTTAAATTAGAATATAAATCCCACTTTCTGACCACCTCCTAATCTTAGGTTTCCAGTTGGGGAGTGAATATTTGCTTTTTTGGCTGCCATATAAATATAAGGAAAACTCCAGAAGGGCTACCTGGAAAGAATGTACGCAAACAAAAATTTTATTTTTAGAAAAATCATCCTTTGCCATAATCCAACTGTACATCTCGTTTTTAATAGCCATGTGTTTTGATACGTGATTATTTACAATAATTGCTAAATAATCAAAAAAAAATATAAAAAAGTTCTTGACACCAGAAATAAAATTGAGTATGTTTATTTAGTTTGTTTAGACAACCAACTAATTATCAGTCAAAATAAAAAATAATCAAAGGTCAAAAAAGGTCCGTTTATACAACCGGATTAAAAGCCAAAGAAAAAATATAAACAATGAGTACTGAAAGCTTATCGATCATAACTGGCAATTCAAAAGTTCTTCGTAGTATTAACCGAACAAGGATTCTAAACATAATCCGCGAAACACAACCCATTTCTCGTAGCAGTATTGCAAAAATAACAGGCCTAAACAAAAGTACAGTCTCGAGCATAATTTCTGATTTGTTAAACGAGGATTTGATTTTTGAATTGGCAAGCGAAGATCAGAACGTCGGGCGCAATCCAATTAATTTATATCTGAAGCTAAATAAATTCTTGGTTGGGGCTATAAATATAGATTCTTCAATTACTCGGTTTGCTATTGCCGATATTGATGGAAGTATAAAGGGGCAATCATCTATAGATACAGATTCCGGGAATCCCGAAAAATTTACTGAACTATGTATAGCAGAGTTGTTATCTCTTTGCCGGGACCTCAATATTGATCATCTTGAAGGATTAGGTGTTAGTATTGCTGGAATTGTTGACTCTAAAAACCTTATAGTTAATTTTGCTCCGAATCTTGGATGGGCAGACTTTAATATCGGCAAAATAATCTCAAGGGTTTTACCGGATATAAAAAACATAGCTGTGGGAAACGATGCTAAATCTTCCGCTCTTGCTGAATTATGGTTTGGCAATCATGAAATGAATTTATCCAATTCAGTCTTTCTTTCAATCGGTGCAGGTATCGGTACCGGTATTATAATCGAAAATGAACTGATGAACGGTGAATACCAGGCTTCTGGAGAATTTGGTCATATGGTAATATTTGAAGGAGGAGAACAATGTACCTGCGGAAATAATGGCTGCTGGGAAGCATATGCCTCTGACCGTGCCATTGTTAGCCAATATCTTGCCCAAAGACCGGGTAATTTTGACCACAATGTGGATTTCATGGCTCAGGATATCATTGACCTTGCTAAGGAAAACGATAAGTTTTCAATCGAAGTCCTTAAAAAAACCGGTTTCTACTTAGGGCTTGGAATCTCAAATATAATTAAGGCTATCGATCCGCATGCAATTATTATAGGTGGAAAGATTACTCAGGTGTGGGATATTATCTATCCTGAAATTATCAATGTTGTTACTCAGCGTGCTTATTTCGGAAGAAAAAAAATCATCAAAATTCTTCCTACTTCACTAAAAGTGCTCCCTCGTCTTTTGGGAGCCGCTACTCTCGCAATTGAAGAAATATTTGATGGTTTCAAAATAACAGGTTAATAAATAGAAAATTAATTTTTACAATATAATAATGTCTAAAGATCAGATTGTAATCGGAGTTGATGTAGGAGGTACTAACACTACTATTGGAGTTGTCGATTTCAATAACAACATGCTTCTGGAAAACTCATTCCTGACTAATCCCGAACAGGGTGCAAATACATTTGCCAATAGCCTCTCTAATCATATTAACAACGCTTATTCAAAATATAAAAATGACTATAGTCTTGAAGGTATAGGTATAGCTGCGCCTGGCGCAAACTACCTGAATGGCATAATTGAATCACCGGCTAATCTAAAATGGGGAAATGTTAAATTCATAGAATTAATGAAAAACCATTTCCATGTTCCTATGGCATTGATAAATGACGCAAACGCAGCTGCCTTAGGTGAACTTCAGTTCGGTAGCGCTAAAGGTTTGAGCAACTTTATCGTTCTTACTCTCGGAACTGGACTTGGTACTGGAATTGTCCTCGATGGTCATCTACTATATGGTGAGAATGGGTATGCGGGGGAACTCGGACACGCTATAATTGAAAAAAATGGCAGACAGTGTAACTGCGGTAAACAAGGTTGCCTTGAAACTTATGTGTCTGCCAGCGGAATAAGAAGAACTGTATTGAACCTCCTCAGCAATTCAAATGAACCAAGCGAACTTAGGCATATGGATTTTGAAAGTATTACAGGTAAAATAATTGGCGATCTGGGTAAAAAGAATGATCCTATTGCCGTTAAAGCATTCAATTATACTGGCGAAATTTTAGGTTTAGCCTTATCTAATCTGGTAACCTTCTTTGATCCTAAGGCTATTATTTTATGTGGTGGTTTGGTTGAAGCGGATGAGCTTCTTCTTAACCCTACCTTTACAACTTTTGAAAAATATCTGCTGAATATTTATAAAGGGAAAGTTAAAATTATTAAATCAGTTATGATAAATGGAAAGTCTGCTGTCCTTGGTGCATGTAGTTTTATAAGAGAACATATAAGTGAAGGCATTATTAATGTTAATTAATAATAAATCATTTTTACAAAAGAAATCTGTAAAAAATCAAACCTTATTACAAGAGGATTATTTTATGCGCAGAATATTTACTGTATTAAGTCTTTTAACTTTAATTATTGCTCTACTTACTCCAAATACATTGGCAGCTGGTTCTAGCCTTGGGGGTGTCGTCCGGGATGCTGTAACAGGTGAACCGCTCCTTGGAGCAAATGTAGTCTTGATGGGTACGGGAAAAGGTGCATCAACCGACAATGAAGGCAAATATAATATTCTGAATGTAAGCCCTGGTACCTATAACTTAAAGGTTTCATACATCGGATACCGTGAACAAAGTATGTCTATTACCTTAAACGAGGGTACTAAAACTTCACAGAATTTTAAGTTGGATCCTGTTGGTATTGAAGGACAGGAAATTGTAGTTACCTCTCAGGCAACTGGTCAAACCGAAGCCATCAACCAGCAGTTGTCATCTATTCAGATTATGAATGTCGTTTCTTCTACAAGAATTCAGGAACTCCCCGATGCTACTGTTGCTGAGGCTTTAGGAAGACTCCCCGGTATTAGCGTTCTTAGAAGCGGGGGAGAAGGAGATGAGGTCGTTATCCGCGGTCTTGCTCCTAAGTATAACAAAATCATGATCGATGGTGTAGATATGTCCTCTTCTAATGCATTCGATAGAAGTCAGGATTTAAGTTCCATTTCTTCCAATATGCTCGAAGGAATTTCTGTCTCTAAATCTGTAACCGCAGATATGGACGCGGATGTTATAGGCGGGACAATTAACTTTCAGCTCCACGAAGCGAAAATAAGGAATTCAACTTCCCCCTTGGTTAACTTTCTGCTCCAGGGAGGTTACGATGGTTTATCAGATGAGTATAATAGAACAAATAATTATAAATACGTAGCTAGTATTGAAAACAGGTACTTTGATAATTTATTCGGTGTATTTGTTCAGGCGGATGTTGAGAGGCGCAACCTTACCTCCAATGAATTTGGCGCCGTATATACTAATGATGGTTTGAGCCCAACTCAATATTTGACTTCAGGTTTTATTCTTCATGATATTCCTCGCGATAGATTACGCTACAATGGCGCTGTCGTTATGGATTATAAGATTCCGGATGGAAAAATAAAGTTCTCTAATTTCTTAAGCAATGGAACTACGGATGTTATCGATCGTAATGAAACCTACAATCTCAATAGCGGTAGCACAAGCAATCAGCATCTTTATGGCCTTAATTATTCAAATATTCAATTGAGTCAGATCTCAGATTTGCTTGAATATGATCAGATTCTTCCAATCTTTCATGTTAATGCTAAATTCTCTCACACTTATTCTGAAACAAAAGACCCAAATGACTGGAGCACAAGCTTTATACAAACCTCCGCTGGCTTGCTGAATTTTATAAATGTTCCCAATCTTAATCCCATTGATATTCCTAAACAAGCTAACAACGATTTAACTACCACATATTTAAATACTATCACTACAAGTAATAGCTTTGCAAGGCGTCGTGCTTTAACTGGGTCTCTCGATCTTGACGCAAATGTGAATATTTCCGATTTAGTTAATGCAAATATTAAATTTGGCGGCAAGTTCAAACACGAAACTAGTTCATATGCTTATCAGATCTTTGATGGAGGTGGTCTCTCTCTCGGCAGTGCAGTATCTGAAGATCAATTACTTGCCCAATATCTCAATTTCCCTTCCAATCTTAGTACTCTTATTCCAATTGGTTTATTTGCCGATCCCTCTTTTAGTTACGGTAAATTCCTTAATGGCGATTATAAAATGATTTCTCCTTTGAATTTTAGTTTGGTATCTGCTGCAGCAAATTTTCTTCGGAACAATGCTATTAAAAATGGGGGTACTATTACTTTCGGAAAAGATAATTATTTATCTGATGCTGGTATCTATAATGGATATGAAAATCAAAGTGCTGCTTATTTAATGACAATTGTAAATGTTGGTACCGATATCACCGTTATACCCGGCATTAGATATCAGAATCTTCAGACAAATTATTCTTCTCCCCATATAAAACAACCAGCTCAATCTTTTCAGCCAGATGGTCGCTTTGATACCACCGTTACCCAAAGTCATGGTTACTGGCTCCCCGATCTTTCTTTAAGATATAAGGTAACACCTTGGTGCGATGTGCGTCTTTCTTATTCAAGCACATTAGCATATCCTGATTACCAGGCCCTTATCCCCAAGGTTAATGTAGCCCTTAATGGTCAGATCAATTATAACAACTTTGATATGGTTCCGTCACGATCCGATAACTTTGATGGATATGTTTCTTTTTATGAAAATACAATTGGGCTGTTTACTATTGGTGGCTTTTATAAACAGATTGATAATCTCATATATCCCTGGTCATTTGTTGTTTCAAATGCTCAGGCTATAAAATATTATCCTGCACGGTTTGTAACTTCCCCGTTAACTGGGAATTTCCAGATAAATACATACGTTAATGATCCTTATAAAGTAGATGACTATGGAATTGAGCTTGACTGGCAGACTCATTTCTGGTACCTGCCCGGACCATTATCTTCGCTGGTACTTAATGTCAACTATACTCATATATTTTCTAAAGCTGAATATCCTTATCAGATTGGTGTCACTGTTAATCGTGTCCAGACTTTTAAAGATACTTCCTTTGTTGATAAACTTCTTGATCAGCCGAATGATATTATTAATATCTCCCTTGGATTTGATTATTCAGGTTTTTCCGCAAGAATATCTATGCTTTCTCAATCTGAAATATTTACTGGACCTAATTTCTGGCCGCAGTTGCGTCCTAGTACTGCAACTTATACACGCTGGGATTTATCCCTGAAACAAGAGTTGCCCTGGTTCAATATTCAGGTCTTTGGTGATATCAATAATCTTAACGGAGCTCATGATGTTAGTGTTCTTCCAATTGGTAATGTACCACAATCCCAGCAGGATTATGGTCTTACCGCAGATTTGGGTTTTCGTATACATTTATAAATAATATGATTTTAATAAATTCTAATATTTCAATGGTCAGTATTTAATGGAGAATAAAAAGGAGGTGATTGTATATTCTCTTCACTGGGTAGTCATACCCTTTGTATCGAACATTTTCTTAACTATATATTATAACTTTAACTAATTATTTCAAAATAAAAGGAGTTCATTATGAAAAGGAATTTCATAACAGTTGCTCTGGTTGCTTTAGTAGTTCTGCTCACTCTGTCTTCTAGAATATTTGCTGCAGATACTCTTACTGTTTTTGCAAGCGATGCACGTACTCTGGATCAGATACTCAACAGTGATACCCTTTCAACCGGTGCACAAAAACATGTTTATAAGCTTGTCTCTTTGGATACAACTTATATATTTGCTGCATCTATTACAGCTAAATCCGATCTTACCGTTATAGGTGTGCCTGGAACTTCAGGTGCTAATGTAGGAAGACCTCCATGTATTCAGCCCTGGGTTCTCCCAGACAATTCAATACCTGCTACTTTATTCGTTATGGTTGGCAATAATACTGTAGGTACTTTTAAGAATCTTTATTTAATGGGATTATCTACAAATGGAAACCCTACTCCTGGTACCCTGGGTATCGGAATCCAGATCTCTGGCGATCACATTAGAACTTTTGTAGATAACTGCGTCTTCGAAGAATGGCGCGCTTTCGCAATTGGGTATAATGGACAATGGGATAGTTTCTTCCTTACTAATAACAAGTTCCGTAATACTGTCGACCCAACTCAGCAGTATGAAGGTGAAGTACTAAGAAATGAATATCCTGGTGCTGCTTATACTGATTCAATTGTAATGAAATACAATACTATCTTCTGTATCAATTGTTATTCCGCAGGTCCTGTTACAAAATATTATGAAAGATATTTTGAATTCTCTCATAATAGTGTAGTCTATTCATTTAAGAATCCTTTCTTCATCTTTAACGTAACTAACGCAAAAGTTGATAATAATCTATTCTATAATGCATGGGCTGGAGGTATCTCCAGAACTGAATATCCTTGGTGGGATGAATTATGGCATCCTGAAGTCGGTTCTGTAATAGATATGGATTCTCTTAGTGCTGCTACAGATTCAGTATTTGATGCTGCCGATTATGGCAAAACAAATTTCGCTGCTCTTGCTGAAGCAAAAAGAAATGTTGAAGTAAAGAACAATGTCTATTTCTGGGATCCCGCTCTTGTTTCTTACTGGAAAACCTGGAACGATACCGCTACAGTCGATTCAATCTATACAGCAACCTGGATGAATACAAGAACAACCCTTATGTTCTCTACTCCTTCAGGATGGCCGGGATTTGTTCAGTCAGGTAACCAGAATGTTAATCCGGCTTTTGGAACTTCAATTGTAAATGTGCTTACTACTTCTAGTAGTTCTAATAATGTTAGTTTCTTGGATTATTTCAAAACAATGCGCACAACCACCCCTTCAACTACAATCTGGGGTTATAAGAATCAAACCGTTACAGCAGGATTCTGGAAACCTAATTGGCCTCTTCCTGAAGCTGCTGATATGAAATATACTAATACATCATTGTTAACAGCCGGAACTGATGGCTTGCCTATCGGCGATCCTTATTGGTTCAATGGACCTACTGGTGTTAAAGATGCCGCACAGGTTCCAAATCAATTTGCACTTTATAATGCGTACCCCAATCCTTTTAACCCGTCAACTAAAATTAAATTTAATATTGCCCAGTCTGGTAATGTTAGTCTGAAGATTTATAATGTTATGGGTCAATTGGTTAAAACAGTTATTGATAATGCGTACAAAGCTGGTGGTCTATTCGAATATACAGTTAAAATGGATAACCTTACAAGCGGTGTTTATTTCTATACGCTTACTCAGGGCAATCTGTCTTTGACAAAGAAAATGGTTCTCCTAAAATAGTTGTGTTAATATAACGCTCATATCTGAGCCGGGACTGAGTGTAACCAGTCCCGGTTCGATGTTTTCTAAATATCAATAATTCATACATCCTGACGGAAGGTTTTATAGCAAATGTTAAATGTATTCCCATGCAAAAAAGCCTTCATATAATTTTTATTATCATTTCTCTTATAATCGGGATTACTGTTTTTGTTCCCGCTCAGACCATAGTCGCAGGTTATTACAGGAGTTGGATAAATCTACCTTCACCTGACAAAATAGAGTTTAATAATCTTACACATATTATCCAGGCATTTGCATATCCTGATACAATTGGATCAGTTCACTACTTGACAGGCATACCCAATCAAAATTTGATACAGGCGGCCCATATGGCAAATAAAAAAATATTGCTTTCCTTTGGTGGTCAGGCAAATTCGGATGGCTTTGGAATAATGACCTCGGACTCCCTCTATAGAAGAAATTTTATCAATAATGTTGTAAGCATACTCTCTATTAATAATTACGATGGAATTGATATTGACTGGGAATATCCCTCAAGCTTTCAGGGAAAACAATTAACAGTTTTAGTAACTGAATTAAGACAGAAATTTGATTCTCTTAATACTCACTGGCTTATCACTCTTGCAATTCCCCCTACCTCATATTACGGACAGAATTTTCAGTATGAAAATATGATTAACTATGTAGATTGGTTTTCAATTATGGCCTACGGGTACCATGGAGCATTCTCCGGTCACTCCGGACCCGTTGCTCCTTTATATCAATCACCTTTAGATAATGATGGCGCAGTATCATTTTCAGTAGGGTACATGTATTATACTAGAAAGGTTCCTCAAAATAAATTACTTCTTGGAATTCAATTCTTTGGATTGAGGTTTACTACCGCAGGTTTATATAAGCCCTTTTCAGGAAGTGTGCCTGATTTAAGTTTCGCTGATGCAATGGATACTTTACAATCTGGCGGTTGGAATTATTATTGGGATACTGTATCCTCTGTGCCTTATTTACAGAACATTAGTAATACTGGGTTGATTACTTTCGATGATACCATGTCTGTTAGATTGAAAATAGATTATTCCTTCTCTAAAAATTTAGGTGGTATAATGGTTTGGGCACTTGACCAGGATATAATTAATGATAAGGAACCTTTGCTTGAAACCATTGCAAATACAATTAAGAATCATAACAATACATCAATTGAAAATGAACCGCTAAAAAGTCCTGTTTCATTTAATCTGTATAACAATTATCCGAATCCTTTTAATCCATCAACTATAATTAAATTCTCTCTAGAAGAAAATACCCGTGTGAAATTAATTATATATGATGTTATGGGCCGGAAAATTGAAACTCTTCTTAATGATTCCTATACTGTTGGAATTCATTCAGTTAGTTTTAATAGAAGTAATCTGCCTTCGGGAATATATTTCTATGTTTTAAGTTCTGGGGCAAAAACTATATCTAAAAAAATGATATTACTTAAATAAATAACTACAAATATGCAGTTAAATTCCATTGATTGGATTGTTATCGCCCTTTATTTCCTGTTTAATCTTGCAGTAGGATTTTATTTAAGGAAGCGGGCAACTCAAAGTGTTAGCGATTTTTTTGTCTCTGGCAGGAACGTTACTTGGTGGCTTGCAGGAACTTCAATGGTTGCTACTACTTTCGCCGCTGATACTCCTCTTGTTGTATCCGGACTTGTCGCAAGAAATGGTATAGCGGGAAACTGGATTTGGTGGAGTATGGCCTTCAGTGGAATACTGACTGTATTCTTTTATGCAAAGCTTTGGCGACGCGCTGGTGTTCTTACAGATGTAGAATTTGCAGAAATCCGCTATTCTGGAAAACCTGCGGCTTTCCTCAGAGTGTTTAGAGCAGTGTATCTTGGACTATTTGTTAATCTGATTATTATGGGTTGGGTTAATCTGGCTATCGTAAAAATTATGATGCTCGTATTAGGAATATCCAAAATAGAAGCTCTCATCTTTGCTATCGCAATCATGTTTATTACTGCATCAATTTCAACTCTATCAGGGTTATGGGGAGTATTATGGACAGATCTGTTTCAATTCGTATTAAAAATGGGGATGGTAATATTGCTTGCTGTATTTGCTGTTAAGGCAACTGGTGGAATGAATTCATTGTTGACACAGCTTCATGCTGTCGATAAATCGCGGAATTCTTCAAGTTCAATATTATCAATGGTTCCAGATTTGAATTCCGCCTGGATGCCGATGATTACCTTCTTTGTCTTCATAGCAGTTAACTGGTGGGCATCCTGGTATCCGGGCGCTGAACCGGGTGGAGGGGGATATGTTGCACAAAGAATTTTTAGTGCCAAAAATGAAAAGCATTCTCTCCTCGCAACACTGTGGTTTAATATTGCTCATTATGCTTTGCGCCCCTGGCCTTGGATAATTGTTGCTTTAGTTGCAGTTGTCCGTTATCAGCATGATACGGGATTTTTAGCCGATCCGGAAACAGGGTATATAAGAGTTTTAATTTCCGATCTGCCTGCTTATCTGCGTGGTTTGATGCTAGCTGCTTTTGCAGCCGCCTATATGTCAACAATTGGAACTCAGCTTAATTGGGGGGCAAGTTATCTTGTTAATGATGTTTACAGGAGATATGTGAATCAGAAACCTGAGAAACATTATGTCAGGTTTTCACAGTTAATAACAATGATTCTTATGATCCTGTCTGCTGTCGTAACTTTTTATATGGATTCAATTGCAGGCGCCTGGCAGTTTCTGATGGCAATTGGTGCGGGGACAGGACTTGTTTATATATTAAGATGGTTCTGGTGGCGGATAAATGCATGGAGTGAAATATCAGCTATGAGCGCAGCATTAATTGTTTCTCTGATTCTCAAGTTTTATTTTAATTTTGATGAGAGGGATCCGAGGCAGTTTGCATACCTGCTCTTAATTACTGTAGCTTTTACTACAGCAACTTGGATAGCTGTTACTTTCTTAACTAAATCTGAACCTGATGCGAAACTCTTGTCCTTTTATAGACGGGTCCGGCCTAATGCAAGATTCTGGGGTAAAATACCATCCATAGCAGCTGAAATACCTCCTGTGCATGATGGCATTCTTAATCTTATTAACTGGATCTGCGGTGTCGGAATGATTTATTGCTTCCTGTTTGGAATTGGACAGATTATTCTTGCTAGTATGCTCACAGGAGTTATCTTTCTTATCTCGGGTATTGCTCTTGGAGGTGTAATCTTCTATCAGATGAATAGAAGTGGATGGGAAACCTTAAGTAATTAAAATTAAAAAGTTAGATTCATATTCAATTTAAATAGGTAATGGCATGATTGAAAAAACCGGCAGGAAAATTAAACCGGGGTACTGGGTACCGACACTTTATTTTGCCGAAGGATTACCCTTCGTTACTATAAATGTTGTATCCGTATTAATGTATAAGGCCATGAGAATATCGGATGCACAGATAGCATTCTATACAACCCTTGTAATATTGCCGTGGACTCTTAAACCATTATGGGGTCCATTCCTCGAAATGTTTAAGACAAAGAAATATTTCGTAATCGCAACTCAGTTTATAGGTGGTATTTCATTTGGCTTATTAGCACTTACACTGCACCTGCATAATTTCTTCGGTTATTCATTAGCCCTCTTTGCTATAATAGCCTTTAATGGTTCAACACATGATATCGCTGCTGATGGCGTATATATTAATGCTCTCACTGAGAAAGAACAGGCAGAATATGTTGGCTGGCAGGGGGCTTTTTATAATGTTGCTAAAGTATTATCCCAGGGCGCATTTGTATTTATTGCTGGAGAACTTGAGAAATCAATAGGTGTCCTTTCTGCATGGACTATAGTAATGTGTATTTTCGGTTCTATTCTTGTTATTTTGAGTTTATATCATTCACGCATGCTGCCTGTTGGCGGTGTATCCGAAAGTGTTAAAACATCAAAAGAAGCATTTGCTACTTTCTGGAAAGTGGTAATAACATTTTTCGAAAAGAAATATGTTGCCTGGGGTATTGTATTTATTATTCTTTATAGGTTTGCAGAAGGACAGGCGATGAAAATTGTTCCGCTGTTCCTGAAAGCAGATAGATCAGCTGGAGGTCTCGGATTAGAAACATCCCAGATTGGTATTATCTATGGAATCTTCCCTCCCGTAGCTTTTATCCTTGGCTCTATTTTAGCCGGGTATTATGTTGCTAAGAAAGGATTGAAGAAATCATTATTTGTTTTGTGCTGTTTCTTTAATATTCCTTTTGCTGTTTATGCATTCCTTGCTTTCACTACTCCCTCAAGCCTGTATTCAATTGGTACGGCTGTAGTCTTTGAATATTTCGGCTATGGTTTTGGTTTTGTGGGATTGACTCTTTATATGATGCAGCAGATTGCCCCTGGTAAATATAAAATGGCTCATTATGCTTTTGCAACTGGTTTAATGAATCTGGGGTTAATGATCCCGTCCGCCCTTAGTGGATTTATTAGTGATTTCCTTGGTTATAAACATTTCTTTCTTTGGGTAATGTTTTCTACTATTCCTTCTTTCCTTGTTGCATTGTTCGTACCATTTAGACATATAGAGAGTGAGGATAATCCTGAACCTGTTCAGGAGAAAATTTGAATCAGTTAAAGTTAATTTGAAATAAAGGAGATAATAATGCGTTACGGCTATTTTGATAATATAAATAAAGAGTATGTAATTGATCGTCCCGATGTCCCGGTTTCATGGACAAATTATCTGGGGCTAAAGGATCTCTGTACAGTAATTTCCCATAACGCTGGTGGCTATTCATTTTATAAATCTACCGAACATCATAGGGTAACTCGATTTCGCCAGAATGGAATTCCTCTTGATAGACCGGGTCATTATGTTTATGTGAGGGATGATGATACAGGGGAGTATTGGACCATTTCATGGCAGCCTGTAGGAAAGGATTTTTCAAAGGCTAAATATGTCTGCAGGCATGGTCTGTCCTATTCAAAATTTCAGTGCGATTATAGGGATATTGAATCTGAACAGATTATTTTTATTCCCCTCGGTGATGACGTCGAGTTATGGGATGTTAAAATCAAAAACAAAAGCGGTAAACCTCGTAAGCTTAGCATATTTTCTTACCTTGAATTTTCATTCCACCATGTTGAAATAGACAATCAGAACCTCCAAATGAGTCTTTATGCCAGCGGTTCCAATTATCAAGATGGCATTATTGAGTATGACTTTTTCTATGAACCATGGACCTTTCATTACTTCGCTTCTAATTTCAATCCCGATAGTTACGATTGTGTCAGGGATTCTTTTATTGGAAATTATAGAACTGAATCAAACCCGGTCTCGGTCGAAAAAGGAATATGCAGTAACAGTACTGAACTGGGTGGCAATCATTGTGCGTCTCTGCATAAAAGAGTTGTACTGAACCCCGGTGAGGAATCACGAATGATTTTTATGTTGGGTGTGGGCTCAAGGGAAGAAAATGGAAGAGCGATTAAAAGTAAATTCTCTGAATTGAAAAATGTCGACTCAGCATTTGAGGAGATAAGAAAATACTGGGAAGAAAAAACTTCTATCTTCCAATGCAGTACTCCCCATTTTGGGCTTAATTCTATGATCAACATTTGGACACTTTACCAGGCGGAAACCTGTGTCGTCTGGTCAAGGTTCGGTTCATTTGTTGAAGTAGGTGGTAGAGTTGGGCTTGGCTATCGAGATACTTCACAGGATATAATGGGTGTTGTTCACACTAACCCTGAAAAAACAAAGTACAGGATAATCCAGTTGCTTAAAGGGCACACAAGCATGGGGTATGGATTACATTTATTTGATCCGGCAGTATTTGAACCTGTCGAAAACAAACTTCCTGGAGTTAAACTTCCAACAGTTGTTCCGACTCCTAGTGCCGCTGATATTGTGCATGGAATGGAAGATGTATGTTCCGATGATGCTCTATGGCTAGTTGCTTCTATCTGCGAATGGGTTGTTGAGAATGGCGAGTTGGATTTTTTCGATCAGGTAATCCCGTATGCCGATAAAGGAGAGGGGACTGTCTATGAACATATTACAAAAATATTGGATTTTTCAGCTAAGTATATTGGGAAAAATGGAATTTGCC